>Ga0209020_1001706_pt1 | contig 20447 bp, 25 predicted proteins | sample PinacodermBB_FD_187298 | JGI IMG/M metagenome (GOLD analysis project Ga0209020, IMG submission 187298) | Host-associated microbial community of the marine sponge Aplysina aerophoba from Gulf of Piran - sponge pinacoderm, lysed by bead... | ecosystem: Host-associated > Porifera > Sponge >... | reverse complement strand
GGTCCGCCGCCTGCCTCCAGCAGCTCTCCGTACCGTCTCACAGCATGGCATCCCTCCGGCAGAACGTCGATTTCCTGCCTGTCCTGACTGGTTTCAGCACCAGCTCCAGTACGGCCTGTCCCCACCTGGCCAACACCGGTCTGCCGCACCCCCCAGGATTCCCTTTTCCGCCAACCCAAGATACAAGTCAACCATTCTTGCAACGGTGAAGCCGCGCGCCCACCGGCCCGGCAACATTCCGCCGCCACCAGAGCTTCCAGGAGCGCGCACAGCCCGTTTCGCGGTCCCCGCCACTCACAACGCCACCCCATGGGGCAACGGGCCGCATTTCCAGCCCCGGCAGTCTCCTCTCCGGAACCCACCGATGAGAATACCGCCACCACAGCCCAGGGGCGGAAGACCGACGCCACTCAGCGGCGTCGGCGGTCGGGTGGGAAACAGGGATGAGGGCAGAGAGGCACAGGCAATGCCGGACCGGATGAACCGTGACCGGACCATCATCAACGGGCTGCCCAGCGACCTGCACGTGGCCCCGGCCCGCCGGCTCGGCATAAAGGCAACCCCCGCCAACCCGAACCCCAAAAGGAGGCATACCCCATGACCATGTTCAAAGAAGGCCCCAGCGCCGTCCGGAGCAGGGCGCCAGCAATAAACCCCGGCCAGTGCCGCTCCTGCGTACACGACAGCTCACACGACAGCCCGGCCGCCGGCTGCGGTCTCAACATCCTGCACCAGGCCCTCCAGGAGAGCCGGAATCCCGAGAACTGGAATCCCGAGAACTGGAATCCCGAGCTGCGGGAGGCCATGGCCAGCCTGGTCCTGGTGGGGGAGTCGGGGACCCGCTGCACCATGTGGCACCCCCGGCAGGCGGAGGACTGGTCGCCCCAGCCGGCCACCGGCGAATCGCACCGGAACGGCCGCGCCGTGGTCACCAGGACCGCCCCCACGGCCCTGATCCGCCGGACCTGGCAGGGAAGCGCCGAAACCGAAGGTGAAGGTGAAGAAGAGGACTGGGAACCGCAGCCAGCAGCAGCCGCGGCAGGCCAACCCGTAACCGGCTACTGCATCCGGTGCGCCGACGGCATCCCCTACAACTTCAGGGATCCCCTCTGCCCCAGCTGCCTGAAGGTCTGGCGGCAGTACCGCAACCGCGCCCATCCGGAGCATTACTGCCACAGTTGCGGCGAACGCCATGCCACCAGCGTGGCCAGGCCCATGCACCACCAGTGCTACCAGCGCACTCTCCCCCACGGCCCCCAGCAGCGGTAACCGGCCAGCCTGGACGACGAGCGGCTCAGCCGCCGGTCCGGCAGGCTCATGCTCGGCGGCGGGCCCGGAGACGGCATAACCACAAACTCCAAACTCTGACCCGTAATTGACAGAAGGAGGCATTACATGACCCCGACAAGGAATCAGCTGACCTGGCAGACCACCGAAAACCTGGTGGCTCTCTTGAACTGGGCGGATAAGGTCTCCACGACAGAGGAACTGCTGGAGAAGGCCGGGCTTCCGGTGAGGAAAAGTTCCTTTAACTCCTGCATCAACAATTGGAGCAAGAGGCCGGCCAGCGATCCCCGCCGGCAGTTTGTGGATGCTTTCCGTAAGCTCCGCAAGGAGTCGCCGTCAGGTGAAGATACGATCTCCAGGAACCTGACCGCGGCGCTGCAGGCCTTCCACGGCTCCTGCGAGTGCGGCAACCCCAAGGACGCCCACGCCGTGGCCTGCCCCCAGTGCCTGAAGCTCGGCACCGGAGACCGGTGCAGGCAGTCGCCCGTCGCCGGGGCCGAGCTGCGCATCGACCAGGACCTGAAGGCCAGGACCCGACCGGCCAACGGGCGCCAGCCCGTCACCGTCTGAGGGCCCGCACAACGGGACGCCCAGGCAAAGGCCACAGGGCAAGCCACGCCCAGGGAAACAGCCCAACCTGAAACCAGGAAGGTGAGATGATGAACCAGACACGGACCCGACATGCCCAGCCCCAGGCCCCGGCAACGGATGAACCCGACGGGGAGAGGAAGGTGATGATCTTCAGCCCCAGGATAGACCGCAACCCCCTGCTGCTGGAGCAGATGCTGACGCAGATGATGTCTGAAAGGCCCCTCAACCTTAAGCCCAAGGGATACCGGCAGCGCCGTCACGCGAAGCTATTCAACTGAGAGGGCTCCCACCGGGCCTGGCATAGAGCAGACGCCGGAAATGCCCCGCCGACGGCGCCTGATGGCCTCTTTCCCGCCCGTCCTCGCTCCCGAAAACAGTGTAAATCCGGTGGTTCCCACTCACATACAATTTGTATGTGTTTTCTATACTAAGACCCCTTGGGTATGCTGTTTTTGGCGGTTTTCCGGCTCTTTTGGTCCCTGCAAACAAGTCCGACAGCTACGAAACGGGCGTCAAAATAAGTGTAAAAATGGTTTGGCGACTCCGGTTTTGCCCCGGATCCGGGAGTCATCCAGCTGATTGTCCGCCACCAGGTCCGCCAGGCTGTCAGCCCGGTAGGGTTGGGGGGCTCCACCCACCACGGCCGGTATTCGACCGGCTGCAGTTCAGTCCACAGATCAATGGGAGCGTGATCCACCGGGGCGTCATGGTTGCGGTGCCAGCAGGTCCAGCAGCCAAGCCCATGGGCATGGCTCCACAGTTCATCCCACCCCAGGGCCCCCTCACCCACCCTGCGGACCCTGTCCGCAGAGGGAGCAGTGTCGTACCACTGACCGCCAACGTTCATCGTTTGCGATCCGTCACCCGGCTCCAAATGCAGAAGGCCCGTACAGTGGCTCGGGCATAGCCTGAGGCTCCATGAATCCACTTCCGGTTCAAATAAGCTGAGGGTGGCCGGCTTGGCCCGGGCCAAACCGAAGAAACCCGACCGGAGAGGTATTTGTTCCAAGACTGGGACACCCGGGTCCGGGGAATCTCCCTACAAAACCAGAAGAATTACCTCCATTTACAACATAGCATGAGTTTTGGAAAGATGACTTTCATGAAATGGTTATTCGGTTTCCAGGCTCCCACGGGCCAGGACAACCGACAGCCACAGAGCTCCTGGAAAAGGGAAATGCCATTGACCGGCAGAAGCCGCGGCCATAACATTCAAAGAGACCCAACACTGGGAGTATTGAGATGACCACCCGAATGGAGAAGGTGGCGGAGGACGTGGCCCTAACCGCCCTGCAGAGAGCCACCAGGGCGTCGGGATCTCCTCTCGATCCGGATAAGCTGAAAGAGACCCTAAAAGCAAGCTGGCCACCTGAAGGCAGCCAGCAACCAATGAATCACGCCCTGGAGGTGGCAGCTGCAGCAGCGGGCCGAGAGCGCGACTCCGCCATCCAGGGCGAACCCGGCCAGGCAACCTGGAACACCCTTGCGCAGAAGGCCTGGGCCCAGGCAGTGGAGGACACCGTCCAGGAATACTTCGAATCCGCCCGTCAGAGCTTCAAACAGGGAGAGGCGCTGCAGGCCCTGGAAACCCTGACCGACGCGGTGCGGGCCACCTTCGGCCACATCGCCGCCACCCGCCAGTGGCCCCACGCCACCAACAGCGACATCTACTCCATCTCGGCCGCCCTGGGCAGCAACGGCCGGTGGCCCGACACCCTGGAGGACCTGGACCAGGCGCTGATAAACGCCTCGAAGGCGGGGCAGGAAATGGGGCTCGCTATGTCGGCCAGCATGGGAAGACCGAAGATGTTCAAGTTCGGGACCTACCTGGAGGAACCCGAGGCGGCAGAGAGGGAGGGTTTCCTCTTCGCCTCCACGGCCATAGAGCTGGCCAACCGTCTGGCCAAAGAAACGTCCGTATGAACCAGGAAGAACACGTCAGCACGGCCCGGGAACTCCTGAGACGGGCCGACCAGGAGTGGCATCACGGCGGCAACGACATGATTGCCGCCGAACTCTTGTGGGGGGCCTTCACCCACTGCCTCATCACCGTGGCGCTCAACGAAGGCCTGCCACACGACAGCCACGGAGCCTTCCGGAGGATCGCCCAGCGCCTGGACAACGTCCACGGCGGCAACACCTGGGCTTCCAGCTTCGGCGCGGCTGAGCAACTCCACTTTCACTATTACCACGGAGACCTGCCACCAGGAGAACTCAACAGCCACAGGCGACAAGCAGAGGCCGGCGCCATGAACCTGCTGCAGACGCTTTGACGAGGAGGCTGAAACCGGGAGAGTTAATAGGCAGGATATGACTGCCGAGGGTTGCGGCCCCAGGCGCCGGGTTGCGCCGGGAATTTATGCCCCATTTTGACGCCGAAAACGGCTAAACTTTACATAAACCAATTTATATGGTGAAGTGAACACCGGACCTGATAACGTCAGGCCCACCATTTAACATCCGAATATGTGGGACGCAGACAAACAAAAGCGCCAGGCCCGAAGGCCCAGCGCTTGAGTTTTCTGCGCCCAGGGTGAGCAATCGGCTACCACTCCGATTACCACCTACCGCCAGGGAACACTACCTTCCCTTGCCAGCGTGCGCTGAACGCACCTGCATTATAGCAAAGCAACTCCCCCGGCGGACATACCCGCCGGGGGAGTTTTGCATAATTTCCAACATCCAACATACCCGCTCCAGGCCGTTCCGGACCTGCTGGAATACGGCGCCCAGTTCGTCCTATGCGACTACTGGGGCAACCGGAAGACCGACGGCAGCCAGTCCAAGAAGCCGGTCCACCGCAACTGGCGCCGGCAGCGCCCGGGGTTTGACGCCGTCAAGGACCATATCACCAGCGGCGGACTGCTGGGCATCGTGCCGGCGTCCCTGGGCTACGCCGTCCTGGACGTGGACCACGGCAACCCCACCGCGCTCATCGCCACCCACCTGCCCTGGTTTCTGTCCCCCACCCAGCGGCCGCAGCGCCTGCACCTCTGGTACCAGGACCCCCGGGGAGACCGACGCGGCGGCCGGTGGCGCCACGAGTCCGGCTGCGGCGGGGAGCTGCTGGCCAGCACCGGTTACGTGGTCCTGTGGGCCCACGCCCTGCAGGACCTCGCCGACGCCCTGCAGGACGACATCTTCGGCCAGGGCGACCAGGTGGACTTCGACACGGTGGCCAGCGCCGCCGGCATGACCTGGGCCGGCCCCGGGGAACAACTGAACAGGACAGAAAGAGAGATAACGGCCGCGGACCTCCCCGAGCTGGCCGACGTCCTCCCCGGCCGCCGCAACGTCGCCCTCTTCGACCACGTCCGCTATTACGCCTACCGCCAGGTGAAACACCACACCGAATTCATGGACTTCGCCGGCGAGGTGGCCAGCTTCGCAGACTCCTGCAGGGACCAGCTGCTGGACGTGGAGGGCTTCCCAGAGTCAGAGGCGAAGGGCATCGCCAAGTCGGTGGCCATGTGGACCTGGACCGTGTTCGCCCGGGACGGCGGCGGCCAGCGACCCGAAGCCAACAACCCGACAACGACGTCCCGACGTCCCGCCCTGGGCGACGCCGGCTACCGCGGCGATCCGGCGCTGAACGCCGATTCCGAGGTGCAGCGGTACCGCCGCAGCTGCAGGACCCAACTGGACGGGCTGCGGGTGGCTGGCCGAATCGAGCTTGCCGCGGCACGGTCCGTAACCGGCTGGCCGGTGGCCAGGGTGGCCACGATGATCGGAGTGAGCCAGCGACAGGCACAGCGCTACCTGGCGGCCGCGGAGCTGCCGTCCAAACGGCAGGCCAAACGGACCCTGGCCGTCCAGCACGCGAAGGCGCGGCGAGCCGCCGAATACCAGGCCAGCAAGGCTGACAGCGGCACGGGCACGTTGACCGGGAGAGAGGGTACAGGGGCACATAACGGAAACTGGCAGAGGGAACTGTCTGATAACAGACCAGTCAGGGGAGGATCAGCCACACCCCATTCTAAAAATCTCGTCAAGACGGATGCTGCAAGCAGCCCCCCCCTGATTATGGGTTGGTGTCGCAACAGGGCCAGGAACAGGCCAGGGACGGCCCCAGCGCCGCTACAGGAGACGGTTTCAATGCCCCGACGGACCCGTAACCGGCTCCAGGGCCAGGGATTCATCAAGGATTTTCAGGGCGGCCGCCTGGGAGCGCAGATTGGTGCGCCATGGCGGGTCAAAAGGCGCGAGCCCCGCCACAGGCCGTCCAGCCGCTATAATCGCCGTAACACCTAACCACAGATAATCAGGGAAAGGCCGACTTCACCAAGGAGTAAACCAATGACCATTGGAAACGGATCCGTGAGCTTGCCGGAGCAATCAAACGCAGAGAGAGCGTGGACCAGGGTACTAAGGGCAGTTCTTGCTATGCCCTTTGCAAAAGTAGACCGGAAAGCGTTTCTCAGGGCGCAGCTCGCCCCCTATTGCACGGAAGAGCAAGTAATTAGGGCGGTCGAAAGTCGACCGGCCCAGGCCGCCATACGAAAAGAACTCATCGACACCCTGGCAGACTCCTGCATCAAGGCTCATGTGCTGAGGGCTTCGGGCACCTCCTTCGCCGCCGGCTTGCCTGGCGGCCTAGCCATGGCAGCAACCATCCCTGCTGACCTGTTGCAACTGCACTGGAACGCAATACAGATGGCCCAGAAACTTGCCTACCTGTACGGCTGGCCCGACCTCCTCGACAATGGAGAGGTCGATGAGCAAACAGAGGTGGAACTGACCCTTCTAATCGGGGTCATGACGGGAGCCGCAGCAGCCGAAAGAGGATTAGCAGAGATAGCCCGGCGCATTTCAGGGGAGGTGTTGCGGCGCCTGCCACGGCAGGCCCTGACCAAGACGGCCTACTATCCGATCGCAAAGCAAGTGGCCAAGTGGATTGGAATCAGCCTAACCAAGCGGAGCTTCGCGGGCGGAGTAGCTAAGGCTGTACCCGTGCTGGGGGGCATCGTTTCCGCCGGCGTAACTGCGGCGACCATGCGGCCGATGGGAAAACGGCTCAAGAACCACTTGAGACAGCTCGGTTATACGCATACCGATGACGAGCTGGAGAATCCAGCAACTGAGTTCTACCACCAATGAAAATCCTGGGGCTGACAGATGTCGCTTGGAAAAGGCAAGGCAACGTGTCCAATAATTAGCTCGAAGGACAAAGATGCAATACAACCTCACACTCGTGGACCTGACACCAGAGCAGATCCTAAAAGCAAAAGAAGCTAATGGGAGTCGAAAGCGGATCACGCATGCCCTCATATGTGGCCAATATGGTCAGATGTTTGGCACCGAAAGGCAATGCCTCAAATATTTCACAGTATGGGATCCGGACTACCGCATCGAAGTTGCCCCAGGTAAGTTCAATGCTGTATTTCCGGAATTGTTCGACAAGGCAGTGAGAACCACCCAGTTCGAGATTACCGATTACAAAAGCACTTGGGACTTAGTCGGTAAACTTATTGAAGTGACCGAACAAAGACCACCGATCAACAACGCCCAAAGCCAACCCGACTCTGGGATCGACTCCAAAGCTCACAGTCCCCATGAACCTAGGACGAAGAAGCGCAGCGTCCTCTCAAAATGGGTATCATCTTTAACTGGGAGGCACGAGTGAAAATCGTAGGTTTGCAGGGAATCAAATATATTCACAATCGCTCTACCACCTCTCACAAAACCAACATCCCAAAGAACCCTCTCGAACCCAAGAGCACTCGTGCTGCATGCTCACCTCCCCAACGACATACTTCCGCCCAAGAATGCCGGGCCGTTTAGGTCAGAAACTCGAAGGCTCATAGCAATGTCGCTCAGGTTTCCTACTTCCAGACACAGGGGTCCTGCAGACATGGAACGAGTGTCAATTGCAAACCGGAACTCTCTCTGGTAGCTATACTGTTGTTGCTTCCAGAACGCGGCTTCAATCCCGGGAAAACTCCCATTGAAAGTTGCAGGCTCGTAGTATTTGACAAGTCCACGTGCAATCCTATAACCGTGTGAGAACGCGGCGGTACGCATCCTTTCAACGAAATCAGAGACGTCTTTGATCACAACAGCATACTCACCAAGCCTGAAGCATTCTTCGGGTATTAACAACTCACGTCGTAGAAGTTCAACATTCTCGTTTGAAACTTTCGTCATGTCCAGTTCCCCGGTATGACAAGCATGTATGCAAAAGAGATTGATTTCGTCGAGCCAGGCCATCTGAACTTGAAGAGGTTCAGCCAAATCGTCGGAAATATCCATACCGTTAATTTCCACACGCGCGTCCCCGGGCTGCCACCAGAATGTTGTGCCCTCGTTCTGATCAGCACGCCAAGGATCAAGAGAAGCCTCATCTCCCTTGAATGAACGGAGCGTATTGCAAAAAACCTTGCCGTTAACGAAATCTACAGCGTACTGTTCCCTTCGAAAGAACTTGACGAGGAAAAAGATAGTGCTCATTAGTTCACCACAAATGAAACTTTATTGGGTCGAAATTTTAGGAGAAACCTTGTAGGTTTACAAAATTCTTCTGTGGCACCCTCACAACAAGTCCTTTAATGTCCGAAGTCGACTCTCAACGACTGGCGTCGAAAGTGTGACCACGACATTCCCTCAGAAGCCAGGTGCTGCAGCAACTGCGGCGCCAGCCAAGAACTTCAACACCGAAAGTAGCCAACACGCTGCTGACACTTGCCCCTTGCCAGGGGGTGGCCACGAGTTCCTATAATGAACCTTATAGGAACTCGTGAGGTTGCCAAAATGACCCTGCAGAACCCCCTCCTGCCAGTCCTGGTGGATGAACCCAGCGTCACTTCGCCGGCCCCTGTAAACGGTCTCACCGGCGCCGACCTGGCCCGGCTGCGCCGCTCCCTGGACTCCAGCGTCTCCGAGAACACCCGGGCCATGTACAACTCCGCGTGGAAGAACTTTGAGGTCTGGGCCCAGGCCCGGGGCGCCAGGGCGCTCCCGGCCTCCCCGCCCCTGGTGGCCGCCTACCTGGCCCACCTGGCCGAGGAGCGCCGCCTCTCGGTGGCCACCGTCCGGCTCCACAGGGCGGCCCTGGCCGCCGTCCACAAGGCCGCTGGCCACCCCGATCCCACCGACAACGAGCCGGTGCGCCAGATCCTGAAGGGCATCGCCCGGGCCCACGGCAAACCCCAGAAGCAGGCGCGGCCGCTGACCGCCGAGGCCCTGGCCGCGGTGAAGGCCACCGCCGGCATCAAGCGCTCCTTCGGCGGCCGGGGCAAGGGCCTGGAGTCGGCGGAGCGGGCGTCCTGGAGAGCCCGGGTGGACCTGGCCCTGCTGGCAACCCTGCGGGACGGGTTGCTCAGAAGATCCGAGGCAGCGGCTCTCACCTGGGGTGACGTGGAGTTCCGGGATGACGGCGCTGCGCTGATAACCCTGCGCCGGTCCAAGACCGACCAAGAGGCCGAGGGAGTGGTACTTTACCTCGGCAGGGAAGCCGCCCAGGCCCTGCAGGCCATCCGCCCGGCGCCGGAGCTGTTGGACCTGGACACTTCCGTCTTCAGGATGTCCACCCGCAACATCGGGAAACGGGTCACGGCCGCCGCGAAGGCCGCAGGCCTGGGCGACGGATACACCGGCCACAGCGGCCGCGTGGGCATGGCCCAGGACCTGGTCAAGAGCGGCGTGGAACTGCCCGCCCTGATGACCGCGGGCCGGTGGAAGAGTTCAAAAATGCCGGCAAGGTACACCGAGAGACAGGCGGCCGACCGGGGCGCGGTGGCCAGGTATTACCAGGAACGGGAAAGTTAACAGTCCGCGTCGGAGGACGGGTAGAATCAGCGACAATGAAGGAGCAGAGGTGCCTGAATGACGGTCAACGCTGTGGTAGGGGCTATCAAACACGCCCGACGGGTAATCAGTGAGTGGGAAGAGGCAGCCAGACATCTGGAAGGCATACAATGGCGCGAGGACCAGACCCGCTACGCCATCATCGATCCCATCCTTCGCGCCCTGGGCTGGAAAACCGAGGAACCGAAACAATGTCACCCAGAATACTTCACAGGAAGCGGCGGCAGGGTCGATTACGCCCTTTTCAGGGATCTGGACCTGGCTACCATTATCGAAAAAGGCATGCTGGATCCCGACATCATCATCGAGGCCAAAGCCCTGGAACGCAGCCTGACAGACACCCACCTGAACGAGCTGCAGAAGTATGCTCAGGAGGGCTATTATCCCATGACCGAGGGCCTGGCCGTCCTGACCAATGGCGCGCGCTGGCAGATATACGAAGTCGAGGCCGACGGAAGCCTGCCGCAACACCCCAAAGAGTGTCTGGACATCGAGCAAGAGGGAGTTCGCCGCTGCGCGGAGAAACTCCATCAGTTGCTGGGGCGTGATAAGGCGAGGTGAAAGCCCCGCCACAACTCTCACCCCGGCAGGGCAGCAAGAGTTGCTTTCAGGAGCGAAACCATGGACATCTACCAGTTGGACTACGTTCTCCACGAACCCACCGAGGACCAGGGCTGGATGTACTGGGCCGAGATACCGGCACTACCCGGCTGCGCTGCCTGGGGGGACACCCCCGAACAGACCCTGAGCGACCTGTGGGGCAACGCCCGGATATTCATAGAAATGCTCAAGGAGGACGGGAAGCCTCTCCCTCCAGCTCTGGCCGCCGACAAAGAAGTCAAGGGCACGATGACGGTGAGCGCGTGACCTACCGCGAGCTGAGACGCAAGCTGGAAGCCCTCGGGTGCTTCTACCGAAGACCGGGCCAGGGTTCCCACGAAATTTGGCAGAACCCCGCCAACGGCTTACAGACAACGATTCCCAGGCAAGGCAGCCAGGACCTCAGGACCGGTACCTTGCACAAGATCCGCAGGGACCTGGGTATCTCCAGGTCGGAGTTCGACCGAGCATAACCGGAGGGCGCCATGACCCCCTACGAACAGGAACTCCTGGAAAAGTACCTGGCCCACCTGAACGTCATCGGCCACGAGGGGGACTACCCCGACTTCGAGGCCTGGTACCAGGCCGTCAGGTACGCACAAGGACCCGGGGAGCCGAGAACCCTGGAGGAAGCCAGCGAACTGCGCTACAAGGACGTCCTGGACGCCGCCCGGGTCTTCAACCGGCTGCAGGGGAATCTAATATCCCAGTAGCCCCGGTTACAGCCGAAGCAGCTCCCCACCGAGGGTGGCCACGTCCCCGGGCGAGACGCCCCGATGTCCGTCAGGCATCCCCAGGCAACTCTCTCATTGACAAAAATCTGACAACTATATATACAGGGAGCAGGCGGGCCTGGAAATTAACAGCCCGCAAAGCCTAAACCTCACGGGCTGCCCGACCAGGCCCAGCGTCAACTGGACCGGCCGTAGGCGCCAATGGAGATAGAGCCTCCATGGACCATGAACCTAAATATAGCACGGCCTCTTCGACAGGAGACGCCACCAAAGCTGTGAAGACGAATACCCAGGACTCTACACCCCTGGCAAATTCTGATGCCCCGGAGCAGGCAGAACAGGACCAACTCAAGCACGCCCGGTCAGTGACATACCTCGCAACCAGGGAGTACTGGCATTCACTGCTGAAACAGCAGGGCGTCGACTACTACCAGCTCCCATTACGCCAAATACCCCCAGGACTGGCCGATTCAACGGCCACTGATCAGGGAGTAGAAGAAGCCATAACCACGGGGCGAGCCGCCGCAGGAACGGCACCCGACCAGGCCGGCTACAGTATCACCTCCCTGTACACCGCCCTAATGCCCGAACAGATCAGAACCAACCTCGGGGCCTACTACACCCCGCCAGCCGTAGCCAATCGCATGATTGAATTATCAACCCTCGCAGGCATCGACTGGAAATCCGCCCGCACCATGGACCCTGCCTGCGGCGGGGGCGCTTTCCTCGCACCCCTGGCTAGGAAAATGCTTGAATCCATGGAATCCCAGGCCCCAAGGGACAACCTCGAAGATCTGGAAAGCCGTTTGCGCGGTTATGAAATAGACCCCTTCGCTGCCTGGCTGGCCCAGGTATTCCTCGATGCTGTGCTTATGGACCTGGCTCTCCAGGCAGGAAGACCCCCGGCCAACGTGGTCACCGTATGCGATGCCCTCAAGGCCCCCGAAGAAACTCAGCTCTTCGACCTGGTTATAGGAAACCCGCCCTACGTCAAGCAGACCCTGGAACCAGAGGTGCGCGAGAAGTTCCAACGCAGTATCTACGGACACGCAAACCTCTACGGCCTGTTCACCGACCTAGCCCTGCGCCTGGCCCGCCCGGGAGGGGTTATCACCTACGTGGTGCCAACAAGCTTCCTCTCCGGCGCCTACTTCAAGTCCCTCCGTCAACTCCTGGAAGACCAAGCGCCACCCCGAACCATGGAGTTCATCGACGCCAGAAAAGGTATATTCCAAGACGTGCTCCAGGAAACGGTTATGATGGTCTGCCACAAGAACCCCAACGAGACAGTGGGAACGGCCGGAGTCGCCGAACTACAAACGGAAGGCCCACTGGCCACCAGCCAGGCCGGAAGCTTCACAATATCAAGGTCATCGGGCCGCCTCTGGCTCATCCCCCGAGCACCACAACACAACCCGCTGATTCAAGCAGCCAAGAATATGTCCCACAGGCTGGCGGACTACGGATACGAGGTCAACACGGGGCACCTAGTGTGGAACCGAAACAAGGACGGACTCAGGGAAACGTCCGAGAACGGCACCTACCCCCTCATATGGGCTGAATCCATCAGGCCAGACGGGGAGTTTACCTTTGGCACTGAGCAGAAACACCAGTACCGATACTTCAAACCCGGACCACGCGAGCAGGGACTGATTACCGCCAGAGAATGCGTCCTTTTGCAACGAACCACTGCAAAGGAGCAGGACAGAAGGCTGATCGCTGCCAGACTACCCCAGGAATTTGTCGAAGACCACGGCGGCGTCGTTATTGAAAATCACGTCAATATCATCATGCCCCAAACCCAAAGCCCGGGGGTACCCACCACTACACTCACCTCCCTGTTGAACAGCGACACCGTCAACGAACTCTTCCGATGCATCAACGGAAGCGTCGCAGTATCAGCCTACGAACTGGAAGACCTTCCCCTCCCCGGCATCCAGGACCTGCAACGCCTAAACGACCTGGTGAGTGAGGCATCTCCCCGCCAGGATACAGAAAACGAGATCCGCCAACTCTACGGCGGCGCGGCACCATGACGACGCTGCCCCCCACACTGGACCTCGACATAATCCTCGGGCGCCTGGAAATCATATTTCCTGAAGGGACCCCCGGCAGACGCTACCTGACCAACCCGGCAGCTGCGAAGACCGTCTTCGTGATGCTCTACGTCGGTGCCTACGAGAACTCAGGTCGGTGGATACGGCCTAGCCAGGTAGTCCGTATGACCGATAACCAAGCAGCCAGTACCTCTGATGAAGAACGGGAAGCATGGCTGACCCAATCAATGAAACCATCCTCTGGAAACCCAACGGACGGATGGTATGCAGTGAATACAAGGGAATCCATCAGAGATGAAGCTCTCAGACAGGGACTTATTCCCACTGGTGCAGCTATAGAAAGAGAGGGGCTGCCCACATCATCCTCACTGCCACGATATGCCCTCTCCTTGGATTTCCTGAAACTCCTCGACCCAGACCTCTCCGAAGAGGAACTACAAACAGAGATCGCCACGTGGCAACAGGCCCACCTCACCGCTGCCGCACTAACCAGCATCACCCTCTCCAGACAGGGCACCACCGCGTCCGAACAGACCGTTCCCATAAGACTGCCCAACGGCGAGGTCCGCATCATGCAGCCCGGCCCCAGCTCCCTGATCTCCAAAGCAGTCGTCGAAGAGTTCGCCCCTCGGTACCTGGAGCATCCCAGCCTGATCTGGCTGAGCGAAAGCAGAACCAAAGTCATCGAACGACAGGACCAACTGGCAAGGAACCTGGGGATAAATCTATCCCCCGATGGCAATCTGCCCGATATCATTCTGGCAGACGTAGTACCGACAAGAGCCCTTCTGGTCTTCGTGGAGGTGGTCGCATCCACCGGCCCTGTTACCGAACAGCGAAGGGCCGATCTGCTGAAAATCACCACGGACGCCGGGTTTACCGAAAGCAACGTCGCCTTCGTCTCGGCCTTCGAGAACCGGCGATCCATGCGTGGGTTCATTGAGATGCTTGCCTGGCGATCCTTCGCCTGGCTCAGGACCGAACCCGACAGCATCATAGCCATGTATCACAGAGAGGCCGTTGACGGCTCGGCATTACTGATTTCAGAACTCCTCAGGGAATGACCAACCGCCTTTCATAATCACAGTAACAGCACACTGACACCAGCTCCTTGTCAGTCTGGATGACCCGTCGCCAGACTGGAACCATGGACCCGGTTAATCTCCCAGCCGAACGCTGCTTCCAGCTGCTCGGCCGCATCATCGCCGTCCTGGAGCTGGGCGCCCAGGCCTCCACATCTCAGCTTGTTGATTACCAGACACCCAACAACTAAACTGTTAATAAATCCCCAACTGCCGGCACTCCCACCAGGACAAAGCTGCCATGAACGAGACCAACCATACTCTCAAGACCACAGAACAGTTGATCCGCAAACGATTCTCAGACCACTTCGGCGACTGTTACCACATAGACCGAATCGAGAGCAGCTTCTTTCACCGCAAAGGCCGCGAAATCAACTACATGACGGTTTACGTGGGGCCCCCAGGGCCACCCCTAGACCAGGAAACAACCAACACGTTCGACCTCCTCCTCAAAGAGGAACTAATCGGCCTCGATCTACACGACTGGCCAGCCGTCGCTTACGTGACGACGGACGCATAACCCAAGATGAGCACAGCCCAATTTCGCGGGCCCTTCCCGTTGCACCCAGCCGCTCTCCTCGACACCGCCGACAACTCCATAAATAACCCGGGGACAGGCAGTCCATCCAGAGAAACCATCCACAGGGCCATCAGCACCGCATACTACGCACTGTTTCACGCCATCAATGCCAGCAACGCTGACATTACCCACGGCGGGCCCACCAACCCCACCACATCCCAGGCCTGGACCGATACCTACCGGCAAATGCGCCATAACTTCGCAGCCAGACACCTCAACCAGCACCTGTTCAGTTTCGCCTCTAACGGACGCATCCTGGCCAAGAGCTTCGCCGACCTCAAAACGGCCCGGGAAACCGCCGACTACGATCCCAACACAGTGCTCTCCATCGGAGACGCCAATCACTGGATCCGCCAATCCCGAACTGCCCTGGCAATCCTCCAAGCCATGCCGCCAACCGAGCGCCAGACCCTCAAGAGCATAACTCTTACCGGCCACCCATAGGCCACCGCCAACCGTCTCCACCCACGAACAACACCGCCAGCGTACGCCGTACTGGCCACCTGCAAAGGCGACGCAGCCTCATTACAGCTGACACCCGCCCCTTCCCACTCTGCATGACAAATCTTCACACTGAAATTATGGATATAACCAGTCAGCCCAACACAGTCTTCCACCACCTCGGCCGCATCGTAGCCGTCCTGGAGCTGGGCGCCCGCGCCCACGGCGAGATCCGCTGGCTCCATCTCTACTACGCCAAGGGCCTCACACCCAGCGCAGGCCTCCGGGAACCTCTCCAGAAGCACAGCCAGTCCGTCCTGCCCCGGCTCCAACGGCAGGACAGAGCCCAGGTCTACAAGGCCACCCTGGACTCCCTGGCCAGGGACCTGCAGGAGGCCTCCGGCCCCGAACAGCCCACCAGTTCCTTCGATTCCTGGGCCAGCCAGGTCCTGAAGAACCGGGAATACGGGGAAACTGACACGCTGCCCAGCAGCTGCAACCCCGGGGACGCCGTGGACCACGCCCAAGGTTACCTGGAGCAGAGGAAGGCGCTCCAGCCCAACCGGCCGGAACTGCCACCGGCCGGAGACAGCGAAGAATATTGCTGGCAATACCACCTGGGCCGGACCCTGCCCTGGAACGGCGCCGGCAACGATCCGCACCTGCACGAAGCCTTCCAGCTGGGGCTGAAGGACAGAAGGGCGCTATGCGACCAGGGAAGAGCAAGGATAGCCACGCCGGAACCCACGGCGTACAATCAGTGTAGAAGAACAGGATGAACCATGACCACGATCAACGACATACACGACCTGGTGGACCTGCTCCAGAACCACCCTGACTGGGCCGAAACCCTCAGGAACATCATCCTGACCCGTGAACTCCTGGGCCTGCCCCAGACCTTTGCCAGGGCCCTGCAGGACTGGGCGGAGACCAACCAGAGCCTGCTGCGGGTCGAAACCAGCCAGAGACTCCTCCACGGCCGCCTGGGCCAACTGGCCGGACGCCATTACGAGGAGGAAGCGGACCGCGTTATCAGACGACTGCTGGCCAGGGAGATGGACATCCTGGAACCCGCCACCCTGCAGCGAGGCTGGACTGCCCCCGACCCGGGGTACGCCACCATCCTGCCCGACATCTGCACCGAAGCCCTCAACTCGGGCGCCATAGACGCCGCCGAGGACGAAGAACTCTCCGGGGCGGACCTCGTGGTCCTGGGCAGGAAAAACGACAACCCCATCTACGCGGTAATCGAAGTCTCCATCACCGCGGGCATCCACGACTTTGAAAGAGCAGACCGAAACGCCGCCGTCCTGAGAAGAGCCCTCCCGCCCGAGAACACCACCACCGTGGAATCCGCGGTAATTGCCGACTCACTGGCATCAGAGGTGGACCGCACGAGTTACCGGGCCACGTACATCAACCTGCCCTACCGGCGAGAGGAGTACCAGGCAGCCATCGACGCGGTGGACGCCCCCATAACAGCCGCTGCCAGCGCAGAAACCTCCACCAACTCCTGACCACAAGCGCGAAGCTCAACCACACCCGCAGTTTCACCCCCTGCACCAGGTACATGCCTACCAGCAGGCCCGCACCCTCAAGAACTGACCATCATCCTGTTCCAGGACCGAATAGCTCCAAGACCGGCGAAATCAGCGCTGGCGGGAAATAACCGACGCACTGAGAGCCGATTTGCGGCCCCTCACACCGCAGGGGTGGTGTACGAAGACCCCGGAACAGGAACCTCACGCCTCCTGCAAGCGGCAGGTCCTTTCATAGCCCCTCAAAAATGAACACACCCCACAAAACTCTCCATTTTGACGGTTTCAGGCATAGAAGCAGCAACGCAGCCCCTACGCCCCTACGTGTAGGATCATCTGAAGAGGCGGACGAAGAAGCATGCCGCCTCAGGTGAGGAGGCTGTGAAGATGCAGCGCGTCAGCAAAGACGAAGCACGCCTGATACTCGAAGTAGCGGACAGCACCATCGACCGCCGGATACACCGGGGCGAGCTGCAAACGGCACGGGAAGGACGCCGGGTATGGGTCCTCCTGGAAGACGAGGTAGTGGAGAGGTGGCGCGCTGCCACCACCGCAGGATCACCTAAACCGGCAGGCGCCTACAACGCAGCCCCAGCCGAAGGAGCAGGCTCAGGCGACCTGATCATCCTGCAAGAGCGCCTGCAGGCGCAGGACCAGCTCCTGGCCCTATACAAGACGCAGAACACCGACTGGGAGAAGCGTTATTACGAGCTGAAGGAGCAGCTGGACGCCGCCCACCGCATCGCCGAGAACGCCACCAGGGCCCTGCCCCCAGGTCCCGCGCCCACGCCGCCACCGGACAACGGCCGCCGGAGTTGGTGGCCATGGCGGCGGAACGCCGGCCCCTGACCTGGGCGCCAGGCCATCCCATTCCGCTCAGAAGGCATCAACAGTCCCGGCCCCTGAAGCCCACGAAAAGGTCAAAATTCGGGCGACCGCCCGGAATACCGGCGCGCTGAGAGCCGAAATGCGGCCCCTGGAAAATCACGAGTGGCGGTAGAAGCCCCCTTGGTCAGGAGCAAAACGCTGTGGCGGCCTCGTGCAAGACCTGGCCCAAAATATTCAGCAGTCCGGCCTGAAAAATCACAGAAGGTTACTCCAAGTCCCGCTCCGACAAGCAGGCCATCTCCGCAAACGCACCGCCAAAGCTAGCCCAGCCAACCACGGACACGGCGCCGCAACCAATGCCAGGAATCAGAACTCTCAAGGATTTCATGGGACGGCCAATCCCACCGCCGGTCCCGGGTGTCCATACTTGAAAGCCAATGACAACCGCCGCTTGACACTCCGCTTGACCCATCTCTAGCGTGAATAACAGGCCGACGGCCACGTCATCGAATATCCCGCCGTAGACCGCCTGGACATCGGCCAGGGTCAGGCCCACGGGCAACCGGCCCTCCGACAGCGGATAGCCGCCCAGGGGCGCTGGCCTGGCCCCTGAGGCGCGCCGCCGGCGGCACTGTTGGTCTCTTTCCCCCATCTTCGGGCCCGAAAACAGTGTAAATCCGGTGGTTATCACTCACATACAATTCATATGTGTTTTCTATACTAAGACCCCTTGGGTATGCTGTTTTTGGCGGTTTTCCGGCTCTTTTGGTCCCTGCAAACAGCTACGACAGCTACGAAACAGGCGTCAAAAGAAGTGTAAAAATGGTTTGGCGACTCCGGCTTTGCCCTGGACCCGGGAGTCATCCAGCCGGTTCTCCGCCACCAGGTCCGCCAGGCTGTCAGCCCGGTAGGGTTGGGAGGTCTCCACCCACCACGGCCGGTATTCGTCCGGCTGCAGTTCAGTCCAAAGATCAATGGGACGTGATCCACCGGGGCGTCATGGTTGCGGTACCAGTAGATCCAGCAGCCAGCCCATGGGCATGGCTCCACAGTTCCTCCCACCCCAGGGCCCCTCTCCCACCCTGCGGACCCTGTCCGCAGAGGGAGCGGTCTGGTACCACTGACCGCCAACGCTCATCGTTTACGACCCGTCCCCCGGCTCCAGATGCAGGTGGATTCTATCGAAGTACCCCGCCGGTCCCTGCCCCTTAAGAAAACGACCGCATAGCTCTCCCATGTCCAGGTCCATTATCCACGCCAGTTGGCGACACTCCTCGGCCCCGCTCTCGTCTATCATTTGGATGAAGAAGTCGGATGCCCACTGCCGACCCCCATATCCCCTGCACCTGCTCTTGCGTGCTTCCAGGGAATTCCAGTTCTTCAACCGGGTTGCCACCATCTGCCGCCACCCCCGCCTTGCGTCCGGCCCGTCGGGATAATCGAGTAGTGGACTGTAGGCGTTATGGGAGGGCGGCGCCAGCGTCAGCTCCATGATCAGCATCAGCTCCATTCGAAGGCGGATGTCCGCCGCCGCCAGCTCCGCCCCGCGGGGCAGGGGAGAACGGAACTGCACCTCCTCCGCCAGGTTGATCGCCTCGATCAGGGCCCGCGCCGCCGGACGCTTATGATCGTCCAGCCGGCGCCATTGGGTCGTCACCGGCTCCCGCCATTCGGGGTACAGGAACCTGCCGAGGTTCTGAATCCCCGGGTCCAGCGCCAGCCCGGGGTCGATGCCCCGCGCAGCGCACAGCTCGGTGACCAGCTGGCGGTACAGATCGCCGCTGGACCGGTTGGCGGGATTCCTGAACCAGTGCAGCAACCGGTGCAGCAGTCCGCGGCTCCGCCTGAGTTCCTCCTCGGCACGCCGCAACCTTGTCTTTTGTAAGTCAATGAATTCTTGTTTCTTTGTAATGCTCGGCCATCCCGCGGGTTGTCCCGGGTCCAGCGGCTGGCGGAAATGCACCGCCAGGGTAAGCTGCAATCTCAGCACTTCCAGGAGCGCTCGGTCAAACCTGGACATGGCCCGGTGGTTGGGCAGGAAATCCTGTCCTTCCATCAGAGTTGCCTGGGCAAGAACTCCCTGGACGATGGATCCAATGGTCTCCCGGGGGTCTTCCACCTCCTGCACGCCGGTCTCCTGAACGCCGGTCTCGGGAGGGCATGTCTCCGTCACGGGCGCATCATCCGACCCGCCTCCTCGACCGCGGGGCCGGCCACCCCGAGCCGTTGGACCGCGGACTGCAGCCACTCAGCGGTCCGGCCGTCTATGGGCTCCGTGCCCTGGCGCATGGCCCTGACCTGATCGATATCCAGCCCCAGGGCCACGCAGACGGTATCGATGCCGGTGCTCTCTATGACCGCCGACAGCCATTTCTGGGGCGACTCCGCTGGAAATGCCACAATACGCCTCCAGGCGATTGAAACTGTTCACGTATCCATCCTATGATAAACCAACACCAACGATCTCCGGTTTTCTTTTTCCGACCCTGTGAGCCGCCGCTCCAGATATGGAACCGGGACTCCCTGGAGCTTCCTGATGGATGTCGATCGGAGCGCTTGGCCTTTCCAGTAGCCGACAACGCTGCTCTCAAGAGCCCCTGACAGCCTCGACGGTCCTTTCGGATGAGCACCGGTCGACTTCCCATGCCGCGGTTGCAACAGTCCGCTCATATCGGTCCGCAGGTTCCCTCACAAAGATGGCTCCAACAGTCTTTAGTAATGGCGCCAAGGGAAACCATGACCACAGCGGAACGAGGTCACCGCAAGACTGGCGGTGACCGATATGTTGGGGGCCCATCAGACCACGGTGAAAGAAATGGAGGACAATCGCCAGCGTCTGGGCATATTCCGCATTACGCTGTTCGGCAGGACCATGGCCGGGAAGCCCACACCGATGGAGCTGCTCA
>Ga0209020_1001703_pt1 | contig 20479 bp, 19 predicted proteins | sample PinacodermBB_FD_187298 | JGI IMG/M metagenome (GOLD analysis project Ga0209020, IMG submission 187298) | Host-associated microbial community of the marine sponge Aplysina aerophoba from Gulf of Piran - sponge pinacoderm, lysed by bead... | ecosystem: Host-associated > Porifera > Sponge >... | reverse complement strand
CCGTTTGCGCATCGTCCCGGGTCCCGGCCTTGTAGTGCGATAGATGGTGGGCGCGGCTGGGATTGAACCAGCGACCCCTGCCGTGTGAAGACAGTGCTCTCCCGCTGAGCTACGCGCCCGGAGGTCGGATCGTCTAGGCAGAGCGCGTCCGGCTGTCAAGCGCCGGCCCAGGGGTCGTCGAGGTCAAGGAGCGCGTTGTCGCCGCCGAGGCCGGGCGCAGGCGCACGCACCGCCGGGCGCCGGCCGTCGAAGGAAATCGGCAGCGCCACCGCCTGCATGCCTTCCCGCTCCGGCACGTCCACAATCATGTCGAGCGCCTGCACCTGGGGCTCCTGCAGCGCCTCGACCAGATTGTTGATCGGCGAGGCGGGTACTCCTGCGGCCTCGAAGACTTCCATCCATTCCCGCACGGTGCCTTCCGCGAGGATCGCCTGCATATCCCTGACGATTTCATCGCGCCGCTCCATGCGGGCGGCATTGCCTTCGAACGCCGCGCTCTCGGCCCAGTCCGCCCGCCCGAGCGCATGCCCCAGACGCTTGAAGAGCCGGTCGGTCGCAGCAGTAATTAGCAACCGCCCGTCCGCCGCGTCGAAGGCCTCGAACACGACCACGCGGGGGCTGCCGGTCGGATGGCGCACGGGCCGGAGCCCCGTTGCCATGTGCGAGACGAACTGCGTGGTCAGCAGGAACATGGCCGTCTCGAGCAGCGAGGTGTTGACCACGACGCCCTTCCCCGTCTTCTCCCGCTGGCGCAATCCCGCAAGTGCCCCGAGGGCCGTCCAGAGCCCGGTTCCCAGATCGCAGACCGCCGCCCCCAACCGCATCGGGTCGCCGTCGGGGTCGCCTGTATTGTCCATCAGGCCGGAGAACGCCTGGAAGAGGACCTCGAAGCCGGGGTCGAGGCGCTTCGGCCCCTTGTGGCCGAACGCGCCCATGTCGCAATAGACGAGGCGCGGGTTCTCGCGGAGCAGCGTTTCCGGGTCCAGCCCGAGCTTTGCCGTGACCCCTGGGCGGAGATTCTGGACGAACACGTCTGCGCCGCGCACCAGCTTCATCAGGCCCGCACGGCCCTCTTCCCGCGTGAGGTCGAGCGACACCGACCGCTTGGACCGGTTGACGCCGTGGAAGGTGGGCGCCGCGCCGAACCAGACCGGCGGCGTCCAGCGGCGCGACTCATCGCCTTCCGGACGCTCGACCTTGATGACGTCGGCCCCGAGCTCCGCCAGCACCTGCCCGACGACCGGGCCGGCGATGATCTGCGCGAGCTCGACGACGCGCACTCCCTTGAGCGGCATACGGCATCCCCTCCCGGTTCCGTGGCAGGCCGGCGAACTCGCTGCTTGATGCAAGCCTGCCGGCCGCCTAACTCTACCTTGCAAGAGGATGGCACATCCGGGGAGAGGGCGCATGTTGGGCAGATGGGCACTGGCAGCCGTGATCGTGTGCATGGCGGGGACGGCGGCTGCCCTGGGCAGCAGCGGCGGCGGCAGCGACGACAAGTCCGGCCCGCTCGCGGCCATCGAGAAGAAGATCGAGGCCGGCGAATACGAACAGGCGCTCGCCGACCTGGAAATCCATATCGACAAGAATCGAACCAGCGCCGATGCGTTCAACTGGCTGGGCTACGCCAACCGCAAGCTCGGCCGCTTCGAGAAGGCGCAGAAGGCCTATGCCCGCGCGCTCTTCCTCGACCCGGACCACAAGGGCGCGCATGAATATGCAGGCGAGCTCAGGCTGTTGCTGGGAGACCTCGAAGGCGCAGAGCGGCATCTGGCGGCGCTCGACCGCATCTGCCTGCTCGGCTGCGAGGAATATGACGAGCTGAAGGCGGAAATCGCCGCCTGGAAGAAAGCGAACGGCAAATGACGCGGGCAGTGCGGCCGGGGTCGGCGGAGGCTTGCGAACGGGCATGAGTCCGGGTCGCATCGGGGCCATGCTCGGCCGCTATTACTACCTGTTCCGCGGCTCGGTGCCGCGGATGATCGAGCTTGCCTATTGGCCCATCGTCCAGGTCGTTCTCTGGGGCTTCATCACCAAGTTCTTCCTGGAGCACAGCAGCTGGCTGGTGAATGCCGCCGGCGCGCTGCTGGCAGGCGTCCTGCTCTGGGACGTGCTGTTTCGCAGCCAGCTCGGGCTCAGCATTTCCTTCCTGGAGGAGATGTGGGCGCGCAATCTCGGCCAGCTCTTCTCCAGTCCTCTCAGGCCGATGGAACTCATGGCCGCCATGATGCTGGGCAGCCTGCTGCGCACTTCGCTCGGCCTGATGCCGGCGACGCTCGTTGCCTGGCTGCTGCACGAATACTCGATCTATTCGCTGGGCCTGCCGCTGATCGCCTTCTTCGCCAACCTGATGGTGTTCGGCTGGTCGATCGGGCTTGCCGTCTGCGCGCTGCTCATCCGCTACGGACTCGCAGCCGAGAGCTTCGCCTGGGCGTCGATCTTCATCCTGGCGCCCTTGAGCGCCGTCTATTACCCGGTCGATGTGCTGCCGGAGGCCGCGCAGTCGATTGCGGCCGTACTGCCCTCGGCGCATGTCTTCGAGGGGATGCGCGCGGTAATGATCGAAGGCACCTTCCGCACCGACCTGTTCCTGTGGGCCGTCGGGCTGAACCTCGTCTATATCGCTGCCGGCGCGGCGCTCTTCCTCTACGCCTTCGAGATCGCGCGTCGGCGCGGCCTCATCCTGCAATCGGGCGAGTAAGGAGGCGATTGCCGGCCGGTAAACGGGGCATATATATGGCGGCGTGGACCGTCGAAAATTTCTAGGCATCGCCGGTAGTGCAACCGCAGTCAGCTTGAGTGGCGGGCTGGGCCTGGCGCAGGCACTTCCCGAGGTCGGCGTCCTGCACCGCCTGCTGGAGGAAACGCCCCGCGAGCGCACCGCCGCCGAGCTTGCGGCCCTGATCCGGGACGGCCTCGATCATCGCAGGACGCTGACCGCCCTGGCCGTCGCCGCGTCGCGCCGCGTCCAGCCCTTCCCCCATGTCGGCTTCAAGTACCACACGGTGCTCGCGCTGCAATCCGTCCACCTGACGGCGCTCAGCCTGCCGGACAGGGAGCGTTGGCTGCCGGTATTCTGGGCGCTCGACTATTTCAAGCGCGCCCAGGAGGCGGAGCGCCGCCGGAGCGGCTGGACGATGGGTCCGCCGCCGCCGCCCGCGGCTGGCACGGCGGAGGCGGCCCGGAAACGCCTGCTCGACGCACTGGACCGCTGGGATCTGGAGGCTGTCGATCCGGCTATCCTCGATTTCGCCCGCCTCGCCGCGCCGGGGCAGCTCTCCGAGGTCCTCTTCAGATACGGCATCCGGGACCTTCGGGCGATCGGCCACAAGACCATCGCGGTGCAGAACGTCCACCGCCTCCTGCCGATCGTCGGGCCCGAATATGCGGTCCCCGTGCTTCGCTCGCTCGCCGCGGCGCTCCAGAACCACGGCTACGGCCCGAATCCCGCCACCGGCGACCTGCCTTCCGACCGGACCTGGCGGGCGTTCCAGGCGATGCTGGCAGAAGTCCCGAAGACCTGGAAACAGGGCCGCCGGGACGATGCTGCGCGCAATGAGTTGGTCCGCACGCTGCGCGAGGTGGAGGAGCTCGACGCGGGCCGGGCGGCGGTCGACCTCCTGAAAGTCGGCGTGTCCACCGACTCGATATGGGAGGCCCTCTTCGCCACCGCTGCGGAGTTGGTGTTGCGGCGGCCCGCAGTGGTTCCGGTGCATGCCCTGACGTCCGCCAATGCGTTCCACTATGCGTTCCGGCACGCGCAAACCGAAACGACGCAGCTTCTGGCGCTCCTGCAGTCGGCGGCCTTCATGCCGGCCTTCCGGCGCGGGATCGGCAACAGGCGAGCCGATCTGCGCATCGAGCAACTGGAGCCTCTCCCGGCCTCCGGCAGCGGCGCGGAAGCATTGCGCGCGGCATTCTCCGAACTGCCGCAGGACCGCACCTCCGGCGCCCGCAAGGCATTGCACTACCTGCAACGGGGCGGCTCCGCCGACAGGCTCGTCGCCAGCGCCCGCCGGCAACTGGCCCGCAACGGGCGGCGGGCCCATGAATTCAAGTTCACGGAAGCCGCCCTGGAGAACTACCGGGAAATGGCGCCCACCGCGTGGCGGGACCGGGTTCTGGCTGCCTCGATGGCATACTTCGTCGGGTCCGCAACGGCGCCGAGCCCCGTCGCCCGGGAAGCGCTGGAACTGCTCGGTTAGCGGCAACCGGCTGCCTCCGGGTTGGCGGCGCCGGCATCGGCGGCGGTTTTCCGGGCGCGCTGTCCCTCCCGCCGACTGTGGACGAAGCGTTCCCGGTGGTGTAGCCAACGGACGCCATGAACCATGACAGCTACACCGACGCCCATCTCAAGGGCGTGCTGGAGAGTGTGCGGACCATCGCGATGGTGGGCGCTAGCCCCTACTGGAACCGACCCAGCTATTTCGTGATGAAATACCTCCAGGCGAAGGGCTTCCGCGTGCGCCCCGTCAACCCGGTCGCAGCCGGCGAGACCATACTGGGCGAGACCTGCTTCGGCGACCTCGGTGACCTGCCGGAGCCGGTCGACATGGTCGATATCTTCCGCAACTCCGAGGCTGCCGGCCCGCTTGCCGACCAAGCCGTAGAAATCGGCGCGAAGATCGTCTGGATGCAGCTGACCGTCCGCAACGATGCGGCCGCGGAGCGCGCCGAGGCGGCGGGGCTCACGGTGGTGATGAACCGCTGCCCCAAGATCGAATATGCCCGCCTCTTCGGCGAGCTTTCCTGGAACGGCTTCAACTCGCGGCGTATCTCGTCCAAGCGCCGCCGGATCGGGTGACATGACCGACAACGAACCGTCCTTCGGCTTCGAAACGCTCGCCATCCATGCCGGCGCCGGCCCCGACCCGGCCACGGGCGCGCGCTCTACGCCGATCTACCAGACGACCTCCTATGTGTTCGACGATGTCGATCACGCCGCATCGCTGTTCAACCTCCAGACCTACGGCTTCATCTATTCGCGCCTGACCAACCCGACGGTCTCGGTGCTCGAGGAACGGGTGGCGGCGCTGGAAGGCGGCAAGGGCGGCACGGCCACGGCGTCCGGCCATGCGGCGCAGATGCTCGCGCTCTTCCCGCTCATGCAGCCGGGCTCGCATCTGCTGGCGTCCAACAAGCTCTATGGCGGCTCCGTCACCCAGTTCACGCGCACCTTCGCCAAGTTCGGTTGGGAGGCCTCGCTGATCGATTTCGACGATCTCGACGGCGTGCGCGCCGCGATACGGCCGGAGACGCGGGTGGTGTTCTGCGAGTCGCTCGCCAATCCGGGCGGCATCGTCAGCGACCTGGAGGCGCTGGCGGAAATCGCGCATGAGGCCGGCATCCCGCTGATGGTGGACAACACCATGGCGACGCCGTTCCTCTGCCGCCCGTTCGAGTGGGGCGCGGACCTCATCGTGCATTCCATGACCAAGTTCCTCTCCGGCCACGGCAACGCGATGGGCGGCATGGTGGTGGACAGCGGCGGCTTCGACTGGGGGCAGAACGACAAGTTCCCCTCCATGACGGAGCCGGAGGGCGCCTATCACGGCCTGCGCTTCTGGGAGACCTTCGGCGACCTCGGCTACACGGTGCACTGCCATGCGGTGGGCCTGCGCGACCTCGGCGCGACCATGGCGCCGCTCAACGCCTTCCTCGGCATCACCGGCATCGAGACCCTGCCGCTGCGTATGGCCCGGCACAGCGAGAACGGGCTGGAAGTGGCGCGCTACCTCTCCGGCCACCCGGCCGTCGCCTGGGTTTCCTATGCGGGGCTGGACGACAACCCCTACAAGCCGCTCGCCGACAAGTATCTGGCCGGCTCCGGCGGCTCGGTGTTCACCTTCGGCCTCAAGGGCGGCTACGAGGCGGGGGTGAAGCTGGTGGAAGGCGTCGAGCTTCTGAGCCATCTCGCCAATATCGGCGACACGCGCTCGCTCATCATCCATCCCCGCTCCACCACCCACCGCCAGCTTTCCGAAGAGCAGGCCGCCGCGGCCGGCGCCGGCGACGAGGTGGTCCGCCTCTCCGTCGGCCTGGAGACCGCCGCCGACATCGTCGCCGACCTGGAGCAGGCCCTGGGCTGAAGACGGGGCGCTCAACGCAGGCCTCCGCGTTCCGTTGCGCTCCTCTCCCGGCGTGACGGGCCTTCGCCGGGCTTCCCCGGCCGCCGCGCCGAACATTACGAATGGTGGGGTTGGCCCCGCCGCTTCCGCTGACGCGAGAACGGCCCCCGCGTGGAGCGGATCCCTGACCGTTCCCTCCGACAGCTCAGGTCAGGCTGCTGGCGCGATCGCTACTCAGGATGAGACGCCGGAGGCCGCGGATATCTCGTGGACGACACCGAACCGGCGCAACCGGGCGGAGCGGAGACGGGACGCATGACAAACACTTCATGACATTTCCCGGATCCTTCCCTTTCCTGCCCGGCAAGGAGATATACGCAAGCGTCCGCTTGGCCTATATCCCGCTGCCGATACGACATGACCGCATGGAGCCGGAGACGAGCCTGTGACCCTCACCGTCCACAACACGCTGGCGCGCGCCAGGGAGCCTTTCGAGCCGCTCGACCCGGAGCATGTGCGCCTCTATGTGTGCGGGCCGACGGTCTATGACCTCGCGCATATCGGCAATGCGCGCCCCGTGGTCGTGTTCGACGTGCTCTACCGCCTGCTGAGGCGGCTCTATCCGCGCGTGACCTATGTTCGGAACATCACGGATGTGGACGACAAAATAAACGCGCGGGCGGCCGAGACGGGCGAGCCGATAGACCGCATCACCGCGAAGACGACCGAGGCGTTCCACGCCGACATGGCCGCGCTCGGCACGCTGCCGCCGGATGTCGAGCCGCGCGCAACCGACCATGTCGGGCCAATGATCGAGATGATCGAAAAGCTGGTCGCGGACGGCCACGCCTATGAGGCGGACGGGCATGTGCTCTTCCATGTGCCGTCGATGGCGGATTACGGGCGGCTGTCGCGTCACTCCCGCGAGGAGCTGATTGCAGGCGCGCGGGTCGATGTGGCGCCCTACAAGCAGGACCCGGCGGACTTCGTGCTCTGGAAGCCGAGTTCCGACGATCTGCCCGGCTGGCCGAGCCCCTGGGGCCGGGGCCGGCCCGGCTGGCATATCGAATGCTCGGCCATGTCGCGCACCTATCTGGGCGATGCCTTCGATATTCACGGCGGCGGGGCGGACCTGATCTTCCCGCACCACGAGAACGAGCTGGCCCAGAGCGTCTGCGCCCACGGCCCGCCTTTCGTGCGCTACTGGATGCATAACGGCTATCTGGTGGTGAACAGGGAGAAGATGTCGAAATCCCTCGGCAATGTGCTGACCGTGCGCGAACTGCTGGCCGACACGCCGGGCGAGGCGGTCCGGCTGGCGCTGCTGCAGGCGCATTACCGCGCGCCGCTCGACTTCAGCCGCGACTCGCTGACGGAAGCCAAGAGCAGCCTCGACCGACTCTACCGGGCCCTGCGGGACGCCGGCGCGCATGAGCCGGGCGAGCCCGTGCCGGCCGTGCTGGAGGCGCTGCTCGACGACCTCAACACGCCGGCCGCCATAGCGGCGCTGCACGAGACCGCGACCGAACTCAACCGGTCGGAAGACCCGGATGAAAGGGCGGCGCTGGCCGGCTCGCTGCTCGGTGCGGGCGCGCTGCTGGGCCTGCTCCGGGCCGACCCGGAGGAATGGCTGCACGGCGCGGGCGAGGATGCGGACGAGATCGAGGCGCTGGTGGCCGAGCGCGTCACAGCGCGCCGGTCGCGGGACTTCGCGCGGGCGGATGCGATTCGGGATTCACTGGCCGCGCGCGGTATCGCGCTCGAGGACGGGCCGGACGGCACGGCCTGGCGGCGAACGGCCTGAGGAGGGAAGCGATGCGGTTCCGGCTTCACCATGCGGACGGCTCCGACGACATAGAAGTCCCGATCTCCGTCATCGTCATCGCCGGCTGGTCGGGACGCGACCGGGCGGCGGTGCAGGAGCATATCGACGAGCTCAGGGAGATCGGCGTCGCGCCGCCCTCGCAGACGCCGCTCTACTACCGGGTGGGCGCGTCGCTGGCGACGCAGGCGGAGCGCATCCAGGTGCTGGGCGAAGGAAGCTCCGGCGAGGCGGAGGCGGTGCTGATCGGCTCCGCCCAGCACGGCATGCTGGTGGCCGTCGGCTCCGACCATACCGACCGGGCGTTCGAGGCGCAGTCCGTCGCGGTCTCCAAGCAGATGTGCCCGAAGCCGCTCGGGCGCGATGTCTGGCGCTGCACCGATGTCGCCGCCCGCTGGGACAGGCTCAGGCTGGAAAGCGACATGGACGGCGAGCCCTACCAGCGCGGGACCATGGCGGCGGTGCGCGAGCCGGTGGATCTGATCGCCGACTATTTCTCCGGCTACAAGACGGTGCCGCCGGAATTCGCCATGTTCCTCGGCACCATTCCGGCGATCGGCGGCGTGCGCGCCGGCAAGAAGTTTGCGGCCCGCCTCGCCGACGACGAGACGGGGCGCGCGCTCACACTCGACTATGAGGCCGTGACGATGCCGATCGTTTCGTAGGGTGCAGCCGGCTCAGGCGGTAACGCCGTCGGTCCGGAAGCGCGTAATCTCCTCCGTGTCGTAGCCGAAGGCGGCGAGCACTGCGTCGGTGTGCTGGCCCAGCAGCGGCGCCGCCACCGGGACGGCGGTTGGCGTGGCGGAGAGGCGGACGGGCGAGGCCACCGCCTCGAAGCGGCCCGCCTTCGGATGATCGACCTCATGCACCATGCCGCGGGCGCGCACTTCCGGCGCGGCGAGCGCCTCGGAGATGTTCCGCACCGCGCCGGCGGGGACGCCGGATGCGCGAAATTTCGCCATCCAGCCGGCGCGCGTATCGGTGGCGAAGATGTCCGCCAGCACTGCGCGGTTGGCTTCGCGGTTGGCAAGGCGGGCGGCGTTGTCACGGAAATGCGGGTGGTCGAGCAGTTCGGGCCGTTCGACGACATCGCGGCAGAAGCGCTCCCATTGCCGATCGTTGCCGATGACGAGATAGAGCGGCCCGTCTGCGGTCTCGACCACGCCGAACGGCTCCAGGAACGGGTGGTCGTTGCCGTAGCGCCCTGTATCCTGGCCGGTGATGAGCGTGACCTGCGCCTGGTTGGCGAGCGAGGCGACCGCACCGTCGAGCAGCGCGATGTCGATGGCCTGTCCCTCGCCGGTGCGTTCGCGGTGGTAGAGCGCGGCGAGCACGCCCTGCAGAGCGTTGTAACCGCTGAATATGTCGGCATAGGAAATGCCGGTGCGCAGCGGCCCGCCGTCCGCCTCGCCGGTAATCGCCATCATGCCGCCCTCGGCCTGTGCCACGGGATCGTAGCCCGCAACTTCCCGCAAGGGGCTGTCATGGCCGTAACCCGAGATCGAGCAATAGATCAGGCCGGAATTGATCTCGCGGAGGCTCTCGAAATCGAGACCCAGCCTCGCCATCACGCCCGGCCTGAAGTTCTCGACCAGGATATCGGCGCGCGCCGCGATCCGCCTTGCGATTTCCTGGCCTTCGGGCACCGCGATATTGAGTGCGAGGCTCTTCTTGTTGCGGTTGGCGAAGACGAAATAGGCGCTCTCGCCCGCCAACTCCTCGCGCACATCAAAGCGCCGCGTGTCATCGCCTCCCTTCGGGTTCTCGATCTTGACGACCTCGGCGCCGAGATCGGCCAGCGCCAGCGTGCACCAGGGGCCGGCGAGCACGCGCGTGAAGTCGAGCACTGTGACGCCCGCAAGCGGACCCGTCATGGAATACCACCAGTCGTTTCGGGAAGGAACGAAACCTCAGATAATCTTGCGTTCGCGCAAGCATTCGAGCGCGGCCTCGTCGTAACCCAACCGGCCCAGGATTTCGGCGTTGTGTTCGCCGAGCTTCGGCGCGACGCCGATCTGCGCCGGCGTCTCCGAGAAGCGCCACGGCGTGCCGTGGACTTTGAGCGTCTCGCCGGCCTCCGGATAGTGCTTTTCGGCGATATACCCGTTTGCCAGCACATCGGGATCGTTCGAGGCTTCGAGGAGCGTGTTGATCGGCGCGGAGACGATATCCGCCGCGCGCAGCAATTCCACCCAGCGCTCGCGGCTGCCGGTCGCGAACAGCTCTGCCAATGTGGAGAGGATCAACGTCTTCTTCTCCTCGGACACCAGAGCAAGCCCGAGATCGTCCGCGCCGCGTTCCTCCAGCACTTCGTAGAAACCGAGCGCTTCCATCGCGCGCTTCCAGTCGCGGTGACCGAGCTGGAAGACGAGCGGCTGCCCGTCGATGTCGTTGAAGCTGGCGGCGATACCGGGCCGCTCGCGCGTGCCGTTGATGCGCGTGCCGGTGATCGGGTTGCGGCCGCGCCACATCGTCGTTGTCAGCGTCCAGCCCATCAGCCGCACGACGCCCGCGACCAGGGAGGTTTCGACCTTCTGGCCTACGCCTGTGGTCCGGGCGCAATGCAGCGCCGCCAGCAGCCCGCCGAACGCCAGCAGGGCGCAGGACTCGTCGGCGACCGAGACGATACCGGTCCGCATGGATTCGCCCGGTCCCGCATAGGCTTCCGTCACCCCGCCGAGCGCCTGCCCGACCGCATCCGTGCCCGGCAGATGGGCATGGGGACCTTCCTGGCCGTATCCGGATATCGAGACATAGACCAGGGCGGGGTTGATGGCCTTGAGTGTTTCGTAGTCGAAGCCGTTCTTCTCGGCCACGCCCGGCCGAAAGTTCTGGCCGAAGACATCCGCCTCGGCCACGAGCTTGTGCAGGATCGCGCGGCCTTCGTCGGACTTGAGATTGAGCGTCAGGCTCTTGACGCCACGATTATTGGTTTCGAAGAAGGAGCTGACGCCGCCCTTGAGTTCTCCGGCCACGCGCGAGTTGTCGCCAGTTCCCGGCACCTCGATCTTGATGACCTCCGCTCCCAGGTCGGCCATCAGCATGTAGGGCACCGTGCCCGCCTGTGCGGTCGAGCAGGCGACGGCCTTGACGCCCGCAAGCGGGCCCGGGCGACCGGTCATGGGAGAAGCTCCTCGTTTGGGTTTTGCACTGCCGAGGCCGGCGGATCAGTCGTCCCCGGCCATGACGGATTCGAGGGTCGGCATCCGGTACCGGTCCGCGGGATCGTCCCAGCCCTTGAACCTGGGCTTGCGCTTCTCGGCGAAGGCGCGGCGGGATTCCATCCGATCCTCCAGGCAGCCGTGCTCGTGCAGTGCCTCGGCCAGCCGCTCCAGCGGCGGCGACACCTGCGCGCGCATCTGGCGCATCATGTAGAGGGTGTTGACCCGCGAGGCCGGCGGCAGGCTCAGCAGGTGCTCGGCCATTTCCATCGCCGTCGGCATCAGCTCGTCCGGTTCGACCAGCCGGTTGACGAAGCCCAGTTCGTGGAAGCGCTCGGCCGTGAAGCGGAACCCGAACGCCATCTCCATCGCGACGGGATAGGGCAGGTTGGCGATGTAGCCGTGGTTGTAGCCACCGAGCAGCCAGCGTTTTGCTTCCGAAATCTCGAACAGCGTGCCCTTGACTGCGACGCGCAGATCGGTGCGTTCCACCAGCATGAACCCGCCGCCCATCGCGAAGCCGTTGACGGCGGCAATGACGGGCTTCTGCAGGGTCCCTTCGGCGAACGGGTCGTCGAGATCGTCATCGGACGAGTCGACGTCGCCGCGTTCGACGGATTCCTTCATGTCCTCGCCGGCGCAAAAGCCCCGGCCGGTCCCGGTCAGGATCGCCACCTCCAGGCCGTCATTGTCGCGGAACTCCGAGAAAGCCTCCGCCATGCCCTGGCGGATCACCCTGCTGAGCGCATTCAGACGCTCCGGCCGGTTGAGCCGGACGACCATGGTCTGGCCGTGGATTTCCGTTTCGACAAACGCCATGTCTTAGCCTCGCAATGCTGTGGAGCGGTCGGGAGCGAACCGCCCGGAGTTTACCCCCCGAAGAGTCCGAGCGGCAACTTGGCGTATTCGGCATGCCGCCGAACGCGGCCGCCTGTCGCAATTGCGCGGGTTCAGGTCGTGCAACTGTCTGGCGTCCCCTGCCTGCTTGGGTTATGTGCGACCGGTTCGGTCCGGGGGGCGTTGCTTAATGGCGCGTTACTCGATCTTCTCGCTGGCGCGCAATGCGCTGACCGGCCACCGCGACTGGCCGGAGCTCTGGCGCTCGCCGGAGCCGCGACCGGCTTATGAGGTCGTGATCGTCGGCGGCGGCGGCCACGGGCTGGCGACGGCCTACTACCTCGCGAAGGAACACGGCGTCACCGACGTCGCAGTGGTGGAAAAGGGCTGGCTGGCCGGCGGCAATATCGCGCGCAACACCACCATCATCCGCTCCAACTATCTCTGGGACGAAAGCGCCGCGATCTACGAGCACGGGCTGAAGCTCTGGGAGGGCCTCTCCCGCGAGCTCAACTTCAATGTGATGCTGCGCCAACGCGGCGTGTTGAACCTGGCCCATACCGAGCACGACGTCCGGGAGTCGATCCGCCGGGTAAATGCCAACCGCCTGAACGGCGTGGACGCGGAATGGCTGGATGCCGAGGGCGTCAAGGCGTTCTGCCCGCCGATCTCGGTCTCGCCGTCCGTGCGATACCCGGTGCTCGGCGCGACGCTGCAACGGCGCGGCGGCGTCGCCCGGCACGACGCCGTTGCCTGGGGCTATGCGCGTGGCGCCGATGCGCAGGGCGTCGATATCGTCCAGCATTGCGAAGTCACCGGCATCAGGCAGGTGCGCGGGCGCGTTACGGGTGTGGAGACGAGCCGGGGCTTCATCGGCGCGAAGAAAGTCGCGCTGGTTGCGGCCGGCCATTCCTCGGTGCTGGCGGAGATGGCGGGCTTGCGCCTGCCGGTGGAGAGCCACCCCTTGCAGGCAATGGTCTCCGAGCCGCTGAAACCGGTGCTCGACTGCGTCGTGATGTCGAACGCCGTGCATGTCTATATCAGCCAGTCCGACAAGGGTGAGCTGGTGCTGGGCGCCGGCATCGACGCCTTCAACAGCTACGGCCAGCGCGGCGGGCTGCATGTGCTGGAAGACCAGCTTGCGGCGTTGATGCAGCTGTTCCCCGCTTTCAGCCGGGTGCGCCTGCTCAGAAGCTGGGGTGGCATTGTCGATGTCTGCCCCGACGCCTCGCCCATCGTCTCGAAAACGCCGGTCGAGGGCCTCTACATCAATTGCGGCTGGGGCACGGGCGGCTTCAAGGCGACACCGAGCTCGGGATGGACGTTTGCGCACACGGTCGCGCGCGACGAGCCGCATCCGCTGAATGCGCCTTTCGCCTTCGACCGCTTCGCCTCCGGCGCGCTGATCGACGAGCACGGCGCAGCCGCTGTCGCGCATTAGGGGAGGGGCCGGCCATGATGAGCATTGAATGTCCCTGGTGCGGCCCGCGCGACGAGACTGAGTTCCACTATGGCGGCGAGGCGCACATAGCGCGGCCCGTCGACCCGGACGCGCTTACGGACGAGGCCTGGGCGGACTACCTGTTCATGCGCGCCAACCCCAAAGGCATCCATGCCGAGCGCTGGATGCACGCCCAGGGCTGCCGGCGCTGGTTCAATGCGCTGCGTCACACGGTGAGTCACGATGTCGCCGCCGTCTATCCCATGGGGGCTCCACGGCCGGTGCCGCCGGGGACGGACAGGTGACCGCGCCTTTCCGCCTGCCGTCCGGCGGCCGGATCGACCGGTCGCGCGAGCTCTACTTCCGCTTCGACGGCAGGCGCTATGCGGGGCATCCCGGAGACACGCTGGCCTCGGCCCTGCTCGCAAACGGGGTGAAGCTTTTCGCCCGCAGCTTCAAATACCACCGGCCGCGCGGCGTGATGGCGGCCGGCGCGGAAGAGCCCAACGCGCTCATCCTGCTGGAGCCCGGCCCTTTCGCGGAGCCCAATCTGCGCGCCACCGAAATCGAGCTTTACGACGGGCTGACCGCCGAGAGCGTCAACCGCTGGCCGTCGCTTGGTTTCGATATCGGTGCTGTCACCGGGCTGGCATCCGGCCTGTTCGTCGCCGGCTTCTACTACAAGACCTTCATGTGGCCGCCCTCCTGGTGGAACCGCATCTATGCCCCGGCGATCCGGCGCATGGCGGGTCTGGCGCGCGCGCCGCGCGAAGCCGATCCGGAGGTCTATGAGCACCGGCACGCGCATTGCGACATCCTGATTGTCGGAGGCGGCCCGGCGGGCATCGCAGCCGCTCATGCCGCCGCGGCGGCAGGTGCGCGCGTCATGCTGGCGGACGAGCGCCCGCGCTTCGGCGGTTCGCTGCTGGACGGGGCCGCGCGCGTCGGGGACGAAGAAGGCGCGGCGTGGGCCGAGCGGATGCTGGCCGGCACTTCGGCGGTGCTGCTGCCTCGCACCACCGCCTTCGGCTACTACGACCACAATTTTGTTGCGCTGGCCGAGCGGCTGACGGAAGGCGTTGCACCTTTGGAACGCGTCGGCCGGCCGCGCCAGCGCATCTGGCATGTTCGCGCCCGGCGCGTAGTGCTGGCGACCGGCGCGCTTGAGCGCCCGCTCGTCTTTCCTGGCAACGATCGGCCGGGAGTCATGCTGGCGAGCGCCGTCTCGGCCTATATCCACCGCTATGCCGTGCTGCCCGGCCGGCGCGCTGTCTTTCTCGCCAATGACGACTCGGTCTATGCCGCCGCGCGCGAATTCGCCCGGCATGGCGGCGAGGTCACGGCGCTCGTGGACCTGCGCCGGGACGGTGCGGCAGACGGAGACGGGCTGCCGGTGCTGCGCGGCGCCCTGCCGGTGCGAAGCCTGGGCCGCCGCCGTGTAAGGGGAATCGAGATCCAGTCCGCTCCGGACGGCGGAACCCGGCGCATTGCCTGCGACCTTATTGCGATGGGCGGCGGCTGGAACCCGGCTGTGCATCTCTTCAGCCAGTCGCGCGGCGCGCTCAGCTGGGACGACGACTTCCAGACGTTCGTTCCCGGCCAGTCGGCCCAGGCGGAGCGTTCCGTCGGCGCGGCGGCGGGCCGGTACGATCTCGAAGGCTGCGTTGCGGAGGGGACGGAGGCCGGAGCCGCCTTCGCCCGCGAACTCGGCTTCGACGCGCCTGCGCCGCCTTCCGCTCAGGCGCCTCCGCCGCGCACGGCGCCCGCACGAACCGTCCCGCCCGCTGGCCGCGGCAAGGCGTTCGTCGATTTCCAGAACGACGTGACCGCCTCCGATGTCGCGCTCGCCAGGCGCGAGGGGATGCATTCGGTCGAGCACCTAAAGCGCTGGACGACGCTCGGCATGGCGACCGACCAGGGCAAGACGTCCAACATCAATGGACTTGTGCTGATGGCGGGCGGGCTGGGCCTGCCGCCGGCCGCGGTCGGCCATACCACCTTCCGGCCTCCATATACGCCAGTGACTTTCGGCGCGCTGGCGGGGCGCAATATCGCCGCGCTCGCCGATCCTGTGCGCCGCACGCCGATGCAGGACTGGCAGGAAGCGAACGGCGCGGTGTTTGAGCCGGTCGGCCAGTGGCTCCGGGCACGCTATTACCCCGTGGGCAACGAGACCATGCGTCAGGCGGTGGCCCGCGAATGCCGGGCGGTGCGCGAGGCGGCCGGTATCCTGGATGCGTCCACGCTCGGCAAGATCGACATTCGCGGTCCCGACGCGGCCGAATTCCTGAACCGCATCTACACCAATGGCTGGAAGACGCTGGGCATCGGGCGCTGCCGCTACGGATTGATGCTGGGCGAGGACGGCATGGTGTTCGACGACGGCGTCACCACCCGAACCGGCGAGCACCGCTACCTGATGACCACGACCAGCGGCAATGCCGCTGCCGTTCTGGAATGGCTTGAGGAATGGCTACAGACCGAGTGGCCGGAACTCAGGGTCTATTGCACCTCGGTCACCGAACAATGGGGCACGATCACAGTATCGGGCCCCCATGCGCGGGCGTTGCTGGAACCGCTGGTCTCGGACATCGACCTGGACCCCGCAGCCTTCCCCTTCCTGTCGATGCGCGAGTGCCGGATCGGCGGGGTGCCGGGCCGCATTTTCCGCATCGCTTTCACCGGCGAACTTTCCTACGAGGTGAACATGCCTTGGCGCCGGTGCCTGCCGGCCTGGGAAAGCCTGATCGAGGCCGGCGCCGTGCCCTACGGCACGGAGGCGATGCATGTGCTGCGCGCCGAGAAGGGTTTCATCGTGGTCGGCCATGAGACCGACGGCACGGTGACGCCTCTCGATCTCGGCATGGAGCGCATGGTCTCCTCGCGGAAGGACTTTATCGGCCGCCGCTCCCTCGCCCGCCCGGACAGCCGGAGGCCGGACCGCAAGCAACTGGTCGGGCTGCTGCCGGAGGACCCTGCGGAGGTGCTTCAGGAGGGCGCCCAGATCGTCGAGGCGCCGCGCGGAACCCCGCCCGTGCCGATGCTCGGCCATGTGACCTCCAGCTACTGGAGCGCGGCGATGGGGCGCGGCTTTGCGCTCGCGCTGGTCAAGGGCGGGCGGTCGCGCCACGGCGACCGGGTCTGGGCCTCGGCGACGACCGGGGACAGTCGTGTGCGGATCGTCGATCCGGTCTTCTACGACCGCGAGGGGGCGCGGCTCGATGGCTGAGGTCCGCGAGATCGAGGGCCTCCGCCTGACCGTATTGCGGGGCGGCGGCGCCGGATTTCATGCCGCCGTCGCCGGCGTGGTCGGCTTCGAGCTGCCCGAAACGCCGAACACGGCGGCAGGCGGGGCCTTGTGGCTGGGACCCGACGAGTGGCTGGTCGTGTCCGGCGCGGACATTGCCGGCCCCCTGGAAGAAGCCCTCGCCGGACAGCACTGCGCCGTCGTCGATGTGAGCGAGGCGCGCGCGGTCCTGGAGCTGTCCGGCCCCGGCGCGATGGAAGTCCTGGCTTCCGGCTGCCGGCTCGACCTCGAAACGCTTAGGCCCGGCTCCTGCGCGCAAACGGCGCTGGCGCGCGCCAATGCGGTGCTGGAACCCCGCGAGGGCGGCGTCTGGCGCCTCTTCGTCAGCCGGTCCTACGCCGTCTATATGCGGGCGTGGATCGAGGATGCGATTGCGTTGCGGTCTATCCCCGCGTCTCCCTGATCCAGCCGTTCTCGAAGATCGGCCCGCAGCAGCCGCAGAAGCGGGCGATGCGGTCGAGTTCGCGCCCGATGCGCCCCAGCCGTCCCTTGCCGAGGCGCACCCCTGCCTCCGGCCAAAGCGCCGTGACGCACAATTGTCCGTTCCGGCGCCGCATGTCGATGCGGCCGATAAGCCGGTCGCCCTCCAGCAGCGGGAAGACGTAGTAGCCGTATTCGCGCTTTTTCTCCGGCACGAAGATTTCAATGCGGTAGCGGAACCCGAACAGCCACTCCGCCCGCTTGCGGTCGCGCAGCAGGGGGTCGAAGGGGCTCAGCACGCGCACGCCCCCCGGCGGGTCGGAGGCCCGTTCCGCCAGTTCGCATATGTCCGGCCGGGCGAGCAGCCGGCGGGTCCGGCCCGGCCCGGCGCCTTCCACCTCGACCTCGACGAGCGCGCCGGGCCCTTGCGCGGCGCACCATGCGTCCGCCTCCGACGGCGAGGCCGTGTCCCAGAACGCCGCTATTTCCCGGGGCGAGGCGAATGCCAGCCGGTCGAGCGCGCCGGCGCATGCCCAGTCGAGCGTTTCCTCATCGCCCGGCGCCATGCTTCGGTAGGCGTCAGGCACCACCCGTTCGGCAAGGTCGAAGACTTTCTGAAACCGTTCGCGGCGCGTTATCGCCAGCGAACCGGTACGCCAGAGAAACTCCAGCGCCGTCTTGGAGGGGTGCCAGTCCCACCAGCCAGGCGCCGTCGGGCGGGCGCCGTCCCGGAGTTCGCGGGCCATGACGGGCCCGTGCTCCCGAATCCGTTCGAGCACGTCGTCGAACCGCTCCTCGAACCCCGCGCGCCGCCAGCTGCGCCAGCGCGCCCGCAACAATTCGGCGTCGCGGCGGAAGCGAAGCTGCCAGAAGGGATAGAACGACATCGGAATGACCGAGGCATCGTGCGTCCAGTGCTCGAACAGGGTCCGCCGTTTCTCCAGGAGGTCGGCAAGCTGGCCCGGACGGTAACTCCGGCGCCGGGAAGCCAGGATCATGTGGTGGGCGCGCTCCACCGTGGCAATGCTGTCCACCTGGACGAAGCCGAGGCGCTCGATCAGCCCGCCCAGGTCCTCCTGCGGCGGTGGGCGTCCGAGCCCGTGCCGGTCCAGGAACAGCCTCCGCGCCGCCCGGTTGGAGAGGCGGAGCGGCGCGCTGCCGGTGTCGTTACCCATCTGTCCGGTCCCCTACGCAGAAAAGGCGGCCCGGGAAGCCGCCTCTCCTCTACTTCCAATATACCACGCCTTCGCCCATGTCGCGCCCCGGCGGGCCGCAACCGACGCAGGGAATCCGCCCGGACGCCGTACCGCCGCGAGTTCTCCTCACTTGTTGGCTGCGAGGACGGAGCCTAGATTAATCCGTTCCGGGACGAGAGGAGAGGCGCGCCATGCCGGTCGCCATCGTTACCGGCGCCGGAACGGGCGTCGGGCAAGCCGCTGCCGAAGCCCTGCTGGGCGCAGGCTATGAGGTGGCACTCGCCGGGCGGCGAACGGAGCCGCTTGAAGAGGTCGCCGCGCGCTGGCCGGAGAGCACGCTGGTGCGATCGACCGATGTCGGCGACGAGGCCCAGGTAAAGGCGCTGTTCGATGCGACGGTCGCCCGGTTCGGCCGTATCGATCTCCTGTTTAACAATGCAGGTTCAGGCGCGCCTCCTGTGCCGCTGGAGGAGTTGACGCTCGCGCAGTGGCAGGCGGTGGTCGATGCCAATCTCACCGGTAGCTTCCTGTGCACGAGAGAGGCCTTCCGTGCGATGAAGGCGCAGGACCCGTCCGGCGGGCGGATCATCAACAACGGGTCGATCTCGGCCCATGTGCCGCGCCCCAACTCGGCGCCCTATACTTCGACCAAACACGGTGTCACCGGGCTCACCCGCTCCACCATCCTCGACGGGCGCGCGCACGGCATTACCTGCGGGCAGATCGACATCGGCAATGCCGAGACCCCGATGACGCAGCGCATGAAGAAGGGCGTGCTGCAGCCCGACGGCTCCACGAAGGTCGAGCCCGTGATGGATGTGCGCCATGTCGCCGACGCCGTGCTCTACATGGCCGGCCTGTCGCCGGACGCCAACGTGCCGTTCCTGACCGTGATGGCGAACGGCATGCCCTTTATCGGACGCGGCTAGGGCGCTCGCAGCAGCAACCGGAGTCGAACATGATCAGGCGGTGCAAGGCGGACGATTTCGACCGGATTCTCGCGATCATCAACGACGCCGCGCAAGCCTATCGCGGCATCATTCCGGACGATCGCTGGAAGGAGCCCTACATGCCCGCCGGGGAGCTGGCCGACGAGATCGCGGCCGGCATCGAGTTCGACGGATACGAGGTGGAAGGGGCCGGGCTTGTCGGGGTGATGGGCATCCAGCCGGTCGAGGATGTAACGCTGATCCGCCATGCCTATGTGGCGACGGACCACCGGCGGTCCGGAATCGGATCGGCGCTGCTCGAAAGCTTGCTTGCGCGCCAGGACCGCCCGGTCCTGATCGGCACCTGGGCTGCCGCCGAATGGGCGATTACCTTCTATCGCCGGTATGGGTTCCAAACGGTTCCGGCGCCGGAAAAGTCGAGGCTGCTGCGGCGCTACTGGACCGTTCCGGAACGCCAGATCGAGACGTCGGTAGTCCTCGCGGATGCCCGTTGGCGCGCCCGGGCGGCGGGTGAGCCAGACCGGAAGTAGGCTGCGATGGAAGCGCGCCGCGCCGCCGCCGTTACCATCGCGGAATACGACCGCATAGCAGAGGCCTACCGTCGCGGCACTGCCGATCACGACGTCAGCCAGAACATCGAGGCCCTGCTTGCGTCGATGGAGGGCGGGCCGCCCCATGTCATTCTCGACCTGGGATGCGGGCCCGGCCGGGACCTGCGCCGGTTCACCGCGCTCGGCCATGAGGCCGTCGGCCTGGACGGCTCGGGTGCGTTCGTCGCCATGGCGCGCGCCGGGACGGGTTGCGAGGTGCTGCACCAGGACTTCCTTGCGCTCGACCTGCCGCCGGCCCGCTTCGACGGGGTGTTCGCGAACGCCTCGCTGTTCCATGTGCCGGGCAGCCAGATTGCCCGAGTGCTCCGGGAACTCGCCGCAACCCTCAAGCCCGGCGGCGTGCTGTTCTGCTCGAACCCGCGGGGCCGCGACGAGGAAGGCTGGGTCGGCGGGCGTTTCGGCTGCTTCCACGAGCTCGAAACCTGGCGCGCCTATGTCGAGGCTGCCGGCTTTCGGGAACTGGACCGCTACTACCGCCCGCCGGGCCGCCCGCGGGCGCAGCAGCCCTGGCTCGCCACGGTCTGGCGGAAATGCCCGCGACCCCGGTGAGAAATGCGGGTCAGCCGTCCCGTTCGAACATGCCCAGCTTGAGATCGAGGCCTGCGCCGAGCCAGAGGGCGCGGTCGCGGTGATCCAGCAGGTCGTCGCCCGCATTGGGGTGGACGA
>Ga0209020_1001699_pt1 | contig 20506 bp, 13 predicted proteins | sample PinacodermBB_FD_187298 | JGI IMG/M metagenome (GOLD analysis project Ga0209020, IMG submission 187298) | Host-associated microbial community of the marine sponge Aplysina aerophoba from Gulf of Piran - sponge pinacoderm, lysed by bead... | ecosystem: Host-associated > Porifera > Sponge >... | reverse complement strand
GGTCGAAGAGGGCAGCCGCCAGGGCCTGCACGTCGCCGATCTCCAGATTGGCGACCTCCTCGAACAGCCGCTTCGTCGTGGGCAGTTCGGTGTCGGGGGCGTAGGCCCGCCGGAGGACGGCGTTGATGTGATCCGAGTTGCCCTCGTGGGTGTACTCGGCGTTCAGCACCGCCAGCGCCTCCGCCCACTCGTCGAGGGTCGGCCCGTTGGTCGCCAGGTCGGCCAGGATCTCGAAGATCGTGACCTGGATCTGGTCGATGTACTGGGGATCACCGGAGGCCGTGACGAAAGCGCTGACGCCGGGCTCGGGGGCCGGGATGGGCGACACGCGGCTCCCGGCGCTGTAGCTGGCGCCGATGTCCTCGCGGACCTGGGCGATTAGGCGGGCGTCCAGGATCGACTTGAGAGCCGCCGAGGTCACGTCCAGCGCCACGGTCAACCCGGCACGGGGCGCTTCGAAGTAGATCTCCACGCCGGTTGCCCCGGTGTCGGGCGGCAGCACCACCTCGCGGCGCACCACGCCGGCCGGCTCGGCTGAGCGGCGGTTCACGAAGGTGTCGGCCTCGCCGGCGGGCAGCGTGCCGATGTAGTGGCGCGCCATCTCGGCCACGGTGTCCCGGTCGATGTCGCCCGCCACGGCCACGAGCAGGTCGTCCACGTCGCCGAGGCGCTGCAGGTAGCGGTCCAGCAGCGACTCGGGCTCCAGGGCGGCGATCACCTCGGGCGAGGCGATCGGGTTGAACCACTCGAAGGCGTCGGGATGGCGGGCCTCGATGGAGGCGATCCAGGTCATCCAGTCGGGGTCGGACTCCGCCAGGGATATCAGGATGTCGCCGATCTGGCGCGCCTCGGCGAAGGCCTGGTCGTCCACCTGGGGGGCGGTCACCAGCAGGTGCAGCATCTGGAACATCGTCTCGATGCTGTCGGCCGCGGCGGAGCCACTGAAGCCCTCGGTCGTCTCGCCGATGAAGGACGACACGCCGACGTTGCGCTCCTCGAGCAGCCGCTGCACCTGCGACGGGCCCAGGCCGCCGAGGCCGCTGTTTCCGACCGCCCGGACGGCCAACCTGCCGGCCAGGACCCTGTCGCCGGGCTCCATGGCCGACCAGCCGCCCTGGGAGACCGCCTGCAGGTCCACCTGCGCCTCGGCGATGTCCGACGGCACGAACACCACGGTGGCGCCGTTGGCGAAGGTCCACTCGTAGGCATCCTCGATGGCCTCCACCGGGCCCTCGGCAACCGGATCGACCGGCGCGGGGGCCTCCATGAGGGCGCTGATCTCGGCGGTCCGCTCGGGCACGGGTCCCGGCACGGCGCCCTCGACGGCGGCGCGCAACTCCTCGACGGTGGGCACCTCGGAGGGGTCGGACCCGACGGCGATCACGATCGGGGCGGCCGCGCTCATCACCGAGCGGAAGTACTCGGTGAGGTCCTCGGCCCGGATCTCGCCGAGCAGGGCCTCGACCCGCGCCAGGCGCTCGGCCACGGTGCCGATGTCCGCGCCGGCCAGGAAGTGCGCCGCATACAACCCGGCCCACTCGTGGTCCTGGGTGGTCCCGACGCTGTCGAGTTCGAACCGCAGGTCGCTGCGCACCACGTCCGCGGCCAGTTGGAGGTCCTCGTCGCTGAGGCCGTCAGCCTGCAGGCTCAGCACCATCGACCAGTAGTCGCCGAGGGCGGTGGCCAGGTCGTCGGCGCGCAGGTTCGTGCCGTAGAAGCGGATGCCGTCGGTGTAGTTGAACGGCTCCCACTTGGCCGGGTCCAGCTGCGAGAGGAAGCCCTGCTCGTAGGCGTCCTTCAGGCGAGCGTCCAGCACGTGCGCGAGGAGCGATTCCATCATCCCGGCGCGCTCGCCTTCGACGGTGTCGCGCTCCCAGGTGGGGATCTTCAGGTCCAGCGAGATGTAGGAGTAGCCCCAGCTGGGCGAGGTGGCGACGAGGTAGACGGGCTCGTCGCTGATCGGCGAGAAGATGTCGGGGTCCGGGGGTGCATCGCCGGCGGGGATGGGACCGAAGTACTCCTCGGTGAGCGCCTCGAGTTCCTCGACGGGCAGGTCGCCGACGGCGATGAGAGCCATGTTGGACGGCACGTACCAGGTCTCGTAGAAGTCTCGTAGCATCTCGGCGCTCATGGACTCGATGACCTCGGCGGTGCCGATGGGGTGGTAGCCGTCGTAGGGGGTGTTCTCCACGTAGGCCCGATCGAAGATCTGGAAGATGATGCCCGAACCGGTCTCGTAGCGCAGCCGCAGCTCGTCGCGCACCACGCCGCGTTCCTCAACGACGTCGGCCTCGGAGATGGTGGCCGCATGGGCCCACTGCGCGAGGACGTTGAAGGCGGTCTCCACGGCACCGTCCTCGGTGGTGACGACGTCGAGTTCGTAGACCGTCTCGTCGTAGGAGGTGTAGGCGTTGATGTCGGGGCCGAACTCCACCCCCAGGCCCCGCAGTGCCTCGACGATCTCGTTGCGGGGGTAGTCCTCGGTGCCGTTGAACATCATGTGCTCGAGGAAGTGGGCCACGCCGAGGTCCGGAGCCGGTTCGTTCACGGACCCGGCGTTCACCGCCAGGCGCAGCGACAGGTTGCTGCCGGGTTCCTCGTTGTTCCGGAGGTAATACGTGAGACCGTTGTCGAGCGTGCCGACGTGAACCTCGGGATCCACCGGCAGCAACGCCACCGGCTCCTCCTCGACAGGCTCTTCCGCTGCCGGCTCCTCAACAGGCTCATCCTCGACAGGCTCCGAGGTCGGCTCCTCCACCGGCTCCGAGGTCGGCTCCTCCACCGGCTCATCCACCGGCTCATCCTCGACAGGCTCCTCGACAGGCTCCTCGACAGGCTCCTCGACCGGCTCGGGCGGCGGGGGCGGCTCGGGCGCAGGCTCCGGGGCGGGCTCGGGCGGCGGGGGCGGCTCGGGCGCAGGCTCCGGGGCCGGCTCGGGCGCAGGCTCCGGGACGGGCTCGGGGGCAGGGTCGACGACAGCAGCCGGTTCGGCCGGGGTGTCATCGCCCGTGCACGCCGCCGCGATCAGCGCTGTCACGAGAATCAGGAGAATGAGTCGCCGCATGAGGAACCTTCCACAATTGTCGTTGCCACCGGTGTCCGCACCTGTCGAAGTTCGCAGGCGGGTAGCCGTCCAAGCCTATCCAGCCACCCTCGAAACCTTCCGGTCAGTCCCGCTCACGAGGTCGTCCCCGCACGCGGATCTCTCGATCGATTTCTCGGGGAGGCGCCGGGAACTTTCAATCGATCGATGAGACCGGAGAACTGCCACGCGGATCTCTCGATCGATTTCTCGGGGAGGCACCTGCCCCCGCCGACGCCCCGTCCGGCGACCGCGAGGACCGCGGGGGCTAGGCGGGCCGACGCAGCCGGCTCGGCGCGAGCCGCGGGATGACGTCGAGCAGTACCGCAGGCGGGGGCGTTCCGCAGACGACGGAGGCGACAGCCTCGCCCATCGCCGGGGAGGTCTGGATCCCGGTGCCTCCCTGACCGGCGCACCACACGAACCCATCGACGGCATCGTCGAACCCCACGACCGGGTGACGGTCGGCGGCGAAGGTCCGCAGACCGGCCCACACCGAGCGAACGGCGCGCACCTCCAGCGATGTGGCCGCGTTCACCGCGTCGATCCCCCGCGCCACGTCCAATTCGTCGGCGCGTGCATCACAGGGCACCTCCGGCGTCTCGTCGGCCGGAGAGCCGAGCAACTGCATGGGACCCTCGGGCTTGAAGTAGAACGTACCGGCGATGTCGGCCACCAGCGGCCAGTGCCGGATGCCGGCTGCCGCGTACTCACCCGGCGCGGCGAAGGTGAAGATGGTGCGGCGCAGTGCGCGCAGTCCCAACGGTGCGACACCGGCGAGACCGGCGACCTCGTCCGCCCATGCCCCGGCTGCATTCACGACGACGGGCGCGGCGAACGTTTCTGACGCGGCCCGAACCCTCCAGCGGTCGCCGCGGCGTGCCATCGCCTCGACCGGGCTGGAGTGCACGACCGTGGTTCCCGCCCGGCGAGCCCCGCGCAGGAACGCCTGGTGGAGGCCGGCCACGTCGATGTCGTAGCTGCCCTCCTCCAGCAGTCCTCCCGCCACCCACCCGGGGTCCAGGACGGGACAGTGTGTCCTGGCCTCGCCCGCTCCGACGATCGCCAGGCGCGGCGAGAGTGGCACCATCTCGCTCCGCAGCCGCTCCAGGTTTTCGAGGTGGCCCGCTGCGGCGACCCACAGGACCGCCCGCGGCCCCAGCAACTCCCCCTCCGCCAGGCCGTCACCGCCACTCACCAGGAAGTCGCGGGACGCAACGGTCAGCGCCTGATTCACCGGACCGCCGTATGTCTCGATGTACTGGGCGGCCGACCGACCCGTGCTGTGGGCCGTCAGGGAGTCCTCCCGCTCCAGCACGGCAACATCGGCTCCCCGGCGCGAGAGCGAATAGGCGGCGGACATACCCGCGATACCGCCTCCGATGACGACCACGTCACACGACCGCACTCGGCACACCTCGACCCTCGGCGTCAACTCGCACGATCGAGCCTAGGAGCCGCTCGCACTCCTGCCCGCCGCGGACTGCTGTGGGCGGCCCCTGGCGCGGAGCGGCCCGACCACCCGCGGTGCATCACGTGCGGGCAGGCGCCGCATGGAACCGCTCGCTCGGACTCGTGCCGGCAGACTAGTACGACATCTTTCCTGATATTTCCATATTTTTGATACTCTCTGCTGCATGACACTTCGCTCCGAGTTGCACGGGCAGGACCTGGTGGCGGTCAAGGAGGGGGACTCCGGCGAGGCGCTGCGGCACGAAGCCGCGCTGCTGAGGGACCTCGACCACCCGGGCATCATCGACTTCGTGGCCCTCACCGACGATGAGCGCGGGCTGCGCCTGCTCACGCGCTACGCCGGGAGGGAGACGCTGGCGACGTGGCAGCCACAGCGGCTCGAAGAACTCCGCCGGGCCATCGAGGAGGTGGCAGAGGCGGTCCGCCACCTGCACGAGCGGGGCATCGTCCATCGGGACATCCGGCCCGCCCACGTCGTGATCGACTCGCTGCGGCGTCCGCTGCTGTGCGGCTTCTCCACAGCACGGCGCGACACCGCCGACGCATCCGCAGAGCAGCTCGCCGATGTGAAGGCCGTCGGGGAGACGGCACTGGCAACACTGCAGCGTCTTCAGACACAGCAGCCAGGCCGTGGCCTGCGGCGCGACGAGCAGCGACTGCGCCAGCGCATGCAGGCTGTGGCGCTGGCGGCCGCCGACGGGCGCGTCCCCAGCGCCAGGGCACTGGCGAGCCGGCTCAGGGCGGCCGCCACCGAGTGCCCTCCACCATCGGTGGCCGGCAACGGAAGGCGGTTCGAGCCACCGCAACGGCGTCTGCCGCGCCGCCCGCGGCTGCGGGTGCGGGGTGGTGACAGGACGCCCCGGTTGACCCGGCGGCGCTCGAGACGGGCGAGTTGGCTCGCCGCAGCGGCAGTGTGCGCGGGTTGCGTCCTCGGCACCCTCATGATGCTGCGCCTCAGCGATCCCGGCGCCACCGCACCTGCGCCGGTCCCCTCGGCGTCGCTGGGTGCACCGCCCCGATCCTCTCCATCGGAAGCCTCGGGGGCATCGCTTGCGGAGGGCGCTGCGCCGCTGGATGCACCCGCGCCGACTCCCCCGACCGCGGTGCCCCACCCGGCGCGGCCGACCACCGCACCCGCCGCGCCCGAGCCTCCCGGGTCGCCGACCGCGGGCTGCCGGGAGCCGGGGAGCGGCTTGCGGGACGTCGACGGCGACGGCTGCGCGGAGGAGATCCGCATCGCCGACGGCTCAGTGGCCGTCGACGGCGTCCGCTACCCGGTCGGAACTGCCGGCGACCAGGTGGCGGTGGGCGACTGGGACTGCGACGGCATCGCCACCGTTGCGCTCGTACAGCCCGGCGGTCGGGTCTACCTCTTCGAGTCCTGGCCGCGACAGGCGCCCGTGACCGGCACGCTGGTGGCCGAACTCCCACCCCCGCTGGAACTTGCCGGTGTGGCCCGCGGCGCCTGTCACGAACTCACGGTGCGCTACAGCGAGGGAACCTGGCACCTGCCCCTGCCCGCAGCCGCCGGGTGACCGGCCGGCACCGCCGGGCGGCGCAGCCCGCAACTGGCCCCGGGCGGCTCAGGATCCGAAGGTGGAGCGGAGTTTGCTGCGCAGACCCGCTGAGTCGATGTCCTCGCCACGCAACCGCGCCAGCTCGCGCAACAGATCGGCCTGCTCGCCCTCGAGCTTCTCGGGTGTCTGCACCACGAACTCCACCAGCAGGTTGCCCCGCCCTCTACCGCGACCCCGGGGCACTCCCTTGAAGCGGCAGGCCACCGTGTGACCGGTCTGGGTGCCGGGCGCGATACGCAGCTCCAGGGGACCGTCGAGCGTGTCGAGGGTGACCCGGCCGCCCAGCGCGGCCTGCGTCATCGGGATCTCCACGGTCGCCAGTAGGTCGTCACCGCGGCGTTCCAGAGTCGGGTGCGGGCGCGTCCGCACCTGCACGTAGAGGTCACCGTGGGGACCGCCGCGCAGCCCCACGCCTCCCCGCCCGGACAACCGCAGCACGGTGCCGTCGTCGACGCCGGGAGGCACGTCGAGGGAGTAGGTGCGCTCACCCCGGATGCGTCCCTGGCCGCGGCAGGCGCGGCACGGCGTATCCACGAACTGTCCCAGGCCGGAGCAGCGGCGGCACGGACCCGCCGTCACCATCTGGCCCAGCACCGACTGGCGCACCTGGCGGACCTGGCCACTCCCTCCGCAGCCGGTGCAGGTCATCGCCTCGGTGCCCGCCGCGGCACCCGTGGCCTCGCAGTCCTCGCAGGGCACTGCGAGGGTGACGGTCACGTCCTGGACGCCCCCGAAGACGGCGTCGGCAAGATCCAGAGTCAGAACGGACTCGACGTCGGCGCCGGTCGCCGCCGCGCTGCGACTGGGAGTACCGAAACCGCCGAAGCCCGCGTCGCCGAAGAAAGCGGAGAAAATGTCGAACGGGTTGGACGGTGCCTCGGCGCTCCCGAAGCGGTCGTAGTTGGCGCGCCGCTCGGGCTCGCTCAGCACCTCGTAGGCGGCGGCGAGCTCCTTGAAGCGGTCCTCGGCACCGGGGTCGTCGGGATTGCGGTCGGGGTGGGACTCACGCGCCAGGCGCCGGTACGCCTGCTTGATCTCCTCCGCGGTCGCCTGCGGGGACACGCCCAATACCTCGTAGTAGTCGCGTTCGGACATGGAATCGAGAGGACGTCGGCCCTAGCCGCCGCTCAGCATCCGGCCGAGCTGCCGGCTGATCACCGCCACCGACGCCATCGCCTGGGGATAGTTGAGATGCGTCGGACCCAGGACCGCGATGGAACCCGCCCGGCGTCCCTCCACGAGGTAGGGCGAGACCACCACCGAGCATTCGCTGAGGGGCACCAGACCCGTCTCGCCCCCGATGGCGACCTGCATTCCCCGGTCCACGATGTCCCGCAACAGCGAGACCACGGCGTAGTGCCGCTCGAGGAGAGCGAGGATCCGCTGGGCGGAGTCGACCGCGCCGAACGAACGGACGACCGTCGCATGCCCGCCGACGAAGAGGTTCTCGGCGAGCCCGCCGTCGGCGCCGCGCAGCGCGTCGACCGCCACCGACACCAGCCCGGCGACGCCGGCAGGCAGCCCGTCGGCGCCAACCGCGGCGTCGAGCGGCTTGCCGACCAGCGCCCGGGCGAGCACGTCGGCGGCGTGATCCACCTCCGCGGCACTCGGGGAGACGTCCAACTCGAGGGCCCGCTGCTCCACGGCGCCGGTGGACAGGACCGCCACGAGGAGCACCACGTGGCTGGAGAGCTCCACCAGTTGCACCGACCGGACCACCGCCGAGCCGGCACGAGGACCCACCACGACCGCCGCGCAGCGCGTCACGTCCGCCAGCATCGAGGAAAGCGACGCCAGCACCGAACCCAACTCGCCGTGGGCCTGGTCGAAGAACTCGCTGATCTGGCGTCCCTCCACCGGCCCGAGGCTGTAGGGCGCCATGAGGGCGTCGACGAAGTAGCGGTAGCCGGCCTCGGTGGGCACCCTGCCCGAGGAGGTGTGCGGCTGTTGCAGGTATCCGGCCTGCTCGAGCGCCAGCATCTCCTTGCGGATCGTCGCCGGGGAGACACCGAAGTCCTGTGACTCGTAGACGGTGCCCGAGCCCACCGGTGAGGCGCCGGCGATGTAGCACTCCACGACGGCGCGCAGGATCTCCTCCTTGCGTGGCGAGAGCGCATCGGAGCGGGAAACCATGGCGATTCGATACTACCGCCCTGGTTGACGGCCCTAGCCGGACGGCATCCGCAGTGCCGAGACGAAGGCCTCCGGCGGCACCTCCACCCTGCCGATCGCCTTCATCCGCTTCTTCCCGGCCTTCTGGCGTTCGAGCACCTTCCGCTTGCGGGTGACGTCACCGCCGTAGAGCCCCGCCGTCACATCCTTGCGGTAGGCCTTGACGGTCTCGCGGGCGATGATGCGGCTGCCGATGGCGGCCTGGATCGGCACGTCGAACTGCTGCCGCGGGATCAGTTGGCGCAGCTTGGCGGTCATCCGGCGGCCGTACGAGTAGGCCTCGCTGCGGTGGACGATTGAACTGAAGGCGTCCACCGGGTCACCCTGCAGCAGGATGTCCACCTTCACGAGGTCGGAGTCCTCGTAACCGTCGGCGTCGTAGTCCAGGCTGGCGTAGCCCTGGGTGCGGCTCTTGAGGTGGTCGTAGAAGTCGGTGACCACCTCTGCCAGCGGCAGCCGGTAGCGCAACTCCACTCGCTCCGGCGACAGGTAGTCCATCCCCCGGAGGTTGCCCCGGCGTTTCTGGCAGAGCTCCATCAGCGTCCCCGTGTGACGTGCCGGGGCGATGATGGTGAGCAGCAGGAATGGCTCGGCGATGGCGGCCACCTCACCGGCCGGCGGCAACCGGCTGGGGCTGTCCACCGCCACCTCGGCTCCCGCCGTCGTCGTTACCCGGTACTCCACCGACGGTGTGGTGGCGATGATGTCCAGATCGAACTCCCGCCCGAGCCGCTCGGTGATGATCTCCATGTGCAGCAACCCCAGGAACCCGCAGCGATAGCCGAAACCCAGGGCGGTCGAGGTCTCGGGCGCGTAGCTGAAGCTGGAGTCGTTGAGCCGGAGCCTGTCCAGCGCGTCACGGAGGTCGAGGTACTCGTCGCCGTCAATGGGATAGAGCCCGCAGAACACCATGGCCTTGGGCTCGCGATACCCGACCAGCGGGGCCGCCGCGGGACGGTAGGCCTCGGTGACCGTCTCGCCGGCACGGGCTTCGGCGGTGTTCTTGACGCCGGCGATGAGATATCCCACCTCACCGGCCCCCAGTTCGTCCACCACCGTCAGCGTCGGGGTGCGTACCCCGATCTCCTGGGTCTCGTGCACCGAAGCGGCCTGCATGAAGCGCACCTGCGTGGCGCCCCGCAGGGTTCCCTGCACGACGCGCACCGAGCTGACCACCCCCCGGTACTGGTCGAAGTGCGAGTCGAAGATGAGAGCCTGCAGTTCCGCCTCGGGGTCGCCGGCGGGTGGTGGGATCTGCGTGGTTACGGCGTCGAGCAGTTCGCGCACACCCTCGCCCGTCTTTGCCGAGATGTGCAGCACGTCGCCGGCGGGAATCCCGAGGACCTGCTCGATCTCGCCCGCCACCCGACCGGGGTCTGCGGCCGGCAGGTCCACCTTGTTCAGCGCCGCCACGATCGTGAGGTCGTGCTCCAGAGCCATGGAGCAGTTGGCCAAGGTCTGCGCCTCGATGCCCTGGGCGGCATCGGTGAGCAGGATGACTCCCTCGCACGCCGCCAGCGAGCGCGACACCTCGTAGCCGAAGTCCACGTGCCCGGGCGTGTCGATCAGGTTGATCCGCCACTCGCCGTAGGAGAGGCGCACGCTCTGGAGCTTGATGGTGATGCCTCGTTCACGCTCGAGGTCCATCGAGTCCAGGTACTGGGCGCGCATGGCGCGCGGTTCCACCGCCTCGCACATCTCCAAGAAGCGGTCAGCCAGCGTGGACTTCCCGTGATCGATGTGGGCAATGATCGCCACGTTGCGTATGCGGGACTGATCCATGACCTCGAATGCGGCGGTTCCGGCGCCCGGAGCGAGTATTCGGCGGGCTCGCCGGAAGTGGGTGGGCACCGGGGATTCCTGCCGCGATGCTACCGGCGGTCGGGTGGTCGGCCGCGCCTCGCCGGTGGGGGCGTCGGGCGGTGCGGTAACTTCGGCGCTCGCCCGCCGGGACCGCGCGAGCGCCGGTGTCGGTAGCATGCACAGGTCGATTGGGGCACCCCGAGCCTGGCGCGCAAGCGAAGCCGCCCGGCTCGCCCCGACAGCGATCGCGAGGAACAACGTGGCCAACATCAAGAGCCAGATCAAGCGGAACCGCCAGAACATCAAGCGACGGACGCGCAACCGGTCGGTGCGGTCGGAGATCAACACGCGCACCGCAGGTGCCGAAGCGGCGGCACGAGCCGGCGAGGCGGACGCGGCCGAGCAGCTCCGGATGGCGGTCAAACGGATCGACATGGCAGCCGCCAAGGGCGTCCTGCACCCCAACACGGCCTCCCGCAGGAAGTCCCGACTGACCCGCCGCATCGCCCGCATCAACGCCGGCGAAGAGGGCTGAGACCGCGCCGCCTCAGCGGCGGTGCAACTGGCTGAGCCGGGCGACGAGGACCTCGAGGGTCACCTCGGGCTCCAGTGCCGTCCGACCGCGGAGATCCAGGTCGGCGGCAGCGAGGAAGGCCACCGCTCTGCGGATCCGCTCGGATCCGAGCCGGCGCGCCGCCGTCAACGCCACACGGGCGACGTACGTTGAGCCGCTCTTGCGCAACAGGCCCGCGGAGCGCAGCACCTCGGCCGCGGCCGCCTCGTCGCGCGCGCCGGACCCGTCGAGGTGCAACATGCGGTCGAAGTGGTTCCGCAGGATCGCCATGATCTGCATCGGGTGCATCGCCTCGGGGCCGCAGAGGCGCTGCAGGCATGCCAGCGACCCGCCGATGTCGCCCTTGCCGATGGCATCGGTGAGTTCCCACGGCGGCACCGTCCCGCGCGCACCCAGGAACGGCGCTACAGCGTCGGTGTCGAGGCGGGCCCCGGGACCGTAGGCCCCCTCCAGGGTGTCCAGGACCGCCCAGACGCGTGACCGGTCCTCGCCGAGGTGGCCGGCGAGCAGAGCGGTGGCGGCGCGGTCCAGCGTCACCGGGGCACCTGCCAGCTGTTCGGCCAGCCAGGCGTCCGCTGCTCTGCCCCGACCGATCTCGGCACGGTGGACGACGCCCCCGGCCGCCTCGACCGCCTTGGTGAGCGCGGCGGGCACGGGACGGTTCTGGGTCTGCGACGCGCCCTTCTCCCACACCAACAGCAGCCGCGTCGTCTCCAGCGGCGCAGCCAGGTAGTCCACCAGCGGGCCGAGTTCGGCTGCCGGGAACATGCCGAGGTGGCGAGCCACGACGACCCGGTAGTCGCTCAGCATGGGGGGAGTCTGGGCGGCGTCGATGACCGGGGAGACGGCGAGCGAGCCGTCGGCGGGGAGGTAGTCCTGCTCGTCGACCTCGGTCACGACCAGGGCACTGTCCGCGCCCCCCACGAGCCGGGCGAGGGAATCGCTCACGATCCGGGAGAGCGCCGCGGGATCGCCGCCCGACACCAGTTCGATGCGGGCCTGCGCCTCGCCGCCCGGCGAGTCGGGCGCGCTCACGGTGCCATCCCCGTCGTGGCTACGCCGCCCCGAGCCCGGCCCGGGCCGCTTGCCGCGCTCTGCGGGGCGCTGCGCCGGCGCAGCTCTGCGGCGACCTCCACCACGCGCCGGGTACCTCGCACGTCGTGCGCGCGGATCACCCCGCAGCCGCCGAAACTGCCCAGCGCGTGGGCGGCGATGCTGCCGACACGGCGCTCGGCGACCTCGGTGCCGCACAGCCAGCCGACGAAACCCTTGTTGGAGGCCGATAGCAGGACCGGATACCCCAGCGCCGCCAGGTGGTCGCTGCGCCGCAGCAGTTCGGCCGACATGGCGGGGGTCTTGCCGAGGTCCAATCCGGCGTCCAGCAGCACCCGGGTGGGGCCCAGCCCCGCGAAGTCGGCCCACGAGGCCCGCTCGGCCAGATAGCTCCGCACTTCGCCCAGGAGGTCCTCGTAGACGGGCTCGGGATCGGCGTAGCGGGGCGCCAGGCGCACGTGACAGGCGACCACGGCCGCACCGGCCCCCGCGGCGACCGGCAGGTAGTCGGGGTCCGCGAATCCGCTGATGTCGTTGCCCAGCACGGCGCCGGCGGCGTAGGCCGCCTCAGCCACCGAGGCGCGCCAGGTGTCCACCGACAGCGCGACGTCGAACCGGGCGGCGAGCGCCGCGATGGCGGGCACGACGCGCTCGAGCTCCTCGCCGGCGGTCACCTCACTACCGGGTCCGGCCTTCACGCCACCCACGTCAACGATGTCGGCACCGTCGCCACAGAGTTGGTGGGCCTTGGCCAGGAAGTCGTCGAAGCCCCAGTACTCGCCGCCGTCGAAGAACGAGTCGGGTGTGCGGTTCAAGATGCCCATCACCAGCGGGCGCTCGGCGAGGTCGTAGCGGCGCTCGCCCAACTCCAGCAGCACGCCCGAGACGCTACCTGCCGTCTGCGGCGGCGTTCACCTGGATCTCCAGGCGCTCACCACCCGTCTCGACACTCACCACGAAGTCACCGACGGCTGCGACCATCCCGGCGTCGGGAACGGTCGCCCCGGCGATGCGGCTACCCGCCGGCGCCCAGACGGTCCCCGGCCCGTAGCGCTCCGCCAGAACGGCCACATCAGGCGTGGTGCCGCCGGAGGCCACGATCAGGTCGATCCGCTCGGCGCCCGCCATCCGGATGTCCCCCACCAGCCGCTCGAGGTTCTCCCCGCCGCCAACCAGCAGGACGGCGCTCCGGGGCGTCCACCACAGCGTGGACTCCCAGCCGACGGCAAGGGTCTGGGGGACCGGGACCGCCCGGGATCGCTCAACCAGCAGCGGCGCCACGAGGGTCGCCGCGACCACCAGCCAGGCCACTGCAACGGTGACGCCCCGACGACGACCGAGGACCACGACCGCCAGGGCGGCGCCCACCAGCAGCACATGACCCATCTGCAGCTGGCCGAGCCGCATCCCGGTGAGGGTCGCCGCCACGCCCTCGATCCACGCCAGCAGTCCCCGAGTCGGCAGGTGGAGCACGGCGGCGGCCGGGCCCCCCACCAGCCCCGCCAGGAATCCACCGGTCAGGCCCCACATCATGACCGCCGCGGCGGCCGGAGCCGCCAGCAGGTTGGCGGGCAGCGCGGCGGTCGGGAGCCCGCCGAAGATCGGTATCACCAGGGGCGCCACCGCCAACTGTGCAGCGGCGGTGACCGCCAGGGCTCTCGCCAGGAGCCGCGGGCCGCCGATCCGTTCGGCGAGGCGCGGCGCCCAGAAACCGATCCCCGCCGAGGCCGCCACCGACAGGCGGAATGCCAGCGAGTGGACCAGCAACGGCTGCCACAGCAGGACCGCCACCACCGCCAGGGCCAGGATGCGGCGCCCCGAGACCTGCCGACCCGCCAACCAGACGCTCACGGCAATGGCCGCCATGACCGTCGCCCGCAACACCGAGGGCTCGAACCGGGTGACCGTGGCGAACAGACCCAGCACACCCAGAATCGCCGCCCACCGCCCCCACAGGCCGAGGCGCATCACCAGCGGCTGCACCAGCAGCAGCACGAACGCAACGTTCTGGCCGGACACGGCCAGCAGGTGCGTGAGCCCGGCCCCCCGGAAGTCATCGGCGGTCAGCGGCGAGCGGTCCCGATCATCGCCCAGCACGAGGCCGCTGAACAAGGCCCGCTCCCCCTCCGGCAACGACGCAGCACCCCGGACCAGCACCGTCCGCAGGGCGTTGGCGACCCGGTAGTGCACCGCGGCCGGGTGAACCTCGCCGACCTCGTTGACGGTCAGGCGGCCGACCACCCCGGCGGCCCTCCACCGCTGCGAGTGCCCCGAGCCCGAAGCGACCCTGCCGGTCACCTCGACGACCTCACCTGCCAGGAGACCCGAGAGGCGCGCACCGGCCCCTCCCCAGGCCCACACCTCCAGCCTGCCGCGCCCCGTGTCGGCCACCGCCCGCGTCGCCCGGTTGCGCTCGACGGGGTCGGAGACCAGCACGATGCGACCCTCCAGGGGGCCGGGTTCCGCCCCGGCGCCGGCGGCCTCGACGGCGACCGCGGCCGAGAACGACGCCAGCAGTCCCGCGGCGGCGCACAGCAGCAGCGGCCGGCGCAGCGCCAGCGCCCCCAGGACCAGGCCCAGCGCCACCAGCCGTGGCCCCGGCACCGCCGCCACCGCACCGGCCACCACGCAGGCGGCGAGGGCATAGATCCAGCGATCGGACATGCTCCGGGGCGGCTCGGCGGACGACCCCGGCTCGCCACCGCCGGGCCGCGCGGCGCCGGTCGCGCCCGCTGTGGGGGGGTGAGCGGGCACCTCGGCGCCGCCGACTCGGTGTCCGGGAGCCTCTCGCTCACTCACGGTGTGATCGTCACGAGGTGCTCGATCCGGCCGAGTTTCACCGGACCGATCCCGGTCACATTCTGCAGTGCCTCGACCGAGCGGAACGGACCTGCCTGCTCGCGATGCGCCACGATGGCCGCGGCGGTGACCGGACCGATGCCCGGCAAACTCTCGAGTTCGGCTGCTGTGGCGGCATTCACGTCGAGGGGTTGCGACGCTGGGACGGCGCCCGGATCGGACTCGCCCGGGGCGGGCCTCGAGGGTCGCGCCGGCACGATGGCCACCTCCACCGGCGGATCCTCGCCGGCCCGGGGGAAGTAGACCCGCACACCGTCGGAGAGCGCGGCGGCGAGGTTGATCCCGCTCAAGTCGGCACCGGCACCCGGCCCTCCGGCCGCGTTGAGCAGATCGATGACACGTGCAGAATCCGAGATCCGGTAGACGCCCGGCCTCGCGACCGCCCCCGCCGCATGAACGACGATTTCGCCGGCATCTCTCCCGGCCCCGGCGGTCGTCGTTTCGGTCGAGGTCGGCGCAGGACCCGCCCGGGGCAACACGATCGCTGCGGCCCGCTCATCGGAACGCAGTGCAAGACAACCACCCACGACCATGACCACCACCGCCACCAACCCGGCGACCGGCCGCCAGCCCGCCGTCGCCACGCGCCCGGCAAGACCCGCCCACCTCGCCTCGAACCCCGGATCCACGAACTAGATATCTATCGTATATTGTCCATGAGTATCAATATCTTTCCCTTACCTGGAGCCGCTCCCCACCCCCGCCCCGGCTGCCACCTGGGCCCGGGCCGGCGCCGGAATGACAGCCGCACGAGCCACAGGGCGGCTCCGCGGTAGCGTGACGGGCGCCACATGAGCCACGTCATCCCCACCGCGGTCGCACCGGACGGCATCGACGCCGGCGCCGTCACGGCCTGGTTCGGCGACCATGTCGGCGACGCCCGCCCCCCGCTGGCCTTCTCGCTGATCGAGGCGGGTCACTCGAACATGACCTTCGTCGTCAGCGACGCGCTCGGGCAGCGCTGGGTGCTACGCCGGCCACCCCTGCACAACGTGTTGGCCACCGCCCACGACATGGCCCGCGAGCACCGGGCGATCGCCGCATTGCACCCCGAAGGATTTCCGGTCCCGCGACCGCTCGGGCTGTGCACCGATGCCTCGGTGAACGGCGCTCCCTTCTACGTCATGGAGCACGTGGAGGGGTCAGTGATCCGCGACGCCACCGAGGCCGCCGCCCTGCCTCATCGCACGCGGCGAGCCCTCAGCCGCTCTCTCGTGGAGGTCCTCGCCCAGCTGCACAGCTTCGACGTGGACGCCGTGGGACTTGCCGACCACGGGAGGCGCGAGGGCTACGTGGCCCGCCAGCTGCGCCGCTGGCTCCGTCAGGTCACCGACACCGGTGCCGCCGAGCGCCCCGAGATCCGCGCCCTGCACGATCACCTCGCCGCGCGCATCCCCGAACAGGGAACCACCGGCATCGTGCACGGCGACTACCGGCTGGACAACTGCATCGTCAGCGGTGACGGGAAGGTGCGGGCGGTCCTGGACTGGGAACTCTGCACCCTCGGCGACGTACTCGCCGACGTGGCGATGCTGCTCACCTACTGGAGCGAACCCGGCGACGAGTCCCAAGCCCTGGACAACGCGCCGACCGCCGTCGCGGGCTTCTGCTCGCGTGCCGAACTCATCGATGCCTACGCGGAGGTCTCGGGGCGGTCGCTGGATCGGATCGACTTCTATCTCGCCTGGGGCTCGTGGCGCCTGGCCTGCATCCTCATCGGCGTGCAGGCGCGCTACCTGGCGGGCGCCATGGGCGACAAGGCCCCGCTGGAGGGAATCGAGACCTTCGAAGGCCGCATCGACGGGCTCGTGACGCGTGCGCAGCAGCACGCCGCCCGGGTGCGGTAGGCGCGCCACGACACGCCGGCACCGGACAGGACAGGAGACCAGATGCGATTGGACGCCACGCTCGGATCGGATCCGACCGAAGCGGCGCGGCGTGCCCGGCAACTCGAACAGGCCGGCTACGACGGTGGCTGGACGAGCGAGACGAACCACGACCCGTTCCTCCCGCTCGTGGCGGCCGCTGAGCACACCGAGCACTTGGAGTTGGGTACCAACATCGCCGTGGCGTTCGCCCGCAACCCCATGACCACGGCCCATGCGGCGTGGGATCTGCAACTGCTCTCCGGCGGTCGCTTCGTTCTCGGGCTGGGCTCGCAGATCAAACCCCATATCACGCGCCGCTTCAGCATGCCCTGGTCCCGCCCGGCAGCGCGGATGCGGGAGTACATCGAGGCTTTGCACGCGATCTGGGGCGCCTGGGAAACGGGCGGGAGGTTGAACTTCCGTGGTGACTTCTACCAGCACACGCTGACCAACCCGATGTTCGTGCCGCCACCACAGCCGCACCGTCGGCCGGATGTCTACCTGGCTGCAGTCGGGCCCCTCATGACCCGGACCGCGGGGCAGGTGGCCGATGGCCTGCACTGCCACGGTTTCACCACCGCGGACTACATACGCGACGTCACGCTGCCCGCGCTACGCGAGGGAGAGGCGGCCACCGGGCGGCCGGCGGGCGAAGTCCGGGTCTCGCTGCTCGCGATGGCAGTCGCGGCGGAGACCGCGGAGGCGTTCGGCGAGCACTGCCGCACGATGCGCATGAGGATCGCGTTCTACGGATCCACGCCGGCCTACCGGGGCGTCCTGGAGCATCATGGCTGGGGGGACGCCCAGACCGAACTGCACGCTCTGTCCGTCAAGGGGCGTTGGGCGGAGATGGCCGACGTGATCGACGACGAGATGCTTCACACCATCGCCGCGGTCGGGACGCCCGCAGAGGCCGCCGAGATCCTGGCGGAGCGTTACGGCGACCTGGTCGACCGGCTCACGCTGGTCACCACCCTGAACGACGTCCCGACAGGCGACGGTGACACGCCGCCCCCCGCGCAACCCTTGCTGGAGAGCCTGCGCGACATTCTCGACCTGCAACGGCACTGAGGGGAGCCGAACCGCCGGGACCGTGGCAATCTCCGCGACGGTGCTGGTTGTGGCGGCGGAGAGCCCCGGATCCCGTCAGACCACCAGGTTGACCAGCTTCGGGGGGCGGGCGATGACGCGGCGGGGGCTGCCGCCGTCGAGGTGGCGCTGAACCCGCGCTGAGGCGAGGGCGTGCTGCACGGCCTCGGACTCGTCGATGGCGGCGTCCACCTCGAGGCGATCGCGCACCTTGCCGTTCACCTGCACCACGAGGGTCACCCGTTCGGCGCGCAGCTTCGCCGGATCGGCGGTGGGCCAGGGCTCGGCGTGGATGTGGCGACCGTGACGGCGCTCCCACAGTTCGGCGGTGAGGTGGGGCACCATCGGGGCCATCACCAGCAGCAGGCGGTCCAGCGCGGTCTCGAGCACCTCGCCGTGCGGGCCCTCGGGTGCCTGCACGTAGCGGTAGAGATCGTTGGTGTACTCCATGCAGGCGGCCACCGCGGTGTTGTACGACCAGCGGTCGAAGTCGCGTGTGACCCGGTCGGTCAGCCGGTGCGCCCCGCGGTCGACTTCGAGGTCGGCGGCCGTCGGATCACCGGAGCGTGCCGGGGCGCCGGCGTGCGCCTCGCCGGTCACCAGGCGCCAGACGCGCCCCAGGAACTTGGCGCAGCCGTCGATGCCGAAGTCCTCCCAGTCCACGTCGTCCTGTGGCGGCTTCACCTGCAGGTGCGCCAGGCGCAGGGCGTCGGCGCCCTGGCGGTCCAGGATCTTCTCGGGAGCCACGAGGTTCCCCCGGCTCTTGGACATCTTGGCGCCACCGAGGCGGATCATGCCCTGCGTGAACAACCGGGCGAACGGCTCGCTGAGGCCCGCCGGCGCCACGCCGATGTCGGCCAGGGCCTTGGTGAAGAAACGGGCGTACATGAGGTGCAGGATGGCGTGCTCGATGCCGCCGATGTACTGGTCCACGGGCAGCCAGCGCGCCGCCGCCTCCCCGGCGAACGGCGCCTCGCTGTTGGTGGGGTCGGCGAAGCGCAGGAAGTACCACGACGAGTCCACGAACGTGTCCATGGTGTCGGTCTCCCGCCTCGCCGGACCCCCGCACGCCGGGCACGCAGTCCGCAGGAAACCCTCGTGCGCGTTGAGCGGTGACCGCCCGGTCGGCAGGAAGTCCACGTCGTCGGGCAACAGGATCGGCAGTTCCGACTCGGGAACGGGTTGGTAGCCGCACGTATCGCAGCAGACCATCGGGATCGGGCATCCCCAGAAGCGCTGGCGCGACAGCAGCCAGTCACGCAGCCGGAAGTTCACCTTGCGCCGCCCCAGGCCGGTGGATTCCACCCAGCCGGCGGCCCGCTCGATGGCGTCGGCAACACCGAGGCCGTCGAGCCAGTCGCTGTTGATCGAGGGTCCCTCGCCCGTGTAGGCCTCGCCGTCCCAACCGTCGGGCGGCTGCACCGTGCGCACGATGGGCAGGTCGTGGGCCACCGCGAACTCCCAGTCGCGCTGGTCCTCGCCCGGTACGCCCATGATCGCGCCGGTGCCGTAGGTCATCAGCACGTAGTCGGCCAGGTACACGGGGACGGGGCGACCCGTGAAGGGGTTCACGACCGACGTGCCGCAGGCCACCCCCCGCTTGTCGAGGCGACCGTCCGTGGACAGCCGCTGCATCTCGCTCTGGGTGGCGACCGAGCGCCGGAACTCCTCGACGGCGGCCCGCTGGGGGGGTGCTGTCAGTTCGTCCACCCGGGGATGTTCGGGGGAGAGCACCGCGTAGGTGATGCCGAACCCGGTGTCGGGGCGGGTGGTGAACACCTCGACGGGTGGGACATCATCGCGGGGCCGGCCATCGGCATCGGCGATGGGCAGGGCGAGTTCGGTGCCCTCCGAGCGCCCGATCCAGTTGCGCTGCATGTTCTTGACGCGCTCGGGCCAATCGATGTCCGCGGTGTCATCCAGCAGGCGCTGGGCATAGGCGGTGATGCGGAAGAACCACTGCGCCAACTCGCGATGCTCCACCAGATCCCCGGAGCGCTCGCACGTGCCATCGGCGAGCACCTGCTCGTTGGCCAGCACCGTCCGGCAGCCCGGGCACCAGTTCACCGGCGCCGAGTCCCGGTAGGCCAGGCCGGCCTCGTAGAACTTGAGGAAGATCCATTGCGTCCAGCGGATGTAGCCGGGATCGTGGCTGCGGATCACACGGCGCATGTCGTAGACCGCTCCGATGCGCTCCAGCGAGGAGGAGAGTTCGGCAATGCGGTCCTCGGTGAAGGTGCGAGGATGCTGGCCGGTGCGGATGGCGGCGTTCTCGGCGGGCAGACCGAAGCTGTCGAAGCCGATGGGTGTGAGCACCCCGTCACCCCGCATGGTGCGGTAGCGCACGAGCAGATCACCGAAGGTGTAGTTCCGCACGTGGCCCATGTGCGCCGGCCCGCTGGGGTACGGGTACATGGAGAGCACGTAGTACGGAGGGCGCGGATCGTCGTTGTCGATCTCGTAAGTGCCCTCGCGGCGCCAACGCTCCTGCCAGCGGCCCTCGATTGCGACGGCGTCGTAGCGCTCCTGCACGCCTCGATGCTAGATGCCTCCACCCGCGTTCAGGTGATCCGCCCCGGCGCCGGCCGCTGGCAGACGGCAACGTGCTTGGTAACCTGCTGCCGCCGGGGCTATAGCTCAGTTGGCTAGAGCGCTGCCATGGCATGGCAGAGGTCACGGGTTCGAGTCCCGTTAGCTCCACCGCGACTAGCAGTAGAAGATGCGAGACCTGAACACCGACCCCTGTGGACCGGACAGCGGCGCGGTCAGAACTGGGAGGTTCGCGTCGTGTGCCAGCCGGTTCATGTCGCCGCATCGCGCTTTGACCCCGAGGGTGGCTGCGTGGATCGTCGCGCGGGCGGTGGTGTGTTGGGGGAGCTACGACGACGGGGAACCCGGCGAATCGTTCGATCTGTTCGAGTGAGGTACGCACAGGTGTCGCGGATTCGTGCGGGAT
>Ga0209020_1001654_pt1 | contig 21000 bp, 10 predicted proteins | sample PinacodermBB_FD_187298 | JGI IMG/M metagenome (GOLD analysis project Ga0209020, IMG submission 187298) | Host-associated microbial community of the marine sponge Aplysina aerophoba from Gulf of Piran - sponge pinacoderm, lysed by bead... | ecosystem: Host-associated > Porifera > Sponge >... | reverse complement strand
GGCGGTGCCGCCGTTGGCCAGTATCTGTTCCTTGCACTTCTGAGGCAGCCTGTCCACCTGCGTCGGCCAGTTGGCCAGTGCCAGGGCCCAGGGTTGTCGGTTTATTTCTGAATGAACGGAAGGCGTTTCCTGGGTTGGGGGCAATCCGTAGCAGGGCCCGACCCGCTGGTGTTCACTGAGCGGCAAGTAGACCGTAGCGCGCGTCCGGGCCAACAGCCATTCCGGGTTCTTGCGCAGAATCGATGCAGGAATGTAGGAAAGATCGCCAGGGAAGTGGCTGACGTACTCGCGGCATAGCGCCTCGGTTCTTTCCTCTTCTGGAATTCTCGCGATCCATTGCGGTTGTGCTTTCAGTGTGTCCCACAGGCCCCAGTCTGTGAGAAAACCGCAGTGCAGTTTGCTGTCTGTCGCATTGGGCAGTGCCGCTTTGAGACGCTCAGTTGTATACAAATGTGCAGGAATCGCCTGGAAGGACGGAAGTTTCTCGTGCCTGAGTGCACGATCGACGCGTTCTGGGGTACGCCAGTCAGCGAGAATGCAGTCCAGTGCGGCGCCTGACTGCTCCAGCGCGCGGTCGCAGAGCTGGCCGTATTCCTGATCGGTGACTGATGTGAAATGACAGATTGTCTGGTAGTCCTGTTCGACAGCGAGTTGGCGTAGTGCGGGCGTCAGCTCATCCGCTCGCCTGCAGCACGTATTGAGGGGGTTTATCCCGATAGCTTGTTCCAGTGTCAGAAGGCGATCGAACAAGTCCGGCGCATCCTGTGAAATCCACTCCAGCAGTTCATGGCGTCTCAAATCGGGCAGGCTGTCCAACAGCGGTCTGAGTACCTCCGGTGTTTTCATATGTTCCGGTATCAGATAAAAAACGGCAGGCCGGTGGCGCAGAGCCAGCTCGGCAATGGCGGGCATGGCTACCAGGCGCTGGACGGTCTCGCGTGGCAAATTTATCAACAACCGTTGGGTCAAGGAGCCCCGGGTGTTGCATAGATGCTGTGCCAGTTCCTGATCAGTAAGCTGGATGCGCTCAGGGGATGCACCAATGCGCAGGTTGCGGCGTGCCATGTGATCCAGCAGAGCGCAGTCCGTTACCTGTTCCTGGCCATAGATGCAGCGCATGGTACCTTGCTCAAGCCTCTCCAGCTGGGCGTGGCGTTCGCTTCTTGTTTGCCCCGGGGGGCGGCTGGCGTGGGGCGTGCCGGTGGTTGCAGGTTCTGGTGCCAGCGACAGCCGGGGGGCCACATCTATCGGTGAGACAGCGTGATCATGGAGGTTTGAGGTCCGGGCAGATGCGGAGCAATCCTCGTGTCTTTGCTGACGGGAAAAAACCGGGCTGGCTGCAATAGATGTCTGAGACGACAGGGGTTCGGCTGTTCCCGTGCGCCAGGCTCCGGCAAGATGAAGATGTGTCTGGTTCATGGGATCGGACATTCTTGTCAGGCTTGTGACTTTTGGTTTTCGTACTGGGTTGGACCTTTCCTGCCGCCAGAAGTTCGCGGCAGAAGCCGGTTTTTTATGACGCCATGGCTTGCGGTTGTTCCGCCTGGTTTACCAGCCCGATGGCCAGCAGGTACAGGCCCCGTACCAGATAGAACAGGGGCAGCTTGCCGTTTTCGCTGCCCAGACTTTCCCCCTCCGGCTCGGTGTAGTCCGTTCCGTAGCGAATGTTCTGCCAGGGATGGCCAGGATACAGCGCGGCTGAGGGCCGTCCACTGGTGTTCAGATGCTCGGCAAAACAGTCCGTCCCTGGCTCTTGTCGGGCCGTCCAGTAGATCATCTCTCTGGCCGTCAGATACAGCCACTCGGCAAAAATATCCTTGACGCCCTGGGGGTCCTGCGGGAACAGGTCTTCCAGCCTGGTACCATTTCCCAGCAGGCCAGCGAGCAGGGTGTCACAGGCTTGCTCGATAAACTGTTCCAGCTTCCTGACTGACCGGGCGTTCTTGTAGTGGTAGTCAGGATCCGTGTCGCGATGCAGGCGCATATAGTGCAGCAGGCTGCCCAGAATATTGTGCGCGATAGCGTTGACAAATGAGGCGCGCTGGGCGTAGTCGGGCAAGGTCCAGTGGGCATCACTCGATTCGATATAGCTGGTGATAAAGGGGTAGAACTCCAGGTCACCCAGATCGCGCAGTCCGGACCAGCCCCAGTCTGACGGCTCCATGGCCTTGGTGTCCCAGTAATGCAGGGTGCCGGGATAGATGGCTGTGGGGTGGAAAAAGGCGTTCAGCAGCAGCTCGGCCCGTGTATCTGCGCTTCCGTCAAAATGGTGGTACAGCTGGATGGTGGACGTATGGACAGCACCCAGACTGCTCCAGATGCCTATGTCATGCAGTGCGTTCAGCAATCCCTTGTGGGCCGCCTGGCACCCGTTGTGCCTGTCCGGCTGCCAGGCGGGCGTGTCATAGCTGTCGTCACGGGTGGTGAAGCGAAAGGCCAGATAATACTTGTGTCCCGCGTGGTTGTGGATTGTCAGTGCGTCAGCAAAGGATGCCGCAGGCACTGGCAGGGCCGCCGTCGGTACCAGACAAATCCCCTCGGGTTGAGGAATCTGGCTGCGCCAGCCGAACCCCGGATGGGCCAGGGCAAACGTTTGTGCCGCTTGTTCTGCCACGAATCTGTCCAGCGGCTCCTCCCGACGATGAAACTTCATGTGTACGCAGCCGTTCTGGCCAGTGTGCACCAGGGTGCGCCCGCCTTTTCTTGTCCAGATGTCACCGGCTTCCGGCTTCCAGCGTGCAAGGCTGTTGTCCTGTAGCTGCTTGCTCAATGTCAGGAATTGCTCATCTATCTGCCTGATCAACTCCAGCCCTTCCAGTTGGCGTCTCAGCGGAAGGGACTGCGCACACAGCAGCCGGATACGTGCCTGATCCGGCAATGCGGCAGCCCGGCGGCTACAGTGTTCTTCCTGTATCGGATCAAGCAGAGCTTCAGGATGCAGACACAAAAGCGGGGGTTGGAACATGGCGTCCAGGCCTCCGCTACCGCCGTTGGCCAGAATTCTTTTCTTGCAGTCCTGCGGCAAATTCCGTGCCTGACTCCGCCAGGAGGCCAGAGCCAATACCCAGAGTTGTGTCTGTGTCTCCGGGGGCGGGCTCTCCTGGTGGCTTTTGTGCATGCCGTAGCAGGTAGCCACCCGTGTGTGCTGGCGCAATGGAAGGTAGACAGCAGGGTCCTGGCAGGCTTGTTGCCATTGCCGGTTCGCTGCCAGAATCGCTGTGGGAATGGGGCTCAGGTTACCAGGAAAACGGCTGAGGTACTCGCGGCACAGTGCCTCGGTCCGTTCGTGTGCTGCAATGAGGCAGAGCCAGTCCGGATGCGTTTTCAGTGCGTCCCACAGGTGCCAGTGCCTGAGGAATTCACTGGCCAGCTCGGCGTTATCCTGTCCGTACAGCGCTGCTGTGAGACGTGCGCTGGTGTACAAATGTTCAGGGATAGCCTGGATGGGAGGAGGAGTGCTGTGTGCCAGTGCGCGATCAATACGCGCCTCGGTACGCCAGTCGTCAGCAATCAATTCCAGTGCCTTGCCGGATTGTTCCAGTGCCAGGTCGCACAGGGCACCGTATTCCTGCGTGGGCACGGACTGAAACAGACTGATGGTGGTGTAGTCGATGGTAACAGCCAGACGGCGCAGCGCTGGTGTGAGTTCGGCCGCCCGCGTCCTGCAGGTGGTGTAGCTATTGCTTCTGATCCCTTGTTCCATGGTTTCCAGGTGCTGCTGCAGATCCGGTTCGTGGATCGAAATCCACATCAGAAGGTCACGGCGTCTCGTGTCCGACAGACTCTCCAGCAGTGGTGCCAGCACCTCCGGTGTTTTCATCTCTTCCGGTATCCGGTCAAAAAAGTAGGGGCTGTGGCGCAGCGCCAGCTCGGCAATGGCCGGCACAGTGACCAGGCGTGCGACGGTTCTATGCGGCAAACTGCGCAGCAATCTCTTGGCCAAAACGCCCCTGCTGGCAGACAGGTGGTGCGCCAGTTCCAGATCACTGAGCTGGACAAGCTCGGGGAACTCGTCAAAGTTCAGGTTGCGGCGCACCATATGATCCAGTAGCTGGCAGTCGGTCACCGGTTCGCTGTTGTAGAGGCAGTGCATCATGCGCTGTTCGAGCTGTGTCAGGCGGAGATGGCGCTCGGCAAGCGTCTGGCCCATGATGGCGGTGAAATCCGTGCCTGCGGGGTTTGACTTCAGTGGCGACCGGAACCCAGGCATCACCTCCATCGGCGTGACTGTATGGTCGTAAAGCGCTGAGGTAGAGTCGGGTGTGACAAAGGACGGGGCGGGACTGGCAGCAGTGGAGGCCGACACTGGCCGGCTGTCCGGCAGCGGCGGTCGGAGGGCAGAACGGGAGGGGTATATCATGCTCACAGTTATGGGTCTCCTGGGCAGGGCGGCTGAGCGTCCGAGTCCGCCGCCGGGCCAGAAGTTCATAACACAATGGTTCTTTCAGCTTGTTACAGCATCATGGGCTATTGCTGGTGTGCCAGGCGCTGCGTCAGACCGGCGGCCAGTATGTACAGACCGCGCGCCAGATAGAACAAGGGTAACTTGCCGTTTTCGGTCCCAAGGCTTTCGCCTGCGGCCTCGGAGTAATCAGATCCAGGCTCCTGCCCGTAACGGATGCTCTGGCAAGGGTGTCCCGGGTAGAGTTGGGCACAGGGGCGAGAGTCCCTGTTGATATGCTGTGCAAAACAGTCGCCCTGCTCCGTTTGCCTGGCACTCCAGTAGATGATCTCCCTGGCGGTTTGATCCAGCCATTCGGGATAGATCTCGCCGACCCCCGCGCCGATCCCGTCAAACAGATCCTTGAGTCGGGTGTTATCACCCAGCAGGCCAGCCAGCAGGCTGTCACAGCCTTGCTCGATGAACTCTGCCAGGGCACTTACGGCTCCTGTATTCAGGTAGTGGTAATCAGGATCCGTGGCGCGGTGGAGTCGCATGTAGTGCAGCAGTCCTCCCAGAATGTTCTGGGCTATGGCGTTGACGAACGAAGCCCGCTGGCCATAGCCGGGCGGTATCCAGAAGGCATCGCTGGATTCGAGAAAGGTGCTGATGAAGGGGTAGAACTCCAGGTCCCCCAGATCCCGCAGGCCGGACCAGCCCCAGTCTGATTGCCCGGTAGCCTGTGTATTCCATAGATGCAGGGTGCCGGGGTAGGCATGGCCGGGCTGAAATAAATGACTCAGCAGCAGCTCGGGGCGTGAGTCACCCGCCTCATAAAAGTGGTGGTACAACGCGATCGTCGAGGTATGCACAGCACCCAGACTGCTCCAGACGCCCAGGTCGTGGAAGGCGCGCAGCAATCCTTGCCTTGCGCGTTCGCAGCCACCCTGTGGCGTATCGGGCTGCCAGGCCAGGGTGTCGTAGCTGTCATCCCTGGTGGTGAACCGGAATGCCAGCGCATAGCTGTCGCCCCGGAGCTCATGGATTTCCAGTCGGTCGGGAAACGCAGGCTGTCTCACCGGCAGTGCATCAAGCGGTACCAGGACTATTTCCTCCGGCTCGGGAATTTCACTGTGCCAGTTCAGCGTATTCCCGTGTGCGTGCGCGAATTTTTGCACGGTCTGCTCGGCGGAAAAAACGTCCAGTTTCTCTCCTCGGCGCTGAAATTTCATATGGACACAACGGGGTCCTTCTGTCCGCACCAGCGTGCGTCCTCCCCGGTGTGTCCAGCCGCCGCCAGGAGCGGCGTGCCAGACCCGCAGCTGCCGCCTTTGGCAGGCCCGAGCCAGTGCGTGTGCGCCCGCAATCATCTCCCGGTGCAGCTGCACGCCGAGCGTCTTGTTGCGCAGACGAAAGTGATGGCTGAACATCAGTTGCCTTGCGACCTCACCAGGCAACCAGGCGGCCCGGCGACTGCAATGCCGCTCCTGGATCGGATCCAGCAGAGCCTGGGGATCAATTCTCAAAGGCGGTGCCTGGAACGCTTGTGCCAACCCCTCGGTACCCCCCTTGCGCCAGATCAGGGTCTTGTACTTCTGCGGCAGCTGTTCCCATAAACCTTCCAGAAGCAGAGCCCAGGGCGCTATGTCCTGCGCTGGTGACAGTGGAAACAGGTCGTGCAGGATAATACTGCTGGTATCCACCGCAGCGGCCAGACTGTCGTCGTCAAGATGTTGTGCCAGCCCCTGGAATTTGCTGCCAAGACGCGTATAGCAGGTGGGTTGACAGGCCATTTGCGTCCATTCCGGGTGCCGGTTCCTGATAGCGGCCGGCACGGCCTGACTGTAAGCCTCAGTGGGATGCTGGGCGACATATTCGCAGCACAGTGCCTCAGTGCGTTCGGACTCCGGGATACAGCCCAGCCACCTGTTTTTTTGTTTGAGTGTCTCCCACAGGTTCCAGCGCGTGAGGAAGGCGCAAGGCAGTTGGCAGTCCCGGAAGGAGTACAAGCTGCTTTCGGCGTTTTTCAATGCCAGCTGGAGCCTTTTTTCCTCGTAGAGTGTCCGGGGAATATCGGCAATGTGAGGTGCCTGCGGCCGGGCTATGGCCTTGTCCACCCGTTCAGCTGTACGTCCAGCCTCTTCAATGTATTGCAGTCCCTTGCCTGTTTTGCTCAGTGCCAGATCACAGAGTTCTTCATAGTCTGCGTCGCTCAGGCCATCTTTCAGCAGTGGAAGCAAATCGGGTCTGCAGGACACGGCTATGCGACGCAGTGCCTGGTTATCCTGGGGCTGCGGCAATTCCATTAACGAAAAAGGACGTATGCGGACGAGTTCCTCAGCAGGCGCCAGAGACAGCGCAAGATGGCAGTCATGGCTTAGTATTTCCTCCAGTAATTGATCACGCTTCTCTTGATGCATGCCAGCCAGCAGGGGAGCGAGCTGGCATGCTGTTTTTATCTCGGGGGGGGCCCAGCAGAAGAGGCTGGCGCAGGAGCGCAGGGCCTCCAGAGCCAGGGTGGGACTGGTCATCAGGTAGCGCAGCTGCCCTTCGGCGAGCAAAGGCAGGGTCCGGGCTATCAGATGCGGCCCGTACTGCTGCAAGGCTTCGCCCAGTGCCCTGTCGCTGACCTGGATCATCTGTTCCGGCAGCTCGAACGAGACATGGTGGCTGATCATGTACAGCAGCAGAGTGACGTCGTCGACGGGCGTATTGGTGCACAGGTGGCCCAGCATACGCTGGTTGAGCTGCTCGATGCGCATGCCTTCTTCACCGAACAGGCTGGCAGGACCGGCGGCGGCACGCTCGATGGCAGCCTGGCGTATGACAGCCGCCCGGGTGAGCAGGTAGTGCGCAGTGTCGTCCGGCAGCCCATGGCCTGTGTCCGGTGTTGTCCCTGAACTGGCAGGCGGCGAGGGCAGTCGCTTTTCAGCCATGGCGCCATGAGTCTGACGCCTTGCCAGTGACGGACAGGTCTCCACCGGCGCGGGAATGTTTGCGGCGCACGACTGCCGGCACGAGGCCTCAACCGGGTCCGTTGTCAGTGCTACGGTCTGTTGCTGTGGTTTTGCAGACATGGGTGATCGGCCGGAATTGAGGCTCGAAGGTCGGGTTACGTTCATGGTGCCGTCTGGTCTCCTGGTGCGCCTGGCTTGGTGGCAGCGTTCGACTCCGGGTTTCGCCAGAAGTTCACACAAGAGTGGGCACTGCGACCTTATCGGCTGTGGCTTGGCTGACCAGTCTGTCAGGCTGTAGAGGCCAGTGCGGGGAGCACAAGGGCAGCACGCCATGATCAAGGCGTTGCTGTGGCTGCGGGCACAGTGGCAATGCCACTGGACAGGGGGACGCCGGCGTTGTTCTGATCAGGGGGGGCCGTTGCAGAATGGCTGTCATGGCATCAGTGGCTGGACTGGGTTGCGGCCCCGCCTCAAAAGGCTGCTGCGCCAGGTGGGCGTGCTGCCTCAATGGACAGGCGGCCTGGATTACCGGGACGGGGGCAGATCAGCGTTTCTGGTGACCCAGTGCCGCCCCGGTGTGGCCGGGAGATAAAATCAGGCGTTCTTGTCCAGTGCTGCACGCTGCAGGCTGAACAAGTGTTTGAGTCCTGTCTCCCCCAGATCCAGCAAGGACATCAGCTCATCCTTGCTGAACGGAGCTGTCTCGGCTGTTCCCTGCACTTCAATCAACCCACCTTTTTCTGTCATCACCAGGTTCATGTCGGTTTCTGCACTGGAGTCTTCTGCGTAATCCAGGTCAAGAACGGGGTTGCCGTTATATATGCCGACAGATACGGCAGCCACCAGGCCGATGAGAGGGTCATGCGAGATAATCCTTCGACTCTGCATGTGACGCAGGCAGTCGACAAGCGCCACGCAGGCCCCGGTGATGGCAGCCGTGCGCGTGCCGCCGTCGGCCTGGATGACGTCACAGTCAAGAGTGATGGTGTTGTCGCCGAGCTTTTTCAGATTGACAGCGGCCCGCAGCGAACGTCCTATCAATCGTTGAATTTCCAGGGTGCGTCCCGACTGGCGTCCCCGAGCAGCCTCTCGCCCGTTGCGTTCGCCGGTGGACCGGGGAAGCATGCCATATTCGGCAGTGATCCAGCCTTGACCTGTGCCTTTCAACCAGCGCGGTATTGTGCGATCCAGACTGGCGGTACATACGACTCTGGTTTCACCAAATTCCACCAGCACAGAACCTTCACCGTATTTGGTGTAGCGGCGGGTGATCTGAATTTCCCGCAGCCCGTCAGCGGCTCGACCACTTGGACGCATTTCACATTCTCCATGGCTAAAACGGCCCGGAGTATAGCCTGAATAGCCGTCTCTTATACACAGAACCTTGCGCAGGGCCTTACCCTTACACAGGACCTTACACAGAATATCGATTCCGGGAGGGCCCGACAGCATGGCAAGGCAAAAGAAAGTCGCTCCTGGGTGAATTCTCCAGGGCAAGGGTGTAGAATGCCCCGGCCTTGGCAGCCGGGCCCCGCGCGGGAGCCGGCTACGGCGATTCAGGATGTCTGTCAATATGCGCGGTCATCCCTTTGTTTTACTGCATATTTTACTGGAGTTCTCATGGCTTTAAGCAAAGAGAAAAAGGCAGAAATACTGGCTGAGCACGGCCGCTCTGAGGGTGACACAGGCTCACCAGAGGTTCAGGTAGCACTGCTGAGCGCAGACATCGAAGGCCTGCAGTCTCATTTCAAAACACATATTCATGACCATCACTCCCGGCGTGGCCTGATCCGCAAAGTCAGCCAGCGTCGTTCTTTGCTTGACCACCTGCAAAAGAAAGACTTTGGTCGTTACAGAAAATTGATTGGTCGTCTGGGACTGCGCCGCTAGCAGACTCACCGGGTGCCGCGCCGCGGGCGGCACCCGGTCAGGTTGGAGATGGTTTTTACGCGGATTTTCAGCTAGTAGTAGTTTGGGTCTGGTGGTTTGATTCGATGATTCGATAATTCGATGATTCCTGGTCTGGTCCGAGGCAAGCCAGCGCAGGGACGAAAGCCAGCGCAGCCTGGCAGCCGGACCCGGGCCTCTGGCTCCCGCAGCAGACTCTTCCCGGACAGGCTCCCGGCAGCTGGTAATGAGGCAGACAAGGTGAGGAATCCGGCGGGCTTGCGTCATGCCTGGCCCTGCCGCTGTCTTCGGTGAGTCAGCAGGTCAGCCAACAGGTAGGTGGGGTGTCAGTGATTGCCTGCTGATCGCATGCCAAGGAAGCAGAACCGTCCTGCCGAATATTTGGCAGCGGCTCTTTTTTATAACACTTTCTAACATTGCCTGATGCGCGGGCCCGTGCGCAAGTGACCCGGTCGCGCCCATGTCAGACTCAGTAAAGTATGCGAAGGATATTATGATGAATCCCGTGATCAGGACTTTCTCCTGGGGTGACCAGCAGGTCAGCCTGGAAACAGGACGTATTGCCCGTCAAGCTGACGGCGCTGTGCTGGCTCGCATGGGCGATCTGGCCGTGCTGGCCACTGTGGTCGGTGCGACATCTTGTCGTGAAGGACAGGACTTTTTCCCTCTGTCTGTCCATTACCAGGAAAAAAACTACGCCGCTGGACGTATTCCAGGCGGGTTCCTCAAGCGCGAGGGGCGTCCCAGTGAAAAAGAAACTCTGACGTCGCGCCTGATCGACCGTCCCATACGTCCCCTGTTCCCGGCAGGGTACATGAATGAGGTGCAGGTCATTGTCACGGTTCTGTCTACTGACAGAAAGACAGATCCCGACATTCTGGGCATGATTGCCACCTCTGCTGCCCTGAGCATTTCCGGCATTCCCTTTGCCGGACCTCTGGGAGCGGCGCGGGTCGGTTTCAATGAGGATGAGGGGGGCTATATCCTCAATCCCAGCCATGAGCAGCTGAAAGACTCTGAGCTCAATATGGTGGTGGCAGGCACCGACAAGGCTGTGCTCATGGTGGAGTCCGAGGCCAAGGAAATGTCGGAAGACGAAATGCTTGGTGCTATTTTGTTTGCCCAGGAAAGCTACCAGGTCGTGATAGAGGCCATAGAGTCTCTGGCCAGTGCGGTAGACAAGCCCGTGCGGAGCTGGTTGCAGCCCGAGGCGGATTCCTCCCTGGCCGATGAGTTGCGTTCCACCTTTGCCGAGTCCATTACCCAAGCCTACGGCCTGCATGAAAAACAGGAGCGGGTCCGCACCCTGGCAGCCTTGCGCCAGAGCGCACTCGATACCTTTTGTGTACAGCAGGAACACAGCGCCACCGAGGTCGGCAAGCTGTTTTCCCAGCTGGAAAAGGCGCATGTTCGCCAAGCCATTCTCGAAGGAAAGCCGCGCATAGACGGCCGTGACCAGAAGACGGTACGCCCGTTGGACATGGAAGTCGGTCTGCTGACAAGAGTGCACGGGTCGGCGCTGTTCACCCGTGGTGAGACCCAGGCCCTGGTCGCGATCACTCTGGGAGGCACGCGTGATGCACAGCTGGTGGACCTGCTGGAAGGTGAAAAGCGTGATTCTTTCATGCTGCATTACAACTTTCCGCCCTACTCAGTGGGAGAGTGTGGCCGCATGGGCGCTGTCGGGCGCCGGGAAATAGGCCATGGTCGCCTGGCGCGTCGCGCCCTGAGTGCCTTGTTGCCCAGCGATGAGGTATTCCCCTATACCGTCCGGGTGGTTTCCGAAATTACAGAATCCAACGGCTCCAGCTCCATGGCCTCTGTGTGTGGCGCCAGTCTGGCCTTGATGGATGCGGGGGTTCCCGTGAAAGCGCCAGTGGCCGGTGTTGCCATGGGGCTTATCAAGGAAGAAGACGGCCGCTTTGCGGTGCTGACCGATATTCTGGGTGATGAAGATCATCTGGGCGACATGGACTTCAAGGTGGCAGGGACTGCAGACGGCGTAACAGCTTTGCAGATGGACATGAAAGTCCAGGGGATTACCGAAGAAATCATGGATGCGGCCCTGGGGCAGGCTTTGCAGGCTCGACTGGGCATTCTGGAACAAATGCAGCAGGTTATAGCCGAGCCGCGTGCCCAGCTCAGTGAGCATGCGCCCATGACTATCACCATGCGCATTTCCACCGATCGCATTCGCGATGTCATCGGCAAAGGCGGAGCGACCATCCGGGCGCTGTGTGAGGAGACAGGTGCGTCCATCGATATTGGTGAAACGGGTCTGGTCAGCATATACGGCGAGAGCAATACAGTCTGCCTGGACGCACGCGCCAGGATCGAAGCGCTGACAGCCGATGTGGAAGTCGGGACGGTTTACGAGGGCACTGTTGTGCGGGTTCTCGATTTCGGGGCTTTCGTCAATATCTTGCCAGGACGGGACGGTCTGGTGCACGTATCCCAGATTTCGGACAAGCGGATCGAGCACGCCAGTGATGTCCTGGCGGAACAGCAGAAGATCAAGGTGAAGGTGTTGGAGGTTGACGACCGGGGACGCGTCAGGCTCACCATGAGAAATGTTGAAACCTCAGCAAGTTCCGCTTGAGGAATACGGGAAGCGCTTGACCCGCCCCCGCCCCGGACCTACAGGCGGGGCGCGGTCGGCCTGATGTGGCTGGCCACGGCTGTTTTCTGGCGTGGCTGCTGTTTCAGGGATGAAATCAGACGAATGTTTTAGTCAAGCAGGGTCGCGTCAGGGTGTGCTGTGCCCTGGCCGTCACCAGCAGGGACGGGAGCCGGTCTTCTCCTCTTGCGTGAGGACGGCTCCTTTTTTGCGACTTGTCGTTCTTGCCGCTCTTGCCGTTGCTGCTCTTGCGGTTCTTGCTGCTCTTGCCGTTCTTGCTGCTCTTGCCGTTCTTGCCGTTGCTGCTCTTGCGGTTCTTGTCGTTCTTGTCGTTCTTGTCGTTCTTGTCGTTCTTGTCGTTCTTGTCGTTCTTGTCGTTCGTGCCGTTGCTGTTCTTGCGGTTCTTGCTGCTCTTGCCGTTGCTGCTCTTGCGGTTCTTGCTGCTGTTGCAGCTCTTGCAGTTCTTGCTGCTCTTGCAGTTCTTGCTGCTCTTGCAGTTCTTGCTGCTCTTGCAGTTCTTGTCGTTCTTGTCGTTCGTGTCGTTCTTGTCGTTCGTGCCGTTGCTGTTCTTGCCGTTCTTGTCTCTCTTCCCTTTTTTCGCCCGCTGTGGACAAATCCACTGTGGATTCGCTCTCGCTGTCTGAGCGTGCATCACTTTCCTGGCCGGTGCTGGAGCTTTCATCCTCGTCAGAGCTGGGGTCTTCAGCGATAAAGGATCCAGAAGGCCCATCGCCCTGCCGTTCCATGCTTCTTGCGAGTCTGCGGGAAGCCGAAGCCTGTACGCCGGCTGTTGATATGCGAGCTCTTTCTGTGTTTTCTGTGTTCTGGCACAGGAGCTGGGTTCCTCGCCCGCTGTGCAAGTCCGGGCTGACAAGCGGCCTGTGGGCACCGGCAGGCAGAAGTATGATGCCTGGCTCCTCGTCCTCAGCTACCAGCCTCGTTCCCGGCCATTGATGCATCCAGTGCACAGCTTCTGCGACCAGATTTCCGGTGTCGTAGACAAGAGAGACCAGGCGCTGCCCTTCCCAGTTGCAGAGATACAAAATGCCACCAACAAGGTTTATCAGGGAAACAGTGGTTGGCGAGCCCAATGTGCCAGCACCTGCAACGCAGAGGGCGCCCGCAGCCGTGGTCAGGGACGACAGGCTGTAGAGAGCCAGCACGCCCGCACTCAGACCGGAAGAAATCAACAGCGTTGAAAAAGCATATCTCAGGCCTGGTATCTTCCAGGCCTCGACGAAGGCCGATGCCGACAGTGCAAGGGCTGTCAGCCTGCGCAGGTGACGTAGTATCCCGGGGGGGATGACGTGCAGGCCACCAGCCGTCGAAGATGCACACAGCAGTCCTCCTGCCAGAAGACAGGCGTCCATGGCCTGGTCACTGTTGCGCAAAGCGGCGCCCACAGCATCAATCATGCGGGTTGAGACGCCCAGCTTTCCCAGCTCTTTGAGACTGCGTGCAACAAGCCCACCCAGCTGGGCACCCGCGACAGGGCATCCATAGGCCAGGCCGGTCAGCCCTCCCAGACACTGGCCTGCGCGTACTGCCGTATTGGTGCCCTCGTCAGGGCTGTGCAACAGATTCATCCAGCCAGAGCAGACCAGAGCCAGTGTCGCGCAGTGCGGTACCTTGTCGGCCATCAGGCTCCCTCCTGCAAAGAACAGTCCCTTCAGCCCTCCCCACCAGAGTCGGCCTGTCGTCGAATCCCAGAAGCCGTGCATGGCCTCGTCCAGGCGCTGCCCCAGCACATAGTCAGCACAAGAGCGCGGATTTGTGTGCAGTGAGCGCCTTGTCAGCCGGCATCGTTCTTCGACCACCTCGGCCAGCCGTGCGCGGCAGCGGGGCAGCAGGGTATCACCTATGGTGGTCACCTCCATGTCATCAGCAACAGCGCAGGGGGCGTGTACAACGCGTGTCGCAACCTGACCGTCCTTGCGACTGTAAAGGAGAAAGCCGTGGGTAAATGACACCTGATGCTGATTGAGTACCCGGAAGAACCTGTATTCTGCCTCGTCGATAGTCAGGGTCGCTTCGTCAAACTGGTAACAGACCAGGGCGCAGCGGATCTGCTGTCCCCGACTTCTATCCTTTAATCGCTGATAATTGAGAGCCAGCTTGAGTTTGGTGGCGAGATAATAATCACCATTGGCAACGGCCAGATCAATTTCCGTTCGCCCGTTTCTGTCGAGTTGTCCCAGACGGGCACCGGCGTCGAGAAGGACCTCAAGCAGCACTATGTCGCCCGCCTTGTCCACCAGCTGCTGTAAACAACTGCGGTTGCCGTATTCGGCGCGCCGGTCACGCAGCAGGTCGACAAAGGCGCCAGCATCAAAGTCCGGTTGCTGCCGGGCGGTATCAAGTGCTTGTATTCTTGTCAGGAGATCAGGTCCGGAGCAGTCTTCCAGAAGAGTGCGCAGCCGGGCTTCGGTCATCTCCGGCCGGGCAGCGGCCGCTGCCGGTTCGCGCGCCACCTGCAAAAACTCCCGTTCTGCGCCCGGCCCCGCCTTGCGGGCCAGCCTGAGGCAGGCCCTGGCAGACGGCAAGGTGACAGGCTGGCTGCATCCCATCAGCCTGCTCAGTTGCCCCCTGCGGTTCCAGCGACTCAAAAGAGCCTCGCCCAAAGCGCGCTCCAGTGCCTCGGGGCTGGCCTTGCGTGCCAGAAAGGCGGGAATAAACCCCATGCGTTGGCAGAAAAGCAGACCCGTGTCATACAGACTGATGCCCGGTGGCAGCGTTCGTGCCAGCTGGCGCCCCAGTGCATGATAGACCCGGCGGTGTAGTTCAATCGCTTCCGGGTGAAGCTGCTCGCACAAGGGATCTGTATCCCGGGACACCATGGGGTGCAACCCCAGTCCGGCTGTCCTGTTCATGACAATGTCTCTCCCGCATCGATGTGAATACCAGGGGAGGTAGACTCCTGCCGAACGACTGTTGTTGGCGGCTGGTGACAGGATGGTTATGATTCGCCTTCCGGCCCGGGCAACACCGGTCCGCACCGCCTTGTTCAGCCGGGAGCACCTGGCATGGTCTGGAAAACGTGTCGCCTTCCGGCTGTTTCTGTACAATACGCCTCCCTCAGGCAACATGCTGGATAGCGGAGATATGACCAAGCTCAGGATTCTGGAATTTCCTGACCGGCGTTTGCACCGGCCAGGCAAGCCTGTCGATGTGGTCGATGACAGCATCCGGACGATTGTGGACGACATGTTCGAGACCATGTACGCCGCAGAAGGCTGCGGCCTGGCGGCGCCGCAGGTGGACATAGAAAAGCGCATCTTTGTTATGGATGTATCCGGTGACCAATCGGATCCCCTGGTATTTATCAATCCGGTGATTACCCCTTTGACGGACGAAGTGTCTGACATAGCTGAGGGCTGTCTCTCGGTTCCCGGGTTCCTGGAGAAAATGAACCGCCCGCGTCGTGTGAGTGTGGAGGCGATGGATGCCAGTGGGCAGCGGTTTGTGCTGGAGTTCGAAGATTTGGCCGCTATCTGTGTCCAGCATGAGTACGACCATCTGGAAGGCAGGTTGTTTGTGGATCAGCTGACACGCTTGAAACAGCAACGTATCAAAAAGAAAATTGAAAAAAACAGACGATCACAGGCCGGGTAGATCATCCCGGGCCCGCGTCGGTCCCCCAGGCAGCTGTCGCTGACGCCTGCGGCCCGCCTTCGGGTGGCCGTTCGTGTTCTGGACGCCGCTCCCCGGTGGTCAGGGCCTGTTGCCCGGGCCTGAACAACATGACTCATCGAACAAGATAGTCGCTGGCAAACAGAATCTACCCTGTCTACCCTCGTGATGCGGTCAGGAGGTGGTCAGCCCAGCCGGAGCCCTATGAAGAAACAATTGCGCGTTATTTTTGCGGGAACACCCGGTTTTGCCGAAGCTCACCTGCGAACCCTGGTGGAGAGCCGTCACCAGCTGGTGGCGGTGTTCACCCAGCCTGACCGTCCGGCAGGGCGAGGGCGCAAGCTGGAGCGAAGTCTGGTCAAGAAACTGGCTCTGCAGTGCGGCCTGCCCGTCTACCAGCCGGGCTCCCTGAAAAACACAGAGGCCGTAGAGCAGATTCGGGCGCTTGAGCCCGACCTGATGGTGGTGGTGGCCTACGGGTTGCTTCTGCCTGCCGATGTGTTGACTGTTCCGCGCTATGGCTGCATCAACGTGCACGCCTCCCTCTTGCCGCGCTGGCGTGGAGCGGCGCCCATTCAACGTGCCATAGCGGCCGGAGATACTGAAAGCGGCATCACCATCATGCAGATGGATGAAGGTCTGGATACAGGCGATGTTCTGCTGGGCAGCCATTGTGCGGTGCTGCCTGATGACACATCCGCATCACTGCAGGAGCGGCTGGCCCGGCTGGGGCAGCCAGCCCTGACCAGGGTGCTGGATGCCATCTGCGATGCCAGCATCCAGCCGGTGAAACAGCAGGACGCACTGTCCACCTACGCGCCGCGTATCAGCAAACAGGAAGCCCGGCTGGACTGGTCCCGGTCGGCTGTCGCGCTGGACTCTCAGGTACGTGCTTTCAACCCCTGGCCTGTCGCCTGGTTCATGCACCGGGTGCAAAAGACAGAGCAGCCCGTGCGGGTATGGGAGGCGGCTGTCGAGAATAACGCTGGCAGGCATGAACACCCGGGCACGGTCATCCAGGTTGACAGTGCTGGAATTCGGGTGGCCTGTGGAACGGGCACCCTGTGTATAAAACGGCTTCAGCTTCCCGGTGGGCGCGCCCTGGATATCAAGGATCTTCTCAATAGCCGCAGGGATCTGTTTGTCTCCGGCCAGCTGTTGGACGGTTGTAACCTGCCAGCTTCCGCCGGGCACAGCAGTTTGCAGACAGTGCCATGACAGACGCCAGCGGATACGCCGTGCGGCTTGCCGCCGTTCGCACACTCACCCGTGTCATGGAGGGAAGGTCCCTGTCTGTGGCCTTGTCAGCGGCGACGGCTCAGCATGAGCGGCGGGATGCCGCACTCCTGAGCCAGCTGTGCTACACGACACTGCGCTATTGGTTCAGCCTCAATGCCTTGCTGAACAAGTTGATGGCGCGCCCCCTCAAAGAGCGCGACCGGGATATACAGGTTCTGCTTCTGACGGGCCTGTGCCAGCTGCACCATACACGAATTCCTCCTCATGCAGCCGTAGATACTTCTGTAAGGGTCGCGCGCCTGCTGAAGAAAAAATGGGCCTGTGGTCTGGTCAACGCCGTACTCCGAAAAAGTATGGACAGCAGTGGTCTCCTGCATCAGCTGCAGGGCGATGCTGCTATTGGAAGTGAGCTGCCGCTGTGGTTGTACCAGCGCCTGGCCGCCAGCTGGCGGGGGCAGCTGGACAGTCTGGTGCAGGGAATGAACGACCAGGGCCCCATGACACTGCGTGTCAACACCGCCTTTGTGTCCCGTGCCACTTACGCGCACCAGCTGGAAGAGGCAGGAATTGAAACGACGCTGTGCAAGCTTTCCCCCTGTGGTCTTCAGCTGAAAACAGCGACAAATGTCGAGGAGCTTCCGGGGTTTTTGCAGGGGCATGTCAGCGTGCAGGACGAAGCTGCCCAGCTGGCGGCCATGCTGATGAACTGCCAGCCTGGCGAGCGTGTGCTGGATGCTTGTGCAGCCCCCGGCGGAAAGTCCTGCCACCTGCTGGAGTCCACCAGCAATCTGGACCTGACCGCCGTAGAGCTGGATCCGGAGCGCCTGCCTCGCATACAGGAAAACCTTGACCGTCTTCGCCAGCAGGCCCGGGTGGTTCAGGGCGATGCGAGCTGCCCGGCTGACTGGTGGGATGGAAACAAATACGACAGAATTCTTGTTGATGCTCCCTGTTCTGCGACGGGTGTCATCAGACGACACCCTGATATAAAGCTACTGCGTCGTGCAGAAGATATTCAGGCGCTTGGTTGTCTCCAACAGGGGATGCTTGATGCTGTCTGGCCTCTGCTGAAGCCTGGAGGCAGACTGCTGTACGCCACCTGTTCTGTTCTGCCTGAGGAAAACAGTGATCAGGTGGAGCGCTTTCTTGCAGCGCACCAGGATGCTGAAGAGCAACAAGTGAATATGGCATGCAAGACACCAGACACGAAGCACGGATTGCAACTGTTTCCCGTGTCTGGGCAGCATGACGGTTTTTTTTACGCATGCCTGAACAAAAAGGAATGACAAGGAAACGGCCTGCTGCAAGCCTCGTTGTGACAGATACGCAGGAGTTTTATCGGTCATTGAGGCTATAACAGCATTCCCCGCGCGCGCCTTCGCACGACAATCAGACGGTTGCTTCCGGCAGGCGCTAACAAGACAGCAGCACACAACGCCCAGAAAACGCAGGTATTCAATGAGGGTTACGATTCTAGGTGCAGGGCAGGTCGGCAGTTCCCTCGCCGAAAACCTGACCAGAGAAAGCAATGACGTTACTGTCGTTGATATTGACGCCGGTCGCCTGAAAAAACTGCAGGAGCGTCTGGATATTCGTACGGTCAATGGATCGGCGTCATGGCCTTCTGTTCTCGAGCAGGCAGGCACCCGGCAGGCTGATTTGTTGATCGCTGTCACCAACAGTGATGAAGTCAATATGGTCGCCTGCCAGATAACTTTCACCCTGTTTGGCACACCAACGCGCATTGCCCGGATCCGGCAAAACGCCTACCTGACCTGCGCCCGTCTGTTCAGTGAGCAGGCCGTCCCCATCAACGTACTGATCAGCCCGGAGCAGCTGATAACCAACAACATCAGGCGGTTGATAGAGCATCCTGGTGCCTTGCAGGTTCTTGATTTTTCAGGAGGGCGACTGCAGCTGGTTGCTGTCAGGGCGCACCCGGGCGGCCCTCTGGTCAATCAGCAGCTGTGCTGTATTCGCGATCATATGCCCAATGTGGATACCCGGGTGGCGGCTATTTTTCGCCGTGAGCACGCTATCACTCCCCGGGGCGACACCGTGATAGAGGCGGATGATGAAGTCTTTTTCATTGCAGATCATCGCCACATCCGTGATGTCATGAGCGAATTGATACATCTGGATCAGGAATACAAGCGCATTATTATTGTTGGCGGCGGCAACATAGGGCTGCGTCTTGCCCAGGCTCTTGAGAATGACTTCAGCATAAAGATCATCGAACAGGATGCATCACGGTGCCATCAGCTTTCCAGGGAGCTGGAGCGAACCATGGTCTTTCACGGTGACGCTTCCGACAGGGATCTGCTGGAGAGCGAAAGAATAGAAGACACTGATGTTTTTATTGCCCTGACCAATGACGACGAGGCCAACATAATGGCTTCCATGCTGGCCAAGCGTATGGGAGCACGCAAAGTGATTGTGCTCATCAACAATCCGGCCTATGTGGATCTTGTGCAGGGGGGGGATATTGATATAGCCATCTCGCCCCAACAGGTCACCATCGGCAGCATCCTGCGTTACATTCGCCAGGGCGATGTCGTCAATGTCCACTCCCTGCGCCGGGGGGCGGCAGAAGCCTTTGAGGCTATAGCCCATGCCAACAAAGGCAAGTCCAGGGTTGTAGGCAAGGCAATTGGAGACATAGAGTTGCCGTGCGGCACGACCATAGGGGCGATTGTGCGTGGCAATGACGTTTTCATTGCCCATGATGATATCCAGGTGGAAGAAAACGACCATGTTGTCCTTTTTCTGACGGACAAAAAAAAGCTCACTGACGTAGAAAAGCTGTTTCGGGTTTCCAGAACTTTGTTGTGAGAACTGGGCGCGACAGGCCTTTGCATGGCAGCTCCCCGGGAGCAGGGGCTCTCCGGTAATGGTACCGGGATAATCGAGTTGGCTGGTCTATTCTGCCTTTGTTTTTCTTCTCTTCCTGAACAAGGGGAGGGTTCTTGCCTGTCACCAGGTTGGCAGACAAACCGTTTGTCAGTTGCACAATAAGCAATTGAGTTCGGTATCTGATGCCTGGTATTTTTTGCAACAAAGCCTTTCAGTGCACACCACGCCCCTTGAGAACTGTGCCGAATTTCCATTTCGGGTAAAGGCAGCGAAGGCGGTTAATGGGAAGATCTTTGCTCTGCTCTGAGCTTGCTACTGGCAACAAAACATTGAGAAGGCCCCAGCATTATTCGCAGTCCACAGCTGGAAAAAAGGCCATGGCAGCTTGAAAGAAGAGACGGGAAAACATATCGGGTCATGGCTGGCGTCGCTATGCCCTCTGTAGCCTGAGTATCCTTTTTCAGCATGTTTAACTGGAAAGTTTCTGCTACGAACGGCTACACAGGCGTCCCGTCTGCGCGTTTGCATGCTCAGGGCGAAAGCGAACGAAAACGAAAAAAACAAAGGGGAAGCTTGTCGAGCTGTGGGTTCCTGGAGAGTGGGTACTGGCACTGGGTGACCCGACCTTGTGGTCCTGGTTTGACGAACCGGAGGTCGGGCTGTCGGCCGCCGGGGCCGGAGGGCGCGGTACTGCGGTCGCAGCGCAGGTCGGCAGGGTCGGCAGGGTCGGCAGGAAAAGTGGCAGTAGCGGAAAAAGTTGGCACTGGAGGCAAAAAGGTCTAAAAGGTTGGTGCGCTGGCGCGGAGCCTTGAGGCAGGGCTGGCGGTGGCGGTATCGGCCGGAGCTTTCCCGCGTTGTGTGGCACTTGATTTACAGGCCCGGTTGTTCGTACGGAATTTGCGTATTACCTGGGTCCTGAAGTTGCCCGGGTAGATCAGCAGGTAGTCAGGCAGGTACAGGTAGCAGGGCAGCAGACAGACAGAGAGGAAAGACATGTCGACGCAGCAGAATACAAAAAGCATAAACATCAGACAGATTGTTTACCAGGCGCTGGTGGAGAAAGTAGGCGTGGATGGCGCCTTGATGTCCAGGGTTCACAGCGACAGCCCCATCTGCATTTCTTTGGACAATGGGCAGGAAATTTTTGTAGACGCTGACAACGAAAAGCAGGGAGTGTTTATTTTCTCGGAAGTGGATGTGAAAGATCAGCAGGCACTCCAGCGAGGTATGCAGAAGAAAGCCGGCGAGGTACTTGATCTGCTGGTGTCATCCCGCCATGTGTCACTCAGGTTTACAGAAACGGGTACTTTTTTGCTGGCCATGTACTCGGGAGATGAGTTGACGCGTGGTCTCGATATTTCTTCGGACCTCGCCATTATGAATGGGGTGATCAGTCTGGTGGTCGAGAGCGGCGG
>Ga0209020_1001650_pt1 | contig 21037 bp, 25 predicted proteins | sample PinacodermBB_FD_187298 | JGI IMG/M metagenome (GOLD analysis project Ga0209020, IMG submission 187298) | Host-associated microbial community of the marine sponge Aplysina aerophoba from Gulf of Piran - sponge pinacoderm, lysed by bead... | ecosystem: Host-associated > Porifera > Sponge >... | reverse complement strand
CGAATGGGGTAAAGTCAGTGTTCTTCGGTTCTAGTCCCTTTAGGGCTGATTGTAGTAGTTCTATGGTGCGCCATTCGTACTGTGAGATACCGTTGTTGTAGTATACCTTGGCTGTGTTGGTGATAGAGGCGCGGACGGTGCGTTCTTCTATGTTGCGGGAGCGTGAATGTATTCAATTTGACAAATGTAATTAATAGTGTTATGTTGCAATTGTGTGGGTGGCACGTAACCACCTGCGTGCCTCTTACACATATAAGGAAATATCTATGGCCGAAGAAGAAACTACACAAGAAGAAGAAACCACCGAAGAAGAAACGGTTGAAGAAGAAGTCGTAGAAGAAGAAGAAGTCTCTGAAGATGAGCTTGCAGAGATGATTGATAAAGCCACCAAACCGTTGCTTGAGAAGATTACTGAGCTAACGGGTAAGGTAGAGGAGCTTTCTAAGGCTCCTGAGAAGACCCAGAAGCGTCGAGTTGTACGTAAGAACAGCAGTAAGCCTGAGCCTATGTCTAACGTTGATGCTTGGAAGGCCGCAGTGGATAAAGCGAACAATGCTAATGCTGCTGCTGGCCGTGTACCCATCCACACAGTATAGAGTTAAAGGAAACCTCTTATGACACTGAAGTTAACTGACCTGAGCGCAGTACAAAGTACTATCGCTGAGATGTCACTATTGGAGTATCGCAGTCGCTCAATTGCACGCAGCTTGACTGATGCACGATACAATAGCGTTGCTGGTGTTGGACGCGCACAGCGTAACAACACGATTGACGTTCCCCGACCAGACACGAACGTTGTAGTTACTGAGCGTACACGTGGTGCTGACTACCCTGAAGGTAACGAAGCCGAGCAGGTATTCATTCAGCTAGCGTTGGACAAGTACCTACAGACTGCTAGTACCATCCCTTATGAGGATGAAATTCAGTCTATCGTGAACTACATCGAATTGTTCCGCAGTCAGCAGAGCATCAAGATTGGTGAGTACATGGACTCTCACCTGTTTGGTTACATGACTGACCCTAGCGTTTCAAAGGCGTACACGCACCCAGCGGCTCAACTGACGCTTGGTGCTGATAACCCTATTAGCGTCAAGGCTCCTACTGAGGACATTGCACAGGCTATCATTCTGCTTGTGGACACGATCAAGGCTAAGTTCCGAGACCTGAAGGTATTGGGCGGCGCAGGTACGTCTGAAGCGCCTTACGTTGCAGCACACTACGCGTTCCTCGACATGATTGAGCGTGAATTGCTGTTCGCTAACTGGAACATCCCACAGACTAACGAACGCTTGTTCCGTAGCCCTCAGTTGGCTGACCAAGCTGGCTATCGGTTCACTCTGCGTGGTATCAACTTCTATGAGGCTGACCGCTTGCAGGAGATGCCTGCAACAGCAGGGACGGACACGTGGAAGCTCCTGTGTGGTATTCGCAAGGCAGTCGCAGTTATCGATGGTGTTCCCATCGTTCAGTTGCTGACGCCTGCTGCAAACCAGAAGGGTCCAGACTGGAAGCTGACGCAGCTTGGTTGGTTCGGACGACAGGCAATGCTTCGCACTGGTCCAAACCAGACCACGCCGAACGACTTCCTGTTCGTGATGAACATTACCACAGGGTAAGTACAAACAGCTTAGAGGTGAACTATGGTTAGTGCCGTAGAGACAAAGGATACATATGTGAGTGTCGCGGGAAGTGATTTCCGCGTCGAACTCAACACTCAGCTTTCAGGCTGGGATATGTCAATGCCTATCAACGTTGAAGACTTTACTGAACTGCAATCAAGCGGTGTAGGTAAGATTGGTATCAACGTACAGACAGAACTGACCGCTACGATGCGTGTCAACTCTGACTGGCAGGTATTGCGAGAGAACAGAACAGCAGACAACGTATGGGCGTTCGTCCACATTGGTAAGGCGCAAGCACAGGGTAGTACGCAGTTCTGGCAGGCGAACGCCGCTGGTTCTGGTATGGAGAACCCAACAGCAGGTATCTTGACTTCTGCCCTGACAGCAGCGCAGAATGGTGTTGCATACGCTCGCCATACTGATGGTGCGACGTACTTTGATTTCTCAAGTACAGGCGACGAGGTTGAATTGCCCGCTATTACTGAGGGACAAGTAGTAGTCGTTGAAGTGGTAGCAGCCACTGGCGCGGGTACGCTCAAGGTTGACAATAGCAGCACGATGGCCCTCGCTGATGGCCCTCGCGCACACGCTCCGACTGGTGTAGTTGCAAATGCAACACCTAAGATTGTACTAACAGGCGTAGGCTCAGTTAGTGGTTGGGTACACATCGGTACAGCGTTGGATGTGGATTAACAATGGCAAGAGAAGTAATTCAGGGTAGTAAGACCAGAGTTCGGGTTCGGCGCTTCAAAGAGACGAGCCCAGACGTATGGGTAGACTTGAGTGGAAACCTTTCAGGGCTTGACAACTGGTCATTCAATGAGGAACCACGCGAGCGCGAAATTCCTGGCGGCGGCACGCAGGTCGGTCGGCAAATTCTGTCGTACATCGATACTGACGGTTCGCTGTCAACAGATATGAACGTCAATACCGAACCAATGTTCTGGGGCGGTTCTGGGCGTCTCTATGAGTACGAATTCACAGTACCGTTTAGTACTGGTACTAAGCTATTCGTAGCAAAGTCATTCACTGAGGTCAACGTATCAGCCGAAGATGCTGGTGTGGTTCGCTTCAGTCTCTCTCTCAACACAGACGGCGATCTGAAAGTATCAGACGCCTAAGCAGGCTATTCAAAGCTATGCAAGCATAGCTTTACAAAGGGTGGAATATGAAACGAATTAGTTACAACTACCAGTACGACCTTGACGGCGACATTTACACTGTAAAGCGTAAGCGTATGACCGTCAAAGAGTCGGAAGCATTGCAGAATGAGGAACAGGAAGTTTCTGAACATTCTATTATGCGTATGGCGATGCGCAGTATTGACCGCGTGTTGCTTGGAGACGAACGCGTAGAGTTGGAAGACGTGCCAGAGATTGTCATTGCTGAGTACGCGAGTGATGTCTTTGCTGAGATGCGGGATTTACTCACGCGGCTGACCGGGCTGGACAACTCATTGGAGAGTCCGGAAAGCTCCTAGTAGACCCCGAAACAGATGGGTTTGAGGCGGCTGACTACATCGCACTAATACAACGCCAAGAATGGTGTGAGCGTATGGGTTGGACGTACGAACAGTATGACAACACAGACGCGAGAGACCTAGAGTTCGGTATGGTGTATGCTAGCAGTAGAGACAAAGCACAAGCCCGAAAGTCTAAAGGCTAAGTACTACCCCGGCGAGGGACACCTTCGACGGGGCAAGCCGCTTGTCTGGACACCTAAGCAACGTCTACTATGGGATGCGATATACGGTTCAGCCGAAGGTACTAACCAATACGACACATTCTACGCCTATGGTGCAGCAGGAACAGGTAAGACTGAAGCATTAGTCTACTTCTTCCTCGCTTGGGCTGCCCTCTATCACGCTGAGGGCGATTTCATTATCTCAGGTTATCAGTTCAGACAGACGATGCACGTCGTTGGTTCTGTCTTGCTGCAATTCTGCGCTGATAACGATCTTGAATGGTACAAGCAAGGCGAACGCTACTTTGAGATTACAGGTGAGTTCAACGGGCGTGATATCAACCTTACCTTTCATACCTTTGCCGGTCACGATAAGAAAGGTGCAAATAGTGCGTTGGGTTACAACATTCGCGGCGTGCTGCTCGATGAAGTCGAACAGATGCACGAGGAATTCATTGATAACATCCTAGACCGTACACGCGGTGAGGGGATGCACACGCTTATCTTTGGCACTGCGAACCCCACAGACTTTGATAGCTATCCCTATCGCAATTGGGTAGACATTGATGAAGAGGACAAGGCGTACATCTATACGCTCAAGTTCAACCTGCACGAAGACAACACGTCAGGCGAGCAGTACTACCACAGGCAGCTACGACGGTATAAGAACAATCGTATCCGCATGGTCAATAGGGTAGATGGTGATTATATGCAATCTGAGAACGCTGTCTATCCGTTCTTCGACAAGCGCGTCGTTGACCAGTTCCCCAAGCGCGAATTGCTATTCAGGATTATCACTGTTGACTTTGCTATCACTGGCGAGACCAACGCGGTACTGATGCACCATTACTCTGGTGATATGCATATGGCCGTCAAGGAGTGTGTGATTACTAAAGATGAATTACTTGACGTACCTGAGATATGGGAACGCATTCACAATGAACTGATAGGCGTGCGTCGAATTGATAAGATGATAGTAGACCCTGCCACTTCGATGGTATTCAAGAAGTACGCACGCGAGCAGGCTGATTTCCCTATCGTGAATGGGGAGAACGCTGTAGAGGCTGGTATCGATGCCGTCACGATCCTGATGAACAACAGGCAGTTGTACGTACATCGTAGCTGTACGGTACTGGTCAAGCAGATGACCAACTACCGTTTCAAGTACGAAGAGGACGAAGACGATAAGTCTGGTCAAACGCTCAAGCGTACGGTAATCAAGGTGAGAGACCACGGACCCGATGCGCTGCGCTACTACGTCCTCACACACGCAATTCAATACAATGGCAATCAGAGCGTCGTTCAAGTAGTGATGCCGCCGACCAAGCGAATGAGAGTACCATGGCTGACCTAAAGAGACTTGCTACTATTGAGCAACCTGTAGACGACCCGTACAATGCACTGAACGTCGATAGTGTACTGACGCCTATCAATATGGACGTAGAGACGTTCAGACAGTATTGGAAAGCAGGCGCGGCAATCGAACAGGATACATTCCTAGCGCGAGACGACCGATTGAAGAGTCAAGCAGAGTGGTTACAGGGTACCTATGCGACAATTACTAGAGAACGCTTTGTGGTACGTGATAATCTTATTCTGGCGCTGCTTGAGGAATTGGTTCATAGTGCAATGGCAGTCCCGCCAATCATTACTGGTACCGACCGTGATGACGACGAGGACTTCATTAGTGACTATCACCGAGCCACACGTCAAGTGTTGCGTTCGAAGTTCACACACGGGGCAGGCGTCTACAACATCCCTGTTGATGGTATGGATGAGGACGATCTTGAATATACTATCGAGAGCGTGCCAGCACTCTACTACAAGCCAATGGACAATGGGTATGTGATTATCGAGCCGTACACTGACTACACGGCAAGCGATGCGACCACTGGCGAATTCAACCGATGTCGCGTGACCATCTTTGAGGATTTCGATGGTGAGGTCGGGACTGAGGAATTCTCAGATTGGGTACTGACTGGCGGGAACCAACTGGACTCGCAGATATCGCGTATCGTGTTCGAGACGCCGCGTAGGGCGACGCTGGGGGCGATTGGCGATAACCCTGGGTACTTTGGTCACTCTATGCTGGAACGCTTGCTGACGGGGCAGCTAGAGCTAAACAGGCTATTGTCGCAGCGTTCGGCGATGCAGCACATTCACGCTGACCCGCACATCGTGGTGCAAGGCCCTCAGTCGAGTATCGAGAATAGGGTAGCAGACTTCAAGCTTAGTACAGGCAGCTCGAATGCTAGACCGTCCGATATGCTCGCAGCGCAATTCCAAAAGCCAATGATTACCCTACCCGATGGTTGGGATGCGAAGTACCTAACTTGGGATCAGAACATTACTGGTATCAACGAGTCAATCAAAGACCAACGGCGTATGATGCGAGAGCAGGCAGGACTGCAAAGTACAACGGCTGAACCGCCAGCCGGTACAATGTCGGCAACAGGTATCGAGTTGCTACAGAATTCGTCCTACCAAACATCGCAGACGCTTATTCGTGAGACGCGCCTACAGCTACTAGATGTGGCTCGGCAGTACGTACTGATTACAGGCGGCGACCCTGATGCTGTTACTGTTGAATGGTTGAACGCCTTCGACGTGACCAGCGCAGAGACAGACAACGTAGACATTACTGAGGAACAGGAGGCGCAGGAAGATGAAGGATCGTCAGAAACTGATTAAATACTTGAGCAATGCGTTGCAACTGTCATACGTAGAGTTCGGTTCGGGCGTTGTCGGTAAGCCATTCTTCACGCTGACGTGGGGAGGGCTAAGCCATAACAATCCACAGAACGCACGCCCAATCTATCGTATCTGGTTGTGCGCAGCGCACGCGGACAGGGTAGACCCTGACAAAGAGATTACTAGGTACGCGTACCCGATGTTCGATGCGATTGAAGCATATGAAGCAGCGCGACCAATTGGTACGATGTCTGCTGGTCAAGTACTAGGGATGTCACCAAAACTACAAGTATGGGCGTCGTACATTGATGTCGTTGTAGAGCCTGAGGAACGATAATGCCGCACGGTCCTACATCTATGTTTGAAGCCAACCTAAAGATTACTTGGCGTGAGAGTATCTTCAAGTATCCCTGGGTGGACTATATGCACGGGTATGGTACCGTACTACTCAATCGTATCCACTCGACAGCGAAGCACGGACCGATTGCAGGCAAAGGTGAATGGCACGTTGATACTGGTCGTTCGCGTGATGGGTTCAGAGTTGACCTGTTTACTAACGGGCGTGTTGACCTACGTAACATCGCTCAAGACCCCCACAGCGGCTTTCGCTATGCTCCTGTGGTTGAGGATCGTTACCAATCAGTAGCAGACCGTCGAGAGATAGACGAGACGTACTTACACCGACGGGTTAGAGATAACCTGAATAGACGACGCCGACGGGCCGAAGGGAAGCGCAGGGAGATCAATGCCAGAGGATAGAGTACTAATCGAATTCGAGGGCGAAGATAATACCGCAGGCGCGACCCGTAGTGCGCAGCGTAACATTCGCAAGATTGGCGATGCAGGGCAAAGCTCAGCACGTAGAGTACAACGCGGCTACAGCGCTGCTAACCGAACGCTGGCACGTACAGCGACGCTCTCACTATCAGTCGGTCGTAACCTACGCAACGTTGCATTAGGCGCGGGCGTATTAGGTGCAGCAGGCGTCGTCGGCTTAGGCTTGATGACTAAGGCTGCGATTGACCTGAATTCAAACTTGACTACCATTGGTACGACGCTCGGCTTGACCGCTCAAGAGGTGTTCACACTAGTAGAGCTATCAAAGGGTTTCGGTGTTACGCTTGAACAAGTACAATCAGGCGTGCTCGGACTGGCCATTGGTGCGCAGCGATTGGGAGACAGTGAGAAAGGCGCGGCTGACTTCCTCGCCTTTATGAACGTGTCGGCTGCTGAGTTCACTAGCTACAACCTACCGAAGCAGATTGATACACTGCGACAGCGACTGCGACAGACAGGCCCTGAGGGTTTACAGACGGCTATCAAGCTCGGCTTGGTAGAGAAGGAGACAGGCAAGCTATTCGCCGCTCTAGCGCAAACCAATATGGGTTTGAGTACTATGGCGCAATTGTTCATTCAAACAGGCAGAGCGCCACGACAGGCTACTGTAGCGTCCCTCAGCGCAGTAGAGGACGTGGTGAATTCACTTGGTGGACGCTTCACTGTCTTGAGACAGGAAGTGGCAGGCGCAATCGGTGAGGCATTGCTACCGCAGTTGCAGCGTCTCGACGACCATATGGCTAGCCCTGAGTTCATCCGCACGCGTAACGTGTTCACCGACTGGTTGACCACAATCTTAGCGCCTGCGTTCGAAACCGCTGGCGACGCTGTTGCAGACCTATACGCTCTGCTTGCACCTACAGTCAGTAGCGATCTAAACCCATTCGATCCATTCGTGACGCCATTAGTACGTGTTACTGAGTCCGGTTTCCAAACTCGCCTGGGGGTCACGATTGAGAACCTGGGGGGCTTGGTAGACCAACTCAAGAGCTTGCGTGATATCAACTTAGATAACATTCAGGACTTCTCATTTGACCAGTTCGACTTCATTCCTGATACTACTGAATTGAGTATGAACCTACAGACTTCAATTCAAGAGGCGTGGGATAAAGCGATTGCTGATACTAAGTTTGAACTGCCATTGCCAGAGCTAAAGGAAGACTCAGATAGTCAGGCGTCACTCATCAATCAGCTAGAGACGTATGTACGTGAGGTGTTGCGTGGTGTTCGCATCACAGGTGAAGAGGCTATCAACATACTCGACTTCTTGGGTATCAGTGGTATCTCAGGCGTAGACTTGTTTGCAGCAGATGATGATGTGGAAGTAGCAGTCAAGCTAGGTCAGGTTATTACTGGTGCAGTAGCTATTATCAAGCGGCGTGTCAATCGCGGTTTCATTGGCTTCTCACTGTTGGACTTGTTCAGAGATATTGGCGATGAAGAGTCTATTGACCTATCAGGCGTAATCACTAATTCAATTGCAGCATTAGGTATTGCGTTCTCTACCAATAAGGGTTTCCAACAAACAATCTCAAGAGGACTTGAAAAGCTATTGTTGGCAGCAGGTGTTTCATCTGCTAATAGGATTAGGGTTGGCGGCGGCCTATTCGCTGGTATTGGCGGCGCTGTTGCAGGTGCTATAGCAGCAGAGATTGCAGGCGCGTTTGGAGCGTCTACGGCTGAACAAGGCGCACTAATCGGCGGTGCAATCGTTGCAAGCGTTACGAAGGGATTATCAGGCGGACGCTTCTTCAGTGGTAAGTTTGGTGTTATTGGCGGCGCAATCTCAGCGTTCTTTATTGCCGATCTCGTTGATGGTTTGACCAAAGCAGATAGTACTACTGAAGTGCGCGATGGTATTACTGACCTGATGATCCTTGCCACAGCAGGTGCGATTGGCGTACTGAACCCTGGGTTGGGTATCGTATCATTCTTCGTACTAGACTTCGTGAAGGAGTTCGCACGCGCCAACCGACAGGTTGTGATTGATGCTATCGATGCGTTCTTTAGTGGAGCACTCGCTGACGCTGCGCTACAATTGGGCGGCAACGCTATCGAAGACTTTGCACGCTTCCTCACACGCGCAGTGATTGATAACTTCACGCTTGGGCAACTGAGTAGCGAGACGCTACAAGAGATTGAGGATTTCTTCTTCGGTGTGGAAGAGAAAGCCGACAACCTACAGCGTGCTATCGGTGAAAAGGAAATTGAACTATCTAAGCTATTGAGCGTGGATTTGAACAGGTTCGATATCTTCCTTGACGAGTATGGTAACGCTGTGGTTGTACTCAAGGAACAGAACGACGCTCTGACAACTACGCTACAGACTGGTATTCAGGATGCGGCTGACGCAGTGCGCAGCGAGCGTGAGAATGTACGTACAGCGTTCACTGAGTTGTTTGCGCCTGTACCTACCACTGCTGCGTTAGTAATGGAGCGAGCAGGCGGCGCTATCAATGCGGGCTTGATTGATGTAGTCAACGACTTCACTGGTCAAGCCTCAGCTATCCAAAGCGCGACACGTACAGCGTTCGGCGGCGTAGACCCTGAGGCTCAGGGCGCTGTCACGACTGCGCTCAATTCAGTGCGTACGCAGCTTACAGGCTGGCAGCCGCCTAACGTGTCATTCGCAGGCGCGTTCGCTAATGCGGAGCGCGAGGGACGACGTGGAGCATTGGTCGCAACGGACTCCGCTGCGAACACTATTCGAACGTTTGTTGCGCCCACCATTCGCGTACAGGCGGCGGCAGACGCGAGCAGCGTACGCAGTGCGCTGAACAGGGTCAACAGCCTCATTCAAGCAAACCCTACACAGTACGTTACTATCGATGCTACTGTGAACCAGCGGACACAACAGACGTCGTTTACGCCTACTGTTACCAGTAGTGATGATCGTAGTAGAGGCCCAGCAGACAATCCGCGCAGGCGTCCGGGACAACAAATTCCGGGCTTCTTCGGCAACATCAATACCGCAGAATATCGCAGGCTCGGCCTCAACGTTGACGGCTCGCGGGATATCGACGGTAACCCTTACACGTACTTCGCACGCGGCGGTATCGCACGCCGACCAACCAGAGCAGTCATTGCTGAGAACGGCCCTGAGATTGTACTGAACCAGCGTAACATCGAGGAATTCGGATTGGGGCAAGGCGGCGTCACAGTCAACATTGGTACTGTCGAAACCGCCAACGCAGAAGAATTTGTAGACGAATTGATCCCGATGCTCAATAGAGCACGACAGCAGAACAGGTTGTAATATGGCTAAACTTACTCCCGTACCAGAACCAGTACTTGGTGCGACGATTACGCCTCAGTGGGGGCTGGCAGTACGTCAGCACACGCAGAAGAGCCTTGCTCAGCTAGGCGATATGCAAGGTGATATGATCGCGCTCAATGCAAACCTACAGCCTCAGAAGATTGCACGTCCTGAGAATGGCGGCGTTCTGTATCATCCCGGCGGCAATAGCGACCATAGTTACGTACCATTCAAGCCGGGTACACCATCAACAGGAGACTTCCTCGTGTACGACGATAATACTTACCAACCGCAGGAAGTCATTCCTGATGGTATGAACGCAGGCGATATGATGTATTGGGATGGTAGTAAGTTTGTGCGCATCCCCAGACCAACAGCTACAGGCCGAGTGCTTGGGCTGGTCAATGGCGTACCTACGTGGATAGCAGGATAGTATGACTAAGCTCGATCCCTTACAACCAATTCAACTAAACCCGACGCCTGGTGGCGAAGACCCAATTCGCACGACTTGGGGACAGAACGTCAAACGCTTTATGGACGTAGAGCTTGCTCAGCTAGGCGACAGACAAGGCGATATGGTAATTATGGGTTCTGAGATGCTACCGCAGAAGCTAGCGCGTCCTGATAGCTCAGGGATACTGCACGTGGATAACACTGGCGGGCGCTACGTATCACTTGAGAACAGTACAACAGAAGGCTTACTGCGCTGGGATGGTACGAAGTACGAACACGAACCAGTCTTCTACAACAAGAACACCAATTCATTGTTCTATTGGAATGGTAGTCGTTGGACTTCAATTCCCTTTGATGGCCCAACCATCGATGAGCGACGCCTAGAGTACAACACTGTAACCAACACACCTGTTTGGCTCACTAGCGGAACGCCTGTAGCATTTTCATATAGCGCAGGTACCTTTGGTGAGGATATTACTAGAACCGGCACCTATATGGTACGCTTGGGCATTCTTGATGAAGCTCGACTACAACGCCGCATTACGGCGTGGGGTAGAGTAGATATGTCAGGCGTAACAGGTTTCACGCCTACACGGACCACTGTTGCTACGCAAACGTTTGAGATGCTGAGCGTCCCGATAGTCACGTTCGGCGGTACCAGTCCTACCGATCCGTTTGGTCCTACTCTTGCCAGATTGAATTTGGTACGCAATGTGTCAAACCAACGCTTGAATATACATACACGCACAGGTTCAGTGAGAGATGAAAGCAACAGGGCAACAAGCGTATTCACATTGAATGTCGGGCTCGTGAGGTCGGCTGTGCCAAGCAGCGGACGATACGCTAATCAATTCGCGCTTATGCTGACATTCGATTTGGATACGCCCCAATTCAATGAATTTGTAGAAATAAACCCGTCTATCACTGTAAGGGTGAGCGGCTAATGCCTATCGTTACTAAGAGCACATACGATATACTTGTGGACTTCAACCGCGATGGTAAGTTTGACCATCCACGAAGTAACATCGGCGTGTACTACTCCGATTGGGATGTAACGCACGGGCTAGACCTTGTGTCAGACCGAGCGCGATTGCGCTTCGTACCCGCGCGTGGGCGTGTGCTGGTAGAGAATACGCACCATCTGTTCAGCGCTGATATCGACTCGCCACTACCCGACCAACCATCGCAGGAAGACCTACGCCGTCCGCTACCAGTCAAGATCGTCAGTAAGGTCACTGGTCAACCAGACGTAGAGCTGTTCAGAGGGCTAGTAGAGCCTCCTGTCGTTGCTCACAGGCTTGGTTTCAGTACGGCGACCTTTGAGACCATATCAGTCGGTGAGGCACGCCTACAAGAAACCCTGGACTTCGACGATGAAGCTGTCACGCTAGAACAACTGTTCGAGCGCTCAGCGATGATTTACAACGAGGGACAGTCGGACACGCCTACCAACATCTTCGATGATGTGGCTACAGGCGCGATGGTGTTCAGAGGGACAGTAGGCAGCTACGTAGACGAGCTTATGAAGTTCGGTAACGGCTACGCCTATGAAACGCATACAGGCGCGTTAGGCTTCATATCAGCGTTCGCACTGCGGGCAGTAGACGATACCAACGATATCGATATGAACGTATCTGAATTCCTGATTGATGCTGAGGGTACGTTCACTGAGTTGCTTGCTGAGATTGTACGCAACGAGGCAACGATTAGAGTACAGGAAGCTGAGGCAGCGCCAGAGCAGGACGCTAAGCCTGCTGTCGAGATTGGTACGCTTGAGAGCGTTGATGTGCCTGCCGGTACGTCTATCTCGCGTACGGTACTGGTACGTACGCCGCCTGCTGGTCAGACGTGGCGTTGGATACTCAAGACACCATCATTGGTGCGCTCACAGGTATCAGACGCCTCAATACTAGGCTTGCTATCAATTGGCTATGGCTCGACTTCAGCACGTACGAACGTAGAGGTTGTGATTACCAATAGCAGCTTCAACGATGTGACAGTCAGTAACATCGTGATTGAGGGCTTTGAGCAGGACTACACTACAGACGAGGTAGTACCGATTGTGAATGGCAATTCAGTCACAGTACACGGCCCGCGTCCTGTCAGCTTGCCTGAATGGTATGGGCTACAGGGACGTGACCACGCGACAGCTACGATTACACATATCTCAGACCCACTGCTAGGCGCTCGCATTCGACTACCAATGTGGCAACGAACGCCCGAGAAGACACAGGAACTAGCACAGATACGAATTGGCGATGTACTAAATGTAGATTTAGTTGACAGCAACCGTGTACAAGTGTCTGCTCGTATGGTAGTATTACAAATAAGAATGGCGCACAACTATAAGCGCTATCCAATCAAAGAACTTCTATGCGTCAGTGTAGAGAGTATCGGTATCGGCGGAGCCTCACGATGGGGCGTTGACGCTTGGGGTACAGCGAAATGGGGTTAGTATGGCAAACACATACGAACTAACAGTAGATATTCAGGACTTCGGGCTGAACGCGCTTGAGGGCGTAGATGTCACAATTGGCTTGAATGACAATGGTGTAACTACTGATGGTATTATGCTGCGTAATCAGTTGAGTAAGAAGACTGACGCTACGGGCATTGTCAAATTCGACTTGGTACCAACACGCGAGATTGCAGGCGATGCATTGTATGTCGCTCAGATAGGCGATCCGTTCGAAGACGACATTGACAAGCCAGAGCCTGAGGTACAACAATTCGTGTTCGTGATGCCCGATCAGGATATCAACCTAGCAACAATCATTGCTGCTAATCTGGAGTCTCCTGAGCGTGATACTGTTACTGTCATTACGCAGGGCGGCGGTGGTACTGGTACTGTTGGGCCGCGCGGTCCGATTGGTCCACAGGGTCCACAAGGTATTCAGGGTCCAGCAGGACGTGATGGTACTAATGGTAGAGATGGTGAGAGAGGCGCAGATGGCGCTAAGGGAGATAAGGGAGATAAGGGTGATACTGGTGACACTGGTGCTGCTGGTGCGAAAGGTGATAAAGGTGATCCGGGAGAACAGGGACCGCGAGGGGCAGCAGGGGTAGGTACTCCCCCACGTCTCATTGCTGGTTCTAGCGGTGTGTACTTACTGAGTACTACTGAGAACCTGATTATGGTTGAATTGGCCATTCCCGGCGAGCGTGTAATCTCACAACAGATTGTACGCTCTGACCTTACCGCAACGCCTAAGAAGTACGTGTTCGATACACGTAACCCAGCCAACGCCAATTCAGACGGCGATGGTACGATGTTCGGAATTCAAGCGTCCATCAATGGCAACAACCTTACGCTAGCTAAGGGCAACTTCCAAGGCACGCTCTCAGCAGTCTACGGGATGGTATCAGGCTCACAGGGGCCAGAAGGCGTCCAAGGCCCTCAAGGCACGCCAGGGGCAGCAGGAGCCAAAGGAGATAGGGGTGAGAAGGGCGATAAGGGAGACACAGGCGAGAGAGGCGCAGCAGGCGCTGATAGCACTGTTCCCGGCCCTCAAGGTATTCAGGGACCAAAGGGAGACAAAGGTGACCAAGGCGAGCGTGGTGAGCAAGGCCCAGAGGGTCAAGGCTCGAATGATATCGTACTACAGAACGATGCAGACGCTAGTACTGTAAACAAGATTGGTCTCGACGACCGAGCGCGTGCCTATACAACACGTCAGATTGACCATCCTACGGTACCCAACACGTTCGTACCAGTTGAGTATAGTGGCGATGGCTCCGATGCTAACTATCTAGGCGTACTTGAGGCGACACCATCACCATCAACCTATATGGTTGGGCAGTGGTTCGTACACGGCTTCTTAGGACAGCCTCGAATTGTTACGCGAGTGAGCGGCACACTGATTTGGACAGATGTATCGTGGGCTACACTTCGACTTGATTACATTGGTGCGTACCCTAGAGGTACAGTAGCAGAGGTAGCGCCTCACGCGAGCGCGAACGGACAGGTATTCCTAGACGTAGATGATAACGTGTTGCGACAGGTTACAAACTTTGTCGCAGGTCGCCCAGGCGGGCCTACTCAGTACGATAAGCTACAATTGGCTGATGATGAAGACCTTGAGGGAATTGCAAGCAAGTTCATTGCTATTGAGCGAGTGGACGAGGATCAGTCTGAGAAGATTAGTACGCTAGAGCAGGCTGATAGGGATATCGGCGAGCGTATTGATGGTGTAGTGACCACAGCAGACAACGCGCTTGATAGAACCAACAGGGTACGTCCTATTGGTATTTGGGAGCGCACGACTACAGCGCGAACAGTGTACATCCACTGGCAGCCTGTGGTCGCAGCAGGAACTAGTGTGAATGCTACTGTTCGTATTGCTGGACAGACGTTTAACAACATTAACCCATCTGACGGCGTTGCAGCACTTGATGATGTAGGCGTAATCCTACCTGTTGCAGTGAACGCTACGCAGGCGGCGAACATTACGCAATCGAGCGATGCTCTGCTTGGGTACATACGTGTACAGGTCACATTGGGCGATGATACTGCTACTGGTTATATGCCTACTGCTGCGGCTGCTGCTACCCCTAGTGGTGGTGGCGGACTAACTTGGACTTTGGTACACCAATTGGCGAACGCTCCTACTCACGGAGAATTCAGCTTTACACTAGAGACTGCACTGACAGACAATGATGAATTGTACATTGAATGGAGAGCGCCCAACTCCAGAAGCCCACACACAGGTGAATTCTATGGGTATGCAACGATATATGGCAGAGTGTTGAATTCTATTAGTCTCAACAACGATACTAATATGGTATCTAACTTGCTTACAATTACAAGTACTGCAACGAACACAATTGCAAGGCAATCCCGTCCACAAATTAGAAAGACAAATGCTAACAATTTGTCATTTACTGCATACGATAATGTGCTACGTCAAGCCACAGATATCGAAGTCTATAAGATAACCCACTAGACAAACCACACACAATCTGTTACACTAAACGAAACTAAGGAGTGGATATGACAGACGTTAGAACCGCAATTGATGCCTACGATAGTAAGGCACGTGCAATCGCACAAGTACTATCATCAAGAATTGGTGGATTTTACTGGGATGGTTACACGATAGATGAAGCCCTAGAGGGAGAGATGCTCGATGAGCAAACTGTACGCTTCTGGCGTCCGCTCAAGGGAAACCACAGTGGACACATTACCTTTGGCTTCATTGCCCCTGTGAACGCCACACAGCTATCACGTGAGGCTCCACGTATCATTCAAGAGGGTATCAAGGAATTGTACGGTTGGGATATTGATATCAAGAAGGGTACTGAGTACGACGAGACGCTTGCTCATACCTTTGCTGAGACAGTATCAGAAACGCACGCATTGGCTCAGAAGTGGTTCGCACGTGTAGAGGCTGAAATTGGTTGGGCCCCTGCGTATGCTACTGGTGGCATTACAGCATCGCTCAAAGCCACAGGACAGTACGGGCAAGACATTACTGACACGCGTGAGAAAAGCGATATGACTACTGATACGCTTTCGCGCCACTTCCAATTCGTAGGCCCCAAGAAAACGCGCGTCGTAGCCCAACGCTCCCGCAACATAGAAGAACGCACCGTCCGCGCCTCTATCACCAACACAGCCAAGATATACTACAACAACGGTATCTCACAATACGAATGGCGCACCATAGAACTACTACAATCAGCCCTCAAGGGACTAGAACCGAAGAACACTGACTTTACCCCATTCGGGGGGAGTAGTAGTATCAGACAGCATATGATTGAACAGCCTGCTACTCGTGAGGAGATACTGCTTGTGTCTGAGGATAGTGATCAACAGTTTGAAGTTGTGATTAGGTATGATGATATTACTGAGCAGAGTATTGAGGAAGTGTAAACTGTTTGTAAAGTGATATGAGTAAGGGTGATGAATAGTAGTAGGGCTATACTCAACACAATCAACCAGTGGAATTCCCTCTGACCCCCGCATAGTACAAGAGTGTCGCAGTTTACACAGTGCAGTGCGGGGAGCCGCTCATTATCGCACACACAACCCCTACAGTCTATCAACCAGTTGATTGCATATCCCCTGTATCTGTGGTAACCATAGAGACAGGAGATGATCTATGGCAAAAGTCAATAAGTGTGATTGTGGTAAGACGAAATACTACAAGGCACGCTACTGTAATCAATGTAAGAAGGATAAGGCGCTAGCGTTCTGTCCGTACTGCGATGAACCAATTCTCAAAGCAGATAGGTTTGGTACTCCATACCCTACGTGTTACCACTGTAGGGAGATACCAGCAGACGAACAGAAGGCTATGGAGTCAGTGTTGGATAATGAGTACCCACGACTGACAGCGCAGCAGGCTCAGAACGATATCTTCGTGGAACCCTCTATGTTGGACGATGGTATCCGTGAGAGCCTGCTGAGCGCCGTAGCAGAGGCACCAGCGCAGAAACAGGCGCGTATGGTGCATAGAGACTACCCAGAGCCTAAGGGAGCGCCTACTGGCACGTGTGGCTACTGTAGGCGTGACCTGTACGCGAGCGATCTGGCTAACATGTGCCAATATTGTGTTTTAGGATTTCCTGACAATGACTGATATTAGTTAGCTTGTCCGAAGTATATTGTTTCGGACAGGCTAAACATTAGGAACCCGAACTATTACAGTCTGGGTAAGCATACCCTTGCGCAATTCCCTATTGGTGGGTTACTCTATAACCAACCCTGATAAAACACGTAGCACAGGACTACGCACGCTTCGCAAACAATAGGAACTGTGATTTAGAACGCTCAGCGGATTGGTCCCCGTTGGCAGTCACCACAGGCATAGCTTAGGCTAGGTAGGATTGGTAGCGAGAGATATAGCAACGCACGAGGGAAGGTTATCGGCCTGTTCCCCGCCCTATGACTGTGTTGGTACTTGCTGCCCGGCGTATGTAATAGCACTCGATTTGGAGACCGGCGATAGCGTGAGAGTTGCTCTGGCTTGTCGTTGTTTCTGCGTCAAGGTAGAGCGGCGTAGAGAATTCCATAGGTTGTTATTATAGTACGGTATCTGTTACCAGTACGACCTACTTTCTACTCATTAAGATCAGAGTTAATGAATAAGTAAGACACACACACACGACACGCATAAGACACAAGAAACCCCAGCCTTGCAACAGGGCTGGGGTTTCTTTGGTGAGGAACCTGCACGGGCGAGATAGGCCACTATTCCCCCGTGCAGTTCTATGGTACCACACGCACATCATCACGTCAACTGGACACAGAAAAGCCGCCACCCCCAAGATTACGCCAGAAAGGGTGACGGCTCTTCCGCAGAAAGGATCGAATCAAGAAGGAGTGGTTTCACCAACTTGATTACTTCTCTATCATACCACATTCAATCAGTGGTTCCTATTACCAACTTTACACTGGCTCTGTAAACCACGACATACCAATCCGCTATATAGCGTGTTACTATATAGGTATGCGCACAAAGGCGTACATGAAAGGTTTGAGATGTCACGCGAGAAGATTGAATTCAGTCCAACGCAGCTACAGGAGATGGTGAGCCTCTACAAAGGCGGCTCTCGCATTGAAGACTTGGCGTCACGCTTCGACGTTTCGTCTGGTACCATCAGGGCAAGGTTGATTGACAATGGTGCGATTCAACCAAAGAAACACAAGAAGCGGCCAGCAACGATAATAAATAAACCGCCTGAAACTGTTTATGTTCAGTTTCCACCTTTAGCAAAGAATGATTTGGTTCCATTGTTAAAGGAGATTAAGAAAGCGGAAGCAACGCTTGATAAAGCAAGCGATGTTGATGAAGATTTAGCAGCACTTGCAATAAAGAATGTTGACAACAAGTGGAATGAACTTCTGGCTGTTGTCAATAGGCAAGATAAAGCAGTGGCTCAAGCTCCTGTTCCTGAACCAGAGCCTGAAATAAAACGAACAAGCGATGTTGTAGTCACAAATAATAAAGTTGACACATCAAGAATACCAACTGGTACGTGTTCTTGCGGCGAGCCAACCTTTAACAACTTTGAAGAATGCTACAAATGTACGCACGATCAGTGTGCTTGTGGGCGAGGGAAACATATCAAAGCAGAGGTTTGCAAGTCGTGTGCATACGATGCTTGCCCTGAGTGCGGTAGCATTATGCAACGTGGCTTTGAACGCTGTATTGATTGCGAAAGGGGAACATCCCATCAGTGCGCGGATTGCGATAAGTCTATCCCTGCAAAGTACGAACGGTGTCAGCCGTGTAACGCAAAGCTACTACAATCACACTTCGCCGGTAAGGCGAGATAGGAGCGCGACTAATGTTGTGGAAAGTTGTTGCTATTGCCGTGTTGGTGGCGATGGTAGCTATTACTGCTGTTAGTCTTGGTGTTTCGTATGGACTAACTATCGGTGTAGCGGTGGGTCTAGCTTCCCATATCAGCTATGAATTTGGTAAGAAAGAGAGAGACAATGGATAAGAAAGAACGCGATAAGGTATATAAGACCATATTTATCACTGTCAGCAAGGTGCTGGGGAACGTCTACAGCGTAGAATGTAAGCATCTAGGCGCTAGCATCAAAGAGTTCTATCCGTTAGACACGCCATTAGAAGATGCAAAGTCGCTAACAATTGGTAAGCTAATGGAACGCATAACGCCAGTACACACAATAGATTTGAGAGGCTAACGCCAATGGATAGCAAACAACTAGAGGATTGCAAGGTGCGCTTGTACAGCTTGCTCAAGGAACTTGAGAAAGCCGGAGATTACGCACTCACGGTATCTGAGGAGCTTGGATCGATGGAAGTACAAGTCGATAGGATGCTCAGGAAGATAGAGAAGATACAGGCGGAGGCAAACAATGGTTAAATGTGAATTCGATCAGGACGAGTTGGAGAATGCAGTACATCGTATGGCCATTCTGAATGTCCAAATGATGGAGAGCATCAACGATATGTTTGAAGTGCAATTGGCGTTGACTAAGACCATTCTTGGTGATGAAGAATACGCTCGCATCAAAGCTGAGATTGATGAACAGATAGAAGCAGAGTTAGAAGACGAATTGTATGCCTAAGCAATGTATCACTTGCGGTATTCGCATTGGTGGACAGTATCGCTACTGCGCTAAGTGTAACAACAAGCAGTACGACGCTACCTGTAAGTGCGGCAATCGTATGAACAGTAAGTACGAGACCTGCGCGACGTGCAACAAGGCCAACCACAATTGGAATGGCAAGGCGCATCCCTGCGAAGTCTGTGGGCGTAGCATCGCTGAGCGCTACGTACGCTGTGTGGCTTGCAAGTAGTGTGCTGACAGCAGCACAGGCAGTTGCGTATCTGGCCGAACGCGGCGTGGTAATGGGGCCTCACAATCTCAAGTACCACGCACGGCGGGGAAACATAGCATCCATTCGCGTGCAAGGTCGCGGTAAGCCTCATAGGTTCACAACAGAAGCATTGGATACATTCCTAGCGTATCGCAATCGTGAGCGAACCCCAAAGCGTAATATCAAGCGTAATGTTGGCGGTGTGACACGCAAAGAGTATATGCAGGAGTACAACAATCTGCCAGATGTTAAGCAGCGCAGAAGGAACTATGAGGCGCGTAATAAGCGTAAGACATTGCACCAACAGCGCGTTAGACGCAAGCGTAAGAATCCAGAATACACAGATAGCATCCTGCACTTGCTCGCTGTGTTGGACGAGATAACAGGAGACAAGTATGAGTGAACTGACACTCAAGAAAGTAATAACCATCGCAACAGGGCTGATACTATTGGCTCACGGCGCTGGTTGGGGAACGTATCACGCCTTGCAGGACGATCCTGAGGCGGTAATCATAGAGGCAGTGGAATGCCTAGAGGAGAAGCACGATGGATAACCAAGACTTCGTATGGCCGGACGAACAGCGTGAGCAGGTCGCTCAGGGCGTTGAAGTTGCCCTAAAGATGTTCGCAGCGATTGACGCGCTTGAAGTTGGCGGAACGTTGCCAATGATGATTGGTGGCAAGTCATATCTCGTAATGCGTGCTCAGGACGGCACACTGCAAACGCCCAGCGGCGCTACGCCAGCACCACGCAGTTGGAACTAGCGATGAACCAGTCTGAATTCGAACTCGCACTGAACCAGCTAGTAGTAGCGGGCATTGCTATCTCAGAAGCACGCGATACGCACTCACGTCGTGAGGCCCACGCAGAGTTTGAGACAATCCGCGAGCAAGTAGTCAACGCGTTCGCTCAGGGCACGACAGCGACGCCAGAGGCCAATCCATTCAAGCCCAAACCAGTGATTGAGCCTAAGCCAGTATCGGGAACCACAGGCAAGCGTAAGCGCGGCAAGTGCGCTGACTGCGGTAAGGGATGCGGTAGCTTCTATCGTTGCGCCAACTGTCACGCTAAGCACAAGTCTAAACTGTAGCATACCCCTTACTTGTTCGGCTACAGTATAAAGCCCCCTCGAATGAGGGGGCTTTCTCGTCGTGTCCATCACCAAACAATATAATGCCTACTCAATATAGCATCC
>Ga0209020_1001627_pt1 | contig 21306 bp, 17 predicted proteins | sample PinacodermBB_FD_187298 | JGI IMG/M metagenome (GOLD analysis project Ga0209020, IMG submission 187298) | Host-associated microbial community of the marine sponge Aplysina aerophoba from Gulf of Piran - sponge pinacoderm, lysed by bead... | ecosystem: Host-associated > Porifera > Sponge >... | reverse complement strand
TGACAGTACGAGCTTCAGCAATCTCCAATCTCTTTCCTCCGATTTCCGAACTACCTATCTCCGAATTCTTAACGCGCCTCAATGACCACATCGCGTGTGCTGGGGTACGTGCCAGTTGGCCCGACCTGGAAGTTCTTTACCCAGGGCTTGACCAGCACGAACAAGCGGTTAAACATGATAGGCATGATGGCGGCGTCAGTGAAGTAGAGTTGCTCCGCCTCCTGGTAGAGCCGATGCTTCTCGTTCTGCTCGAGCGTGTAACGAGCCTGATCCAAGAGCGCATCCACCTCCGGGTTGCCGTATCCCCAACGGTTGAGCTCGGGCGCATTTCTCAGCGATTTGCTATGCGCCATCTCCCAGACGATAGACTCCAGATCGGGGAAACGCGCGGTGGTGCTGTTGATGCCCATCTGCGCCCGCGTTTCCGCGCTTTCGTACTCAAACTCCTCCACCTTGATCTCCACCTCGATGCCGAGGTTGTCCTGCCACATCTGCTGCAAGGCGACAATCAAACGCGGGGCAATGCCGAAAATGCCCGACCAGCCCGGTTGGAAGAACTTGATGGGCGGCAGGTTACTGACATCGCCGTAGGAGGATTCACTAATCAGTTGCTTGGCCCGGTCAGGATTGAAAGGGATGTCCTGCACATTGGGATTATGCCCAGGCATGGAGGTCGGAATAATGCCATGGGCTTCGGTGTAGAGCCCCTTCAAGACTGTTTCTATCAAGGTAGTGCGGTCAATGGCGGCGTTGAAAGCCTGGCGCACCTTGATGTCATCCATGGGCGGAATCAGCACCTTCTTCCAGGTGTACCACCACCAGATCATGTCGACCTCTACCAGTTCGGGGTCATCGGCATCCTTGAAGCGCGGCACATTGACTGTATCCAACTCCACCACGTCGATCTCATCGTTCTCGTAGAGCGCGAGTTGGGTCTGCTTGTCCTCCAACTGTAGCCAGACTACCTCATCCAACTGTGGCGGGCCGGCCCAATAGTGAGGATTCGGCTCGTAGACGATCCGTTGCCCCTCGACGAACTCCTTAATCATAAAAGGACCTGTGCCGACGGCGCGGTGCGTCCACGGGTCGTCGGGAGTATCGGACTCCACGTTGGCCTGCTGAACCATCCAGAAGGCGGCGAAGGGCATGCGCGCCACAAGATCGACGGCCTGATCGAGCGTGATGGCCACCGTGAAATCATCGATAATCACGACGCCTTCCATCGCCTCGGCCTCTCCATCGCGCACGGCTTCATAACCGACGATGTTAGCCAGCCAACGCTTGGTGGAGGCGTCTTCATGAGCCGCATTGCGGTTGAGGCTGTAAACCACGTCCTTGGCGTTGAAGGGGCTGCCATCAGACCATTTCAGACCCTCACGCAGATGGAAAGTGAAATCCAGAAGATCATCGCTGATCTCCCAACTCTCGGCCAACTCGGGAACGACGTTGTAGTTGGCGTCTGTCCGTACCAAACCACTGAAGTTCATTTCATGATAGTGCAGGTCAACCAACGTGCCCATCGTATGGGGGTCCAGCGCCTTGAATGGCTCAGGCTGGGCCAGGGTCAGAACTTGCTGGGCGGCGGGCGCCGGCTCAGCATCCTCTGCCGTCGCCGACTCGTCTTCGACTGCCGGCGCTGCCGGCGCTGCCGGGGCGCAGGCCGCAGCCAGCATCGCCAGGCCAAGTCCACCAGCCCCTTGGATCAACTGTCGCCGCGAAATCTTTCCCGTTTGTCGCATGACAGACCTCCTTTAGCATAAAGTTGCTCAATATTCGTGTCCGGCCGCGCCGGTTCCACAAGCTTGACCATGATCTGGCGCTAGACGGCGTCGTCCACCTAGACTCCCTCCTGCATGGCCCGTTCGGCGTATGGCGCCGTATCAGGAGAGCAAGTGGAAAGATGTCCTAATGTGAATTCAGTTTGAAACCAATAGTAAGGAGTTTGCAATGGGAAGGTTGGCATTTCCCCTGCTCTTACTGAAATCCCACACTCCTAGTCTCGTTAGAGATTCCCATTAGAAGCGTGCGTATTATAGCAGCCTGGTTAGAGCATGTAAAGCGCACTTTCACGGGGGGTATATCCCAAAATGGGGGTGAACTCTCTTATAACTCTCGTTGCAACCGGGCCGCGGTCAGCCCCCGTTCCGATCTCCGGCAGGCCAGGCAGTGTCACTCTCTGCTTGCATATGGGCGGTCGGGCCTTCGGCCCTCCCTTGTGCAGGGGCTCCGCCCCCGCAACGCCCCCGTCCAAAAACATGCCTCACCCACCGCCGCGTCTTCTTCGCAGCCGTGCGCCTGTCCGGCAGTGTGCCTGCCGCCAACCAACGACGTTTCGAAGAAAGCCTGAATGGTGCCAGCGGTGAAGGGTTGGTCAAGAATGGCACTGAAGAGAGGGCTGATGACATGAAAATCGTGCTACAACAGTCCTGTCCATTCCCCAATCTAAGTTCCTTGTACGGGTGGGGTCACAAGAAACGAATAACTGACCATTCTTGATTCGGACAGCAGCTGTCCAAAAAACTGGGATGCACCCTTTCACGGTGGGTGCATCCCAGTTTTCAGGGCGCATATTGTCTGAACCAGGATTATGGGGATTCGTGGATAGACAGGATAGCAGGCGATGGGCCGAACTCTACGCAGAAGGGCTTTTCTCGTCGGCTGAAGAGACGCCTCCCAGTTGTCGAACATTGTGCGATGCGCCCGTCACCGTTCACGATTCGCGAACACCGAATCGCTCCAACGCCTCCTCATCCAGTTCAACACCCAGCCCCGGCTGCTGCGGGACCTTGACGTATCCGTCCTCGAATTCCAGAGGGCGGACAATGAGATCATCCACGCGCAGGAACTCTCCGACGATATCGCTGGACAGCGTTGTCGCCTTGGTCGCTGCGGATGCATGGAGGTAGCTCGCCTCCGAGATACCCAGGCCAGCGCCCGATCCATGCCAGACAGGCATACCGGCCGCCTCGGCGATCGCCGTGCCCTGCTTGAACTCGTTTAGGCTGCCCCCCAGGTTCAGGTAATCACACGCCTCGCGCTTGACCGCGTTCACGACATCTTGAAGACTGCCCAGGTGCAATGCCAGAGGAAGGTCCAGCTTCTCCCTCAGCAAAACGTACCAATCCAAATTGCTGCGCGAGACGGGATCCTCAAGGCATTCGATGTTATCGTGATACGGCTCCAGCCCGCGGGCCAACTCAAGTACGTGTATCGGATGTTGCAGGTGCTGCATCGGGTCGATGGTCACTTTAACGGCTGTGCCAACTGCCTGGTTGATGGCCGCAATGCGCTCGACCACGGGATCGCCCACCTTGGCTTTCATCTTTAGCACACCCAACCCCAAATCCACGGCCTGCCGTGCCCGCTGCGCCGCATCCTCAGGCCACATCTGCCCACTGCAAAGAGACGTTCGCACCCGGTCACGATAGGCGCCGCCGAGCAACTGGTAGACCGGCAACTCCAGCGCCTTGCCCACCAGGTCGTACAGGGCCATTTCATAGGCTTGATAGGCCCCGCTCTCTGGGCTCCAATGATCGCCGATAGGCAGATTCTGCCAGTTCATTTCAAATGGATTCTGCCCGTCAAACAATGGCGCATACTGACGGATTGCGGCTTCTGCCAGACCTTTGGGCGCCTCGCCCAGCCCGCTGAGACCACTGTCTGTGGTCATCCGCAGCAGCACGATAGGGAAATCCCACCAGGGGCCGCCCAAACCGTCAATGTCGGCACTGTGCCAACTGACGGGGTGCAGCGGTACACGGACGCGAAAAGTTTCGATCTTGGTAATCTTCATTTGAGGAGCCTCCAATGCTGCCACCTGCCAGGAGCGTTGCGGCTCTCGACCAGGTGATCAAGGACGTCTCGACTTCGGACAATCTTCTGAGTCCATTTGCGGCAACGACCGCGACCGGCATGTCGGCGTTGAGGGACAAGGCAAGCGGGCACGACCTGTTCAGCAGCGTGGGATCATTGCAATACGTCACAAACGAAGGGAAGTGGAAGAGCTTCCTCGTTTGCGCAAACAGAGCGCATCACTCGCCAAATCAGCGACCCGCACGCCAATCATTCTGCCCATTCACTTTGCAGCCGCGCTCTGGCCCTTTACCAAGCTGGAGATGTTGGAAATGCGCACCGGGAAAAGCCGCGATGCGCTCAAGACCCACCCTGTATCTCTCTGTGTTGGAACAGGCTTTCGATGTCCCCTGCCGGTTGGACCCAATGCGCCTTGATGCCCAACTGCGTAACACGAATTGCAAAAACAGTACCACATGTCTAAGGCTGCCCCAAGCAGGATTCTAGGGTCGGAATGATCGTTCTCAGACGCTTAATCGGCGCGCTACCGCCAATAACAGATCTGTGACCTTTATCACTTGAGTACGTACAACAGAAAACACAGATTTTCCAGCCTGCTCCTCCGGGTCGCCGGGCGTGCTCTGTGTCATTGTGTCTGTTCCCGCGGCGTCGAAACCTTAAGGGGACGCGTGGATCGGGGAGTGCTTGTTCATGGAATCAGCAAAGTTCCTGGATAAGGGTTAAGATTTCTGCTGGGACATTAAGAGCAGGTGGCCTTGAGAGGATGACAACAAAGAAAAAGTGTCGAATGTCCGATCAGCACGCCGGTCTACTGCACATGCATGAACTTGGCAGAAAATCTGGAAGACACAAGCCACGATGTCGTCAGCAATTACCTGAATGGGGTGCGACTCATAGCCGGGCATCTGGTGGAACAAGCACAGCGCCGACGGCCGCAACGTCAACCAGCTCACGGCGCAGGACGAGACCGACATGGGCGCGTCGGCCACCTTCTATGATGTGCGCGTGTTCGTGGAGGCGGCGTAGGGGGTGTGTGCGTTCAGGAAAGCGCCGGCGGAGAGGTGGAATGCGCCGGAAGGATATTTGCGGACGGGGATGGCGTAGTGTGTGAGGCGTGATGGCGCTTGAGAGAGGGATAGGCGCCCTTTCCCTTAGTGCTGTCTAGTGCGCGCGCCTAAAGACCTGACAGAGAATCACCCATCGTTCTCAACGAATATCAGGTTCCGGGGATTTCGCAATTCATATCCATTGCCGGTAGGAAGTATATCGCCATCCAAGCTGACGAACTTCTGATTTCGAAATGCTTGAATCACCATGTCGTAGGCAGGCTGCTTAAATTCAACCTGAATACGGAACAGTCTCTCGTCCCTTATAGTCAAAAGGACTGCCTTCCCATCGAAATTGTCAGGCTCTTTCTCCAGTCTGACAACTTGGGCAACCAAGTGCTCGTCAAAAGAGGGATCATTGCGGCGGAGGAATTCGGCCGCCTCTGACAGGATGCCCGCCGAAGTCTCGGTAAACTTGTAGTTTGAATCCGGGACGTTCGACGGGCGAACACCTGCCCAAAACAGAGCAATTTCGATTCCCCGACCGTTTTCTGCCAGCGCCGCTACCGAATCGCAAAGATTGGCGCTAACTCCTTCCTTTACCACCTGGCTGAAGGGATCCAGCCTATCTCCGGATACCGTTTCGGCGATTGCCTTCGAAGCATGGTGAAGAGCTTTGGATAACTGTTTCGTAGCCCGCCGGGAGAAGGGCGCAGCATAAGCGTCACCGAAGTCGGTCTGCATACCGAATCCCGCCGGCACTGGGGAATGCAACGTCAGGTCGTATCCTTCATGATAACCCGGAAGGGGTTGCACATTATCAAGGTAGTCGGCCACATTGGAGCTGGCTCTGCCGCGATAGGCCGCGCTGGGTTTTTCGGCTGCGCGGGCGGCTGAGGCCAACATACCGTAGGCGGCGTCAAGCATTTCCGCGTTCTGGCGAAGAGAGAGCGGCTTCTCAGCCATCCCATTGGGTGAGCGCATATGAATGACATCCGCTCCAGTCCCTTCCAGATCATGGAACACGTCAAGCTGCGATCGGTTTTCGACGGTGGCGAGAACCGCAATCGCTTCCGCAATCGCTTCGGCAAAATCGGCGAATGTGTCTTGAAATGGACTGAGGATTTCCCACCTTCTCCCCTTATGTTCCTTGCTAAAAAGGGTGGCTCGATTTCCCCAATCGCCCTCGTCAACCCACTGCCGAGATTTCAGATAAGTACGCAGGCTTAAGGGTGACAGTGAAGACAACGCCTCCCGGTCGCGAATGTCAACTCTCATACCGACTCCCCCCTTTCGACCCTTTCCATCAGAACAGATAGCTGCTCGCTGCCGAAGATGTTGGCAACAGGAATGTGAACGGTAACGCTGGTCGTATTGGGTACCGGTGGCTGCTCTTTTAGTGACAGCCAGTAGGCGCAGTGACGCAGACAAAGTTCACTGCTGGTTTGCTGCAGCCACTGCGCCCGTTCTTGAGGCATAAGAACAACGATCAGGATGCGGGGGATCATGGCATCTTGTGACAAGTCCCTATAATTCCCGATTGGCAAAGGGAATGCCAAGTCGTTCTCTCGCAGAATGTCTTGGGAAGTTGCTTTGGCCTGGAATTCGATTCTGGGCCCTCTTCCAAAATCAGCCCTCAGAATGCCGTCTATACTGCGACGGTCCACCTGTGGCTCATCGGTATAGTAACCTGCGTGGGCAGCGACAGCTCTAATGTACGCTAAAGAAAACCGCTCCTTCCTTATGTTGTTGTCCGTATCATCCGTTCTGCCCATACTACCATTCTTCTCCTCAATCAGGACTGAATGTGCCGATGTCAGGCCGCTTCTAACGCTAGGTGCAAATCGTGCCTCTAAACAAGGTCGGGAAGATGAAAACGCTAAACATATCAACATGAAATGTCGATATGCGGCGTTGCAAACGGTACGTCTACGAATCGAAGATTTCAGTAGCGGACCTTATGGACGTCAAACTGTATACAGCGATAAGGAATAGAACAAATGTTACAGTGGAGTGCACAGTTTGTCAAATCTCGTGACTCGGTCTCTGAATGTGATGCCAAGCATTTGCCTTCAATCCGGCGCTCGTGACTGCAGGGGCACTTTCCGCGACAACCTACGACTCGCTTGGATCGTAGCAACACTCTGAGCATAAGTTAAGTGTAAGAGTGCCGATGCATGCACGACGCGCACGCAGAAAGGCAGAGCATGGAAGCATTCTCGAGAATCACTTCCGACCCTACCATCATGGGCGGCAAAGCATGTATTCGGGGGTTACGCGTGACGGTTTGGAACCGTTGTCAGCTTCTTGGCAGCCAGGAGGTCAGCCGAGGAGAACGTGGCTATCTACCCGTGACTTGAGCGGGAAGATATCGACCAATGCTTGGCCTATACGCCATGGAAGTTGGAAGAGCGGGAGGTTCCGCTTTTCCTTCCATGATCGTGAAACTCGTGGTCGATATGAACCTGTCCTTGGGGCGGCATATCCCCAAATGGGAACAGGTTTCCGGGCCAGATGACTGCCGCTACCTCTCCCGCAAGTAACTCTCCACATCAGAAAACTCTATTAGCCCCTCCACCCCCTCCTCAGCGAAGAACCACCGCGCCCGCTGGGCAGGGCTCTCCTCCTGCTCCAGCCGTTGCCATAAGGGAGCGATCATGCGCTCCTCGCCGTAGCCGCGGCGGGCGAGGACCTCTGCCGGGAATCCATGTGCCGGCTCGGGCGCGGCCAGGCCGTCGCGCTTCCGCCCGCAACCTGGAACCAAAGCGCGGACTGATCGGTCCCGGACGCGCGACGGACAATTGAGAAGTGGATTCTGTCGACTTTGTTTACGCTGTAGTCAGCCTTAGCAGGATTCAGGGGGTACAACCCGCTCCGGCTGGTCGATCAGGCTTGGAAGGTCTTCCTGCACGGTCTTCCAAAGGATATCGAGGTTGATGCTGAAATAGGCGTGGACAAGCCGGTTCCGCATTGCGACAATACTGGCCCAGGGGATGGCAGCCAACTCCTTTCGAGTAGAGTCGGTTATCTGGGACGCAGCTTCGCCAACGATCTCGATATCCTTGACCAGCGAAAGGAGCAGCTGGCGGTCGGTCTCTAGATCCTCCCGCACCCGGCCGTGCGCGAACGACACAGCCTCACGCGCCGCTTCGATCATGTGGCGCAAGCGGATTCTGTCATGCCTGCTCATATTGAACTTCGGCCCCGGCCAGAACTTCCTGCCGGAAGTATGGACTCAGGTCCTCCGCTGTGCGCAGGTCGACTTTCCGCCCCGCGAAGAGTTCGGATAGCGTCAGTTCCATACCGGCCACGCCAAGCAGTCCGGGGATACGGTCAGGCTCGAACTCGACGAGCAGGTCGATATCGCTGTCGGGTCCGAAGTCATCGCGCAGTGCTGACCCAAAGACGGCGAGTCGCCTGATGCCGTGCTCTTGACAGAAGGCGGTCAGTGTAGCCTGTGATACCGACACTTGTGAATTCATAGTTCTGGGCCCCTCATTCGGCATAGGAAGAGAGTCATTCCCCTTCAGTCAAAATCAGTGTGACTGACTCTGAGAACCAGACCACGAGTTAGCGTAAATAGTGGAGAAGTTCACCGAGAATGTGAAGAGATAAATCATTGGCCAGATAGCGATGACGCCTCTTGACCTGTAGACCAGCCCAAGCCATCATATGTTGGCCAGCGATTGCAGCACCACAGTTGAAATCTACTCTACCATAACTCGTGCGAACCCAATCAAAATGCCCATCCTCACCCTCACTCCCCTGCACAAACCGGTCAACGACCCGAACCGCAGGGACATTCCGCAGTAAATCGTGCCTCCCTCTCTCTCACTAATAGCTCTCCACATCAACAACCTCCATCACCCCCTCCACCCCCTCCGCCTTGAAAACCCGCCGCACCCGCTGACCCGGATTCTCCCTCCGTTCCAACCGTCGCCACAAAGGAGCGAGCATACGCTCCTCACCATATCCGCGGCGGGCGAGGCCAGCCTCAACCAGCGCCAGCACCTCGGCCAGAAAACCGGGCGCCGGCTCCGGCGCGGCCAGGCCGGCGCGGATCACCTGCTCATGGTACTCTCTCATGCGCGGCCAGCAGGCCGATAGAGGATCGGAATCCTCGCTTCCCTCACGAGCCGGCGCCAGCGCGGTCTGTATAAAGTCAGTGATCTGCTCGTGTTCTTCCACCAGCCCCAGATAGAGCGCGGCCGCGGCCATCAGTTCGTTGGGCGGCTGCTGGCAGGCCGGCCGCAGCTCAACCGTGGCGTAAGCGGAGCGCAGGCGGGCGCTGTGCCAGATATAGTGATCGTGCAGCAGAAAAGCGTCGAAACAGCCAGAAGAGAGAGCCGCGCCCTCATTTAGCATAGCTCCATAGTCCTCGCGCAGCACGTCGCTGAAGAGACGCCCGTCGGGCAGCAGGCGCTCGCCTTCGCGGCCGAGCAGGGCGGGCAGCCGGCTGAGGCGGGCAACAAAGTCGGTCACGTCGGCGTAAGGGCGGTCGATCATGCCGTGGCGCTGCCCGTAGGGAGCATCGATCATGCGGCCTTCGCGGCCGGAGCAGTCCTCCGTGAGTGCACCGGCCACTACCGGCGAATTGGCGCACAGGGCCACTACGACCGGCGCAATCAGATTGCCGAAATTGAGCACGTTGACCGCCTCATCGCGGCTGACGTCGACGTGGGCCTGGTCGCTGGCGGTGACGGTGTACCAAATCCAGTCCGCGCCCATAATGTCGGCCATCGCGCCGTAACGCTGTTTGGGCGAGAGCAGGGCGCGCGTAGGCGGGCTGAGCGGCTGCACGCCATACCCCAGCACCCGCCACCCCAGCCGCGCGGCGGCCTGCACCAGCCGCTCCAGCGCGCTGCGGAAGCTGTTTTCCAGTTCAAAAAGAGTGGCGCACGGGCCGACATTTAGCTCGATCGTGCCCCTGCCCACTTCGAGCGCATAGCTGTAGAAGTCACCGTCAAGGCCGACGGTGAGGTCGGTATTGACGGCATCCCGTTTGACCTTGAGAGGAGAGAAAGCACCCTTCTCATTGCTCTCTGCAGTATCTTCACCCTTCAGCAAGAGAGGCCACAGCCGGTCGATATCAGCGGCGCGGCCGTCCCGATCGACGACGGGGAATTCGGCTTCGCGGCCAACGGTGCGGGGACCCTGCAGCCGCGCGGGGAAGTGCGCCGCGAAGCGGGCGGCCAGGGACTCGTATGCGTTGTGCAGTGAAGGCTCCACTATGCCGAACCGAGTTGGAGGGGCCTGATTGTGGCCGAGAGGCGTCGGACAATGGCTGGCAGCGCGGCGTATGTGCGGCAGACGGCATTGGCCTGCGTCGAGTCGCTGCCGCGGTCCTTCACGCCGGTGAAGAGGATGGCGTTCATGCCGATCGACAGCGGACCGAGGATGTCGTTGCTTTCGCGGTCGCCGATATGGACAATCTGGTAGGGCGCGGCGCCCAGACCGAGAGCAGCCCGCCGGAAGACCTCGGGCTCCGGTTTGGATACGCCGATTTCGTCGGAAAAGAGCATGTAGCTGAAGTAGCGCAGCAGCCCCTGACGTTGCAGGAGATAGCGCAGACCGCGGCCGGTTGTGTGGATCGTGTCGGAGATGATGCCCAGCTTGTAGTGCATCGAAAGCTCATCGAGGGCGGCATGCACGCCCGGCGTAAAGTCCGGCTGGATGCGCACCTCCATTGTTTCGATCTCGCGCACCAGCTCATCGACCTCGCGCATGAGGCGGGCGAACCGCCCCGGCCCTGGCCGCATACCAAGATATTCGTAGGCGTCGTACATGCGCGCGGCGATGCCCGGCGTATGCTGCTCCTCGTGCCAGGCGTGCTGGAAACTTTCATTGGCGTGTTGATAAGCCTGCACCGCCTGCTCGTAGGCGATCTCCGGGTGCCTTTGGGTCACGTGCCCCGCGAACAGCTCAATGCGCGCATTGGCTTTGCTGGGCAGGCCCATAGCGCTGCGTTTCGGCTCGTCCGAATCGTCGATCGCGATTGTATCCCAGAAGTCAAATGTGATGGCTTCAATCATGACTGCAGTGGCCAGTGCTCAATGGCTACTGGTTAATCCGGCCGTCGAGTCGGCAGGTGGGCAAAGCTGGACATGGTTTCGACCAGAGATGCGTTTTCCTCCGGCGGTCTGGCGGCGATGCGTATGTGCTCGGGCAGGCCGAAGGAGGTACAGTCGCGCACAAACATCCGCGACTCTACCAGCCGGTCGCGGATCGAACTGGCATCCCCCACCGGCAGCAGGAAGTAATTCACGGTCGTCGGCAGCGGCGCGTAGCCAGAGGCGCGCAGATCTTCTTGCAGCTGATAGACATCTTTGCGCAGACGCGCGGTCGTCTCCTCGCGCCAGCGCATCTCATCCAGCGCCACCAATCCGGCCAGTTGCGCAACGTTGTTGACGCTCCACGGCGGCTGCACCTGCTGCAAACGTTCAACGATCGACGGCGCCGCCAGCAGGTAACCGAGACGCAGCCCGCCCAGCGCGAAATCCTTCGTCATCGAGCGCAGGACGACGCAGCCCGGCCTGCGCGCTCGACCTGAGCTGCCATTCCCTGCTCCCATAACCCACTGCGCCGCGCTCCAGGGGTCTTCGGTAAACTCGGCATAAGCCTCATCAATGACCCAGAGGGCATTGGGCGCGCCTTCCCACAGATAGCGCAACTCGCCCGGTGACAAATACTCGCCCGTCGGGTTGTTCGGATTGCAGATAAAGACCAGCCAGGGCGAGGACGTCTCCAACGCCTTTCGCGTTTGCGCCAGCGTTGTGCCGCCCGGGGCGTAGCTGCGGCGTCTGATACGATGCCAGCCGGGCAGGGCAAGGTGGATGGGATGCCCCCCCGCCATGATAACGCCGTCGGCGTACTCACTGAAAGTGGGCGACAGAATGGCGGCCTGGCGGTTGTTTCCATAAGCGTGGGCCAGCAGCCAGATCAGGTCGGCGGTGCCGTTCCCCACCAGCACCGCATCCGCCGGCAGGCCGTGGTAGGCGCCGATCTTTTCGCGCAGGCGCTGGCTGCGGCTGTCCGGGTAGCGCGCCAGAAAGGAGCGGCTGATCTCTTTTTGAACAGCCTCGACGACCGCCGCCGGCGGGCCATACGGGTTTATATTCGACGAAAAGTAGATGACTTCGGAGGGGTCCAGCCCTAGCGCATCTAACTCGGCGTAGTCGGGTGTTCCGTGTATCGAGGTGGTTGGCATAGAGTCGGTTAGTCTTGGTGGTCAGTTTGCAGCTTTTAGCAACCTCTTGCGCGTGCCGAAGTTCACCAAAGAATAGAAGGCTGAGAACTAGACTGTGGGCGCGCGCCCCCCAATTGAGACCGTCGCGGAGTATGCTAACACAACGGCAAGTTGCGCGCCACTTGCGGCGCGATTCAGCTATGATTCGTTTGCGTATCCCCTGGCGTACTGGTACATTTCAACCAACGAGAAGTTGCACCGAAAAGTGACGGGAAGTCCTATGCGCACACCAGACGATCTGCAGCGGTTCATTGAAGAAAACGGGATCGAAGCCCAGCTGTTGCGTGAAATCGGCGACACACCCACCGTGCCGGCTGCCGCCGCAGCCCTTGGCGTGGAGCCGGACCGCATCCTCAAAACGCTGCTGTTTCTGGCGCAGAAACCCGGGGAACCGGATGCACCGCCGACCCCGTTCGTCGTCATCAGTCACGGCGAACGCCGCGTGGAAAAACGCCCGCTGGCAGACCTGCGCGGGGTGGGCATAAAGCGCATCAAGCTGGCCCCGCCGGATATCGTACTGCATCTGCTCGGATATCCGGCCGGCGGCGTACCCCCATTCGGCCACTGCACCGCTGAGCAGGTCTTGCTCGACAGCTCGATCGCTGATCTTGAGCCCGGGTTCGTCTACGCCGGCGGCGGCGACGACAGGACGATGCTGCAGCTGACAGTTGAAGAGCTGACGCGGGTGGTCCAGCCGCAGATTATCTCTCTGAGCGCGTGAAGCACACAGGAGTCCTCGATGACACGGACAGGGCAGGCAGTTGTCACCGTTGGGAAAGAGTTCAGCATCGGCGAATACACCGTGCCGGACCCCGCGCCGGGCACGGTGCTGCTGCAGCAAGAGCTGGGCGGCATCTGCGGCACCGACCTTCACAACTGGCAGAAGGGGATCGAGCGGGCAACGATGCTGGGACACGAAAACGTCGGTGTGATCGAGGCCCTCGGCAAAGGCGTGACCACCGACTATAACGGCACCCCGATTAGAGAGGGAGATCGTGTCGTTTTCCATCCCCGCAACACCGTCATGGCCTCCGGTCACGGCGGCGCGGGAGAGCCCTTCAGCGGCGGGTTCGCCGACTACATCTACCTGTCCGACCCGGATTCGTGCATAATCAAGTCGGAGGCGCCGCCGCAGGTGGGCGTTTTCGCCGAGCCGTTCACGATCGGCGTGCATGCCGCGTTGCGCGGCGGAGTCAAAATCGGCGACACGGTCATCGTGCAGGGCGCGGGCCCGATCGGCATGATGTGCCTGATCGCGGCCAGGATCAGCGGCGCCGGCCGGCTGATCGTCATCGGCGGTCCTGCCGGCCGCCTGGAGCTTGCCCGCAAGCTGGGCGCGCACGAGACGATCGATATCATGGCCGTGCCCGACGCGCAGGAGCGCAGGGAGATTGCGCTGGGGATGACGCCGGGCCGCGCCGGCGCCGATGCGGTGATCGAGGCCGCCGGCTTTCTGCCGGCCTTCCCCGAAGGGCTGGAGCTGGTGAAGGAGGACGGTGTCTTTGTTGAGGTCGGCCACTACGTGGATGTCGGCACGGTCACGGTAAACCCGCACCGGCATTTTCTGCGCCCCAATCTGCGGCTGGAAGGCGTTCGCGGCAGCAACTTCCATCACTTCGTGCGCGCGGTAGCGATTATGGAGAGCGGCGGCATCGACTTCGCGCCTGTGATCAGCCACATCCTTCCTCTGGAGAGGGTGCGGGAGGGCTTTGACGCGCTCGACAGCGGCTATATGCTGGACGGAAAGACGGCTTTCAAGATCGCGGTGCGGGGGGCGTTTGGAGCCTCCTGAGCGCCCTATCACGCCAATCCACAGAACGCGGCCGCGTTGTTGTGCAGCAGTATCCGTTGCTCGAGCCCACCGCGGTCGGTGGGCGTGGAGTGCGTGTGGTTGGCTTCGCCGCGGGTCCATGCGCTGAGTACAGAGGGAACTTTTAAGGAGATAAAGATGACTAGGGTAGGACTGGCAGTTACAACAGAAGGGAAAGAGTTCAGCATTGGCGAATACACCGTGCCGGACCCCGCGCCGGGCACAGTTCTGCTGCGGCAGGAGCTATGCGGCATCTGCGGCACCGATATCCACAACTGGCAGAAGGGGATCGAGCCGGCAACGATGCTGGGGCATGAAAACGTCGGCATCATCGAAGCCCTCGGCAAAGGCCTGACCTCCGACTTCAACGGCACCCCGGTCAAAGAGGGTGACCGGGTCGTCTTTCATCCCCGCAACGGCGGCATGATCTACGGCTACCGCAGCGCCGATGAACCTTTCAGCGGAGGCTTCGCCGACTACATCTACCTGTCCAACCCGGATTCGTGCATGATCAAGTTCGAGGCGCCGCCGCAGGTGGGCGTCCTGGCCGAACCGTTTACGGTCGGCGTGCACTGCGCCCTGCGCGGCGACATAAAGATCGGCGACACAGTCATCGTACAGGGGTCCGGCCCGATCGGTATGATGTGTCTCATCGCGGCCAAAATCAGCGGCGCCGGCCGCTTGATCGTCATCGGCGGACCGGCCGGCCGCCTGGAGCTCGCCCGCAAACTGGGCGCGCACGAGACAATCGATATCATGGCCGTGCCCGACGCCGATGAGCGCCGGGAGATGGCGCTGGGGATGACCCCTGGCCGCGCCGGCGCCGACGTCGTGATCGAGGCCGCGGGTTTTCTGCCCGCCTTCCCCGAAGGGCTGGAGTTGGTGAAAGAGGACGGCGTCTTCGTCGAGGTCGGACACTTCGTGGACGTGGGCACGATCGAGGTAAACCCGCACCGGCACTTCCTGCGCCCCAATCTACGGCTGGAAGGCGTATGGGGCAGCCGCTACCATCACTTCACGCGCGCGGTGGCGGTGCTACAGAACAGTGACGTCGACTTCGGCGCGATGATCAGCCATGTCCTGCCCCTCGAGCGGTTACCCGAAGGCTTTGACGCCCTCGACGGCGGCTATGAGTTGGACGGGAAGACCGCGTATAAGATCGCGGTCAGGGGCTCGTTCGGCGTGGATGTTGCTTGAGGGGATTCCTGTCCGTGGCGTAGAGTTTTCGAGCCATTTATCCCGAGGCAGATTCCGCAATCACACTCATACCGCGAAATCGTCGCCGATTTTGATATGGTTGAACTCGACAGCGAAACGAGTGGTAAGGCGCCTTCGATGATCGCGGTTGCACGGATTCTCATCAAGCAGCTCTAGCCGCCAAAACGGTGCGTGCTAAGAGACTTCGATACCAGGATATAGCGGTACTTTGGACCCGCGTCTGAGAGACGCGGGTCTTTTCTGTCCAAATTTTTTGGTTTCGTAAAAGTTTTGTACAATAAGAAATGCAGTGCTCCTCGTATCACCTCTTTCCACAAATATCAGGTGTTTCGACCTGTTAGTCCATTCAGCAAGCAGGAGGGATGTCATGAAGGCACTATTCAGAGTCCTGATTGCCACAATTGTTGCAAGTGCCTTGCTCGTTGGGCTGAGAGGCCCTGAAGTCCATGCATCGCCCCATATCGCCACGGCCAAAGACGCAGAGAGGGACGCGCTAGAGGCACTCTACCAGGATACCGACGGCGACAACTGGACGAACAACAGGAACTGGCTCTCCAATGCATCGCTCGATTCCTGGCACGGCGTCACAACGGACCGAAACGGTCGCGTCGTTGAACTGGATCTGTCGGAGAATGAGTTGAACGGCACGATTCCATCCGAGTTGGGCAGCCTTACTTACTTAGAAGAATTAAACCTTTCACAGAATCAGTTGAGTGGCACGATTCCGTCAGAGTTGGGCAACCTTACCAACCTGACAGCGCTATCCCTGTTCAGTAATCGGTTGAGTGGCGGGATTCCGTCAGAGTTGGGTAACCTATCCAACTTGGAATTGCTGGCCTTGTTCGAAAACAATTTGCGAGGGACGATTCCGACAGAATTGGCAGAACTCGACAATCTGAGATGGCTGATGCTTTCGGGCAATCAGCTGAGCGGTTCGATTCCATCAGAATTAAGCAAACTCACCAACCTGGGATGGTTGTACCTCTCGGACAATCGACTGGGTGGGACGATTCCGACAGAGTTAGGCAATCTCACGAATCTTGAAAGATTATTCCTCTGGGGGAATCAGTTGAGAGGAACGATTCCATCAAAATTGGGCAATTTGACTGATCTAACGATGCTGGCCCTTTCGGACAATCAATTGAGCGGAGCGATTCCGCCAGAGCTGGGCAACCTCATCAACCTAGAGGGCTTGAGTCTTTGGGGTAATGAATTGAGCGGAACAGTTCCACCAGATCTGGAAAACCTTTCTGGACTGACACAGCTATACCTTGCAGACAACAAATTAGGTGGATGCCTGCCCGAAATCTGGCGTGATATTGAAGAAAATGATCTGGACAATGTCGGTTTGCAGTTCTGTTCGGATAGAGACGTACTGGTTACGCTTTATGAAGCCACAGACGGTGATAACTGGCTCGAAAACGACAACTGGCTGAGCAGTAGGCCAATTGGGGAGTGGTACGGGGTCACGGCGGACGACAGTGGCCGTGTTATTGAACTGAATCTTTATGAAAATGAGTTGAGTGGCACGATTCCTCCAGAACTAGGCAACCTTACCAAGCTGGATGTGCTAAGCCTCGCAGTGAATCAGTTGCGCGGGACGATTCCGCCAGAACTGGGAAACCTTTCAAAGTTGACTCTATTGCATCTCTACTCGAATCAGTTAAGTGGTCCGATTTCGCCGGAACTAAGTAAACTCGCCAACCTGGAACACCTTGCGCTCTCTTGGAATCGGTTGGGAGGAACAGTTCCTCCAGAACTGGGTAAGCTCGCCAGACTGGAATCGCTTGTTCTTTCTGGGAATCGGTTGACGGGTACTATTCCACCAGATCTTGGTAACCTCGCCAGGCTGAAAGGGTTGGGCCTTCATGTCAATCGGTTGACTGGTAACATTCCACCTGAGTTAAACAAGCTCTCTGGCCTAGACGCGCTTTTTCTGGCTGACAACCGGTTAACCGGTTGCGTACCCGAGGCATGGCAGGATGTTGAGGAAAATGATCTCGACGAGGTTGGCCTGCCCATTTGCACAGACGAAGTCGCGTTGATTGCCCTCTATGAAGCCACTGACGGCGACAACTGGGTGAGCAACCAGAATTGGTTGAGCAACAGGCCAATCGGGACCTGGTATGGTGTCATCACCGACGAGAACGACCGCGTTATTGAACTGGACCTCTCAGAAAATGACTTGAGCGGTGCGATCCCATCAGAATTAGGCCACCTTGCCTTTCTGGAAGCCTTGTATCTTTCAGAGAATCAGCTGAGCGGTTCGATTCCGTCAGCAATAAGCGTTCTTGCCAACCTGATTGAGCTGGACCTCTGGACTAACGAACTGACCGGGCCAATTCCCCCTGAACTAGGCCGGCTTGCCAACCTCGAAACACTGCAACTGGGGAAAAACGAGTTGAACGGAACGATCCCGCCTGAGTTGGGAAACTTGACCCATCTGGAAGGGTTAGGCCTCTTCTCAAATAAATTGACAGGGGTGATTCCGGCAGAACTGGCCGACCTGACCAACCTGGAATGGCTAAGTCTTACAGAGAATCGATTAAGTGGACCAATTCCGCCAAAACTAGACAAACTTACCAATCTGAAAAGGTTGTATCTTGGGCAAAACGAACTGAGTGGAACCATTCCGCCAGAACTTGGCAATCTAGCCGACCTGGAAGAACTATTCCTCCAATCGAATAAATTGAGTGGGGCAATTCCCTCCGAATTGGGCAACCTCACAAAACTGACAGGGTTGAGCCTCTGGGGCAACGAGTTGAGTGGGATCATGCCTTCGGAATTAGGTAACCTCACAAAACTGACAGGGCTAGTCCTCGCAGACAATAAGCTGAGTGGGGGTATCCCGCCAGAATTGGGTAACCTTTCTACCTTAGAGCATCTTTACCTCTCTGGTAACCGATTGGAAGGATGTGTTCCCGCCAATTGGGAAAACGTTGAGGGCAATGACTTTGAGGAACTTGAGTTGCCGTTCTGCTTCGCCACTACTGCGACCACCTCAGCGCCTACGGCAATCGCAGAGAAGGTATCCTCCGCCCATATTTTCGAAAAGGTATCGCCGGCAATAGTCTTCATTCATACAAGCACCGCCACAGGTAGTGGTGTGCTTGTTGAAGGGGGATACGTAGTAACGAACGCCCATGTGGTCTGGCCGTTCAACGCCGTTCGTGTCGCGTTTCCGGATGGTACCGACTACAGGGATGTGCCGGTAATAGGCTGGGATCTGTTGGTGGACTTAGCCGTTCTTGGCCCAATTCCTACCCAAGTGGAACCCGTGCCCATGCTTGACGGAGAGAACATATCGATTGGCTCTGAGGTGTACCTGATTGGTTACCCGGGCGAGGTCGAAGCCTATCCGAAAACGACAATGACCCGGGGCATCTTGTCGCGCTTGCGAGAGTGGGAGACGGTTGGGATCACTTATTTCCAGACCGATGCTGCGATCACAGGAGGACAAAGTGGCGGCGCGCTAGTATCCGATATGGGCGATGTAATAGGCATCAGCGGTTTTTCGTTCCGCAAGGAGTTCGGACTTGCCGCCTCGTCCGCCGACCTCCTGCCGCGCGTCCGTCAACTCATTGCTGGCAGGGACCCGTCCGGCCTTGGCAAGAGACAATTCGATATGGAAGGCGGCTCCCTCCGCTATAGACTGACGCCGCAAAACTATGGAGATGTCTACATCATCAACGAACCGCCCGGAACTGCAATCGAGATCGAGTTTAGCGGTGGGGACGATGTCAGTTTCCAGATCGTCGACTCCTATGGCGACACTCAGGCAGAAGTTGAGACCAGTTCATTTTCCTTTGTTACACGAAGGTATGGACCGCTCTTCCTGATTCCGCGGCAGATTTCGAGAGAGACAATCTTGGCAGCGAGTCACCGACTTGTTCAGTTCGATGACCCGGACAGAGGTAAGGAGATTCGGGTTGGACAGATCCTCCACGGCAATATCGATTTCCCTACGGATATTGACTATTATTACCTGGACCTGGCGAGAAATGAGACGGTCGAAATCTTGGCTATGTCAATCTTGGCTGACACCCAACTCACTGTATGGGGTTATCAGGGAGAGACTCTAGAGGTGTGGTTACGGGATGAGAACAGCGGGGGCGGTCTGTTCGGATTGGACGCAAGGATTGTCTTCCAGGCGCCACATACGGGGGAATACATCCTAGGCGTGGTAAGCAGATGGGACCCGCCAAGCGGCTATGTCTTAACTGTAGATCAAGCCCCCCCTACAGCTACACTGACTCCTATGACCCCTTGGGTGACGATAGACACTCCAGTAAACGTGAGGGAAGGCCCAGGGACCAATTACGCCGTTATAGGAACAGCCGCGCCAGGAGCACGGTACGAAATCACCGGCAAAAGTCCTGGTCTTGGCGACTGGTGGCAGATCAGAACTGGGGACCGATTCGGGTGGGTTTACGGGCCGCTTGTGACCACGACCAATAGTGAGAACGTACAGGTGGTGGCCCCTCCGGATCGTTAGCAGACCTATCAGCGCGCATCCCTGTAGACTCTGCCCCTATTGCTCTCTTGATTTCCTGCGTGAAATGTCAACGGGCTATACCCCTGACACCTTACGCGCGACGAGCGCATAGACGCCTTTGACAATCCGCTTCCCCGTAGCAAACTCCAGCGCATCGGCCATCTCCGCGCCGGGCAAATAGCGGGGGTCAGCCGCCAACTGGTCCAGCGAGTCTGCCTCGATCTGTTGGAGCGTGTCCGTATCGTAAAAACGCAGCGCCGGCGCCCCCACCTGCCACTGCCCGCCCGCGGCCAGAACGGCGGCCATGTCTTCGTGATCGTATGGCCATTCCCAAGTGGTCCGCCCCTGTACGCTGCGCAGCGGCGATGTCCGCGTAAACAGATCCGGCACACCAGAAACGATCAGCAGCGCCGCATCGGGTTTCAGCGCCCTGTGCAGCCGGTCCAGTCCAATCCGCAACTCGATCGGGTCCATGCACAGCAGCGAAAAGAAGCAGCAGGCCCCGTCGAAGGCGTCCGTCTCCTCCAGTTCCACCAGTGCCATCTGGTGAAAGTCCTGCCCTGGCACAGCCTGCCGGGCCTCGGCGATCATCTGCGCCGACGGGTCGATGCCGGTGACGCGCTGTCCCGCGGCTGCCAGCGCGGCCGCAATCGGCCTGCCGTGCCCGCAACCGACCTCCAATACGCGGCCACTGGCAGGTAACATCCCTATCCAGCCCTCGAACGCCTCACGGAAGAACGGTTCAGCCAAATAGTCGTGGCTGTAGTCGCTGCCGAGCGCGTCATAGGCCACTGTGTTGACGCGACCGCTGAAGCTGTTCACCTCGGAGCCAACCGCCGCCTCCGCTGCCCTAGCCGGGACGGCTTGAGACCAATGGTGCTCAAGCGCCTGCCGCAACTCCTCGTCGAACGTCTCGCCGAAGCGCAGTAGCTCCTCGCCGCTGATCCCGTCCAGGGCGAACGTGATGGCGGAGCCGTCGCGGGGCCCGCCGTCGGTCAGCCCGCTGACCGTCAGCTGCAGCGTCACCTGATAAGTAGGGTTCCCCTGCGCGTCGTCGTCCCCTGTACGCGCCATCAGCAGCGCCGGCGGGCAACCGCTGCGCCAGGTCGCGTAGGGTGTCGCCCCGTTGAGCAGCTGTTCGATCGGTTCAGCGCAGCGCCAGCCGTCAACCTGCAGAATATGCCGCAGATATGTCAGTGGCGCGCCCGCCAGCCCATAGCTGATCTCCACCCAGACCGCGTCGCTCGCGGCACATTCGACATCCCCCAGCACGAGGCGCACATGTTCATTGACCGCGGCCGGCGCCCACGGGCGGACCATGAGTTCGAGCGCGGCGCGCGGGCCGTCCGGGTCAATGGGAGTCTGCTGGCGGAGGTGGGCCATGCGTAGTGGTCAGTTGTTCGTGTCAGCAATGCTACCGAGCCACCGCAGCAGCGTCGCGGCGTCGCGCAGGAATGCCTCCGGCGCATCATCCTCAACGAACTCCAGCAGCGCGTAGCGCGTGCGCCCGGGATCCGCCGCGTGGGCCAGATAGTCTCGCCACAGATCCTCGCCTTCTGCCAGCGGGCGGCGCTCGCCGGTCTGCAGATGCCAGTGGAAAACATGCAGATTTTCCAGCCAGGGCCGCACCATTTCCAATCCGGCCAGGTTGTCGGCGTGTGCAGAGAAGCGGGGCGGC
>Ga0209020_1001619_pt1 | contig 21393 bp, 20 predicted proteins | sample PinacodermBB_FD_187298 | JGI IMG/M metagenome (GOLD analysis project Ga0209020, IMG submission 187298) | Host-associated microbial community of the marine sponge Aplysina aerophoba from Gulf of Piran - sponge pinacoderm, lysed by bead... | ecosystem: Host-associated > Porifera > Sponge >... | reverse complement strand
CGTCGCCGTCTGCGTCTACGCCGCCGTCATCGAGACCCTCATCAACAACGCCCTCGCCCAAGCCGACGTCCGCGACCCCGACCTCACAGACCAGCACCTCACCGCCAACCGGGCACTGCGCGAACTCAACCGCATCCGCCGACACCACCTCACCGCCAACGGCCACCAAATCCAGCTCACCACCCGCCGCACCCCACTACAGGCCCGAGCCCTCACCGCCATCGGAGCCGACACCAGCGCCTGGGACAAAGCCAACATCACCTGACCATCCCAGCAGCGCCCCAACCACAAATGTAGTGGAAACACCCCACCAGCGCGCCCCCTCTGACCTCCCCAAACGCGAAACACCCGCCAAACTCGGGTCAGGAGTCACCCGATTCACGAGCCAACCCGGCCAACGACCTACCGGACGCTACGACCTCACAGCCACACCGACTGGCCCCTCCACATGCAATTGGGCGATTCAGTCAGGCCGCGCCGAACGTGCTCGGGTGACGGTAGGTGGCCGCGACGATGCGGCTGTCGACCACGTCTAGTTCCCAGATCGAGCCCTTCTTGCACCGGCCCAGATCTTCGATGTCGAGGCCGTGCCGGCCCAGCACCCACAGCACGCCGGGAATCACATCGCCGTGGCTGCACAGCACCGAGTCGCCCCCGGCCGCGGCCAGCGAAGCCAGCAGATCGAGAGCATCGGCAACGTAGGAGCCCTCGGCCAGTTCGTCGCAGGCTTCGACCGGCAGCCCCAACGCCCGACCCAGCGGCACGACGGTGTCCATGCACCGCACCGCGGGGCTCGACAGGATCCGCCGCACCGGCCGCTCCGCCAGAGCGACTGCGATGGCCTCGGCCTGCATCTGTCCGTGGTCGTCCAACGGGCGCTCGAAGTCGTCGCCGGCCCAGGCTCCCCGGTTCCCCGCGTCGGCATGGCGCACAAGGTGCAGCATAGATCGGAGGCTACGGTTCAAGAATGTGCCGGAACGGGTACTTCTCAGCCAAAGTCTGCTGGAACTGAGTGAACGCACTCAATGCCATGAGCGGGCTGAAGTCAGCGATTAGCGAAGCTACACTCACACGTCGATCAACAATTGAGCGCTTGAACATCTTGAGTCGCCGTCCCGTCGGCGAGCCTGCCGCTTCAAGTAGGAGTTCTTCCAGACGGCTCTTCGGGTCTGCAAGTCGCTCAAGCTCGGCTATCTCAGGAACAGTAACGTGGTATGATGGCCTATCGGCTGCGCGTGCAATCGCGCTCCCGTCGAAGAGAATCCAAGCTTCCGACATCCTGATAGGAACAACAGGAACGATATCGTTGACGGTACCTTGAGGAAACTCTTGAAGCCGTTCATATAGCGATCTATTCTCAGCATCACGATGTAAGAACGTTAGCATTGCCTCTGGTCGGTAGGCCCTAAGGAAGTCTGCTACGGAGGACTTTCTCTTGCTGAATGCGGGCTCAAGAATCTCGACATCCGGGTCAAGCTTATGGATCGCCCATTGAATGATGGGAACGAGCACACGGTCGGTTCCGCCATCAGCGACAACGCAGAACGATAACTGGCGCCTCACCTCACAGATCCGAATTCGAAGTCCAATTGTTCGCTCTTGAGTTCCGGACTGATGGGGGACCCACCGATGAAGTCGACTACTGCTTGACGGGCGATTGGTTCAGTCTCGGATCCCGAGTCAGAGCTTGCCGTTGTTCTCCATGTGTTCCGAACGGGACGAAACACGCTGACAGGACCGTTCCTTGTCAGGGCCCGCTCAACAAATATCATGTCCCCGAAGGAAAATTGTCTAGCCACCTCCGGCGAATGAGTGTTCAACATGACCTGTCTGAGGGGATTGTCAGCCGCTACAGGCTCCTCAATGTCGACTGCGTAGTCGCGAAGCAGATCAACCAGATATTGCACACGGGAAGGATGGATGCCGTTCTCCGGCTCTTCAATGCAGAGCAACGCTCGATCACGGACATCGACCAACATGAGCACAAGAGCAATGTACCGAAGGGTTCCATCTGAGAGAGAGCGTCCATACAGCCAGTTGTCGGCACCGGTAATCCGGGCCCGGAGCGCGAGTTGATCCCTCGCGTCATCCGAATAGACATCAATATCCTCAATGTCCGAGTTCAGTTGACGTAGGCGGTTTGTTATCTCTGCATGAATGTTCTCATTGTTCGATGCGAGAGAATGTAGTGTGGCAGGTATGCGTCCACCCGATGAAGATACATGGTGAGGTCGTGCAGACTTCGCGTCAGGAGTTCTCATTGCGCTGGGCTCAAGATGGAGAACCCGCCAGGACAACATCTCTCGTTTGGCCGTAAGGACCGTCGGATAGTCGAAGGTGTTGGTTCCACCCACCACGGTAAGTGGTGATCGTCCCACAGGTGCTGGTCTTCCTCGGCTACCCCCATCTCCATGGAGCATTATACGATCTTCTTTTGTGGAAATCAGAGGCCCGCCTCGCCTAGAGCCTGAGACGACAGAGGATCTGAAGGTGTTGGATGATCGAAACCCGACGAACTTGGCGTAATCGCCCAACTTGGCATGAGTGAGTCTCTCACTGTCAACAACCAGCTGATCAGATTCAGAAGAGTAGCGCAGTCCCAGAGTGTACGTAAGAAGCGTGGTGCTAGGCTTCGCCGATTGTCCAAAGTCATCCTCTACTTCCGTAGGCACGATCATGTCTGCTGACAGTTCAATCGTGCGCTGTTGATCTCTTCCGAATACCAGGTCAAGTGGCGAGTGGGCTCCGTCGCTAGCTCGCCTGACATCGGCCGCGGCGTCCGAGATATCATGCTCAGCCAACTTGCTCAGAAAGTGAATCGCATCAAACAGATTGCTCTTTCCAACGCCGTTGTGGCCGATGAAGCAGGTGAATGGACCGAAGCGTACATGAGCTTCTCGGATGCTCTTGAAGTTCTTGATGGAGATCGCTACGAGCATCAGCGTGCTCCGGACCCTGTCATCGCGGCTGGGAGGCGCCGCGGTGCACAAGCGGCCTCCGTTGTCCAGAAGAGATGCGCTGTCGAGGCAGCGTCTCGGAAGCTGTGACGCACGCCGTTAGTCTAGACCTGTGGCCGTCACGGAAGCGGAGGTGATCGAGGTCCTCCGACCGGTGGAGGACCCCGAGCTGCATCGCAGCATCGTCGACCTCGGCATGTACCGGGGCTTCAGCCTCGACGGAGGCCATGCCGATGTGAGCATCGCCCTCACGGTGGCCGGCTGCCCGCTGCGCAGCGAGATCCAGCGCCGGGTGACCGACGCGATGCTGACCCTCGACGGCGTCGCCGCCGTCACCTTGGACTTCACGGTCATGACCGACGCCGAGCGGGCCGAGCTGCGAGCCAAGCTTCACGGCGATCCGGCGGCCACCGCCGGCAGCGGGCCCGCTCACGGACACGCCGAGGGCCGGGCCATTCCCTTCGCTGAGCCAGGCAACGCCACCCGCACCCTGCTGATCGCATCGGGCAAGGGCGGGGTGGGGAAGTCGTCGGTGACCGCCAATCTGGCCATCGCCCTCGCCGCCCGGGGTCACTCGACCGCAGTGGTGGACGCCGATGTGTGGGGCTTCTCGATACCCCGGATGCTGGGTGTGGACCGGGCCCCGGTGGTGATCGACGACATGATCGTGCCGCCCGAGGTGCACGGCGTGCGCTGCATCTCCATGGGCTTCTTCGCCCAGGAGGACCAGCCGGTGATCTGGCGGGGACCGATGCTGCACAAGGCCCTCGAGCAGTTCCTCACCGACGTGTTCTGGGACGATCCCGACTTCCTGCTGGTGGACCTGCCGCCGGGCACCGGTGACATCTCCCTGTCGCTGGCCCAGTTCCTGCCCCGGGCCGAGGCCTATGTGGTCACCACCCCCAACCCGGCGGCCCAGAGGGTGGCCCAGCGTTCGGCGTTCATGTTCTCGAAGGTGAACATCACCGTGAGGGGCGTGATCGAGAACATGTCGTGGTTCACCGGCGACGACGGCAAGCGCTACCCGCTGTTCGGCTCGGGCGGGGGCGCGGAGCTGGCCCGCACGCTCGACGTCGAGATGATCGGCCAGGTGCCGATGACCATCCCGCTGCGCGAGGGCAGCGACCACGGCCGGCCCATAATGGCGGTGGACCCCGGCTCGGAGGCTTCGACGGTGTTCGCGGCGATGGCGGACTGGATCGAGGCCCATGGTCCCACCAAGAGGACCCATCCCGAGCTGAAGATCGTCTGAGAGCGAACAACACCACCAGCCGGCGAGGACACAGCCAAGGACCGAGCAGCCAAGGAGAAGAGTGTGGAACTTCGTATCGGAATCACCGACAGCCCCCAGCCGATCGCGGTCACCCTTCCCGACGGCACCGACCGCGACGACGTCAAGGCGTCGGTGGAGGCAGCCCTCAACGGTGAGGCTGCGGTGCTGTGGCTGACCGACGACAAGGGCCGGGAGATCGCAGTGGCGTCCTCGCGCCTGACCCATGTGGAGATGGGTCCGCCCGGCTCCAACCCCATCGGGTTCGGCTGACAGAGGCCCCGCGTACAGGGAGCGGCGACGGTGGTCGGTCTCGCCGAGTTGGCCTGGGCCGGAACTGCGCTCGATGAGCGCTCCATCGACCACCTGCACCGGCTGGTCGCCTCCTGGGCGCCCCTGGCCGACCTCTCGTTCGGCGACCTGCTGCTGTACGCGCCCTGCACCGGCGGATTCGATCCCGCGTCGGTCGCCGTCGCTGGGGATGCAGAGCAGGACGGGGTCGCGGCCAGCACCGACGGCGACTTCGTGGTACTGGCCCACGCTCGCGCCAACACCGGACCCACCGTCCATGTCGTCGACCCGATCGGCACCCTCGTCCAGGGTCCGGCGTCGGCGTGGCTCCGTGCCGCGTTCGACACCGGCGAGGCGGGCGAGGCGGAGATAGCCGAGGTCGGCGCCCGTTCCGTCATCGGCGACGACACGGTCGTGGAGGAGGAGGGCAGCCTGGCGCTGCGCGACCGGCGCCGGGTGGTGGACTACGTGCCGGTGCGCTGCGGCGACGCGCCGGTGGCGGTGCTGGCCCGGGAGGCCGCGCCGGCCCCGATCCGTCACGAGAACCCGCTGGAGACCATCTACCGGGGGCTGTACGTCCGCTTCGCCCAGATGATCGCGGACGGCGCCTTCCCCTACGACTGGGTCGAGAGGGTGGGCGAGTTCCGCGAGCCGCGCGTCGGCGACGGCGTGATGGTGCTCGACCGCGAGGGCCGCATCACCTATGCCTCACCCAATGCCCGCAGCGCCCTGCACCGCCTGGGCGTCATGCGACCGGTTCCGGGCTGCCGGCTGGGCGACCTCGGGCTGGACGACACCGTCATCCGGCGCTCGTTCTGGAGGCGGCGCTCCACGGTGGCCGAGTTCACCGCCCGCCAGGGGATCGTGGTGGTGATGCGGGCCTACCCGCTGGTGGCCGACGACCGCGTCAGCGGAGCGGTCGCGCTGCTGCGGGACGTGTCGGAGCTGCGCCACCACGACCAGCTGCTGCTGTCCAAGGACGCCACCATCCGCGAGATCCACCACCGGGTCAAGAACAACCTCCAGACGGTCAGCTCGCTGCTCCAGCTCCAGGCCCGCCGCCTCGCCAGCCCGGAGGCCAAGGTCGCGGTGGAGAGCTCGGTGCGGCGCATCTCGTCCATCGCCATGGTGCATGAGCACCTGTCCCTCGACACCACCTCGGACCTCGACTTCGACGAGATCGTGGGCCCGCTGCTGCGCCTGGTCGAGGAGGGGCTGGCCCCGGCCGAGCGCCCCCTGAAGATTCGAGTGGAAGGCGCGGTCGGCGAGATCGACGGCGAGACGGCGATGCCGCTGGCAGTGGTGCTGGTGGAGTTGGTGCAGAACGCCTTCCAGCACGCCGGCCCGCCGGCCGGCCCGGCCAAGCAGGTCGAGGTTCTCTTCGCCGGCACCGCCACGACGCTGACCATGCGAGTGAAGGACGACGGCCCGGGGGTCCCCGACCGCTTCTCGCTGGATCGTGACGCCGGGCTGGGCCTCACGATCGTGCGCAGCTTCGTGGTGCACGACCTCGGCGGCTCGATCACCATCAAGGCCGCATCGGCGGAACCGCCCCGCGGCACCGTGATCGACATCTCGATCCCCCGCCGCCCCGCCGCGGCACCGATCGGCTAGCGCGTCCCTGTTCCTGCCCTGGGCGGCTTGGGGGACCGGACTCGCTGCGGAGCGCCGCCTGCTAGGCGCTGCGCAGCCCGGCGGCCTGGCCCAGGCCGAGCTCTTCGATCGACTGCTCGCGCATCTTGAACTTCTGGATCTTGCCGGTGATGGTCATCGGGAAGGTGTCGGTGAACTTGACGTAGTGGGGGACCTTGTAGTGGGCGATGCTGCCGCGGCAGAACGCCTTGACGTCCTCCTCGGTCGTGCCGGCGCCGTCTCGCAGCTGAACCCAGGCCATGACCTGTTCGCCGTAGCGCGCGTCGGGCACGCCGATCACCTGCACCTCCACGATGTCGGGGTGGGTGTAGAGGAACTCCTCGATCTCGCGGGGGTACACGTTCTCGCCGCCGCGGATGATCATGTCCTTGATGCGCCCGACGATGTTCACGTAGCCCTCGCCGTCCATCACCGCCAGATCCCCGGTGTGCATCCAGCCGTCGGCGTCGATGGCCTCGGCCGTGCGCTCCGGGTCGTTCCAGTAGCCCAGCATCACCGAGTAGCCCCGGGTCAGGAACTCCCCGCTGGTGCCGCGGGGGACGGTCTCGCCGGTCTCGGGGTCGACGATCCGGATCTCCACGTGGGGATGGACTCGCCCGACGGTGGTCACCCGCTTCTCCAGAGGGTCGTCAGCCGAGGTCTGGGTGGAGACCGGCGAGGTCTCGGTCATGCCGTAGGCGATCGTCACCTCGCTCATGTTCATCCGGTCCACCACCTGGCGCATCACCTCGATCGGGCACGGCGAGCCGGCCATGATCCCGGTCCGCAGCGACGACAGGTCGTAGCCGTCCAGGTCCGGATCCCCCAGTTCTGCGATGAACATCGTCGGAACCCCGTACAGGCTGGTGCAGCGCTCCTGAGCGACCGCTCTCAGGGTTGCGGCCGCGTCGAATCCGGCCGCAGGGATCACCATGGCCGAGCCGTGGGTGGTGCAGGCCAGGTTGCCGAGCACCATCCCGAAGCAGTGGTAGAAGGGCACGGGGATGCACACCCGGTCGGCCTCGGTGTACTGGCATGCCTCCCCGATGAACAACCCGTTGTTCAAGATGTTGCGATGGCTGAGCGTCGCGCCCTTGGGGAAGCCGGTCGTGCCGCTGGTGTACTGGATGTTGATCGGATCGTCGGGGTGGAGCTGCGCGCCGCGCTGGTCCAACCGCGCGACCGGCACGGCGTCGGCGGCCTCCAGCAGCTCACCCCAGTCGGGAGTGTGGAGGTAGACGACCCGCTCGGCCGGCACCCGGTCCCACACCTCCTCGATGATCGACCGGTAGTCGCTGGTCAGGAAGGACTCGACCGCGACCAGCACCGAGATCCCGGACTGCTCGAGCACGAACTCGAGCTCGGAGGACCGGTAGGCCGGGTTGATGGTCACCAGGATCGCGCCGATGCGGGCCGTGGCGTACTGAAGCAGCACCCACTCGGCGTAGTTGGTGCTCCAGATGCCCACCCGGTCGCCCTTGGCCACGCCGATTGCCATCAGCCCCCGTGCCAGGCGGTCGACCTCGGCGGCGAACTCCGTGTACGTGTAGCGCAGGCCCTGCTCCACCGACACGAGGGCGTCGCGCCCACCATGGGCAGCGACGGTGCGAGCCAGGTTCTGGGGGATGGTCTCCTCCAGCAGTGGCACGCTCGCAGCCCCTGACGCAGCTGACAGATTCATCGGTGGTGTCCTCGGTCGATTCTGGTCGTCGTCACACGATGATCGTAGGGGCGGCCCCGGCCCGATGTCCGACTCGCGCTGCTGGTGGATGTCTGCGAGACTGGCCGGCGTGGCAGCGGTGATCGCGCATCGGGGAGCAAGCCAGGCCGCGCCCGAGAACACGGTGGGCGCGTTCCGGCTGGCCCGCGACCTCGGCGCCGACTGGGTGGAGCTCGACGTGCGCCGCACCGCCGACGGCGTGGCGGTGGTCCATCACGACGCCCACTTGGCCGACGGCCGGCGGATCGGGCGGATGCACGCCGGCGAGCTTCCCGGCTACGTCCCCAGCCTGGCCGAGGCCCTGGAGGCCTGCGAGGGCATGGGCGTGCACATCGAGATAAAGAACCTGCCCGACGATCCCGACTACGACAGCGCGAACCTCGTCGCCGACGCGGTCGCCGGGCTCATCGCCGCCTACCTGGGCCCGGAGCGAGCGGTGGTGTCGTCGTTCAACGTGGACGCGGCGGACGCGGTCCGAGCCGTCGATCCGTCCATCCCGACCGCTCTGGTGTGCGGGATCGTCCAGCCCGCCCAGGCGGTGGCCCGGGCCACGGCCCACAAGATGGCGGCGGTGCACCCGTTCGACGCCATGTGCGACGCGGGCTTCGTGCGCCGGGCCCACGACGCCGGCCTGGCCGTCAACGTGTGGACCATCAACCATGCCGAGCGCATGTCGGAGCTCGTCGCCATGGGCGTCGACGGGATCATCACCGACGTCCCCGACGTGGCCCGAGCCGTAGTCGACGCCGCCTGAACGCAGAGGCTCGGCCTCAGGTTCCCCGCTCTTGTTCGCTGCGCTCACGGGCCGCCCAAACCAGGCCAACTGCCCCCGGCCTCGCTCAGCTCGCGTGACTGCTGTCGAACCAGGGCAATCCGCTCGGCCTCAGGGCAGGACCAGGCGCAGGGCCTCGGGCGCCCAGCGGATCCTGAGGCGGGGGGCGGAGCCGAGATGGTCGCCGTCGACCTGGTACTCCATGGGCGGGTCTGCGGTCACCGTCAGATCGCGCAACCCGGCATGGACGGTGGTCTGGGCCATGTCTCTCACGTCGCCCTTGCCCAGAGCCCTCAGACCCACCGGCACCATCCGGTGAAGGGCCAGGCTCGGAAACGTCACCGCCACCAGCGGCTCGTCCAAGCCGATGCCGGGGGCGAGGTCGAAGCTGCGGCTCCCCAGGTAGGTGTACGGGTCGGCGTTGAGCACGATCGTGAACAGGCCCTCGGCCAGGGTCTCGCCCTGCGCGTCGAGCACCCGCATGGGCGGCCGGCGCCGGTGGGCCCGGCGGAGCCAGGTGGTGGCCGTCGCGTAGATGAACAGCGGGTGCCCGGCCCACCGCTTCCACGGGCCGCGGCTCTCCACCTGCTCCACCACGGCGGCGTCGAAGCCGATCCCGCAGTGGAACAGGAAGTACCGCCCGTCGACGGCCCCCAGTCCGATCCGGGCGATGGCGCCGCGGTCCAGGGCGTCGAGGAGCTGGCCCGCGGCCTCGATCGGGTCGTCGGGCAGGCCGATGATGCGGGCGAACACGTTGGTGCTTCCCCCCGGCAGGGCGGCCAGGGCGGTGCCGGTGCCGGCCAGGCCGTTGGCGGCCTCGTTGAGTGTCCCGTCGCCGCCCAGCACCACCACTACGTCGGTTCCCTCGGAGGCGGCTGAGCGGGCCAGGCGGGTGGCGTGGCCCCGCCGGGCGGTCTCGGCCAGCGCCACCTCGTGGTCGGCGGACAGCGCCTTCTGGATCACCACCCGCCGCCGCCCGGTCACCGACGAAGCGGCCGAGTTCACCAGCAGCAGGACCCGCACCGGTCCAGTCTGTCCGCTCGCCAGCACCGCTGCGAACCAGAGGCCGAGCGGATAGGCGGCGCCCTGTGCGGGCTTGGCCAGAGCGTTGAGCGAGGCCGTGGGCAGTTGGCCTGGTTGGGGCGGCCCGTGAGCGGAGCGAACAAGAGCGGGAAACTTGTGCTTCGCGCGGGGTTCGTTTCTGGCTGAGTGCTGGCACAATTGGCGCTCATGAAGGTTGTCGTCTGCGTGAAGCAGATCCCCGATCCCGCCGATCCCGGCGCGCTGGACCCCGACACCAGGACGCTGCGGCGCGATGTGAAGCTCATCCTCGACGAGTCCGACTCCTACGGGGTGGAGATGGCCCTGCAGCTGGTGGACACCGCCGGCGAGGGCTCCGTGCACCTGGTGTCGATGGTGCCTGACGACGAGGTCAGCGGCCTGCGCACAGCACTGGCCATGGGCGCCGACTCGGCCACCCTTGTCAGCGACGAGGCATTGGCCGGCTCCGACGCCCTGGGCACGGCCCGGGTCCTCGCCGCGGCCATCGAACGGTCCGAGCCCGACCTGGTGCTGGCCGCCACCGAGTCCAGCGACGGGTACACCGGCGTGGTCCCGGCCCAGGTGGCCGAGCTGCTGGGTCTGCCGTCGGTGACGTTCGCCAAGGAGATCTCCATCGACGGCGGTACCGCCACGGTTCGCCGCCAGACCGAGGCCGGCGCGGATCGGGTCGAGTGCCCGCTGCCCGCGGTGGTGTCGGTCACCGCCGGCGTGGTCGAGCCCCGGTACCCGTCGTTCAGGGGGATCATGCAGGCCAAGAACAAGCCGGTCGACAATCTGAAGGTCACCGACCTCGGAATTGCGGCCGAACAGGTGGGCTGGGCCGGTGCCGGCCAGGAGATCACCGACATCGCGGAGGCCCCCGAGCGGGCTGCGGGCGAGATCGTCGAGGATGAGGGCGACGCCCACGAGCGCATCGTCGCCTTCCTCGACGAACTCAAAGTGATTTAGGGAGGCCAGGCTATGACACTGGACAAGATCTGGGTGTTCGGCGAGGCCGGCGCCGACGGAGTGGCCACCATCACCCTGGAGATGCTGGCCAAGGCCCGCGAGGTGGCCGGAACCGTCGAGGTCTTCCTCGGCTCCGACGGCGAGGCCAGCGCGGCCGAGCTCGGCGACCACGGCGCGGCCAGGGTGTACTCCACCGGCGACCTCGGAGGACGCATGCAGGGCGTCTCGGTCGCCTCGGCAGCGGCCGACGCCATCTCCTCGGGCGGCGTGGCCGCGCCCGACGCCTTCCTGCTGGGCACCACCTACGACGGGCGCGACGTGGCCGCCCGGCTGTCGGTGAAGCTCGACGCCGGCGTGCTGTCGAACGTGGTCGACCTGCACCTCGACGGCGACCGCCTGGTGGGGGTGGAGCCGGTGTTCGGCGGCACGGTCAACGTGACCTCCCGGTTCACCGGCGGCGGACCCGACATCTGGCTGGTGCGCCCGAAGTCGTTCGAGCCTGCGGCGGTGGGCGGACCGTCGGCGGAGGTGGTGGATCTGCCGGTGCCCGAGCTGGGCGCGGCCGGCGGCGCGGTTGTGCTGGACCGCTTCACCGAGGAGTCCGAGGGCCCCAAGCTGGACGAGGCCGCCATCGTGGTCTCCGGCGGGCGGGGGCTCGGCTCCGCGGAGGCGTACTCCATGATCGAGCAGCTGGCCAAGGAGCTCGGTGCCGCGCCGGGAGCCAGCCGAGCCATCGTCGACGCGGGATGGGTCCCTTACAGCTACCAGGTCGGCCAGACCGGAAAGGTGGTCAAGCCCACCGTCTACATCGCCTGCGGCATCTCGGGCGCGACCCAGCACCTGGTGGGCATGAAGGGCTCCAAGAACATCATCGCCATCAACAAGGACTCCGAGGCTCCCATTTTCGCGGTCGCTGACCTGGGCATCGTCGGCGACGTGCACAAGGTGGTCCCCAAGCTCACCGAGGCCCTGGAGGGCCGCTGACGCGCACTGCGGGAGACCCGCGAAGCCCGTCACGAGCGTGTCCCCGACGATGACGACATCTTGCATGCCTATCGCAACGCGTTCCGGGTCTTCGAGGAAGGCGGGGCCGTCATGTGCATCGGGGCCGACCGCAGTGGGCGCATTCTGGAGGTGCTGGTCGTGACGCGACACCGACGCCGTAGGATCGTTCACGCGATGCGAGCGCGTACCAAGTACTTGCGGTGATGGGAATGACGGGACTCACCCCGGAGATGCTCGACAACGACGAGGCGCTTGCGGACTGGTGCGAGGCGAGCGGACCGTCGCCCGGCAACGAGATTCCGGTCGCCGAGTACCTCCTGCGGTGCTCTGTCGAGGACGGCGACGACGAGCAGCAGACCGGCGAGCGCGTCGCCACCGCCCTCTCCGGCGGAACGTCCTGGACTCGCGTCGCGGAGATTCTCGGAGTGTCCGTGGACGAGGCCGAAGAGCGCTTCACCCATGCTATTCCGTACTCATGGGTGTAGCTGTCCCGTACTCATGGGTGTAGCTGTCCCGTACTCATGGGTGTAGCAGTCTTGATGCTGGCTGTGTAGCTGTTCCGGGTCCAGCAGCTCAAACGGGGCTCGGCTCCTTTCCGCAGCTGCGAGTGCTGCGTCTGAGCGATCTAGACCAGGGGCCAGGGCCATCTGTGGCCGTGGCCGTCGGAGGGGAAGCGGCCCGCGGCCAGCAGGTTTTGGGTGCGCTCCAGGGTCGCGTCCTGCTCCTGGGGAGTTAGGGCGGCGGCCAGCGACCCGGGCAGGCCGGCCTCCAGCAGGCCTCGCAGGTCCCGGCGCACGCCGTCGGGCAGCCTCTCGCCTGCGAAGTCCCAGATCACGGTGCGGAGCTTGAACTGGCAGTGGAACGACAGGCCGTTGTCGATGGCCCAGATCGTGCCGTCGGTTCCCAGCAGGCAGTGCCCCGACTTGCGGTCGGTGTTGTTGATGACGATGTCGAACGCGCAGATCCGCCGCAGCTCCTGACCGAAGCGATCCTCCGACACCAGCGTGAAGTAGTGCTCCTCGAAGTTCGAGGGCATGAACAGCTGCAGCGAGCCCGCGTCGAACGGCAGGTCGTCGCGCACCACGGTCGGCGGCACCAGGTCCCATCCCAGTGCCCTGTCCACCAGGAAGGCGCCCTCCTCGCGGTGGGCGAGACCGGACGGGAAGTCCCACAGCGGCCGCTCGCCCCGCACGGGCTTGTAGATGGCCTGGGCGTCCAGGCCGTCGTGAGCGACGTCCACCAGGAACGTGGCGTTGGAGCTGTAGGGCATCCTCCCCATCAGCTCCACGTCGCCCTCGGCCAGCAGGGTCAGGGCCCGGTCGGTCGCGATCGGCGGGCGGTCCCTGATGGGCGATTGGTCGCGAGCCCCGGCGGCATGTGCGCTGACGCTCACAATCAGACCTCCCGCCTCCGACGAATTGGCAGCGTCTTGGCCCCTATGGGGGGTGTTTTGCTGCCAGTTCGGGCAGGGGCTGTGGGAGCTTGGCGAATTGGCAGCGTTTTGGCCCCTATGGGCGGTGTCTTGCTGCCAGTTCGGGCGGGGCCTGTGGGCTCGGCGCTCAGTTGTGACACGGGCACCAGTCCCGGTTCGACGGCTCCAGGGGGCGCAGGCAGTAGGGGCACGGGGGACGCCCGGAGGCCACCACCGCCCGGGCCCGGGCCACGAGCGCGCTCACCTGCGCACGCGACAGCGTGAAGCGTGCCGAGGCGCCGGCCTCGTCTTCATCCTCGACCAGTTCCTCGGCCACGAGGATCACCCGGTCGGCGTGCTCGTCGTAGGCGATTCCCAACGAGCCGATGGTCCAGGCCTCCACCACCGGCTCGCGCATGTCGAGGTCTGCGGGGGACTCGCCCTCGTCGGACTCGGGCAGTTGGCCCAGGACCCGGGCCAGATACTCCGCCAGCGCGGCGGCCTGCTGCTTCTCGAACTTGAGGGACACGAGTGCGCCCTCGGCGAGGCACTGAAGGTAGAAGACTCGCTGGCCCTTGGGTCCGAGCGTTCCCACGGTGAGCATCTCCACCGCCTCGAAGTGGAAGGACTCGCTCATGAGGGTCTCAGCGCGGCGAGGTCGTCGCCGGTGTTGTTCACGGTGAGGAGGACCGGGCCGGCCGGGTGGTAGGCGATGGCGGTGACCGAGCAGGGCGAGACGACGATCCGCTGGAACAGGTCCAACGGGGTTCCGGCCGCGGCCGCGGCCAGGGCCTTGATCACGTCGGCGTGGGACACGGCCACGACCGTCTGGCCCCGGTGGCGGGCCGTGATTTGCGACACCGCGTCGAGGGCGCGGGACTGCATCTCGGCGAACGACTCCCCGCCCGGGAAGCGGAACCCGCTCGGGTGGCGCTGCACCGTGGTCCACTCCTTGCGCCGGCTCAGGGTCTTGAGCTTTCGGCCCGTCCACCGGCCGAAGTCGCACTCGATCAGGCCGGGGTTCTTGCGGACCCTCAGGCCGCAGGCGCGCGCGATGGGAGCGGCGGTCTCGACGGCGCGCTCCATGGGCGAGGCGTACACGGCCTTGACCCGGCCCAGGCCGGCGACGCGCTCGGCCACCCCGCGGGCCTGCTCGACCCCCTCGGGCGCCAGGTGCAGTCCCGGAGCCCGGCCCGGCAGCACATCGCCCGTTGTGGGGGTCTGCCCGTGGCGCACGAACAGCACCACGCAGCCAACGGGAGCGGCCTTGCCGGCAGCGGCCTTGTCGGCAGCGGGATCATTGGAACCGTGGGCAGGGCTAGTGGGCATCGTGACCGCCAACGTAGCCTGCTCACCCGTGGAGTCCCCCGAGCGCATCGAAGTCCTACGCGCGAGAACGGCCGCGCTGCCAACTCCTCGCTCGCCAACTCGGCACCGCGAGATAGGGTTTCGAGGGCCGCCGACCGCCGAGAGGGGATGATGAGCGCCGACGACCTGATCGCAGATGCCGTGAAGCTCGGATCCGGTGCGCGCTTCATGCGCTGTGCGCTGCAAGTGAATCCGCACCACTATCGCGGCACCTTCCGAGGCGATGAAGAGGATGGCAGCGCAACGGACTACACGCGGGCGATTGTGGACAAGGCTCAAGCGGTCGGTGTTTCAGTCCTAGCAATCACTGATCACAACAGTGTCCGCGACGTGTCCAGATTCAGAACCGCTGTTCAAGGTACCGCCATCACGATTCTGCCTGGGTTTGAGTTGGAGTCAACCGATGGCATACAAGTCCTGTGCGTCTACTCGCCAGACATGGCAGATCAGCAGTTAGAGAGACTCCTAGGAGAGCTCGGAGTACGAGATACTCAACCCTCCTCCACGCAATGCGCTTATGACTTCGTGACAGTCCTGGCAAAGGTGCGGGAGCAGGGTGGTCTCGCGATAGCTGCTCACTCGACCGGCACAAAGGGCTTGTTTAAGGCATTGAGTGGGCAGGCCCGAATAAGGGCGTGGCAGTGTCCGGACCTGTTTGCTGTGCAGATCCCCGGCTCGGTTTCGCAGCTGCCTGAGGACATTCGCCAGATTCTCGAAGATCGAAACTCTGACTACAAACGCAGCTTCCCCGCAAGTGACCGGCAGGCTGTGGCAGCAGTCAATGCCAAGGATGTGACCAAGCCCGACGACCTAGATCACGATTCGGCGACCTGCTGGATCAAGATGTCGGAGCAGGTCACTGTCGAAGGCCTCCGACAGGCATTCCTTGACCCGGACTCAAGAATCCGCCTCAATAGTGATCCTGCGCCCGAGGAACACACGGAACTTGTGGCACTTGCATGGGAGGGGGGTGGTTTCCTGGACGGCGCTGCAATACACCTGAATCAGAACTTGAATGTCATGATTGGTGGCCGTGGCACCGGGAAGTCGACCGTAGTGGAGAGCATCCGGTATGTGCTCGGCCTAGAGCCGAAGGGAGCAGAGGCGCTCAAGACCCACCACGAAATCGTACGGCATGTGATTCGGCCGGGAACGAAGTTGTCGCTTCAGGTGCGTTGCTGCTGGCCAGCCGAACTCGAATACAAGATTGAACGCACGGTCCCCAACCCGCCGGTCGTCCGCGACCAGGACGGAAGAGTGCTTGAGCTTCTGCCACGGGACATACTGCCGAGGATCGAGGTCTACGGCCAGCACGAGATATCGGAGTTGACAAGCAGCGAGGAAAAGCTCACGTCGCTGCTGCATCGCTTCGTAAGCCCGAACGAGTCGCTGAGCCAGCGCAAGGCGGAGGTCCGTCGCGAACTAAAGAAGACTCGGCTTGCCATCCTGCAAGCTACCTCTGAACTGGACGACATAGATGAACGTCTCGCGGATCTGCCCAGACTTGAACAGACCCTCGAGCGCTTTCAGGACGCGGGCCTTGAAGACCGACTGCGTGATCAGAGCCTGCTCGTTCGCGAAGAGCGCATCCTGGCGTCTGTTCCCGAACGCGTACAGGTGTTCCGCGAAGCGCTGGAAGCGTTCCACAAAGAGCTACCGATTGACACGACGTTCGTGTCCGAAGGTGCCCTCGAGGACCTGCCGGGCGCCAGCATCCTCAGCGGTGCCGAAGCGGCTTTGGCGCAGTTGAGTCGCGATCTTGAGGACGTGACACAACGGCTTCAGGCAGCCTTGGAACTAGCCGACGAGAGAATCGAGGACGTTCGCGCCCGCTGGTCGGAACGAAAGCGTCAAGTCGACGAACGGTATCAATCGATACTGCGCCAACTGCAGAAGTCCGCCGTGGATGGAGAGGAGTTCATTCGCCTGCGACGTGACATCGAGAGCCTCCAGCCTCTATCCAAGCGGCGGGCTCTACTGGAGCGCCTCGTCGGGGAGCACATGAATCGTCGGCGCCAACTCTTGGCCGAATGGGAAGACGTGAAGGCCGAGGAGTACCGGGACCTCAGTCGGGCTGCACGCGAGGTCAGCGCGGAGCTGAAGGATCGAGTACACGTCGAGGTCTACAGCTCCGGCAATCGCGAGCCGCTCGTCGCGCTTCTCGCCAAGGAGATCGGAGGCCGTCTCTCAGAGACCAACGCGCTCCTGGAGCAAGTCGAGGACATATCGCTACCGGCGCTCGTCGATGCGTGTCGTAGAGGCACGGACAGTGTGAGGAAGAAATACGCCCTGCCGCCCAAGCAGGCGGAGCGCTTGGCTGGGGCTTCTGCGAGCACCTTGATGCAGATCGAGGAGCTGGAGTTGCAATCGACGACGGATCTCAAGTTGAATACCGCCGCGATAGGCGAGCAACCGGATTGGCATGCGCTCGGCCAGTTGTCCAAGGGACAAAAGGCGACGGCTGTGCTCTTGCTGCTGCTGCTGGAGTCAGACGCCCCCCTAGTGATCGATCAGCCGGAGGATGACCTCGACAACCGGTTCATCACCGAGGGAGTTGTGCCTCGGATTCGTGAGGAGAAGCGTCGTCGGCAGTTCGTATTCTCGACCCACAACGCCAATATTCCGGTCCTGGGTGACGCCGAGTTGATACTCGGACTACGCGCTTCTGGCGAGGCTTCCGGTGGAAGGGCATTCATCTCGCCTGAGCACATAGGCTCGATCGACTCGCCGTCCGTACGAGCGCTGGTGGAGGAAGTCTTGGAGGGCGGCAGGACTGCCTTCGAGACCCGACGCCGCAAGTACGGATTCTAGGGCTGGCTCGTGTTGCACGCGGTGGCGCATGGGGCCTCACAATGAACCGCACTGATCTTCTTGAGATCATCGCCGGCGGCGAGAACTCGCATGTCGAGTTCAAGCGCGACGGCGTGCAGCCAGCGAAGCTAGCCGCCGAGATGGCGGCTCTGTTGAATCTAGAGGGCGGGTATGTCTTGCTGGGCGTCGATGACGATGGCACGGTGTCGGGTCTCACCCGCAGCCCCAGCGAGGCCGAACGGTGGGTCATGCAGGCGGCCAAGGACAATCTGCAGCCGGCGGCCATTCCCGTCTGGCAGGAGATCGAATGGACACCAGAATCGCGGATAGGCGTGATTGCCCTGCCGGTGAATGCCCCCGATAAGCCCTACAAGGTCAGGCGAGGGTCCTCCTGGGTGACGAAGGTGCGTGCGGGCACGACTACTAGGGACGCAACCCGGGAGGAGGAGCAGCGGCTGTACCAGCAGGCCGGGGGACTCCGCTACGGCCTCAAGCCTGTGACCGGATCCAAACTCAGTGACTTGGACCATCGCCGCCTCCGAGACTACTTCAGCCGGATCCGAGGGGATGCAAGTTGCCCGGACCCGGATTCGACTGAGTGGGAGCAGCTGCTCCGCAACTTGGAGCTTGCTACAGTGGCGACCGGAGCCACCGTGACGACCATTGACGGGATGCTTCTATTCGGCACGAATACCGGTAGATTCCTCCCGCAATCAGGTATCCGCGCTGTGTGTTACGAGGGCCCGGAGCAAGACTATGCGGCACGCGCCGACGAAGACATCAAGGGGTCGCTGGTCCCTCTGGGCTCCTCGGACGGCTCAATTTCGGAGACGGGCGTGGTCGATAGAGCTGTGGATTTCGTGCACCGGTACACCAGCGTCTCCGCTCACTTGGACGGCGCCCGGCGAGTCGACCGTCGCGACTATCCAACGGATGCAGTTCGTGAGGTCGTAGTCAACTCGCTCGTGCACCGCGACTACAGCATCGAAGGTACCGATGTGATGATGAGCATCTTCTCTGATCGGCTTGAAATTCAGAGTCCAGGGAGGTTGCCTAACACGGTCACAGTCGCTGGAATGCGTTCTGGTGTTCGCTATTCCCGGAACCAGACGCTGGTCAACATCATGCGGGACTACGGTTACGTTGACGCCCGCGGAATGGGGATCCGCAGCAAGGTCATCCCGAGTATGGCGGCACATAACGGCAGTGAGCCCGAGTTGATCGAGGACGACTACCGCTTCACGGTCCGCCTCTGGAAATAGCCAGTGGAGTCCCCCGGCCGGCGCCGTGCCCTCGACGAGGTGGCCGCCGAGGTGGCCGCGTGCCGGAGGTGCCCACGGCTGGTGGAGTGGCGCGAGCGGATCGGGCACGAGAAGCGGGCCGCCTACCGCGACGACGTGTACTGGGCTCGGGGAGTGCCGGGGTTCGGCGATCCCGACGCTCACCTGCTCGTGGTCGGCCTCGCGCCTGCGGCCCATGGCGCCAACCGCACTGGCCGGATGTTCACCGGTGACCGCTCCGGCGACTGGCTCTACCGGGCCCTGCACCGGGCCGGCTACGCCAACCAGCCCGACTCGACCGGGCGGGATGACGGGCTCGTGCTCACCGGGGCCTGGATCAGCTCACCGGTCAAGTGCGCGCCGCCGGACAACAAGCCCGCGCCCGCGGAGCGGGATGCATGCATGCCGTTCATGCGGCGTGAGCTGGAGGCGCTCGAGGCCCTGAAGGTGGTGGTCGTGCTGGGCGGCTTCGCCCAGCAGGTGGTGTGGCGCGAGCTGGGGTCGGGGCCCCGCCCCCGCTTCGGGCACCTCGCCGAGGCAACCCTGGACGGCGGCCTGACCCTGCTGTGCAGCTACCACCCCAGCCAGCAGAACACCTTCACCGGCCGTCTCACCGAGCCCATGCTCGATGCGGTGTTCTCCCGGTCCAGGGCGCTGAGCGCCTGACACCCCGCGCTAGCCTCGGAGCCGCTATGAGCCCGCGCCTTCGTCCATTCTGGGTTCTCGCTGCGGCCGTGGTTCTGGTGGTGGCGGGATGCGGCACCAGCGCCGACCCCGACACCTGGGACGAGGCCGAGCAGGACGAACGCTTCCTCGACGCCGAGTTCGAGGGCGAGGAGGGCATCGTGAGACTGCCGGCCGATTCCGCCCTGGAGCACAACTTCCTGCAATCGTGCATGGAGGCCAACACGCGGACCCTCACGCTGGACCAGGCCAGAGTGGTGTGCACATGTTCCTTCGAGGGGCTGCGCAACGCGTTTGCTGACCTGCAGGACTTCAAGTCGCTGGACAGGGCCCTGCGCGAGAACCCCAATCCCAGCGATCTCGAAGACGACCCCGAGGTGCTGTGGGACGACACCGCGGAGGATATCTTGAGGTCGTGCGCCGAGAGGGTCGATTCCTGAGGCCGCCGAACCCGGCACCGCTACTGGCCGCGCCCGGAGTCGAAGCGGGATGACAGTGACGCCCGCCGCTGAGGAGCTGCCGCTCATCATCTCCGTCGACGACCACGTCATGGAGCCCAAGGACCTCTGGCAGCAGCAACTGCCGCCGTCCATGCGCGACCGGGGCCCCCGAGTGGTTCAGGAGAGGATCAGGCTGCACTTCACCGGCGGCCACTACGGCTTCGAGCGCGACGACCCCGACGGCCAGTGGTGCGACGTGTGGCTGTTCGAGGACAGCGTCACCCCCACCGGGCTGCTGCACGGTCCCGCGGGGATGCCCCGGGAGGAGCAGCGCAACGTCGCCGCCCGCTACGAGGACCTCCGCCCCGGCACCCACGAGCAGACCGCCCGGCTCGCCGACATGGACCTCAACCATGTGGAGGCGGCCCTCAACTTCCCCAACATCTTCCCCCGGTTCTGCGGGCAGGGGTTCCTCGAGCGCGACGACAAGGAGCTCGCGGCCGAGTGCCTGCGCATCTACAACGACTGGATGATCGACGACTGGGGCGGGGGCGCGGGGCGGGGCCGGCTGATCCCGCTGGCGCTGCTGCCGCTGTGGGACCCCGGGATGGCCGCGGCCGAGGTGCGGCGCTGCGCGGCCAAGGGCTGCTTCGCGGTGGCGTTCTCCGAGAACCCGTCCAAGCTGGGCCTGCCGTCGATGTACACAGGCGAGTGGGACCCGGTGTGGCAGGCCTGCGAGGAGTCCGGCACCACGGTGTCGATGCACATCGGCTCGTCCTCGTCGATGCCGTCCACCTCGGCCGACGCCCCTCTGGCCACCTCGATGTCGCTGTACGCCCAGAACGCCGAGGGCTCGATGGTGGACTGGGTGTTCTCGGGAACGCTGCAGCGCTTCTCCGAGATCAAGATCACGTACGCCGAGAGCCAGGTGGGCTGGATGCCGTTCCAGGTGGAGCGCATGGACTCGGTGTTCTCCGACGGCCGCGGCGGGGTGGGCGGCGACGGCCCGCTGCCCAGCGAGATCGTGCAGGGCCGGGTCTTCGGCTGCATCTTCGACGACCTCGTCGGCCTCAAGCAGCGCCACGACGTGGGCATCGACCAGATCCTGTTCGAGACCGACTACCCCCACTCCGACGGCACCTTCCCGCACTCACGCAAGGTGGCCCACTCGATGTTCGCGGCCGTCGGCATGGACGCCGGCGAGTGCTACAAGGTGCTTCGGGGCAACGCCATCAACGCCTACGGCCTGGACCGCTTCGGCATCCACGACTGACGGACTCACCGCCGCGAGACTGCGGGGGAGTCCCTATGTCAAGCCTGCCGCGAGATCTCTACGGGTTTGCCTTCTATGGCGGGCTCTGTACGACGGGCTTCTCGACTGGCTCCGGTCGAGTGGGCGGTGTGGCCGCCAGCGCAGCCAGAGCCAGCCGGAATCACGACGCTTCGCCGCCGATGCGCTCACGGCTGATCCGCGTCGGCTGCGTGAGGACGACCGATGCCTGAGCGGCACAGAGTGCTGGTGGCCGAGCCGCTGGGAGCGGCCGGGGCGGACCGCCTGCGGGCCGATCCCTGCGTGGACGCCGTGTTCGAGGAGGGTCAGGGCCGGGCCGCGCTGCTGGAGTCGGTGGGGGATGCGGCCGCGTTGATCGTGCGGAGCGGGACCCAGGTTGACGCCGAGTTGATCGCGGCGGGATCGGGTCTGCGGGTGATCGGCCGCGCCGGGGTGGGCGTGGACAACATCG
>Ga0209020_1001598_pt1 | contig 21709 bp, 18 predicted proteins | sample PinacodermBB_FD_187298 | JGI IMG/M metagenome (GOLD analysis project Ga0209020, IMG submission 187298) | Host-associated microbial community of the marine sponge Aplysina aerophoba from Gulf of Piran - sponge pinacoderm, lysed by bead... | ecosystem: Host-associated > Porifera > Sponge >... | reverse complement strand
TTCATGATGGATTGCGACACCACCGGCATCGAGCCCGACCTGGCGCTGCGCAAGGCCAAGTCGCTCGTCGGCGGGGGCTCGCTCACCATCGTGAACCGCTCGCTGGCGCCGGCGCTGGAGCGGCTGGGCTACGGGGCCGCCGAGATCGCCGGGATCGTGGCGCACGTGGAGAGCACCGGTTCGGTCCTGGGCGCCCCGGGGTTGGCCCGCGAGTACTACCCGGTGTTCGCCTGCTCGATCGGTGACAACACGGTCGGCCCCGAGGGCCACGTGCAGATGATGGCGGCGGTGCAGCCCTTCCTGAGCGGCGGGATCTCCAAGACCGTCAACCTGCGCGCCGACGCAACCGTCGACGACGTGCGCGAGTTGTTCGTGTCGGCCTGGCGCAGCGGTGTGAAGGCCATCGCCGTCTACCGGGACAACTCCAAGTGGCAGCAGCCGCTCTCGGTTGCGAGTGCCGGTGAGTTCGACGACTCGGCGCCCGCGACTGGGACGCCACCGCCACCGGGGCCCGTGCGCCGCCGGCTGCCGCACTCCCGCACCTCGCGGACGATGGAGTTCCGGGTGGCCGACTGCAAGGGGTTCGTGACCGTCGGCGAGTACGAGGACGGCTGTCCTGGTGAGATCTTCGTGCGGGTGTCCAAACAGGGCTCGACTCTGGCCGGGATCATGGACGCCTTCGCGATCGCGGTGTCATACGGGCTCCAGTACGGCGTCCCGCTGCGCGCCTACGTGGACGCCTTCTGCGGTATGCGCTTCGAGCCTGCCGGTGTGACCGACGATCCCGACATTCGGATCGCCACCAGCCTCATGGACTACCTGTTCCGGCGGCTGGCGCTGATCTACCTGTTGCCGGAGGAACGCGCCGAGATGAGCATCTTCTCGACCTCTGAGCGGCTTGAGCCCACGCTTCCGGGCGTCGCCGAGGCGGCGGCCGGTTCGGTGCAATGGGTCGACGTCGCTCCGGACCCGCCGTCGGTGCTGCCCCGTTCCGATCTCGCAACTGCGGACGGACCCGCCGGAAGCCGACCCCACGGCGGCCTGACGGACTCCGCGTCGCCGCTGTGCATGTCCTGCGGTACCCGGATGGTGCGGGCCGGCTCGTGCTACGCCTGCTCCACCTGCGGGGCCACGAGCGGCTGCAGCTGAACCCGCCCCGGGGGACCCGGAAGGCCCGAGTGGGCACGGGCGAGCAGCGCAGGCGCGGCGACGCGCGATGACCACCACGATGAGGGCGGCCGTCCTCCATCCGGGGGCAGCCAGCCTGCGAATCGAGCAGGTCGGCGTGGCTGCGCCCGGTCCGGAGGAGGTCCTGGTGCGCACGGCCGCGACGGGTCTGTGTCACAGCGACCTCCACTTCATCGGCGGCTCCTGGCCGACCCCCACACCGTGTGTGCTGGGCCACGAGGCTGCCGGTGTCGTGGAGGCCGTCGGCGCCGGCGTCGAGGACTTCGCGCCCGGCGATCACGTCGTGACGTGCCTCTCGGTGGGCTGCGGGGAGTGCACCACCTGTCTCGGTGGCCGCTCCTACCTCTGCACCGACGGGCACTCGCTGCGCGCCCGTCCCGCCGGGCAGCCGTCGCGCCTCAGCCTCGACGGCCGAGAGCTGCACCAGTTCGTGGGCCTCGCCACCTTCGCCGAGCGCATGCTGGTTCACCGGAGAGCACTGGTGCGCATCCGCGCCGACATGCCTCTGGATCGGGCGGCGCTCCTCGGCTGCGGGGTGCTGACCGGGACCGGAGCCGTCTTCCGCACCGCCGGCGTGCGGCCGGGATCCTCGGTCGCCGTCGTGGGTTGCGGCGGGGTCGGCATGGCTGCGGTGCAGGCGGCCCGCATCGCCGGTGCGACCGTGGTGATCGCCGTAGACACCGAGCCACGCAAACTCGCCTGGGCGACCGAACTCGGCGCGACCCACACCGTGGACCCCGCCGACGGCGATCCCGTCGAGCAGGTCCGCTCGCTCACCGGTGGCGGCGCCGAGTTCACCTTCGAGGCCATCGGCTCGCCGCGCACGGTCGAGCAGAGCTTCGCCATGGCCGCCCGCGGTGGCAGTGCCACGGTGATCGGCATGCTTCCCCTGGGCGCCCGGGTGGAGATCGACGGTACCGAGCTGTTGTTGCAGGAGAAGCGCCTGCAAGGATCGCTGATGGGGTCGAACGTCTTCCGGCGCGACCTCCCCCAGCTGGTGGACCTCTACCTGGACGGCCGGCTCCGCCTCGACGAGATGGTCTCGCTGCGCCTCGACCTGGGGCGCATCAACGAAGGTTACGAGGCGATGCTCGCCGGAGAGATCGTGCGCTCGGTCGTGGAGTTCCCGTGAGCGGCGCTTCGGCTCCTAGCCGGCCGGCGGGCCGCTGCGGTCGCTGAGCGGGGGCCGCTCGCGCAGCGACACCTCCCGAGTCTCCACACCGGGTATCCGAAGCCGGGCACTCCAGCCGTCGCCGGCGACCGGTGGGCTGACTCCGGCTCGCTGCAGCACGGTCTGCAGGATCGCCAGCGCCTGTGGGCCCAACTCCGGCAGCGGTCGGTTGCGGTGGCGGCGCACACCGAGGTCGGCCTCAGCGATGCAGTCCGCCCCAAAGCGGCGTGAAAGGTCGATGAGGAGTCCGACCTCCACGCCCCAACCCTGGACGAACGGCACCTGCTCGACGGCCTGTCGCCGGACGGAGTATTCGCCGCCGAGTGGCTGCCGCAGGTGGGCCAACTCGGGGAAGAACTGCGCCAGCAGCGGTCGTGCCATCAACTCGGTGGTCCGGCCGCCGCCCGGTCGACCGTCCAGCATCCGCTCGTAGTAGCCCTTCACGAGCACGACCCGCTCGTCGGCCAGCAGCGGCTCCACGAGCGCGGTCACGTAGCGGGCCTCGAAGCTCGTGAGGTCGGCATCGCACCACACGATGAGGTCGGCGGTCGTGGCGGCCACGCTCTTCCAGAGGGCGTTGCCCTTGCCGAGGCCGGGACCTGTCTCCGGGATCACCTCCGCTGAGCGCACGACCCTGGCGCCGGCGGTGGCGGCCACCGCGCTGGTGCGGTCGGTCGAGTTGTCGTCCATGACCAGCAGGTCGTCCACGAGTCCGGCGGCGGGAGGCATGAGCTCCCGGCGGATCTCGGCACAGATCGCCCCGACGGTGGACTCCTCGTTCAGGGCCGGCAGGCAGACGGCGACGGTGCGCTCTCCCTTGAGGTCGGCGAGCCGGCCGGCGGTCGATCCGGGGGGCACCGTGGGAACGATAACCGTGCCCGATGGCGCCGCGGCACCCCGCTAAACTCTCCACAGGCGGCGCGCAGTGCGGGCGGGAACCGCCGCCGGCCGGCGATTCCCGTATCGGAGTGTCCACTTGATCGCTTCCATTCCCAGCCCCGACGTGGGCACGCTCTCCCTCGGACCCCTGAACCTGCGCCTCTACGGGCTCATGGTGGCGCTGGGCGTCATAGGTGGCGTGTACGCGGCCGCCCGCCTGCTGCAGCGCCGCGGGCTCAATCCGGAATGGGCGGTGCAGGTCGCCACCGTGGGTGTCCCGCTGGGCCTCATCGGCGCCCGCGCCTACCACGTGCTGACCGACTGGAAGAGCTACCAGGGTCGCTGGGTGGACGTGGTGAAGATCTGGGAGGGTGGCCTCGGCATCCCGGGAGGGATCCTGGCCTCGGTGCTCGGAGGACTCATCGTCATCCGGCTGCGCCGCTTGCCGTTGCGCTCGGTGCTCGACACCGCGGCGGTGGGATTTCCCGTCGGGCAGTTCGTCGGGCGGCTCGGGAACTGGTTCAACCAGGAACTGTTCGGGCGGCCGACCGACCTTCCGTGGGGCCTGGAGATCGACGCGGAGCACCGCCCGCGGGAATACCTGGACGTCGAGACGTTCCATCCCACTTTCGCCTACGAGATGGTCTGGAGCATGCTGGTCTTCGGGCTGATGTGGCGAGTCGCCGTACGCGGCAGGATGCCGAGAGGTCACCTGGTCGTGCTCTATCTGTTCTCGTATGCGGCCGGACGGTTGTGGATCGAGGCGCTGCGCGTGGATCCGGCCAGCCTGCTGGCGGGCGTCAGGGTGAATATCTGGGTGATGGGCGGAGTGCTCGTGCTGGCGGGCCTGTTCCTCCTGCTGGTGACGCCGCGCCGGCGGCGGGCGGAGGCGCTGCTGGCGGCGGCGGGGACGCCGGTCGACGCGGTCATTCCGGTCGGCGGCGAGGCGACGGATTCGTTCGAACCCGCCACCTCCGGGCGGGACGTCACCCCGGCCGGCGGAGCGGAGCCGTCCGGAGACGCCGACGCGGACGGGTTCGAGACGGCGGATCGTCAGGCGGACGACTCCGAGCCGGGCGTGGCCGGCCACGAACAGACTCAACCGGGCGCGGACGAGTCGACTGCCGGCAGTTCGCCGGTCTGAGCCATGGACGAATCGGCGCTGGTCGCGGGAATCAGCCCGGCACGCGTCGAGCGGGGGTTCGCCTTCGTGGACCTGTGCAACTTCACGCGCTACACCGATGACCACGGGGATCGCAAGGCGGTAGCTCTCCTGGCGGAGTTCCGAGCCGTGGTCCGAGCCGTGGTTGCGAACCACGGTGTCCGGATGGCCAAGTGGCTCGGGGACGGGGCCATGCTGGTCGGCGTCGAGAACGAGCCTCTCGTTGAGGCGGTCGTGCATCTCCAGAACGTCGTGGCCGTACAGGGGATCCTGCCCCTGCGCGCCGGTATCGCCGCCGGGCCGGTCATTCTCTTCGAGGGGGACGACTACATCGGGAATGCGGTGAACCTCGCCGCGCATCTCTGCGACCTGGCACAGCCGGGCCAGCTGCTGGCTCCGGCTGCGTTGCTCTCGGACCTCATGGTGAACACCGAGGCCGACTCCATCGGGTTCCTCGAGATTCCCGGGTTTACTGAACGGGTGGACGTGGTGCTGCTGCGCGAAGCCGATCCGGAGCCCTGGGCAGATGGCTGAGGACCCTGGCGCCGCGCGCCCCCAGCGTCTGGCTCCGGGTCTGCCGACCTCGGGGGCCTGGGCCGAGGACGATCCACCGGGGAATCGACGATTCTTCGACCTGGACACCCGCCGCCCCTTCGTCCTGGAGAGCGGCCGCTCGCTGGACAGCGTGACGATCGCCTACGAGACGTGGGGAACCCTGGACAGCGACGGGTCCAACGCGGTCCTGGTGTGCCACGCCCTCACCGGCGACGCCCACGCCTACGACCCGCACCTCTCCAAGCGCGGCTGGTGGCAGGGTGTCATCGGCCCCGGCGAGGCCATCGACGTGAACCGCTACTTCGTTGTCTGCGCCAACGTCTTGGGCGGCTGCCAGGGAACGACCGGTCCCGCCTCTGTGAACACGGCGACGGGTCGGCGCTGGGCGGCGTCGTTCCCCCCGGTCACGATCCGGGACATGGTGCGGACCCAGGCGCGTCTGGCCGACCATCTCGGCGTGAAGCGGTGGCTCTGCGTGGTCGGCGGTTCCATGGGAGGCATGCAGGCACTCGAGTGGGGCGCCATGTTCCCGGCGCGGGTGCGATCCATCGCCCCGCTGGCGGTCGGCTGCGCGGCGAGCCCGTGGCAGATCGGCTGGAGCGCCGTAGGGCGGGCCGCGATCGCTCTCGATCCCCGCTGGCGTGACGGCGAGTACTACGACGCCGAGCCGGGCGAGGGACCTCATGAGGGCCTGGCGCTTGCCCGGGCCGTGGCGCAGATCACCTATCGCAGCGATGAGCTGTTTGCCGAGCGGTTCGGCCGGACGCTGGTCCGGGCCAACGAGCAGTTCGGTCTGTGGGACCGCTACGGGGTGGAGGGGTACCTCGACTACCACGGCGAGAAGCTCGTGCGGCGCTTCGACGCCAACTCGTACCTGTTGCTCAACAAGGCCATGGACACCCACGACATCGGTCGCGGCCGCGGCGGCCTGCAGCGGGCCGTGGCGCGGATCGGTGTCCCGGTGCTGACCGTCTCGATCAGTTCCGACGGGCTCTACCCGCCGCGGCAGCAGACCGAGTTGCGCGACCTCGTCGTGGCGGCCGACGGGGACTGCCGGTACGTGCTGGTGGAGAGCCCGCACGGCCACGACGGCTTCCTGGTGGAGACGCGGGCCGTCTCCGATGCCCTCGCCGAGTTCCTCGAGTCCGTGGAGAAGGAACACCCGTCGATTGCGGCGGGCTGAGCAAGGCGGCGCCCGGCTACAATGTCGCCGACTTGCGGGCGTAGCTCAGTTGGTAGAGCGCCACCTTGCCAAGGTGAAGGTCGCCGGTTCGAGCCCGGTCGCCCGCTCTCAGGCTCGCCGGGGGCGAGTCCCCCGGGGGCCACACAAATCTGCATCGGTGCCCGAGCGGACGAAGGGAGCGGCCTGCAAAGCCGTCTATCGCGGGTTCGAATCCCGCCCGATGCTCAGAACCCGCCGGAGCGTCCGCCTGACGCTCGGGCCGCGGTGACGCGAGCGCGATAACCTGCCCGTGGGGCCGTTAGCTCAGCTGGCAAGAGCACTTGCATGACGCGCAAGGGGTCGGGGGTTCAAGTCCCTCACGGCCCACACAAGTGCCGGATGTAGGTACCATTTGGTTACCAACGTCCCGTGCAATAACCTGCCGTAGGCCACGGGCCGGCTCCGACAAGCTCCGAACGGATTCTGACTAGCAACCATGCCACGATTGTCCAAGAACATCAGCAGCGCCGTTGGCCGGGGCATCGCGGTGGACCTGGGAACAGCCACCACGATCGTGTACGTCCGCGGCGAGGGCATCGTGCTGGAGGAACCCAGTGTCGCGGCTCTCGACGCCCGAACCGAACGGCTCCTGGCGGTCGGCCGAAGCGCCAAGGAGATGATCGGTCGCACGCCGGCCAACATCCGCACCGTGCGCCCGCTCAAGGAGGGCGTCATCGCCGACTTCGGTGTCTGCGAGAAGATGCTGCGCTACTTCATCCAGCAGGTGCACAGCAACCGCTTCGCCAAGCCGCGCATGGTCATCTGCGTGCCGTCGGGCATCACTCCGGTGGAGCAGCGGGCGGTCCAGGAGGTGGCGGAGTTCGCCGGCGCCCGCCGACCTGTGTTCATCATCGAGGAACCGATGGCGGCCGCCATCGGAGCCGGTATCGCGGTGCAGCAACCCACCGGGAGCATGATCGTGGACGTCGGTGGCGGGACGACGGAGATCGCCATCATCTCGCTCGGCGGAATCGTGGTGAGCCGTTCGGTGCGGGTGGCGGGCGACGACTTCGATCAGACGATCAGCGACTACATCCGCAAGGAGTACAGCCTCGGCCTTGGCGAGCAGACCACCGAGCAGGTGAAGGTCAAGTACACCTCCGCCTGGCCTCTGAATGAGGAGATGCACCTGAGCATCCCCGGTCGCGATCTGGTGACCGGACTGCCGAAGAGCATCGGCGTCAGCACCGCCGAATTGCGCGAGGCGATCGAGGAACCGCTCAACGAGATCATCGGTGGCGTGCAGGCGACTCTTGATGCCGCGCCCCCCGAACTCACCGCCGACATCATGGAGAGCGGGATCTTCCTGGCCGGTGGGGGTTCCCGCCTGGTGGGCCTCGCGGAGCGCCTGGCGACGGAGACCGGGATCAAGATCAACCGTGTGAAGAACCCCCAGTACGTCGTTGCGTACGGGTCGGGATACTCGCTCGAGGAGTTCGAATCACTGAGAGGCGTGCTGCATTCGCCGGTCGCTGACTAACCGGGCGATCGCATAGGGGAGCGGTCCCCGCAGTCGTGGCCATCTTCCAGGGCCGATCCCGTCTCACACTCGTCCTTCTGGTCCTCGTAACGGTCACGCTCGTCACCCTCGACGTGCGCAACGTCGAACCCTTCGAGCAGGCGAAGAACGCCGCGGAGGGTGCGCTGGGCCCGGTCGTGACGGGCGCTCAGCGAGCCGGGCGCCCGGTAGTCGACGCCTGGGAAGCCGTTACCGACTACGACGAGCTCAAGGCCGAGAACGAGCGCCTGCGTGCCGAACTCGATGTCGAGCGGGGCCGCGACCTGGCGAACGCCAGCGCCGCGGAGGTCCTCCGGGAGTATCTCGCCGAGGCGGGAATCCAGTACGTCACCGACATTCCGTCGACCACCGCCCGGGTCGTTCGCCACCTCGGCAACTTCCCTGACTTCACCGTGGACGTGGACAAGGGTTCCTCGGCGGGTGTGCGGACCGGCATGCCGGCGGTGACCAGTGCCGGACTGGTGGGGCGCGTGGTGGACGTCTCCCTGAGCCGCTCGCGCATCCGGCTCATCAGCGATCCCGAATTCGAGTTGGGCGTGCGCCTCGTGGGCACCGATGCCGTCGCCGTGGCGCGCGGAACCGGTCGCGATCAGCCGCTGGTGGTCAGTGAGGGCATCGGTGTCTCCGTTCCGGTTCACGTGGGCATGCTCGTCACGACCAGCGGGATCGACCGCAGCGTGTACCCGCCGGACGTGCCGGTCGGGCTGGTGGCCGAAGTGGCCGTGGATCCGGGACTCAACCAGGTCCTGTTCGTGCAGCCGGCGGCGTCCCTGGATTCGCTGAACTTCGTGACCATCCTGTTCTACGACAACGCCCTGTGAGCGACGGGGAGGGCCATGACCGCTGAGACGATCAGGGCAGCGCTCAGGTCGGGACTCGTGCTGTTCTCCGTCTTCGTCCTGCAGGTGGGGCTGCTGGACGGGCTGCGGATCGCCGGCCGCGCTCCCGAACCGCTGCTGGTCCTGGCGGCGGCGGGCGGTCTGGTGGGAGGATGGTGGAAGGGCCTGCGATTGGGGTTCGTAGCCGGATTGCTGTACGACCTCGTTGCCGGTACGCCCCTGGGGCTGGCCGCCTTCGCCTATGCGCTCGTGGCTGCCGCGGCCGGTCTGCTGGCGGGGTACACCGTGCGGATGTGGTGGCTGGTGCCCCCGTTCGTGGCCTTGGGGCTGTCCGCGTACGTGTTCGCCGGTGAGGTGGTCGGCCAGGATCACCTGTTCGACGACCGGTACATGGTGACCCTCGGTGTCGTGGAGTTCTGGTCGGTTGTCCTGGCGGCACCGACTCTGCGTCTCGTGCGCTGGGCGTGGGGCGCTGCGGCGAGCGTACGAGCCGGGCCCCCGGGACTGCGTGCCCCGGTGAGGACTGCCGGACCGTGAGCCTCCTGACACCCCCCGGGGCGGGCCGTTCCTCCGAAGCGGCCGGCGGCCGGCGCCGCGATCCACAAACAAGGCGAAGGGGGCGTCTCAACCGCTCCGACTCGCGCAGGCTGCGCCTGAGCATTCTCGGTGTGATCGGGCTGGCACTGCTCGTGACGCTGGTGGTGCGCCTCTGGTACCTGCAGGTGGTGACGTCCGAGCAGTTCGTCGCCCAAGCGGTCGGCAACATCATCCGCACCGTGCCCGAACCCGCTCCGCGTGGCCGCATCTTCGACGTGCAGGGCCGTGAACTGGTTGGAAACCGCATTGTGAACGTTGTCACGATGGACGCCTTCATCCTCCGTGACCAGATCGGCCCGTCGCAGCGCCGGCGCCTCGCCCTCGAGTTGTCGCGCCAGCTCTCGCGTTCGGGGGTGCTCACCAAGTCCGTGGAGCTGACCGAGGCATTGGGCGACCCGGCCTACGGTCCGTTCGACCGGATCCCGCTGGCGGTGGGCGTGTCGGACTCGATCAAGGTCTTCCTGGCCGAACGGAACGAGGAGTTCCCCGGCGTCGAAGTGGTCCGGCGCACCCAGCGGGTCTACCCCTACGGCGATCTGGCGGCACACGTGCTCGGGTACATCGACACGATCACCGCTGAGGAGATCGAGGCGCGGCGCAACCATCCGAAGCGCTACAGCACGGTGGACGAGGTCGGCAAGTCGGGTGTCGAGCTGGCCTTCGAGGACATCCTGCGCGGCATCCCGGGGTGGCGGGAGATCGAAGTCGACAACGTCGGCAACGTGGTCCGCGAGCGGGGTTACCGGGCGCCACAACCGGGGACCGACGTGGTGCTCACGATCGACGCGGACCTCCAGAAGCTCGTCGAGGACGAGCTGCTGCGCGGCCTCCGGGAAGCCCGCGAGCGTCAGGACGAGTCGGTCGAGGATTCGTTCGTGACCTTCGCCGCTCCGGCCGGCGCCGCGGTCGTGCTGGATCCTCGCAACGGCAACGTGCTGGCTATGGCCAGTTACCCGGGATACGACCCGCGGGTGTTCATCGGCGGCATCAGCGAGGAAGAGTTCGATGCGTTCGTGCATCCGGCGAGTCACGCGCCTCTCAACAACCGCGCCATCCAGGGCGTGTACGCGCCGGCTTCCACGATGAAACCCATAACGTCCTACGCGGCGCTTTCGACGGGCCTCCTGGGGCCGGACGGCTTCCTGGGGGTCACCCAGACATCCGAGGACCCCGGGTATCACGTGCTCGCGGACTGCGTCGGCGAGTGCGAGTTCGAGAACCCCGATCGTGCCCCGAACGGTGATGTGGACCTCCGCTTGGCCATCGCGGTGTCGAGCGACGTGTACTTCTACAAGCTGGCCGAGCAGTTCTCGCGCCGAACCGGATATGACGAGGACCAGATCCAGCAGACCGCCCGAGACTTCGGGTTCGGCCGGACGACCGGCGTCGCCCTTCCGTTCGAGCACGCCGGGATCGTGCCGGACGCCGAGATCAAGCGGGCCCGCAACGAGAGCAATCCGGAGGCGTTCCCCGATCCCGACTGGCGGACCGGTGACACCATCAACATCTCGATCGGCCAGGGCGACCTGGGCGTGACCCCGCTGCAGCTGGCCAACTCGTTCACGACGTTCGCCAACGGTGGCCTGCTGTACCTGCCCAACATCGCGGTCGGGATGGTCGATCCGATCAGCGGCGAGATGGTCACCGAGATCCGCCCGCGCCTGACGTCCCGCATCTACCTGCCCGCCGACCTGCGGGCCCCGCTCCTGGACGGCATGCAGGGTGCTACCACGCTGCGCACGAACGAACGCGTCGGCACCGCCCAGAAAGCGTTCAACGGCTTCCCGCACGACCTGTGGCCGGTGGCGGGCAAGACCGGCACCGCCGAGGTGCTGGGCAAGGCCGACTCGGCGGTCTTCGTGGGGTTCGGACCGCTGCCCGAGCCGCGCTACCTGGTGACGGTGCTGCTGGAGGAGTCGGGGTTCGGCGGTGAGGCGGCGGCCCCTGTGGTGCGGCGGGTACTCGAGGCGATCGCCGTGGACCGGGTTCCCGAGGCACCGGTGGGAATCCCCCGCCAGGACCTGGCCGGCCCGCCGGCGGGGGGCCCGGCGTGAGCGTTGCGGGCGGGGTGCCCCGGAGGCGGCGGCTGTTGCCGCGGGTGCCTCCGTTGACGCCCTGGCTGCACGCCGACCTGATCCTGATCGTCGCCACGGCGGCGCTCACCCTGTTCGGGATCGCCATGATCTACAGCGCCACCCGTGGCATCGACCCGGATGCGTACAGCAACTTCTACCTCCAGCGGCAGTCGCTGTTCGCTGTCGTCGGCGGGCTGATGGGTGCGGTTGCCGCCACCGTCGACTACCGGCGGTTCCGTTCGCTGGCCTGGCCGCTGTACGGAGTCACCCTCCTGGTGCTGCTGCTGGTGCTGACGCCGCTCGGCGCCGAACGTCAGGGCGCCCGCGCCTGGTTCGTGTTCGGCGGCTACCAGGTGCAGCCCTCGGAGTTCGGCAAGCTGGCGATGATCGTCGTGTTGGCCCACTACGCGGCGCGTTTCGGCGGACGTCTTACGCTCGGCCAACTGGTGGGCGCCCTCGGGCTGGTGGTCGTGCCGATGATGCTGATCCTGCTGGAGCCCGACGCCGGTACCGCAGTGGTGTTCGCGATCATCGCCATGGGTGTGCTGCTGGTCGCCGGCGCGCAGGCGCGCCACATCGTGGTGGCGACGGTTGTCGGTCTGGTGGGGCTGGGGCTGGTGTTGAACTCGGGTCTCGTCGAGGAGTACCAGCGGCAACGCATCGACTCGATCGTTAACCCGGGACGTGACGCCGGCGACACCTTCAACATCGAGCAGGCTCAGATCGCCATCGGCAACGGGGGGCTCACCGGTCACGGCTACGGGCAGGGAACGCAGACCCGTAGCGGCCTGGTTCCCGCCCAGGAGACCGACTTCATCTTCACCGTCGTGGGCGAGGAGTTGGGCTTCCTGGGTAGTGCGACGGCGCTGGGGCTGCTGGCGGTGCTGCTCTGGCGGATCTGGCGCTCGGCGCGGGTCGCGGGCGACCTGTTCGGCTCGCTGCTGTCCACCGGCGTCCTTTGCATGGTGCTCTTCCAGGTCTTCCAGACGGTCGGGATGGCCGCCGGCATCATGCCGGTGATCGGGATCCCCCTTCCGCTGCTGTCCTACGGCGGCTCGTCGATCCTCACCACGATGATGGCGCTGGGCCTGGTGCTGAACGTCTCGATGCGCCGCCACGTGGTGCGCGCCGGTTGACCCGTGCCCATCGCCCTGGGGCGGGACCGGTAGCCTGAACGCCGTGCGTTCGCTTTGGTCGGCTTTGGAGCCTCTCCTGGATCAGGTCCAGCGTCCGGCGCGCTACATCGGCGGCGAGGAGGGCGCAGGCCCGGCGGCACACGCGCCCGACAAGGTGGCCTGGCTTCTCTGCTACCCGGACAGCTACGAGGTCGGCCTGCCCAACCAGGGCCTGCAGATCCTCTATGAGATCCTCAACGAGCGCCCCGACGCCACCGCCGAGCGGGCCTACGCCCCCTGGGGCGACCTCGAAGTCCTGATGCGCCGGCACGATCTGCCGCTGTTCTCCGTCGACACCCACCTCGGTGCCGGCGAGTTCGACGTCCTGGCCTTCAACCTCTCCTCGGAGTTGGTCTACACGAACGTGCTGAACCTCATCGATCTGGCCGGTGTGGCCGTGCGCGCCGCCGACCGTTCGGGCGACGACCTGCTGGTCGGCGCGGGTGGGCACTGCGCGTTCAACCCCGAGCCGCTGGCCGATTTCGTGGACTTCTTCGTGCTGGGGGACGGCGAGGAGGTGGTGGGGGAGATCACCGAGGCCATCGCAGCCCGGCGCTCCGAGGGCCGAGCGGCGGTGCTCGAGGCCTTGGCGGGCATCGAGGGCGTCTACGTGCCCGCCGCCTATGAGGTGACCTATAGCGGGCTGTCGGCGGAGGTGACTCGCCGCTGGCCGGGTGCGCCCGAGACCGTTGAGAAGCGCACGATCAGTTCGCTCGGCGACTGGCCCTACCCGAAGCGGCAACTGGTTCCACTCACCGAGGTGGTTCACGATCGGCTCAACGTGGAAGTCTTCAGGGGTTGCACGAGGGGCTGCCGCTTCTGCCAGGCCGGCATGATCACCCGGCCCGTGCGCGAGAGGCCGGCCGAACAGGTCCGGACCATGATCACCGAGGGGTTGCGGCGGACCGGTTACGACGAGGTCGCCCTCACGTCGCTGTCCACCGCCGACTTCAGCGGTATCGAGGAACTCGTGGCCGACACCGTCGGCCCTGCCGACGACGACGCAGGCGGGGCGGGCTGCCCGGCGGTGACGGTCTCCCTTCCCAGCCTGCGCGTCGACGCCTTCACCGTGGGTCTCGCCGCCGAGCTGCAGCGGGCGCGCCGCACCGGTCTGACCTTCGCTCCGGAGGCGGGTTCCTGGCGGCTGCGCCAGGTGATCAACAAGCTCATCAGCACCGACGATCTGGACGCGGCGGTGGAGGGCGCCTTCTCACAGGGATGGCGCAGGGTGAAGCTGTACTTCCTCGTGGGATTGCCGACGGAGACCGACGAGGACGTCCTGGGCATTGCGGCCTTGGCGCGCCGCTGTGTGGAGCTGGGTCGCCGCCACGTCCGCGGAGCGTCGGTGACGGTCTCGGTGGGGGGCTTCGTGCCCAAGCCGCAGACGCCGTTCCAGTGGTTCGGCCAGAACACCGTGGCCGAACTCCATCGCAAGGTGGCATTGCTGGCCGACGACCTGCGCGCCGATCGCGGCGTCAGGCTGAAGTGGCACGATCCCGAGGCCACGCTCGTGGAAGGGCTGGCCAGCCGGGGCGACCGCAGGTTCGGGGCGGTCATCGAGGATGTCTGGCGTTCCGGCGGCACCTTCCAGGAATGGTCCGAGCACTTCGATTACGGGTTGTGGCTGGACGCCATGGAGCGCCACGGCCTCTCGGTCGAGGACTACGCCTACCGGCATCGCAGCGGCACCGAGACTCTTCCCTGGGATCACCTCTCGGCGGGTCTGCACAAGGACTTCCTGTGGCAGGACTGGCAGGACGCCCTGGCAGAGTCCGGCTTGGAGGACTGCCGTTGGACGCCGTGCTACGACTGCGGGGCCTGCACGGGCTACGGCATCGAGCACGTCGTGGCCTCAGCGGTGCCTCCTGCCGGCGGCAGCCAGGGAACCGGCCAGAACCTCCTGAAGCCGGAGCCCGTACCGGTGCAACTGCTGGCGACCCGCCCGCTGGCAGGTGTGTCATGAGGGTGCGCGTGCGCTGGTCCAAGCACGGGAAGATCCGCTTCTGCGGGCATCGCGACGCCGCCCGGATCTGGGAACGTGCCGTGCGGCGGGCCGAGTTGCCCGTGGCTTACTCGCAGGGGTTCACCCCGCGTCCGCGGATCTCTTTCGGATTGGCCCTCGCGACCGGCCAGGAATCTGTCGCCGAGTACCTCGACGTGGATCTGCGGACGACCCCCGAGGAACTCTACGACTGGGCGGCCTGCATGCCCGAGCGGCTCAGCGCGGTCCTGCCTGACGGCATGACCGTGACCGATGCCTGCCCGCTGAGCCCCGGCACGGCGTCGCTGCAGGATGCGGTCACGAGTTGCACCTGGGAGTTCGCGCTGGCCGAGAGCGACGTCACGTCCGCTGCCGGTTGGGCGGCGCGGGTGCGGTCGGCGGACAGCCTACCCCTGCAACGGGAGCGCAAGGGTCGAACCACCACCTCCGATGTGCGCACGGCCGTCGGAGACCTGCACATTCTGGACGCCTCGGTCGGGAGCGTCCTCGTTGCCGAACTCGGCACGAAACCCCGGGCGGTGCGGCCCGCAGAATTCCTGCGGCTCATCGCCCCCCCGCTGGCCGCCGGGCGAGTCCGGCGGTTGCACCAATGGATTACGCGGGACGGCGAGCGGTACGAGCCGCTTGCTCCCGAAGCCGGCGTGTTGGCGCCGGCCGGCGATTCGCTCGCCGCGGCCTCGATCGACGCCGTTCCCGCTGCGCAGCAAGAGGTCTGCGCGTGATGAGAAGGGAACTACACAATGTCTTCGTCCCCCCCAACGGACGCCGGATCCGCCAAGAGCCGCGCTGATTCCAAGAGCCGCACCGAGTCCGACAAGAAGGACAACGGTCGGGTAACCGGGCCTGAGGGCCGCAGCGGCCGAACCCGAGGCCAGACGACGGCCGGCGACGGCTCCGCGGAGCAGCGCAAGCCCCGAATCGGCGACAGCCGCCCCGCCCCGCCACCTTCCGGCGAGACGAAGCCGGCCAAGTCCCAGTCCTCCGGCCGTGGCGGCGGCAACAAGGGCGGGTCGCGTTCGGGCGGCGAAAGGAGCGGGTCGCGTTCGGGCGGCGAGAGGAGCGGGTCGCGTTCGGGCGGCGAGAGGAGCGGGTCGCGTTCGGGCGGCCGGCGCCGGCGCCGCGGCGGCCGCGGATCGGGATCGCGTGGCGGGCAGCAGCACAAGCCCGTCGAGGCGCTGACCGGCGGTGATCCGGTCGAGCTCGACGCCGAGACACTGGCCAAGCGGCGCGGGCGGGCTCGCAAGGGCCGCCCGGTCGGCCGCTACCTCATGGCCATCCACGTCACCTCCGACGCGACCCACGTGGCGGTCCTGGAGGGGCGGGCCCTCGTCGAGTACTACGTGTCCCGCCCCGCCAACGACACGACCGAGATCTACGGGAACATCTGTCTCGGCCGTGTCCAGAACGTGCTGCCCGGCATGGAGGCGGCGTTCGTGGACATCGGAACGCCCAAGAACGCCATCATGTACCGGGGCGACGTGCAGTTCGACGCCGAGGACCTGGAGCGCTCCAGCCGACCGCAGATCAGCCAGGCCCTGAAGGTGGGCCAGCGGGTTCTCTGCCAGGTCACCAAGAACCCGATCGCCCACAAGGGTGCACGTCTGACCCAGCAGGTCTCCCTGGCCGGCCGCTACGTCGTGCTGGTGCCCAACAGCGATGCCTACGGCATCTCCAAGCGGCTCTCCGACAAGGAGCGTCGCCGGCTGCGCCGCATCCTGGACGGCGTCAAGCCGGCCGAGCACGGCGTGATCGTGCGGACCGCCGCTGAGGGTGTCACCCCCGAGGAGATCCGTCAGGACGTCACGCGTCTGGTGTCGCAGTGGGACCAGATCGACTCGCTCGCCAAACGGTCCAAGGCCCCGTCGCTGCTCTACCGCGAACCCGACGTGGCGCTGCGGGTCATCCGCGAGGAATTCACGACCGACTACCGCAGCGTCCAGATCGACGATGCCGACCTCTTCGAGTCGGTGTCGAAGTACGTCGAGAGCGTCGCCCCCGCGCTGGCCGAGCGCGTCTCCTTCTACGACCGCTCGAAGGAGAACCTGGATCTGTTCGAGCGCTACCACGTGTACGGCCAACTCCGCAAAGCAGTGGACCGCACCGTATGGCTCCCGTCGGGAGGCTCGCTGGTGATCGAGCACACCGAGGCGATGACCGTGATCGATGTCAACACCGGCCGCAACGTGGGCTCGACGAGCCTCGAGCAGACCATCCTCGAGAACAACCTGGAGGCGGCGGCGGAAATCCCGCGCCAGCTGCGGCTGCGCGACATCGGCGGGATCATCGTGGTCGACTTCGTCGACATGGAGAGCAAGAACAACCGCCAGAAGGTCATGAGTGCGCTGCGCGACGCACTGTCGCAGAGCAAGACGCACACGCGGGTGAGCGATATCTCCAACCTGGGGCTCGTGGAGATGAGCCGCAAGCGGATCGGCGAGGGGTTGCTGGAATCGCTCTCCCGGGCCTGCGATACCTGTGACGGCTGGGGGATCCGGCTCGACGAAACGCTGTTGGGCAGATCCAGCGACGCCGATAGCGTGTAGGGGCTATGTACGCAGTCGTTGCGGCCGGCGGTAAGCAGTACCGCGTGAGCGAGGGTGAGGTGATCACCACCGAGCTGCTCGGCCCTGCCGGCGCGGAGGTGGACCTGCGCCCGGTGCTCTACGTGGACGGCGACAGGGTGCTCGCCACACCTGACGAGTTGACGGCGGTGGCTGTCAAGGGCCGGATCGTCACCGAGACGAAGGGCCCCAAGATCAGGGGATTCACCTACAAGTCGAAGAGCAACCAGCGACGGAGCTGGGGGCATCGCCAGCGGCACTCGCTGGTGGAGATAACCGAGATCGGGATGGCATAGGCATGTCCAAGACCAAGGGCGGGGGCTCGACCCGCAACGGCAGAGATTCACAGGCCAAGCGGCTCGGAGTGAAGGTCTACGACGGAACCTGGGTCTCCGCGGGTTCCATCATCGTGCGCCAGCGAGGCACCAAGTTCCATCCGGGCCACAACGTGGGCCGTGGCGGGGACGACACCCTGTTCGCCACCGCTGACGGCCGCGTGTCGTTCGGCTCCCGCGGCCGGCGCAAGTTGGTGGACGTTCTCACCGACTGACGGTAGTCCGGCCTTCCAGGCGCCCCCCGGTGGGGGGCGGCGCCGTATTCTTGGACCGTGTCGGAGTTCGTTGACGAGTGCGCGCTCTGCGTGCGCGGCGGTGACGGTGGTGCCGGCTGCGTGTCCTTCCGGCGGGAGGCGCACGTCGACCGGGGAGGCCCCGACGGTGGCGACGGCGGCCGTGGGGGCGACGTCCGGTTGGAGGCCGACCGCAATGTGGCGTCACTGCTGGCGTTTCGCGATCATCCGCACCGCCGGGCCACCTCGGGGGGACACGGATCGGGCAGGGGCCGCCACGGTCCTTCCGGCGCCGACCTGCTGGTGAAGGTGCCCGAAGGCACTGTCGTGCTCTCCGCCGACGGTGATCACCTCGCCGATCTGACGACCCACGGTCAGCGCTACCTGGCCGCTCCGGGGGGAGTGGGCGGCCGGGGCAACGCCCGCTTTCTCACCAACCGTCGCCGCGCGCCGCGCTTCGCCGAGCAGGGCGAGCAGCCCACCGAGCGCTGGCTGCGGCTCGAATTGAAGTTGCTCGCCGATGTGGCGCTGGTGGGCCTTCCGAACGTGGGCAAGAGCACCCTGATCTCCCGCCTCTCCGCCGCCCGTCCCAAGATCGCCGACTATCCCTTCACCACCCTCGTGCCGAACCTGGGTGTGGTCGTGACCGACGAGGGGGAGGAGTTCGTGGTCGCCGACGTGCCGGGGCTCATCGAGGGCGCCAGCGAGGGACGGGGACTGGGCCACCGCTTCCTGCGCCACATCGAGCGTGCCCGCGCCCTGGTGCTGCTGATCGACCTCGGGCCGGCCGCCGAGGCAACCCCCGATGTCCAGTTGCGCATCCTGAGGACCGAACTCGGCACTTACCGGCCGGACCTGCTGGAGCGACGGCACCTCGTGGTGGGATCGAAGGCCGACGTGGCCACCGTGAGCCTGGCCGAGGCTGACATGGCGGTCTCGGCGGTGACCGGCGCCGGCGTGGCCGAGCTGACCGGTCGCCTGGCGACACTGGTGCGCCAAGCCCGCTTGGACGAGTCTCAGCCGGCAGCCGAGACGGCACCGGTGGTCCACCGTCCCGTGGCCGATCGGGCGGCCGACGCCATCAGCGTCCGGCGCGAGGGGGAAACCTGGGTGGTCCTGGGACGTCCGGCGGCACGGGCGGTGGCCCTGTCGGACCTCACCGACCCGCAGGCGCAGGACTACATGGCGCAGCGGCTCCGGACGCTCGGTGTGGACCGGGAACTTGCCCGAGCGGGCGCTCGCGCCGGCGACGAGGTGCGCATCGGCTCGCTGGCCTTCGACTACGAGCCCGACGAGGCGATCGCCCCCGCAGCGCGCGCCACACGTTCCGGGCGACGCGGCCGATGATCGTCGTCGTCAAGATCGGCACCTCCTCGCTCGTCGACGAGTCGGGACACGTGGACACCGCTGAGATCCGACGTCTCTGCGGGCTGCTGGCCGAGTTGCGCGCCGACGGGAAGCACGTCCTCCTGGTGACCTCGGCAGCGATCACGGCGGGTCGCCGGCTGCTGGGATTCGAGACCCGACCCACCGATCCTGTGCTGTTGCAGGCGGCCTCCGCGGTGGGCCAGGGCCACCTCATGGCGATGTACAACGAGTCCTTCGCTGCGGTGGGGCTCGTGGCGGGACAGATCCTGCTGACGCCCCTGGACTTCTTCGAGCGGAGCCGCTACCTGCGGGTGCGCGACACGCTGCAGCGCCTGCTGTCGCTCGGCGTGGTGCCTGTCATCAACGAGAACGACGCCGTCGCCGACGATGAGATCCAGTTCGGCGACAACGACCGCATCGCCGCGCTCGTGGCGCAGCTGGTGCGGGCGGACCTGCTGGTGATCCTCACCGACACCGAGGGTCTGCACACCGCCGATCCGCGCCTGGAGAACGAGGCGTCCCTCATCGCCGAGATCCAGGAGATCGACCGGGAACTGGAAGCCGCAGCCGGCGGTGTCGGCAACGCCGACGCGCGCGGCGGCATGGCCTCGAAGCTCTCGGCGGCCAAGATCGCCAGCTGGGCCGGGGTCCCCACAGTGATCGCCTCCGCCCGCCGCCCGGGCGTGCTGCGCGACGCTGTGGCCGGCAAGAACGTCGGCACGCTGGCACGGCCGCGGGCGCAGCGGTTGGGCGCGCGCAAGCTGTGGATCGCCTTCGCAGTGCGGTCCGTCGGCCGGCTGGGTGTCGACGAGGGGGCGCGCAACGCGCTGGTGGATCGCGGGAAGTCGCTCCTGGCCGTGGGCGTGCGCACCGTCGGCGGCGAATTCGTGGCCGGCGACGCCGTGGAGGTGGCGGGGCCCGACGATGAGGTCTTCGCCAAGGGGCTCGTCCGGATGCCCTCGGCTCGCCTGGACGCCGTCATCGGTCGCCGGAGTACCGAGCACGAGGCCGGAACACCGGAGGAGTTGATCCACCGCGACGACATGGTGCTACTGGCGCCCTAGGGAGCGTTGCCGGTGAGTCGTTCAAGGTCGCGCCCTCCGGCGAGAGGAAGTTGCTGAGGATGGCCGTCGACATCGTGTTGGCTCTCGCCGGGCTGGTACTGCTGCTGGTCGGCTCCGACTGGCTGGTCGCGGGCGGTTCCCGGCTGGCGGCGCGCCGGGGGATCCCGCCGGTCGTCGTGGGCGCGGTGATCCTTGGGTTCGGCACGAGCCTCCCGGAGTTGGTCGTGGGTCTGGCCGCCGCGGCGGGAGGCGATGCGTCCCTCGGCCTTGGAGGCATCGTTGGGTCCAACGTCGCCAACATGGGCCTCGTGCTCGGTGTCGCCGCCCTTGCCGTTCCCATCGCCGCCAATCGCGCCGCCTGGCGCCGGGTCCCGCTGGCCATCGGCTCGGTCCTGCTGCTGGCGGTCTTCCTGCTCACCGGCGGCGGGGTCGTCGAGCGCTGGGAGGGCGGTGTGCTCCTCGCGGCGATGGCCGGCGCCACCTGGTGGCTGTTGCGCAGCCCGCAGGCACCCGACGAGCAGCCGGGTGCCGCCCCGGGACCGGACGACGCCAGCCCCAACCGCTTGAACCGCAGGATCGATGCCGCGGTGCGTCGCCTGGTTCCGCGCAGTCGCGGTGAGTTCTGGCGCCTGGCTCTGGGTCTGGTGGCGATCGTGGCGGGTGCGCAACTCGCCGTCGAAGGCTTCACGGGGATCGCCGAGCGCATCGGGCTGGCCACCGGCCTGGTCGGCCTCAGCCTGGTGGCGATCGGCACCTCGCTGCCCGAACTGGCCACCGCGCTCGCCGGGATCCGCCGGGGCCAACCCCTGCTCACCCTCGGCAACCTGCTGGGCAGCAACATCTTCAACAGCCTGGGAATCGCGGGCGTCGTCGCGCTGGTTCGCCCGGGCGGGCTCGGCAGCGACGGCGTGCCCTGGGTCGCCGCCGGTGCCATGTTGGGCATGATCCTGCTGGCCACGCTGTTCCTGTTCACGAAGCGGCGCAGGCGTCGGCTGGAACGCTGGGAGGGCGGCGTCCTGCTGGCCGCCTACGCGGCCGCCCTGCCACTCATCCTCGTCACCTGACGAACCCGGACTGTCCCACACCCCCGAGGGCGGGGGACGCCGGGGTCGGGGCCGGATCGACTCCGTAGGCGAGAGCCGGACAAGCACCGCGGGCGCCGGACACAGCATCGTGGGCGTTCTGTCCCGTCATTCCGACGGAGGCCGGAATCCACTTCCCAGCGGCCCGACCGGCGTTGCCGGGGGACCGGTGCGTATCGCCCTACTGGTCGCCGTCGGTCTCGCCCTACTGGTCGCCGTCGTCGGTGTCGTCGGTCTCGGCCTCGATCGTCTCGGCGAGCCGCCGGAGGTTCTCCGGTGTGGCGGTGCCGTCCATCTCGCCGAGATAGGCCGGCAGCTTCACGCCCACCTGTCCGGCCAGGTCCTGCAGTGGCGGCAGGGCGCCGATCAGGCCGGAGAGGAAGTTGGCGGTGCTGCCGCGCTCACCGTTGCCTCCGCCGGAATCCCAGACCGTGACCTGGTCGATCTTGAGGTTGGAGATGGCCTTGACCTGCTCGGCCACCAGCGCCGGGAGTTGCTCGGCGATGAGCATCAGCGCGGCCAACTGCGCCTCGCCGCCGGTGCGGTCCACCAGCTCGCCCAGACCCTCGGCCCGGCGGGTCAACAGGGCCAGCAGACCCATGGCCTCGGCCTCCATGCGGAGGCGCTGCCCGTCGGCCTCGCCGCCCTGGACCAGGCGGATGCGGTCGGCCTCTGCCTCGGC
>Ga0209020_1001593_pt1 | contig 21820 bp, 20 predicted proteins | sample PinacodermBB_FD_187298 | JGI IMG/M metagenome (GOLD analysis project Ga0209020, IMG submission 187298) | Host-associated microbial community of the marine sponge Aplysina aerophoba from Gulf of Piran - sponge pinacoderm, lysed by bead... | ecosystem: Host-associated > Porifera > Sponge >... | reverse complement strand
GCAGCGCCTTGATGTAGCGCGGCAGTATGCCGACGCCGTGGCTGTCATGGCCCGTCAGGTTGGCATAGACGAGGTTGTCGGCGACGTCCGCCGGCTCATCCCCGATGCTTCCGGCGGCGGCGCAGACGGCGCGCACGACGGCGCGCAGGTTCTCATGGCGAATCGTGGGCATGGGAGGCAGTCCGTTTCTATTCGGCGGCGGCGGGATATTCCGGGAAGAGGCGCCCCAGGCCATCGGGGGCGGCGAGGCCGCGTTCGGTGATGAAGCCGGTCACGAGCCGCGCGGGCGTGACGTCGAAGGCGTAGTTGGCCGCAGGCGAGCCGGGCGGCGTCACGGCGACAGACGCAACATCGCCCCCTGCCGTCTGCCCCCAGACCTGCCGCACCTCGGAGGCGTCGCGCTCCTCGATCGGGATCGAGGCGAGGCCGTCCGAGACCGTCCAGTCGATGGTCGGGCTCGGCAAGGCAACATGGAAGGGAACGCCATTGTCGAAGGCGGCGAGCGCCTTGGTGTAGGTGCCGATCTTGTTGCACACGTCGCCGGTCGCGGTCGTGCGGTCGGTGCCGACAATGCAGAGATCGACCAGCCCGCGCTGCATCGCATGGCCGGCGGCATTGTCCACGATCACCGTGTGCGGCACGCCATGCCTGCCGAGCTCCCAGGCCGTCAGATGCGCGCCCTGGTTGCGCGGCCGGGTCTCGTCCACCCAGACATGCACGTCGATGCCGGCATCGTGGGCCATGTAGATCGGCGCCAGCGCCGTGCCCCAGTCCACCGTCGCCAGCCAGCCGGCATTGCAATGGGTCAGGACATCGATCCGGCCATCCTTCTTCTCCGCCACTGCGCGGATAAGGCCGAGCCCATGCTCGCCGATAGCGTAGTTGATCGCCACGTCCTCGTCGCAGATTTCGCCGGCCCGGCCGAAAGCCGCAGCGGCACGCTCCCGCGGCCGCAACGGGCGGACCCTCGCGGCCACATCCTCCAGCGCCCAGGCGAGGTTCGCCCCCGTCGGGCGGGTGGCGAGCAGGGTGCGCCGGGCGTCTTCGAGCCCGGTGTCGGAGGGATCGCGGAAGAGCGCGAGCGCGAGGCCGTAGGCGCCGGTCGCGCCGATCAGCGGGGCGCCGCGCACCAGCATCGCGCGCATCGCATGGGCGGCGTCCTCCAGGGACTCCAGCCTCACGGTCTCGAAGCGGTGCGGCAGCCGGGTCTGGTCGATGATGCGCACGGCGCGGCCGTCCGCTTCCGGCCAGATGCTGCGATAGGCGGTGCCGTCGACCTTCATGGGCCGCCGTTTAGCACCCTCCCCGCAACGGCGTCCAGCTTGGCCAGCAGCGCCGGATCGCGCTTTTCCGGCGCGGTTATCAGCGCGTAGTCCAGCGCCGTGTGGCAGCCGGCGGAACAGGCCTCGCGGCGCTCCGCCAGCGCCGGCGCGACATGGCGGACCAGCCCCCTGCCTCGCTCCGCATTGTCGAGCAGCACGCGGATCACCGCCTCGACGGACACGTCCTCATGCTCCTCGTGCCAGCAATCGTAGTCGGTGACCATGGCGACGGTCGCGTAGCAGAGCTCGGCCTCGCGCGCGAGCTTGGCTTCGGGCATGGCGGTCATGCCGATGACGGCGCAGCCCCAGCTCCGGTAGAGGGCGCTTTCCGCGCGGGTCGAGAATTGCGGGCCTTCCATCGCGAGATATGTGCCGCCGCGATGCAGCGACACTCCGGCCGTGGCCGCGGCCTCCACCAGGGCGTCGCCCAAGCGCGCGCATACCGGGTCCGCCATCGACACATGCGCCGTGCAGCCCGCGCCGAAGAAGCTCTTGGCGCGCGCAAAGGTGCGGTCGATGAACTGGTCCACCAGCACGAAGTCGCCCGGCGCATGCTCCTCCATGAGCGAGCCGACCGCCGAGAGCGACACGATCTCCGTTACGCCGGAGCGTTTGAGCGCATCGATATTGGCGCGGTTGTCCAGGTCGGTGGGGCTAATCGGGTGCCCCCGCCCGTGGCGCGGCAGGAAGCGCAGTTCGGCGTCTCCCAGCCGGGCGTGGAGGATTTCATCGGAGGGACGGCCCCAGGGGGTCTCGACCGCGATCCAGCGTCTGTTGTCCAGCCCGTCGATATCGTAGAGGCCGCTGCCTCCGACGATCCCGATGACCGGGCGCGCCGTCAATGCACGGCGCTCCAGACCTTCCGCTTCAGGGCGTAGAGTATGCCGGTCAGCACCAGCAGGAAGATGATGACCTTGACGCCCAGCCGATGCCGGTCCTCAAGCTGCGGTTCGGCCGCGAACATGAGGAAATGCGAGACGTCCACGGCCATCTGGTCGACCGTGGCCGGCGTGCCGTCGGCATATTCGACCAGATCGTCGCTGAGCGGCGGCGGCATGGCAATCCGGTGGCCGGAGTAATACATGTTGTAGCTCTGGGTATCGCTCATCTCCATGCCTTCCGGCGGGTCCGCATAGCCCGTCAGCACGGCGGCGATATAGTCCGGCCCACCCGCCTGGTTCTTGGCCATCAGGCTGAGGTCCGGCGGCAATGCGCCGCCGTTCGCGGCCTTGGCGGCATTGTCGTTCGGGAAGGGCGAAACGAACCGGTCCGAGAGCTTGCCGGGGCGCTCGAACATCTCGCCTTCCGAGTCCGGCCCGTCCACAATGAACGCGTTCGCCGCCTCGACCTTCGCCGCAGCCTCGGAAAGGCCGATCTGCATGAGGTTGCGGTAATACAGGAGCCGCATGGAATGGCAGGCGGCGCAGACCTCGCGATAGACCTGGTAGCCGCGCTGGAGGGCGGCGCGGTCGAACGTGCCGAATATGCCGTTGAAGCTCCACTCCCGCTCCGGCGGCTGCGGGCCATCCCCGGCTGCCGAGGCAGCGCCGGGCAGGACGGCGAGTCCCAGGACGGCGCCGAGCGCGGCGCCGATCAGCCTGTTTCGCATCACGCTCTCTCCATCGCGCCGGCGCTGCCGCCGCCCGGCGGCGATGGACCTCCTCCGCCGAGCACCGGCTCGCCGATACTGAGCGGCAGCGGCCGCGGCCGCTCGAACACCGAGAGCAGGGGCAGGATGACCAGGAAGTGCGCGAAATAGTAGACCGTGGCGAGGCGCCCGATATGGATGTACCAGCCTTCCGCCGGCTTGGCGCCGATATATCCGAGCACCAGGCAGTCGATCACCAGCAGCCAGAACACCTGCTTGTAGATCGGGCGGAAGCGGGCGCTGCGCACCGGCGAGCGGTCCAGCCAAGGCAGGATGAACAGCACGGCGATCGCCGCGAACATGGCGACGACGCCGAGCAGCTTGTCGGGAATGGCGCGCAAGATCGCGTAGAAGGGCAGGAAATACCACTCCGGCACGATATGCGGCGGCGTGACCAGGGGGTTCGCCGGCACATAGTTGTCGGGATGGCCCAGATAGTCGGGCGCGAAGAACACGAACAGGCAGAAGATCGTCAGGAACAGCCCGAGCCCGAAGAAGTCCTTGATCGTGTAGTAGGGGTGGAAAGGGATGCTGTCCTGCTTGCCGCGAAGCTCGATGCCGAGCGGGTTGTTGGAGCCGTGGGTGTGCAGCGCCACCACATGCAGCACCACGACGCCGACGATCACGAAGGGCAGGAGGTAGTGCAGCGAGTAGAACCGGTTGAGCGTCGGGTTATCGACCGCGAAACCGCCCCAGAGCCAGCTCACAATGTGCTCGCCGACCAGGGGGATCGCCGAGAACAGGTTGGTGATGACCGTGGCGCCCCAGAAACTCATCTGGCCCCAGGGCAGCACATAGCCCATGAAGGCCGTCGCCATCATCAGCAGCATGATGACGACGCCGAGGATCCAGAGAATCTCCCGCGGCGACTTGTAGGAGCCGTAATAGATCCCGCGGAAGATATGGATATAGACGACGATGAAGAAGAAGGACGCGCCGTTCATGTGGATGAACTGCACCAGCCACCCGAAGGGCACATCGCGGCGGATCCGCTCCACGCTGTCGAACGCATGGTCCACATGCGGCGTGTAGTTCATCGCCAGCACGATGCCGGTGACGATCAGCACGATCAGCATGAAGCCGGCGAGCGAGCCGAAATTCCACCAGTAGTTGAGGTTTTTCGGAGTCGGATACTCATGCATCTCGTGATGCATGAAGGTGAAGACCGGCAGCCGGTAGTCGATCCAGCGGACGATCGGATTGTCGAATTTGGGCGCAGCCATCGCTACTCAGCCGATCAGGATACGGGTGTCGTCGAGGAAGCGGTATGGCGGAACCGCGAGGTTCTCGGGCGCCGGTCCCTTGCGGATGCGCCCGGAGGTGTCGTAGTGCGAACCGTGGCAGGGGCAGAACCAGCCGCCGTATTCGCCCTTCTCGTCCGTGCCCTTCTGGCCCAGCGGGATGCAGCCGAGATGGGTGCATATGCCCACCAGGATCAGCCATTCGGCCTTCTGCACCCTCTCGGTATCGGCCATCGGATCGGGCAGGCTGTCGAGCGGGGTTTCTTCGGCTTCCCTGATTTCGGCCTCCGTGCGCCGGCGCACGAAGACGGGCTTCTTCTGCCAGACGACGGTGATCGATTGGCCGGGCTCGATGGGCTCCAGATCGACCTCGGTGGTCGAGAGCGCGAGCGTGTCAGCCGCCGGGTTCATGTTGTCGATGAGCGCCCATGTGGCTGCAGCCGCCCCGACTGCGCCCATGCCACCCGCTGCATATTCGAGAAAATCGCGGCGCGTGACGCCGTCGCCGCCCGCCCCGTCCGCCGTTGCCGCCATGTACGGAAAACTCCTCCGCGCCTCCGGACACCGGGCGCCTGCCGCATAGCCCATTCGAGTATGTCTTGCGGCCCCCGTGTCGCTATGCGACCCGATGCCGCGTAAATTGCGGCCACGGTCCTTAATCGTTCTTTTCCGGATGGTTATGCCGCAGATTGGAGACAGGTTGTTCGAGGCGGGAGGCCTGCGGTGACGGATGCAGCCGGGGCACGCCGGGCGCGCTCGCGCGTCTGGTTCGAGGAGTTGCGCGATTCGTTCTGCGCCGCCTTCGAGGCGCTGGAGCCTGCCGGTGCGCGTTTCGAGCGTCGGGCCTGGGAACGGCCGGGCGGCGGCGGCGGCGTCATGTCCGTCATGAAGGGCGACGTGTTCGAGAAGGTCGGCGTCAATGTTTCGACCGTGCACGGTGCCTTCTCCGAAGAGTTCCGGGACCGGGTGCCCGGCGCCGCGGAGGACCCGCGCTTCTGGGCCTCCGGCATCTCGGTGGTCGCGCATATGGCCTCGCCCTTCGTGCCGGCGATGCACATGAACACCCGCCATATCGAGACGACCGTAGCCTGGTTCGGCGGCGGGGCGGACCTCACGCCCATGTTCCCCGAACACGCCGCGGCCGAGGGGCAGGCCTTCCACAGGGCCCTCGAAGACGCCTGCAACCGCCACGACGACGCCTACTACCCGCGCTTCAAGGCATGGTGCGACGAGTATTTCCACCTGCCCCACCGGAACGAACCGCGCGGGCTCGGCGGCATTTTCTTCGACAATCTGGACAGCGGCGACCGGGAGGCGGACTTCGCCTTCGTGCAGGATGTCGGGCGCGCGGTGCTGGAGGTCTATCCGGAGATCGTGCGCATGCGGATGGGCGCCCCCTGGACCGAGGAGGACCGACAGCACCAGCTCCGCCGGCGCGGGCGCTATGTCGAGTTCAACCTGCTCCACGACCGGGGCACCCGCTTCGGCCTGATGACCGGCGGCAATATCGACGCCATCCTGATGTCCCTGCCGCCGCTCGCCGCCTGGGACTGAGAACGGCCAGACCGGATGCGACGCAAACAGTGACCTTCGCGGGAAATCCGGGATAAGATTTGGCCGGTCGAATTCCGCGCGCGCCCTCGTCCCACACGCTCGCGGTCGACGAAAAAGGAGGCCACCATGCTGAAACGTATCGCGACCTTGCTCATCGCCTGCCTCGCGGGGGCGCTGGCAGCGGCGCCGTCGGGGGCCGAGACGGTCCTCAAGATTTCCAGCTGGGCCCCGCCGACCCACCCCATGAACTCGGTCGTGTGGCCGACATGGGGGAAATGGGTCAGCGAGGCGACCGAGGGCCGGGTAACGACCAAGATCGAGTACAAGCTCGCATCGCCGCTCAACCAGTTCGCGCTGGTGCGCGACGGCATTGCGGACGCCGCCTGGATCTTCCACGGCTACAACACGCGCTATGTGGCATCGCAGGTCGTCGAGATGCCGGACCTCGGCACCAGCGCCGAGGCCGCCAGCGTCGCCTACTGGAAGGTGCATGAGAAATACCTCCACAAGGCGAACGAACACCGCGGCACCGTGCTGATCGGGCTGATGTCGCACGGTCCGGCGGTCATCCAGACGAAGAAGCCGCTGACGGCGCTTTCGGACCTCGACGGCTTGAAGATCCGGGTTCCGGGCGGCGTCGGCAGCCTGGCCGGCAAGGCTCTCGGCGTCACCGCGGTGAAGCTGCCTGCGCCCAAGGTTTATGAGGCACTGTCATCCGGCGTCGCAGACGGCATCTTCATGCCGATAGAGACCCAGAAATCCTTCCGCCTGAAAGAGGTCGTCCCGCATGTGACCATAATGCCGGGCGGGCTCTATTACGGCAGCTTCGCGCTCATCATGAGCCCTGCCGCGCTGGAAGGGATGTCGGAGGCCGACCGGAAGGCGGTGATGAGCGTTTCGGGCCTCAAGCTGTCGCAGTTCGCCGGCACCCAGTGGGATGCCGCCGACGAGGCCGGCCTGGCGGCGGCGAAGGAGGCGGGGACCACAGTCCAGGAAGCGAGCCCGGCCATGAAGGAGGAATATCTCGCCCTCATGAAGCCGGTGGAAGATGCCTGGGTCGAGCGGGCGAGCGAGGGCGGCTACGACGCCGGGGCAGCGCTTGCGGACCTCCGCCGGATCGCCCGCGAATATGACAAGGCGCGGTGAGCGAAACGGATCGACCTGACGAAACGCCCCCTTCGGAACGGCGCAGCCGTAACCGGCTGATCGCCATTCCGGAAGGGGCGTCCGCGCTCGTGCTGTTTGCGTTGATGGCGATGACCTGCATTGACGTCATCGGGCGCGAACTCTTCGGGACCCCTCTCGACGGCGCGACCGAGCTGACGCAGCTCATGCTCGGTGTCATCGTGTTCGCAATCCTTCCCTCGGTGTGCCTTCGCGAGGAGCATGTCTCCGTCGACCTGCTCGATCTCTGGTTCCCCGAACGGCTGGTCCCGCTGCGCCAGGCGGTGCTGAACGCGGTCATGGCGGTCGCGCTCGGCTTCGTGGCCTGGCGGGTCTGGATCATCGCCGACCTGACTGCCGACTACGGCGACGCGACCGAGTTCCTCGAAATCAGGCTGGCGCCGATCAACTATTTCATCGCCGTGCTCAGCGGCGGCGGCGCGGCGGCGCTTGTCGTCAACACCGTTCGCCACGCGCGGACGGCGCTTGCGACGGCCGGCGCCGCGAAGGATGCGCCGGACGACCGCGGAACCTCCTGACCGGATAGCGGTTCGGGAAACATGGACATCGTTTTCATCGGCTTTGCCGCACTTCTCGTTCTGGTGTTCCTCAGGATGCCGATCGCATTCGCGATGGGCCTCGTGGGCTTTGCCGGCTTCGGTTACCTGACGGGATGGCAACCGTCGCTCTCGATGGTCGGCACGCTGGTTTCCGAAACGGCGCTTTCCTACGGCCTGTCGGTGGTGCCGCTGTTCATCCTGATGGGCAATCTCGTGTCGCGGGCAGGCCTCTCCGGTGAGCTCTACGCCGCCTCCCACGCGTTTCTCGGCGACCGGCGGGGCGGGCTGTCGATGGCGACAATCGTCGCCTGCGGCGGCTTCTCGGCGATCTGCGGCTCCAGCCTCGCGACGGCGGCGACGATGTCCAAGGTGGCCATGCCGCCGATGCGCCGCTACGGATATTCGGACAGCCTTGCCTCAGCCTCGATCGCCGCCGGGGGCACGCTCGGCATCCTGATCCCGCCCAGCATCATTCTGGTGATCTACGGGTTGATGACGGAGACCAGCATCCGCGAACTGTTCGCCGCCGGCTTCATTCCCGGCCTCGTCGGGGTGCTGTTCTACCTCGGCGCCGTGCAATGGGTCGTCTGGCGCCGCCCCGAGGAGGGACCCAGGGCGGAACGCACTCCGTGGCGGGGGCGCCTGGCGGCGCTCGGCGGCGTCTGGGGCACGTTGCTGCTGTTCGTACTGGTGATGGGCGGCATTTACGGCGGGCTGTTCACCCCGACCGAGGCCGCCGGCATCGGGGCCGGCGGCGCCTTCATCATCGCGCTCGCCCGGGGCACGCTCAGCTGGCGGTCGCTGCTCGAAGTGCTGACCGACAGCGCGCGCACGACGGCGATGCTGTTCACCGTGCTGATCGGCGCGCTGATCTTCTCGAACTTCGTCAACCGGGGCGGGCTGCCGGCCGGGCTGCTCTCGCTGGTTACGGGGTACGACCTGCCGCCATTGGCGGTGATCGCAATCATCCTCGCGATCTATCTCGTGCTCGGCTGCGTTTTCGAGAGCCTGTCGATGCTGCTGCTGACGATCCCGATCTTTTTTCCGGTTGTGCAGGGGCTCGGCTATGCGGGGCTGGGACCGGAGGCAATTCTCGTCTGGTTCGGCATCATTGCGGTCGTGGTCACCGAAATCAGCCTGATAACGCCGCCGGTCGGCCTCAACGTCTTCGTGCTCTCGGGCGTGCTCAAGGACGTCAAGACCAGCACGGTATTCAAGGGCGTGACGCCATTCTGGTGCGCCGATATCGGGCGCCTTGCGCTCCTGGTCGCATTTCCCGCGCTTTCGCTCGCCCTGCCGCGGCTGTTCTACGGCTGAGCGGGGTCCGGGCGGGTCAGGCCGCGGCGCGCTCCTGTGCGTCGGGCCGCCAGGCCGGCAGGGGCGCGCCTTCCACGGTGACGCGGTGCATGAGGCGGCGGTGGCCGGCATAGTCGTTGAGCGCATAATGCCAGGTCGCGCGGTTGTCCCAGAAGACCACCGTGCCCGGCTCGAAGCGCACCCGGCAGGTGAATTCCGGCCGGCTCCCGTGCTCGTAGAGCACCTGCAGCAGCGGGCGGCTTTCCTCGACCGTCCAGCCGTCGAAACGCACGGTGAAGCCGCGGTTGACGTAGAGCGAGGGCCGGCCGCTGACCGGATGGCGGATGACGACCGGATGCACGGCGTCCTGCAATGCGGCCTCGTTGTTGCCGAGCCGGCCGGCGAGGTCGCTGCCGTCCTTCACATAGTCGGCGCGCGTCCCGAAGACATGGCGGCTCGAATGCACGGCCTTCATGCCGGAGAGCATCGCCTTCAGCCCGTCCGACAAGGCGTCGTAAGCGGCATACATGCTGGAAAACTGCGTGTCGCCGCCGAAGGGCGGCAATTCGCGCGCAACAAGGATCGAGCCCAGCGCCGGCTCGACGTCGTAGGTGTGGTCGGTATGCCAAGCGCCGCCGATATTCGCCTTCTGATCCGGCTCCTTGCGCACCTCGGCGATGCCCGGATAGCCGTCCGCCGCCTTGAAGAAGCGGTTGATGTTGACGCCGCCGAACGCCTCGCCCATGGCAACGTGGCCTTCCGGCGACAGCTCCTGCCCGCGAAACACCAGCACGCCGTATTCGCCGAGCCCGGCCTGCAGCGCCTCCACGCGCTCCGGGGTCAGCTCCCGCTCCAGATCGATGCCAAAGACCTCCGCGCCACATGCGCCCGAAATCGGGGTGAAATCCATTACCGTGCCTCCGTCGCTCTGCGTGCAATATAGCGCGCCGGAAGAAAACGGGGAGAGCCGAAATGACCGGGACCGCCTTCAAGTCGGCAACCGGACTCGCTGGCATGATCCGCAAGCGCGAGACCGGGCCGGAGAGCTGCTGGACCTCTATTTCGAGCCCGTCGCCGCCTCGCCGGTAAATCGACCGCTATATCTATCGATGGCGCCATCCGGAAAATCGAAGAGGTCCGACCTATCGCAACGCGATACGACAAAGCCACCGAGAGCTTCCGAGCCTTGCTCCATGCCTGCTCCACCGCCGCAAATGCCCAACGAGTTTCAACGGCCCTAAAACGACTTGAACACTACGCTCGGCAGCCACAGCGCCAGTCCCGGGAACCAGTACACCAGCGCCAGCACCACCAGTTCCAGGAGGATGAACGGAATCACGCCGCGGTACATATCCGCCAGCTTGATCTCCGGCGGGCTGATGCCGCGCAGGTAGAAGATGGCAGGCGCCATCGGCGGCGTCAGGTAGCTGGTCTGGATGACGATCAGGAACATGATGCAGAACCAGACGTCGTCGACGCCCATCTTGCGCAGCACGGCGACCGCCACCGGGATGATGATCAGCACGATGGAAATCAGATCCAGCACGAAACCGGCGATGAAGGCGATGAACAGCAAGATGAAGATGGTCGCGGTCGCGGAGAGGTCTGCCGCCGCCAGCAACCCTTCCACGGCGCTGATCCCGCCGAGCGCCACGAACACGCCGGCGAACATGGTCCCGCCGAGCAGAATGGTCAGGATCATGGCCGTCACCTGGAGCGTCTTCATGAACGCCGAGTGCAAGGTGGCGACGTTGAACCGGCCGTACACGACGGTCAGGATGACGGTGCCGATGGCGCCCATCGCCGCCGCCTCGGTAGGCGTTGCCCAGCCGAGCATGATCGTGCCGAGCACGGAGAAGATGAGCACCAGCGGCGGCACCATGGCCGTCGCGGTGATGTAGATACGCTGGGCCATGGGCGGATCGTCGTCGCTCGGCGGCAGGCGCGGCCCGTCCCCGGGCTTCAGCATGCACCGCACCAGGATGTAGATCACGTAGGACAGTGCGAGCAGCAGTCCCGGGAACAGCATGCCGACGAACAGATCGCCCACCGACACGTCGGCCACCGGACCGAGGATGACCACCACCACCGACGGCGGGATTATGGTGCCGAGCGAGCCGCCCGCGCAGATGGTGCCGGAGATGAGGCCCTTGTCGTACGCATAGCGCAGCATGATCGGGATGGCGAGCAGACCGACCACCGACTCGGTCGCTCCCACAACGCCGCTCGCCGCGGCGAACACGACGCACAGCAACACCGTGCCGACCGCCAGACCGCCCGGCAACCGGCGGGTCCAAAGGTGGATGGCCTCGAACAGGCGTTCGGCGATGCCGGAGCGCTCCAGCATCACGCCCATGAAGACGAACAGCGGCACGGCGGCCAGAACGTAATAGGAGGCGACGTCGTCGACCTTCGCCACGAGCTGATAGACCAGCGCGTCGCCGAAGCGGTAGTAACCGAAGATGACGGCGATTCCCATCAGCGACCACGCCACCGGGAACCCCATGAAGATGGCCACCATCAAGGCGGGAAACATCATGAGGCCGATGCCGAGAGTCATAGATCGACTCCATGCGATTCGAAGCCTTCCTCCTCGGCCAGGCCGAGGAGGACGCGCGCCGACCTGACAAGCTCGGCGAACGCCTGCAGGCACAGTACCGCGAAGGCGATGACCCAGACCGTTCTGAACGGCCAGATCACCGGATTCCAGGCGGATTCACCGGAAACTTCACCGCTCTCGACTGCCTCGTAGGCATATTCGTAGAGTCCGAAGGTGACCCAGATTGCGCCCGGCAACATCAGGAACACGAAGCCGCAGACATTCACAGTCGCTCGGCCCTTCGGCCCGATATTGTCGTAGATGAAGTCGACGCGGATGTGGCCGCGCTCCTTCATGCAGTATGCCATGCCGCACAGGTAGCAGGTGCCTGCGAGCATGTAGCCCACCTCGTAGGCCCAGAAGGTAGGCGCGTCGAACAGGTGGCGCGCCAGCACCTCGTAGACCATGGACAGGATGAGCGGAGCCATGACCCAGGCGCCGATAACGCCCAGGAGCTGGGAGAGGCGCTCTATTCCTCCGATGAGGGCAACCATACTGTGTCACTCCTCATCGCTGAGGCGAGTTGAGCGCGGGGCCCCGACCGCGGCGGCCGCGAACACCGTGACGGGAACCGGGCGGGCCACGCGGCCCGCCCGCTCGGACACCCCTAGCGGTAGCGGTGCGCCTCGGACCACGTCGCGGCGTAGTCCTGCTGGCTATTCCAGACGCGCGCGAACCATTCGTTCTCGCTGGCCTGCTTAGCGGCCCACTCGTCCGTGGCGGTCTTGGCCTTGGCGATGAAGTCCGCATCGAGATCGACGACCTCGTTGCCGCCCTTCAGGAAGTTCAGGAAGGACGGCGCGTCCTGGTGGCCGATTTCCATCCAGAAGTTGAACGTCATGCGCTCGCCCGCTCGCTGAAGCAACGTCTTGTTGCGGTCGGAGAGCTTGTCCCAGACGTCCTTGTTGATCTGGCACTCGTGGAACGCGGTCGGCTGATGGATGCCGGGCACCATGATGTATTTGGCGATTTTCTCGTAGCCGGCCGACTCGTTCATCCACGGCGTGCCCCACTCGATGCCGTCCACCACCTTGCGCTCGAGCGCCGGGTAAACCTCGGCGCCGGGCAGGATGACTGTGGACGCGCCGAGCGTTTGCGCGATTTCGGCCCAGGCACCGGAAGTGCGCACCTTCATGCCCTCGTAGTCGGCCAGCGACTCCACACGCTTGTGGCCGTGCATGAACACCTCGGGAGGCGCGGAACCGCAAGGAACTGAGGCGACGTTGAACTTGTCCAGGCGCCACTCCATCAGCAGGTCGGCGCCGCCGCCACGGAACATCCAGTGGACCATCTTCTCGTGTTCCATGGTGCCGGCGAAGCCGCCGAACAGCACGCCGGTCCGGTCGACGCCCCAGTCGTAGCCGGCCCAGTTATGGCTGATCTCCGCGACGCCCTTGCGCACGGTTTCGGTCACTTTGAGCGCCTTCCCGAGCGTGCCGCCCGGGAACACCTCGACCTTGATCTCACCGTTGGTAAGGAACTCGATCTCCTTGGCGATGCCCTTGGCGGTGTACTCGAGCAGCGGTCCGCCGCCCCACGGCGTGGCCATGCTCCACTGCTCTGCACTCGCAGGAACGCTGGATACGCCGAGTCCGACGACCAACGCTACGGCCCCCGTGATTGTCGATTTGGTTCTCATTCTGGTTTCCCCACTGTGTTGGTAACCGTAGCGCGTGAGTCGCGCGCCGACTGCACCAAAGCGGCGGGTGTCAATCCCCCCGCATCGCCGCGTCAGTTAGGCCCAAGGCGTTGCGCATTGTCAAATCGCGGCGGGAACGGGCACGCCCCGAGTCGAGGCGTCCACACACTCGCCTGAAGCTCTCCGGTTCAGCGCTTCAGCCGGTTGGCGCTCCGCGGGCCGTCGCCTAGCGACGCCGGGAACACCCGGCGGCCTTTCCACTCAAGTCCATCGAGGCCGATGCGCGCCGGCTTGCGGCATCCGATGAGCAACAGGAGGCGAAAGAGTGCGACCTGCCCGGGCCATTGGGTTTCGTGCAATATAGCGAGCCGGGAGAAAAGGGGAGAACCGGGATGACGGAAACGGCCTTCAAGTCCGCAACCGAATTGGCCGCCATGATCCGCAAGCGGGAGATCGGGGCGGAGGAGTTGCTCGACCTCTATTTTGAACGCATCGACAAGCACAACCCGGCCCTGAATGCGGTTATCTGGGAGGATCGCGAAGGCGCGCGGGAAACGGCGCGGGCCGCCGACAACGCAGCCGTCCGGGGCGGGGACCTGCCGCCGCTCCACGGCGTGCCCATGACGATCAAGGAAAGCTACGACCTCGCCGGCTCGCCGACGACCTGGGGCGACCCCGAGTTCCGGGACAATATTGCGGAAACGGACAGCGTGTCGGTAGAGCGACTGAAAGCGGCCGGCGTCAATCTCTTCGGCAAGACCAATGTGCCGCTCATGCTGGCGGACTGGCAGAGCTACAACGACATTTACGGCGTCACCAACAATCCTTGGGACCTCGGGCGCACGCCGGGCGGCTCCTCCGGCGGTTCGGGGGCGGCGCTGGCGGCCGGCATGACCGGCATCGAGGCCGGCAGCGATATCGGCGCCTCGATCCGCAACCCAGCGCATTATTGCGGCGTGTTCGGCCACAAGCCGAGCTGGGGCATCTGCCCGCCCCGCGGGCAGGCCCTGCCGGGCGTGCTGGCACAGTCCGACATCTCGGTGGTCGGGCCGCTGGCGCGCTCGGCGGACGATCTGGAAGCGGCGCTGGATGCGATGGCGGGACCCGACGACATGGCGGCGGCGGGCTACCGGCTGGACCTGCCCGGCCCGCGCGTGTCGGGCTTCGAGGGGCTGCGCGTCGCGGTGATGCTGGAGGCCGAACCCTCCGAGGTCGATACCGTTTATGGCGATCTGTTGCAGGAACTGGTGGACCGCATCGGCGCGACCGGTGCCGTCGTGAGCGACACGGCCCGGCCCGAGATCGACATGAACGAACTGCACGAGAACTACACCCTGCTGCTGCGCGCCGCGACCAGCGGGCGCCAGCCGGAAGCCGTGCTGCGCGAGCATGAGGACGCCGTGGAGCGGCTCGGCACGGACGACCCGAGCTATTACGCCCGCATGGCGCGCGGCAACACCATGCGGCACCGCGAATGGCTCGCCCTGCGTGAGAAGCGCGAGCATTTCCGCTGGGCCTGGCACCGTTTCTTCCGGGACTGGGACGTGCTGCTCTGCCCCGTCGCGGCCTCGACCGCCTTCCCGCACGACCATGAAGGCGAGCGCTACCAGCGCACGGTCCGGGTCAACAATCGCGAGGTGCCGACGACCGACCAACTCTTCTGGGCGGGCTTCAACGGTGTGTGCTACCTGCCGGGCGCCGTGGCTCCCGCGGGCATTGCACGCGACGGCCTGCCCGGCGGCGTCCAGATCGTCGGCCCCTATCTCGGCGACAGAGCCTGCATCCACACTGCGCGGCTGATCGAACGCCATTTCGGCGGCTTTCAGCCCCCGCCCGGTTACTAAGCGGGAAAGAAGGAGAACCGGACATGAAACTCGGGGTTGTGTTTCCGCAGACGGAGATCGGGGCTGACCCGGGCGCCTGCCGCGACTTCGCCCAGGCGGCGGAGGAGCTGGGCTTTGCCCATCTGCTCGCCTTCGACCATGTGCTGGGCGCAGACCCGGCGGCCCACGAGCTGACCGGCCCCTATACGCATGACTCGATGTTCCACGAGCCGATGGTGCTGTTCGGCTGGCTTGCCGCGCTGACGGAGCGGATCGAGTTCGTCACCGGCATACTGATCCTGCCGCAAAGGCAGACCGCGCTGGTCGCCAAACAGGCCGCGGAAGTCGATATCCTCTCCGGCGGTCGGCTCCGGCTCGGGATTGGAGTCGGCTGGAACCAGGTCGAGTACCAGGCGCTGAACGAGGATTTCACCAATCGCGGCCGGCGTTCGGAAGAGCAGGTCGCCCTGCTCCGGCGGCTCTGGACCGAGGACCTCGTGACCTTCGAAGGCCGCTGGCACCAGTTTCGGGACGCCGGCATCAATCCCCTGCCCGTGCAGCGCCCGATCCCGATCTGGATCGGCGGCCATGTCGAGGCGACGATCGAGCGCATCGGCCGGATCGGCGACGGCTGGTTCCCGCTCGTCACGCCGTCGGACAAGACGGCGGCGCGCGTCGAGCGGTTGCGCGGCTATGCCCGCGCCGCCGGGCGTGACCCGGCCGAAATCGGCATCGAATCCTGGCTGCGCTACGCCAAGGGAGGCGAGGTTGCCGGACCGGAGTCGTGGCAGGCGGATATCGACTTCTGGCAGAGCGTCGATGCTTCTCACCTGACAGTGAACACGATGGACGCGGGGCTCCGGGGGGCCGACGCCCATATCGAGGCCATGCGCCGCGTGAAGGAATCCGTGGACTTATGAGCGACGACCCTCGGGACGCCGGCAGCTTCGACTGGATCGTCGTCGGCACCGGTTCGGCAGGTTCCGTGCTGGCCGCGCGGCTCTCCGAGCGGGCTGGCGACCGTGTGCTGGTGCTGGAGGCCGGCGGGCTCGACCGCAACCCGTTTATCCATATCCCCGCGGGTTACACGAAAACCCTCAACAGCGATGTCGTGAACTGGCGGTTCGAGATCGATCCCGAGGAATACACCCGCAACCGTGTCATGCCGCTGCCGCGCGGCAAGGTGGTGGGCGGCTCCTCGTCGATCAACGGGATGCTGTATGTGCGCGGCAATGCACGCGACTACGACGACTGGGCGCAGATGGGCAATCGCGGCTGGTCCTGGGAGGAAGTGCTGCCGTTTTTCAAGAAGTCCGAGCGGCGCGACGGCGGCGACCCCGCCTTTCGCGGTGCCTCGGGCCCGCTCAGCGTCTCCGACATGCGCGACCGTTTCGACCTGACCGACGATATCATTCGCGGCGGCGAGGAACTCGGCTATCCGCGCAACCCGGACTACAACGGCGCCTCGCAGGACGGCTTCGCCTACTACCAGGTCTGCCAGAAGGCCGGGCTCCGCCACAGTGCCTTCCGCGCCTTCCTGAAGCCCGCGCTGAAGCGCCCCAATATCGAACTGCGCACCCATGCTTTGGCCGAGCGCGTGATCGTCGAGGACAGGCGGGCCGTCGCCGTCGAATACCGGCGGGGCGGGCGACTGGAACGAGCGGCTGCCGGGCGCGGCATCGCGCTGTCGGCGGGTGCGGTGCAGTCGCCGCAGCTTCTGGAGCTTTCCGGCATCGGCAATCCGGAAGTGCTGCAGGCCCAGGGCATCCCGGTGCAGGCGGCGCTGCCCGGCGTCGGCGAGAACTATCGGGACCACTACATGGTGCGAAAATCCTGGCGTATTACGCGCCCGGTCACACTGAACGAGAAGTCTCGCGGGCTGGCCCTGGCCCGCGAGGTGCTGCGCTATGCGTTTACACGGCACGGCCTGCTGACGACCACGCCGGGCGTGGTGGCAGGTTTCGTGCGCACGCGGGACGACCTGGCTGCGCCGGACGTGCAGTACCACATCGTCCCGGCGAGCTATGACGACCCCCGGACCAAGGCTCTGGCGCGAACACCGGGCATGACGATCGGCACCTACCAGACGCGACCGGAAAGCGCCGGTGCCATTCACGTCCGCTCGCCCCGGGCAGACGAGCAGCCCTCGATCAAGGGGAACTATCTGTCATCGGAATTTGATCGCCGGGCTCTGGTCGGGGGCATGAAGATCGCCCGTGCGCTGATGGAGACGGAGGCGATGCGCAGCCATGTCGCCTTCGAGGAGCTTCCCGGGCCCGACGTACAGACCGATGAGGAGTGGCTGGACTTCGCCCGCGAGATTGGATGGGCTATCTACCATCCGGTCGGCACCTGCAAGATGGGCACAGACCCGATGGCGGTGGTCGATCCGCGCCTGTGCGTGCACGGCGTGGCCGGCCTTCGGGTGGCGGACGCCTCCGTCATGCCGACCCTCACCAACGGCAACACCCACGCCCCCACCATGATGATCGCCGAGAAGGCGGCCCACATGATGCTGGAGGATACGGGAGCGTAACGGACAGCCGGCAGCTCGGAAATACGGTCCCCAACGGTTCGGCGGGCAAGAGTCCCGTCAGGTGACCAGTTCGAGCCGGCGTTCGATCACGGTCAGCACATCGCTGATATTCGGTCCCCGCTTCAGGAGGCGCGGGCCCTCGCTCACCGAATATTCCGCCGCCGACCTGCCCTTGCGTCCTGTCTTGGCCACCCTGTAGAGGGGTGCCTCGGACGTGTGCCGGAAAATCGAGAACACGGCCTGGTCGCGCTGGGAGTCTATCGCGTAGTCCCGCCACTCCCCTGCCGACACGCGCCGACTATAGACATTCATCAAATGGCGAAGCTCTCTCTTGTCGAAATAGACCGGCTTCGCCGGACGGTATTGGTTTTCGAGCGCTACAACCTCTCCCATGGCCTCCCTGTCCCTCTCGGCTGGCCCATGGTCCCATGGTGCCCCGAAAGCCTGCGCGGCGTCCAGCCGTAATACGGCGAATCCAAGACCGTCGACGATGTTTGCGCAGAGGGGCCGGTGAAAGCTATAACGCGGCGGCAGTGCGGGAGAGGCAGTTTGGCCGACATATTTCGCGAGGTGGACGAGGAAGTCCGGTCCGAGCGTGCAAAAGAGCTCTGGCGGAAATACGGCGCGTTCGTCATCGGAGCGGCCGTGCTGGCCGTTCTGGCAGTCGGTGGATTCCAGCTCTGGAACCATTTGCAGGCGGAAGCCGCGGCCAAGGCGAGCCTGCGGCTGGAAGAAGCTGCGGTGCAGGCCGACGGGGAGAAGCCGGCCGACGCCGCGGCGGCATTTGCCGCACTGGCGGCGGAGGGCGGTGGAGCCGGCTTGCTCGCGCGGTTCGGCGAAGCCGCGGAGCTGGCCCGCCAGGGCGGTACCGAAGCAGCGCTCGCGCGCTATGAGGCGCTTGCCGCCGACGAAGACACGGACCCGGTCTATCGCGACCTGGCGCGGCTGTTCCAGGGGATGACCGAGTTGGACGCAGGACGGCCGGAAGCCGCGATCGCCGCACTGGAGGGACTTTCGGGCGCGCTGCACTATTCTGCGGCCGAGACGATAGCGGCAGCGCACGCCGCGCTCGGCGACAGGACGGCGGCAGTCGCGGGATTCAAGGCGCTGGCCGACGACGCGGCCGCTCCCGTCGGCGTCCGTCGACGTTCGGCGGAAATGCTGGCTGCGCTGGGAGAAGGCCCATGAGACAGTCGCTGCTTCTGGTGGCCGGAGGAGCGCTTCTGCTTGCCGGCTGCGGGTCGGACGGCTGGTTTGGCGAAGCCGAAGACCCGCCCCTGCCGGGCGAGCGCATTGCCGTGCTCGCGCTGACGGGTGCGCTTGAAGGCGATCCTGAAGCAGCACAGCGCCCCATGCGGCTGCCCGAACCGGCCTCCAACCCGGACTGGCCGCAAGCCGGCGGCACGCCTTTCCATGCGATCGGTCATCCGGCACTCGGCTCCGCTTCCACGGCAGCGTGGTCACGCTCCATCGGTGCTGGATCCGGCGACGGCAGGCGTATTCTGGCGCCGCCCGTCGTCGCCCAGGGTCGGGCGTACACGATGGATGCCGTCGGCTCGGTCAGCGCCGTCGCCTTGCAGGACGGCAATGCGATATGGTCGGTCGCGACCCGGCCGGAGGGTGAGGAAGATAATTCCGGCGGCGGCATCGCGTTCGCGGATGGCCGCCTGTTCGCGACGACGGGCTATGCTGAAGCGCTTGCCATCGACGCCTCCTCGGGAACGATTAGGTGGCGCCAGCCGCTGTCCGCCCCGGGCCGCGGCGCGCCGGCGGTGGACGGCGGCCGGCTCTATGTCGCAACTCTCGACAACAAGACCCATGCGCTCGACATTGCGGACGGCAGCACTCTTTGGACCCACGATTCGATCGAGGAGCAGACGGCGTTGCTCGGCGGGGCCAGTCCGGCCGTGGCTCAGGGCACTGCCATCTCGGCCTATTCTTCGGGAGAGATCGTGGCCCTCAAGGTCGAGAACGGGCGAGAGCTGTGGTCCGACAACCTGACCGCGGCCCGCCGGGCGGATTTCATTGCGGCACTGGCCGATGTCCAGGCAGCGCCGGTGGTGCATGATGGCCGGCTCTACGCGCTCAGCAATTCCGGCCGCGCCGGCGCCGTCGACATGCGCAGCGGCAGGCGGGTCTGGACCAAGGAGTTCGGCGGCCTGCACATGCCCTGGGTGGCCGGCACCCATCTGTTCGCCGTGACGGAACGCGGAGAGGTCGTGGCGGCGGAAGCCGCGACAGGCGCCATACGCTGGGTCATGCCTCTCGCCCGCTACGAGGACGAGGAGGACCGGACCGGTCGGATCGACTGGGCAGGCCCGGTGCTGGCCGGCGGCCGGCTGGTGGTCGCAGGTTCGCATGGCGAGATCGTCTTCCTCGACCCGGAGACGGGGGCCAAAGCCGGGGCCATCGATGTCGGACGGCCACACCGTCTCGCGCCCGTCGTCGCGGCCGGGACGCTGCTGCTGCTCGATGACGACGGCGTGTTGACCGCCTATCGCTGACCGCCATGGCGGACGCCGTTATCGCTATCGTCGGACGGCCTAATGTCGGCAAATCGACACTGTTCAACCGCCTCGTCGGACGGCGCGAGGCGATTGTGGACGACCGTCCCGGCGTTACCCGCGACCGCCGGGAGGGTGCTGCCTCGCTCGGCGGCGCGGAGTTCACGGTGGTGGATACCGCCGGGCTGGAGGACGCGCCCGCCGGCGCGCTCGAAGCCGCCATGCGCCGCCAGACAGAAGCGGCGCTCGCCGGGGCCGATGCGGCGCTCTTCCTGATCGACGCACGCGCCGGGGTGACGGCGCTCGACCGGCATTTCGCCGCCTGGCTGCGCCGGGGGCCCGCGCCGGTGGTGTTGGCGGCGAACAAGGCCGAGTCGGGGCGCGGCATGGAAGGAGCCTTCGAAGCCTATGAACTCGGCTTCGGTGCGCCTGTCGCGATATCGGCAGAGCATGGCGAGGGGCTGGCCGACCTCTACGAAGCTCTGGCGCCCTTCATCGAAGCGCCCGCTCCAGATGAAGACGAAGACCTGGACGAGGACGACGAGGACGACGAGGACGGTGAGGCGGCCGGCCCGCTCAAGCTCGCCATTGTCGGTCGGCCCAATGTGGGCAAATCGACGCTTATCAACCGGCTTCTGGGCGAGGACCGCCTGCTGACCGGGCCGGAACCCGGCGTGACCCGCGACGCAATCGCCGTCGATATGTCCTGGAAGGGCCGGCCCGTCCGCCTGGTGGATACGGCCGGCCTGCGCCGCCGCGCCCGCGTGCAGGACCGGATCGAACGGCTTTCGGCGGCGGATACCGACCGTGCGATCCGCTTCGCCGAAGTGGTCGTGCTGCTCCTGGACTCAGCGGATGGGCTGGAGCGCCAGGACCTCACTATTGCGGCCCGGACGATAGAGGAAGGCCGCGCGCTCGTGCTCGCAGCGAACAAGTGGGACCTTGTCCGCGACGCCCCGGAAGTGCTGGGCGGGCTGCGGGACCGGATCGAGACATCGCTGCCGCAGGTGCGAGACGTGCCGCTGCTGACGGTCTCCGCTGTCTCCGGGCGCGGTGTCGACCGGTTGGTCCGGACAGCGTTCGAGAGCCGCGAAATCTGGAGCCGCCGCATCCCGACGGGCGCGCTCAACCGCTGGCTCCGCGAAGCGCTGGAGGCGCATCCCCCTCCCATCGTCAAGGGCAGGCGCCTCAAGCTGCGCTACGCCTCCCAGGTCAAGCGCCGCCCGCCGACAGTGGCGATCTTCGGCTCGCGCCCCTCTGCCGTGCCGGAGTCCTATGTCCGCTATCTCGCCAACGGCCTCCGGCGCGATTTCGACCTGCCGGGCGTGCCCATCCGCATCCTGCTGCGCGCCGGTGCCAACCCCTATGCCGAGGATGGCCAGCGGTAGCCTTGCCCCGCAGCGGGACTCGCTGGCATGGTCGAAGCCTCGCATCAGAGAGGCGCTTGCCGTGGCGCGCTATCGCATTTTCGGGTCGGAGCTTTCGCCCTATTCGGTGAAGGTACGCGGCTGGTTCCGCTTCAAGGGCATCGCGCATGACTGGCTGACGCGCACGCCGGAGAACCGGGCCGAATACGACGCCCATGCGCGGCTGCCGCTCGTGCCGCTGGTCATCACGCCCGAGGGCGAGGGCGTCCAGGACTCCACGCCCATCATGGAGCGGTTCGAGGCAGCATACCCGGAGCCCGCCACCCAGCCCGAAGACCCGATGCTCGCCTTCCTCTCCGCGCTTCTCGAGGAATATGGCGACGAGTGGGGCAACAAGCACATGTTCCACTATCGCTGGCGCGACGATGCGGACCAGATCTCGGCGGCGGGGCGCATCGCCCGCTCCATGCTGCCCGATGCGGACGAGGCGACGGTGGCCGAGCGCGCCCGCGCGGTTCGCGAGCGCATGGTGCCGCGCGTGAGCTTCGTCGGCTCCTCGCCCGTGAC
>Ga0209020_1001591_pt1 | contig 21844 bp, 17 predicted proteins | sample PinacodermBB_FD_187298 | JGI IMG/M metagenome (GOLD analysis project Ga0209020, IMG submission 187298) | Host-associated microbial community of the marine sponge Aplysina aerophoba from Gulf of Piran - sponge pinacoderm, lysed by bead... | ecosystem: Host-associated > Porifera > Sponge >... | reverse complement strand
CCGGCGCCCGCGTCCAGCGCGCCTGTTGCAGACGCGGTGGCGAAGGCTCCCCCGACGCCTCCGTCAAGGGCTCGCCGCACAACTCCATCAAGGGTTCGGGGCCTCCACCGGAAGGGCGGCTCCGGGGGCGTGCTGGGGTTGTCAATGTCGGCTGCGTCCAACGTGCGTCTGAACCTTCTACTCGATTCAGCTTCCGCGGCCTGGGGATCTCCCGGCCCGGGCGAAGAGCTCTGGATCATCGCGACGCGTCCCCGCAGGGTACAGACAACCGAGGCCGGCGAACCGGACCATCCGGGCTCGGGCGCACTGGTGGTGAAGCCTGAGCCAGACGCAGACGACCAGAAGCAGGTGCCTTTGCCCCTCAAGCACACGGACGTCCGCGCCGCCATCACCGGCTACGTCGGGACCGTGGACGTGACCCAGCAGTTCGAGAACCCCTTCGACCGGAAGATCGAAGCGGTCTACATGTTTCCGTTGCCCGAGAAGGCGGCGGTGAGCGAGTTCGTGATGACCATCGGCGAGCGCCGCATACGCGGCATCCTGAGAGAAAAGGAAGAGGCAGAGGCGATCTACCGGGAAGCCCGGGCCCAGGGATATCAGGCAAGCCTGCTGACCCAGCACCGCCCCAACATCTTCGAGCAGAAGGTCGCCAACATCGAGCCCGGCAAGCGCATCGACGTCAATATCCGGTACTTCCATTCGCTGGCGTACCGCGACGGCTGGTACACGTTCGTGCTCCCCACGGTCATCGGCCCCCGCTACAACCCGCCCGGCTCCAAGGATCCGGTGCAGGCGTTGCCGCGTTCGGCGATCCAGCCCGTTTCGTCGGGCGCCGGCGTGCGTTACCTACGCCCCCGGGAACGTTCGGGGCACGACATCGGCATCGCGGTGAAGCTCGACGCCGGCGTGGCCATCGAAGCCATCGAGTCCAGCCACCGGATCCATGAGACGCGCGAGAGTCCCGAGACCGCCGCCATCAGGCTTGCGGATCAGGCGACGATTCCCAACCGGGACTTCGTCCTCAAGTTCAAGGTGGCCGGAGGCCGCCTCAAGACCAACCTCCTCACCTACGTGGATCCCAAGCGAGGGCACGGCTACTTCACGATGGTGCTGTATCCGCCGGAAGACCTGGAGAGCGCGCCGCGGCATCCCATGGAGATGGTCTTCGTGCTGGATTGCTCCGGCTCCATGAACGGCCAGCCCATCGCCCAGGCCAAGGCGGCCGTGCTCGAAGCCCTCGACCTGCTCAAGCCCGGGGATACCTTTCAGGTCATCCGGTTCTCCAACAATGCGAGCCGGTTCGGGCCGAAACCGGTTCCGGCCACACCGGAAAACGTAGCCCTGGCGAAGGGCTACGTGAGCCGGTTGCAGGGTGGCGGGGGCACGGAGATGATCGAAGGGATTCGCGCCGCCCTCGATTTTCCCCACGACCCGCGGCGCCTCCGCTTCGTGACCTTCCTGACCGACGGCTACATCGGCAACGAGGTGGAGATCCTCGAGGCCATCCACAAGTCCATCGGGGAGTCGAGAATCTTCAGCTTCGGCGTGGGCTCGTCCGTCAACCACTATCTCCTGAACCGAATGGCCAAGGTGGGACGCGGAGCCGTCGCATACCTGGGACCGGAGGACTCGGGTTCGGAGGTGATGGGTTACTTCTTCCGCCGCATCAGCCGCCCCGCCCTCACCGACCTGCAGATAGACTGGGGCGCCATGAAGGTCGCCGACACCTACCCCGAGCGCTTGCCGGATCTCTTCGTCGGCCGGGCCGTCGTGGTGACCGGGAAGTTCCGTGGAGAGCCGGGAGAGCCGGTGGTGCGGGGCCGGGCCGGCGGACAGCGTGTCGAGCATGTCGTACGCCGGCGGGGCATTGAAGACACTCACGCGTTCATCCCGAATATCTGGGCCCGGCTTCGGATCGCCGAGCTCGAGGACCGGCAAGCCTGGACCCACGATCCCCACAACGAGCTGGCCGGGGCCATCAAGCAGACCGCGCTGGAGTACGCCCTCATGTCGGATTATACGGCCTTCGTCGCCGTGGACGCGAGCCGGCGCACCGCGGGCAGTCACGGCACCACGGTGCACCAGGCCGTGCCGGTGCCGGAAGGCGTGCGTTACCAGACCACGGTGAAAGAGAAACAGTGACACAGAGCGCGTAGCGCGTAGCAAAGAGGATCAGAATCGGCTAGGGTAAGACAACACACTGGGCGGATCGGCTGCCTGGGCGGTTGCCGCCATGCGTCGGGAGCCGCCGCAATGCCGATTTCGTCTCGGACACATACGACTCCACCAATCGGACCACGAGAGAAGCCTATGATGAGCCTGACCCATTCGAAAACCGCAGTCCCCACAAGACGAACCTTCAATCTCCTGAACCTTACGTTGTTTTCCGGTGTCGTGGGCAGTGCAGCGGTCGCGCTGCCGGCATTCTGGTACTTCTATGGTTATTCCTGGGTGGATTGGGTCATGTTTGCGGTGCTCTATGCCGTCACGGGACTGGGCATCACCGTGGGGTACCACCGCTTGCTGGCTCATCGGAGTTTTACCTGCACCAATTGGGTCAAGGGCCTTTTCCTGATCGCAGGAGGGTGGGCTCTACAAAATTCCGGCCTCAAATGGACAGCAGATCATATCCGCCATCATGCCCGGTGCGACCGGGAAGAAGATCCCTATAGTGCTCAGCGAGGGTTCTGGCATAGTCATTGCGGCTGGCTCTTCTGGGACGATCCCCACAGAGACGATAAATTTGCCAGCAGGCTGAAACAGGACGCCGTGGTGATGTGGCAACATCGCTACTACATCCCCATCGTCGTTTCCGGCCTGGCGTTTCCCTTCGTGGTTGGTTTTCTGTACGACGGCTGGGTTGGGGGGCTGGGATGTTTCTTGCTCGCCGGAGTCGGGCGGACCTTTTTTGTCTTGAACTCCACGTTCTGCATCAATTCCATTTGTCACTTGTGGGGTGCCCAACCTCACGGGGAATCCGATTCCAGTCGTGACAGTTGGTGGGTCTCGCTCATCACCTTCGGTGAGGGGTACCACAACTATCACCACCGGTATCAAAGCGATTATCGGAACGGCCCCCAGTGGTACAATTTCGATCCGTCAAAATGGCTCATCTACAGTCTTTCCCTCTTGGGTCTCGCCAGTTCCTTGCGCCGATTTTCCTGATCGGGACAGGACACTAGTCTGCGCTGGGCCGGTCGCCGGGCAGGTCGCGGGGTTTGAGGGCGCGGATGGCCAGCGGCCCCACCAGCAACACGATAGCCACATGGCCGAAGGCGATGCCCCAGTGGAACACGCTTTCGCCGCCGAGGACGTGCAGGATCAGGCCCATGGCCAACGGTCCGACAAAGCCGCCGCCGTAGCCCAGCATCGCATGCACGGCCAGCGCGGCGCCGCGCCTCGCCGGGTCGGCATTGCCGAGGGTGCCGGCGGTGAGTGACGACGAATCCGCGTATATCACCGCGTTGTAGAGCAGACAGACGGTAGCGGCCGCGCCGTATCCCAGCCCTGCCGTGAAGCCGACCATCAGCGCCAGCATCATGGATACCGTGAAGACGAGCAGGATCCAGCGCTGACGCCCGAAGCGCCGCGCCATCTCGTTGCCGGCAACGTTGGACGCGGTGCCGATCAGTCCCGCCAGCGTCGCCACCATCGTGGGCACCAGAAAGTTCGGCGCGCCGCCGCCTTGTGCCGCCGCGAAGGTCAGAAACGTCACCACCCAGGAGCGGACGACGAACATCTCCCAGGTGTGCACGCAGTAGCCCATCGCATAGGCCATGACCGAGGCGTTGCGGATCACCGGCTTGAAATCCAGCAGCCGCACCGCGGGAGCCGGTCTTTCCCGGCGCGGACTTGGCGGGAAACACGTCAGGGCCAGGAGCAGGGCGCCGAAAGCCCCACCCGCCCCGACCATGAACGCGGCCTGCCAGCCGAAATGCGCCGTCACCGCGCCGGCGATGACGAAGGAGAACGAGCTGCTGATCCCGATGCTGGCGGCATGAACGGCCACGGCGCGCGACTGCGCCGCCCCCTCCACCTGATCGGCCAACGCCTTGAGCCCCACCATGTAGGTGCCGGCCCAGCCGATCCCGTTCAGCGCACGGAAGACGAGGCCGGTCCAGAACCCGTCCGCGAGGAAGGCCATGCCGAGATGGGACAGCAGGGTGGCGGAGACCGCGCACATGTAGACCTTGCGCGCATCGGTGCGGTCCGTCATCGGCAACAGGATCGGCACCGCCGCCGCGTAGGCGCCGAAAATGATGCCGGAAAGCCAGCCCGCCTCCGCATGGCTGAGGGACCATTCCACGAAGAACACCGGCAGTAGCGCCGGAAAGGCCATCGCCCCGATCTGGGCCAGGGATTGCGCCAGGCAGAAGACGGCGATGATGAATATTTTGCTCGTGCCGCGCCCCACACGTCGTATGATAGGATAGCTGCCGCCGCATAGTAACACGACGAATGAAGGAGGTTCGCCATGCCCAAGCCAGAGCTCGAGTTCTTTCCGGTAGACGATCTACCCTGGGTGCCGGTGGAGGGCGCGCCGCCGGGTCACTATCAAAAGATCCTGACCGAGGACACGGAGATCGGGTTCGTCACCCGGCTCCTCAAGGTGGATCCCGGCGGCGCGAGCACGGAGACCTTTGTCCACGACTTCTGGGAGGAGGTGTACATCGTGGAGGGAAGTCAGTGGGATGGAGACCGGCTCTTGAAGAAGGGGATGTATGCCTGCCGTCCCCCGGGAATGAAGCACGGTCCCTACCGGACCGAGGAAGGCTGCATGACGCTGGAGTTTCGCTACGTCAGGTAGGCCGCGGCCAGGACCGCGGAAACCGGGAGCCCGCGGTCCGGGGCCGTGCGGTCAATGGGTTGCGCGAGCGGTCGACATCAGGCCGGAGCGAGCACGAAGTCGAAGCGCCCGAGCCAGCCGTGCGCGGTGCGGCCCAGGTCCAGCAGCAGGTCGTCGTGATAGATTCCGTCCCGGGCGTTCTCGCCGGCCAGGTCGGGAAAGTAGAGCTGGGTGGTGAGCAGGCGCGTGGACGGCCCCTGGACCTTGACGTGGATATGCGGTGTGCGCCCGGTGTAGCGTACGGGCCGGATGGTCTCGAAGCGGAACGCCCCGGCGTCGTCGGTGTATTGATGGCCGCGATACCGGAACCCGGAATTGTCGTAGCGTCCGTGCTCGTCGGCATGCCAGATGTCGACCACCGCGCCGCCGATGGGACGGCAGTCCGGCGAAAGCACCAGGCCCTGCACCACAAGCGGCCGGCCGCTCGTGTCCGGTTCCCGCAAATTGGTCCGAAGCGGAGTTTCCGGAGTGTAAAACGGTCCCTCGGTCGACTCGGGTATGGCACGCGTGCACGCAAGCGGCGGAGCCAGGCCGAGGGAGCGGTCGGCGGCGGGACCGGAGAAAGGATAGCCCAAGAGGGTCGACCGAGCCCGGACCAGACAGGACACCGCCGTGACACCGGCCGCCACCCCGGTAATCAAGGCAGCCCGGCGGGACAACGTGCGCTTTAACATGAGAAAATCATAAGCGTATCGGTGAGGGCGGTCAACACGACGGACCGCGCTCCGTCTTCGGAGTCATCGGCCTTGCCGAACTATAGCGAAACCACTATATTAGCGTATGGCGGGTACGGCGCTGAGACCAGTCGAATGGGTTGGCTCAAGCAAGGAAGATCTCAAGGAGTTTCCTGATCCGGTGAAGGATCGTATACGGCGAAGGATGATTCAATGGACAGGAAAGAAACCGGGATGGAACGGAGTAGCGGCAACGTGTTCAGGGATCTCGGGCATCCTGAGGCGGACGCTCACCTCTTGAAGGCAGAACTCGTCAGTCGCATCGAAGAGATCATTCGTGGGCGTGGCCTTAGGCAGGTCGAGGCAGCGAAGTTGCTTGGACTGTCCCAACCCGACGTTTCACGGCTTCTGCGAGGAGATTTTCGTGAGTATTCCATGGAGCGCCTGTTCCGTCTGTTGATGGCCCTGGGGCGCGACGTGGAGATCCTCATTCGCCCAGCACGTCGGCACCGGATAGGCAGACTCAGCGTCGGAGCGGCTGAGATTCAGTGAAGAAACACGAAGGTTTGCTGACCTGAAGGGTGCGGGTCAAGCTCGGCGCTATGACACTGGAGGCTTCCATGCACACCACAAGCCTGCGCAAGGTCGGCGGTTCTATTGTGCTCGCCGTGCCCCCGGCCCTCCTCGACCTCCTGAACCTCCGCGTCGGGACCAAGGTGGATGTCGCCGTGGAGAACGGTCGCTTGGTCATCGAGCCCAAGGCGCGTCCTCGCTACTCGCTTGATGAGGTTCTGGCGCAGTGCGACGAAAACGACACTCCTTCTTCCGAGGATCACGCCTGGATTGAGACCAAGCCGGTTGGCAAGGAGTTGCTGTAGTGAACCGGGTGACATCTGGGTTGTAAGCCTCAATCCCACTGCCAGTCATGAACGGCAGGGCGCCCGCCCGGTACTGGTCGTTTCTCCTGCCCTTTTTAACGGGCTGACTCAGACGCCAGAGGTTTACCCATCATCACGGGCGGGAGCTTCGCGCGCAGCCGTGGCTTTCCCGTTTTCTCCCAGTTGGAGTGATATTGTCGCACCGGCGTCAGAGCACGACGCAACCACGTACGATACGGATGAGGTCGTGCGCTCAGCCTGCTCACGTCCTGCGGCTCAAATTCGGATACTTTAGAATCATGTGATAGCAATCGAACTCGCGAGGATATGGCTTTCCAGTCGGGACAGTCCTTTTGTGCCGCGAAAGTCGGTTTGGTCTAGCAGGATGTTCATGAACCTGCTCCAGAGTGCAGCTTAGCTTCTTTGCAATCACTGCAAAGAAGTCGGTCGCGTCACCAGTCAACAGATAACCCAACATAGCCCCGGAACTTGAGAATGGCGCATACCGGCATGAGAGAAACTCTTGCTGAACGTCGCGAATGTATGCCGCTACCTTGTTAGGGGTTTCCAGGACTTTCGCTTCCATAGGCCACATAACTCGCTCATCTGCACGGAAGACAAACGCCAAATCGTATTCTGGCGGTTGCGCAGGTGGGGCCTTCATGGTTTCCCGTTCAAACGGACCATGCTGTATGTAGAATGGTTCGTCTCCCGTCATCACGTCCCGCACACGTGGCTCCAGGAGTTGAGTGATGCTTCTCTCCAGGTCCTTGGCATCTACATGGGGTCGTGATGTTTTCATGTCTTCATAGGCGAGCCAAATGAACCCGAGAAATTGCCGTGCAGGATTCTCCATCCACGAACGAGCCAGTGCGACAAACATTGGGTCGACGGAAGCGATACGTCCCGTCGTAGTGACGTGGGCCATTAGTGCGTTGCCTGATGATCTTCGCTCGATGGCTGCTGCAACCTAAACAAATCAACCGCGACCTCGTCGCCGTCCTGAAGGCCCATGCTTCGGGTCCAGAATCGCTTCTGATCAGGTTTGACTACGAAAACCGTCGGCACGCCGCCACTAGCATCATAAATGCGTGCGACACGCCGGTTGTATATCCCACCACCACTGAAATCCGCCTTTTTGTTCATGCGGTCGAGTTCCTTAAGAAGGACACCTGACTCAACCTCCTTTACCTCGACTTCGCCCGCTGCCTTGCCGCCGAGCGCGAACGCCACCAAACGATAGGGGATGTCTTCCGTCGGGCAACGGAAGACCGTAGCGGAGGCAGACTTCCCGTCTCCGAAACCGGCCCTGAGGACGCGGAGGAAGTAAGCGCAGTATGCACGTAGATGGCCGTCATCTCCGCCAACGTCCGCCAGGTAGGTCGATTGTCGACCTTTTGATCTGTTCCCGTGAAGATAGTCGTCGAGTGTGTATTCAACCGCATCTTCAACGAGAACACGTTCGGCGTCCTTCAGGCCAAAAAGCTCGAAAGCGCGTTCGTCGAGCGCCGCGTAACCCTCTATGTCGTCAAATAAGCCCGACTTCGGATGCGGGATTGGCAACTCAAGAATTTCATCCTTCGATAGCTTCGGTCGGTACGCAGCAAAGCGTCCGCTGGTCAGGAAATGAAAATATACCGCGACTTTGCTGTTGTGTGAAACACAAGCGGCTTCGAGTACGGAAATGTCGGCGTGTGCCGACAAGTAACTTTGGTTACACAGAATACCTGTTTGATTCCCGGACACGCAGAGACGGGCGTGGAAACGATGGTTGCTCCAGCTATGCTTTATTATGAGTTGTGGCGAAGAAAATGCGTCGAGGTTTGTGGAGGCTCGCGAGTCAACCCAAAGTTCGGTGACTACAGGTAATTGGTCTGTGTCGAGGATGGTAAGGCTTTCTGGCGGAAACCGGGCCTCGTCGAACAATTTACGTCCCTCGTAGTACGTCGCGTGCTTTTTTCGGTCGCCGAAAACAATTCCTCGTCGCGTCTTTACGACACGATGCTCTCCCTCTTTCTTTAGGCTGGAGAAAGTCTGCAATTTCCTGATGAGCTGCAAGTCACGAGCATTCCCCCACATCAACTGTGACCAGATCGAGGGCTGAAACAGAACATCCTGAATCGTTAGAGAGCATTGGTCTGAGGGTTCAATCACGATGGTGAAATCATCCGCGGACGGCCGCACATGCTTGGGACTCACGTAGGTTATTGGGTCAGTTGGCGACGATTTAGCCCTGCGCAAGACAACTATGCAGACCGGGGCTACGGAAGGCTTGGAAGTATGTCGTTGTGTCTTGAACACACGAAAGCGCAAGGCGGAGAGGTTGTAGATTTCTTCTACGCGGTGCCTTGTGAACAACTCAGTGCGGAACTTCGACGCCTTGCCAATATTGAACAGGAGAGTGTTGGCGGATTGGACGAGTGCGACTTGCCCGCTCTCAGATGATAACTGAGCAGCCTTCGCGAGAAACAGGCCACCTACATCGTTGTTGGGTACGCTCCAATTGCGACCGTCGCTGTTCGCCCACGAGCAGGCCTCTTCGGTGATGACGTCAGCGCCAAATGGTGCATTGCCGACGACCAAGTCGTACGTTGATGCGTCGTCGGTCGTGTTGAACCCTTCATGATCCTCGCTGAAGAAATCCGAGCATACCAATCTGCGATGACGCATCGGCGGAAATGTTACCTGCGTCCAGTAGTGCCGTGGCTCGATCTCGTCACACATGGCCAGATATAGGCTGAAGCAGGCCACGCGAACGGCATGGGCGTCCTTGTCGACTCCGAAGATGTTGCGGTCAAGCAACCGGCGCAGGTTTTCGGTGCGGACAGGCTTGCCGGGATTGGATAGTTTCCAGCGATGAACCAACCGTTGAAATGACTTCACCAAGAAGATGCCCGAACCGCAGGCGGGATCGAGGATTTTTAGATCCCACTCCGTACCCTCCCAAGGCAAAACGCGGTCCAGGATGAAATCGACGAGATACGAAGGGGTGTAATAGATTCCCTCCTGAGATGCGTGTTCACCGACGAATGTCTCGTAGATGCTGCTTATGAAGTCGAGTGGAATGACATCGAAAGCATACTCTGGCCACAGACACCTCTGGTGCGAGGGCATGTCGAGATCGCCACGGATAAAGTCGGCAAGCAGCGATAGATGCTTGGGTTTGACAGCTTTTCTCTCCGTCGCCCATCCTTTCGCGCGTTCGGCTGGAGAATCTCCTTTCCCGGGAAACAAATCGCCGTTGAATTTGCCGTTAAGCCAGTCAAAGAGGCGGTAAGTGTCGTCATAGTCGGAGAGAACGCTGTCAAAAGACGGGTGGGTGTTCTTCAGAATCTGGTCGTTTTGAAGGCGATTCAGTGTCGCCGCGGTCAAGGCAGCATTGCCGTCTTGATCCTTCCTGTGAAAGAGAAATTGAACAAAGATCACGCGTGCAAGCAGGTCATGGCAAATGTCGTCATCCACTAACCCTTGGTTGGCGAGTTCCTGGCGGATGTAGCGCAGATTCGTCAGAAGCGTCTGGTCTGCCCGACCGTCTCGATTGAAGCGGGACGAATGCTCGGCGAAAAATTGGCCTGACACCAAATTAATCCAGTGCAAGCCGCGGGCGGCTCGTGCCTCAAGATCATTAGATGGTGTGCTCTCAAGTTCTTCAACAGGAAGGCGTTGTACCAAATAGTCATCTAACGGGCGCTCAGGATCAGGGGCCTCGCAGCAGCTCCAAACCCGTATCAGGGAGGGTTCAATCGTTATCACGGTAGGCGCGCGCGAGAAATTCCAAGAAAGGCGGTGCAATTCCCGTAAGCTTTCGGCATCTATTGCTGAATGAAGCTCTGCAACAATCGCCAAGGGAGGTTCGGAGGTTGACGCGTCGGAATCTGCCATGAGGACGCCGATGCGGGCATCCCGCGTCTCGGGGAAGCGTTGCAAGGCGCGTCCGATCTTTTCCCGTACGAGGGTGGCGAAGACCGATGGCCCTGCACCGTGAGGATGTATCACATCGTCCGGCGCTGGCCAGCCCAACACATCGTGGGTCGTTTCCAATGAGATAGCGGAACTCTGAATCACGGGCTCAGCTCCAACTGTTGCTGCTTGTCACCCCCGAACTTGTGGGATTTGGCACCGCCACGCGGTTTCTTTTTGTGCAGGTCTAGGCGAGAAAATACAGGTTCGTAAGACACTCCCCGGATGCGCATCTCCCCCAAAAGGGCCGCGATGATCGCTAGGTGTGACGGAACTTCACCGCGCTTTGCATTGTTGGATACCGAGTTGGGCCGCATCGCAAGCAAATCAGCAAATCCGCGAACGCTGAGTCCCGCTTTACCTAGTTCACCAATAAACTCGTCGTAGGTCACAATTGCCTTCCCGAGGGAAACACATTGTTTAATGACTTTAACACATAAACTTATGGGGGTCCACAGAAGCATAAATCCGTCAACGCTCAGCTCGTCCTCGCCCCCGCCGTCTCCACCGCCCCCGCCACCGGCCGCTCCGGCGCCCTCCGGGTCTTCAGGAACCACACCATCACCACCAGGCCCAGGTACATGAGGCCGATCATCATGAAGAGTTGGTGGTAGGCCAGGGTTACGCTCTCGGTCAGGAGGCTGTATCCGAGCAGTGACTGGGCGCGTTCGTTCAGGGCGATGCCGAATTGGCCGGCGTGTTGCAGCATGGCGCCGAGCTGGAGCATCACGTCGTCGCGCAGGGTTTCGGTGAGGCGGGCTCCCAGCAGGGGCGTCATGGCCTCGACCTTGTAGAAGATGTGGCGTTCGAGGAGGAAGCTCAGGGTGGCGATGCCGAAGGCCTCGCCGAGGCCGCGGCTGAGGCCCAGGATGCCGCTGCCCATGCGCGACTCGCCCTCGGGGAGGGCGCCCAGGGCAATGGAGTTGAGCGGCGCATTGATGGTGGACTGCCCGATGCTCTTGAGCACGACCAGGAAGTAGATCAGGCCCATGGCGCTCCAGATGGTCAGGGTGGAGAGTCCGAACAGCGTGACGGTCAGGAGTGCGAGCCCGGCTACCAGCAGGATCTTGGGTCCGAACTTGTCCGAGAGCATCCCGGCGAAAGGCGATACCACGCCTACGACAATGGCGGCGGGAAGCATGAAGAGGCCCGCCTGCAGCGGCGTGTAGTGAAGCGCCTTCTGCAGGAACAGGTTCAGGATGAAGCTGGTGCCGCGGAAACCCATGACCCGGATCAGCACGATGCCGTTGGAGATGCTGAAGTTGAGGTTCTTGAAGTAACGGATCTGGACGTAGGGGTGCTCGGCCCTGAGCTCGGTCATGATGAACAGGGTGACGAGCAGCGCGGCGGTGCCGAACAGCGACAGTATCCGCTGGCTGGTCCAACCGGCCTCCTGTCCCTGGGTGAGGCCCAGGAGCATGGTCACCAGCCCTCCGGTCAGGGTGATGAAGCCGAGGAAATCGAAGGTCGGGGGCTTGAGGGATGAAGAACGCCTGGGAAGGATGAACGTGGCCGCCACGATGGCGAGGATGATGGTCGGGAGGGGCAGGTAGAAGATGGTCCGCCAGCTAATGTACTGGGCCAGGTAGCCCCCCAGCGGCGGGCCGAAGAAAGGCCCCAGCGACCAGCCGGTCATGAACAGCCCCATGGCCAGGCCGCGTTCGTTGCGCGGAAAGGCCTCGTACATGATGGACATGGATACGCCGATGAGCGGCCCCACCCCCATGCCCTGGACGATGCGGAAGAAGATGAGCGAGTTGACGTCCCAGGCGATGGAGCAGAGGAACGAGCCCACCCCGAAGGTGGCGGCGCTCAGGATGAACAGGTTGCGGTCGCCGATGCGCTGCCCCAGCCAGCCCACGCAGGGGATGAGCACGGTGCGGGTGATCATGAACGCGATCAGTACCCACTGGATCCGGTGCAGGGAGGTCCCCAGGGACGACATCATCGCCGGGATGGCGGTGTCGATGCCGGTGATGCCGAGCCCGACGCCGATCATCCCCAGCGAGAGGGTGACGGTGATGGGCCACTTTTGGGCCGGGTCGTAGACCTGGATGGGAGGTGTGGCCACGCTTAGGGTGCGGCGGGCCGGCCGCTGGCCTGCAGCCCGTCCTGCTGCGCTTCCGGTTTCTCGATCCGCACCACCGCGAGCATGCCCACCCGGAGGATGCCGTCGGTGTTCTCCACGGCGATCTTCACCGGCAGCTTCTGCGTGGACTTGATAAAAACCCCGGTCAGCTTGTGGGGAGAGAACAGGGAGAACTCGGAGGTGGTGGCGCCGCCGATGTCCACGACCTCGCCGTCGAACTGGACTCCGGGATAGGAATCGAGCCTCACCGTGGCCTTGTTGCCCGGCTTGACGAAGCGGATCTGGGTTTCATCGACGTTGGCTTCCACCCAGTAGCGGCTGGTGTCCACGACCATGAACACGGGCTGGCCGGGCTGGACGAACTCGCCCCGGTGGGAGTTCTTCTTCACCACCACGCCCTTCACCGGACTGCGCAATGTCATCAGCCCCTGCCGGAACTCGAGCTCCCGCAACTCCGCCTCGGCCTGCCGTACCCGGGCCTTCTTCGCCAGCAGGTCGGCTTGCCCGATCTCGCGCCGCGGTCCGTCGCCTGCCTGCCCCAGCTCCCGCTCCGCCTGAAGGAGCTGGCTCCGGGCGCGGTCCACCGACGCCTTGTGCTGCTCGATGCGGATCAGGATCTCCCGCTTGTCCAGCTCCACCAGGATGTCGCCGGGTTTCACCCCGTCGCCCTCGTCCTTCAGCAGGGCGCTGATCCGGCCGGGTACCTCGGTGCTGATGGTGACGATGTCAGCCTTTATTCGGGCGTCGTCGGTGGTGATGTAACCCAACGACAGCCACACCCAGACACCGGCAACGGCCACGGCGAGCAGCATGAGAACCGCGGTTCCCACGAGCCATTTCATTTTGCTGGACTCCGTCGTGGCCATCGTCGTTGGCGCCTCGTGCGTGGGCGGTGAGGGAGAGGAATCGGGTCGATGCGGGTGTTGGAATGTCCGCGCGACGGCTTCAGATGGACGCCGCTGCTTCCACCCTGTCTTGGTGAACCACTACCATGTCCGTTGCCGATCCACAATTCGGGTCTGGTGCCTGACTGTCCATCGCCCCGCGAATTTTATATGCTGCCCGCCATGAAAGAGATCCATTTCGTCGACACCACGCTTCGGGACGGCCCGTCGAGCCTCTGGGCCATGGGCATCCGCACGGACATGATGCTGCCGGTGGCCTCGATCATGGACGAGGCCGGTTTCCTGGCCATGGAGATCATCGCGTCGGCCTTCTTCAAGAAGTGCGTGCGGGAGCTCAAGGACGATCCCTGGGCACGCGTGCGCCGGGTCAAGGAACAGGTGCCCAAGACCCCGCTCCGGCTCATCCGCAACCGCTACATGGCCGCGTTCCAGCACACTCCGCCGGCGGTGCAGCAGCTCTGGCTCGAGCGCCTGGCGGCCAACGGCATCAGCGAGGCCCGCACCTCGGACCCCTCCAACACGCCCGCGGTGTGGGCCGAGCAGGTGCGCACGGCCAGCGCGGCCGGCCTCGACACCATCGTCAACCTGATCTTCTCCGTCTCGCCCAAGCACACCGACGAGTACTACGCGGAGCGTACCCGGGAGGCCGTGAAGCTGCCGGTGAAGCGCATCTGCCTCAAGGACCCCGGCGGCCTGCTCACGCCGGACCGCACCCGCTCGCTGGCCCCGGTGGTGCTGGAGAACGCCGGCGGCGTCCCGGTGGAGTTCCACACCCATTGCAACAGCGGCCTCGGGCCGCTGTGCACCCTCGAAGCCATCGAGGCGGGCATCCCCATCATCAACGCGGCGCTGCCGCCCTTGTCGGACGGTTCGTCGAACCCGTCGCTGTTCAACATCATCCGGAACGCGCGCGCCCTGGGCTACAACCCGGTCATCGACGAGGAGAGCCTGGTGCCGGTTTCGGAACACTTCACGCGGGTGGCGAAGCAGGAAGGCCTGCCCATCGGAGCGCCCCTGTCCTATGACGCGTATCACTTCATGCACCAGGTGCCCGGCGGGATGATCTCGAACCTGCGGCACCAGCTCGCCAACATCGGCATGGGCGACCGCCTCGGCGAGGTGCTGGAAGAGGCCTGCCGCGTGCGGGAGGAGTTCGGCTATCCCATCATGGTGACGCCGTACTCCCAGTTCGTCGGCAGCCAGTGCGCCATCAACGTGATCGTGGGCCGGCGCTACGAGCAGGTCACCGACGAGGTGATCCAGTACGCGTTGGGCTTTTGGGGCGAGGAGGAATGCTCGTCCATGGACCCGGACGTGCGCGACCGGATCCTGGACCGGCCGCGGGCGAGGGAGCTGCAAGGTTGGCGGCCGCCGGAAACCTCGGTCAAGGAATTGCGGGAGAAGATCGGCGGCGCTGGTGTGTCCGACGACGAGTTGCTGCTGCGCTACTTCACTTCCGAAGAGGACGTGCGCGCCATGCAGCAGGCGCCGGCCCGGGCCGGCAACGGCGGCAACTTAGTCGGGCTGATCCGGTCCCTCACCGAACGCTCCGAGACCAGACAGATCCTCATCCGCCGGCCCGACTTGTCGGTGCGGCTGGGCCGGCAGCCGGGGATGTAGGGGCGACCGGCGGTCGCCCCACGGCTAGATCCCGTAGAACCGCTTGGCGTTGTCGTACAGAATCTTCTTCTTGAGTCCTTCGGACAGGTCGGGGCGTTCCAGGAACTCGGGGATGTCGGTGCCGAACTCCGTCACCGCCTTCTCGTGCGGAAAGTCCGACGGGTACATCAGGGTGTCCTCGCCGAGCTCCCGCGCCACCACGTCGAGGATCTTTTCGTCCAGCTCGCAGGTGACGAAGACGTTGCCTTCCTGGATGTATTCGCTGGGCAGCTTCTTCAGTGGGAAGTGCTTGCGCTTGCGGTCCACGTGGAACTTGTCGTCCATGCGCTCCATCATGTACGGGACCCAGCCGGCGCCGGCTTCCAGGTAACCCACACGCAGCCTCGGGAACAGTTCGAACACGCCGTCGAGCACCATGCTGGCCATCTGGATCATCTGGGCGATGGGGTGCTCCAGGGTGTGGATCATGGACATGGTCTGGAGGAAGTCGAACCCCAGTCCCTGGCTTGGGGCCCCGTGGATCGCCAGCGGGCAGTTCAGGTTCTGCGCCTCCTGGTATAGCGGGTGGAAGTCGGCGTGGCCGAAGCCCTTGTGCAGCACGTTGACCGCGGGCAGGAGCCCGGCCACCATTCCCTGCTCGGTGACCGCGTGGCGCAGCTCTTCCACCGCCTGGGGCACGTCGTGCACCGGCAATATCGCCACCCCTTTGAGACGCGGGCTCGTCCGGGTGTACTTGTCGTGGAACCAGTTGTTGTAGGCCCGGGCCAGCCCGCAGGCCCAGTCGGAGTCCTGGATCAGACCGAAGCCCAGGCCCGCGGTGGGATAGAGCACGGCCGTCTCGATGCCAGCCCCGTCGATGAACCGCAGCCAGCTCTCGGGCGAGGTCTGGCTGGCCTTCCTGACCCCCTTGACCGCGCCCCGGGGCCAGCCGTCCAGCGACGGGAACAGCCCGAACACCTTGTGCCTCCGGTGGCCCTCGTACGGGCCTTCGAAGTATTCCTCGAGCTCGTCGTTGTCTTCGAGTATGTGCCCGTCGGCATCGATGATCGGAACGCTTGCCATGGATCGTTCCTCCTCTCCTGCTCCGATGTGCGCCCCGGTCCCAACGTCTCCAAGGGCGACAAGCGACAAGGTATCGTATTATTGGAGTAAAGCAAGAGGCCCTGAACTCCCCGCGGGACGGCCGGTGTAAATAGTATTGGCAAATCTCCAATAACGTGTAATATTCAATCAGAAATGGAAAAATACAAGCGCTTGCCTTGCGCGACACAGATCCCGGTACCTTTTTCCTCTGGGGGCCGCGTCAGACCGGCAAGAGCACGCTTCTCGCCGAGCATTTCCCCGATGTGCCGTGGGTCGATCTCCTGCGGCCCGAGTCGTACCGGCGGTATCTCCAGACGCCGGAGATGCTGATCGACGAACAACGCCGGCACGGCGCGGATTTCATGGTCATCGACGAGATTCAGAAGGTGCCGTCGCTGCTCGACGCGGTGCACTGGCTGATTGAGAATTGGGGCGTTCACTTTGCGCTCTGCGGGTCGAGCGCTCGCAAGGTTCGACGCGGGCACGCCAATCTGCTCGGCGGGCGTGCGGAACGCCGAGAGCTTCACGGCCTGTCGGCGATGGAGATCGGACCGGACGTGGACTTGGTCCGGCTGCTGAATCATGGCTACCTGCCCCGTATCTACGCCGCGGCGCGGCCCTTGCCGTTGCTGGACGGCTACGTCTCGCAGTACCTGAAGGAGGAAGTGGCAGCCGAAGGGCTGTCTCGCAGGTTGCCGGCGTACGCGGATTTTCTCGCGCTCGCCGCTCTCTCCGACGGCGAGGTGGTCAGTTACACGGCCATCGCTCGCGACACCGGGGTGGCCAGCCAGACGGTCAGGTCCTACTTCGAGATTCTTGAGGATACGCTGTTGGGGCGTTTCCTGCCGGCGTATCGGCGCCGCCCGAAGCGCAGGACCGTCGCCGCGCCGAAGTTCTATTTCGTCGATGTTGGCGTGGTGAACTTTCTGGCCAAGCGCGGCGCGTTGATGCCTGGGGGAGAACTGTTTGGCAAGGCGTTCGAGAACTGGGTGTTTCATGAGCTCTGCTGCTACAATTCGTACCGCACCCGCTACGCGGACTTCTTTTACTGGCGTCTCAGCTCCGGCGTCGAGGTCGATTTCGTCGTCAACCACATCGACTGCGCGATTGAAGCGAAAGCGGCCCATCGGATCCGCGGCGATCACACCCATGGCCTGCGCGAGCTGGCCATCGATCATCCGGAAACCAAACGCCGCGTCATCGTATCCCTCGATCCTCACGACCGCACCACGGACGACGGCATTGAAGTGGTCCACTACACCACGTTCCTCGAAAGGCTATGGGAGGGTGCCTTGTTCTAAATGCACGCCTGGACCGCGAGCAGCCCTCGTCCTTGACATCGCGCGCCAGTCTCTCTAACTGTTCGGGATCAACCCGCGTCGAGCCGCCGAAGGAGTGAAACGTGAGTCTCAAGCTTGGCATAACCATCCCCACCTACACCTGGCCGGACATGGACTACCGGATGGCGCACACCGTGGTGCAGGACTACGCCAGGAAGACCGAGGAGCTGGGTTTCGAGTCCCTGACCGTGTGGGACCATCTGACGGACGCCCCGGGACTCTACGGCGGCTCCTGGATGGACCCGCTCATCTGCCTGTCGGCCGCGACGGCGTGCACCGAGCGCATCAAGCTCGGCACCCACATTCTCGTGGTGCCGTTGCGCCATCCCGTGCTGCTGGCCAAGGAGATCGCCACGCTGGACTACATCTCCGGCGGGCGGTTCTTCTTCGGGGTGGGGCCGGGCTGGAGCAAGCCCGAGTTCGACGCCATGGGCATCGACCTGCGGGAGCGGGGACGCCGCACCGACGAGATCCTCGACGCGGTCAAGCTGCTGCTGACGGAGAAGAACGTGTCCTTCAAGGGCGAGTTCTTCCAGTTCGACGACGTCACCATCGATCCCATGCCGCCCAAGTATCCGGAGGTCTGGGTCGCCGGCGGCTCGCGCATCCCCGACGCCCTGTCGCCGGACAAACCCTACATGGTCAAGACCGTGATGCAGCGCATCGCCAAACACGCCGACGTCTTCACCTGCCGCGCGTCGGGAAAGCTCGAGTGGGTCAAGCGGGATCTCGACACCGTCAGCGAGTTCCTGAAGTCGGTGGGGCGGGACCCCGCCACCCTGGGCTTCGCCCACGTGCAGGCCATCTACGTGGTGGATACCCAGGACCCCGAGGAGGCTCTGCGGATCCAGCAACCCCACATCGAGCGCATGATGGGCAGCAACCGGAGCTGGGACCACCTCCAGGAATGCTACATGGTGGGCAGTGTCGATCAGATCGTGGCGAAGCTCAAGGTGTTGGAGAGCGCGGGCATGGAGCATGTCACGCTGCAGCCGGCGGGGCCGGACATCGAGCAGGTGGATCTGATAGCGGAGAAGATCGCGCCGCATTTCGCATAGCGCCCCGCCATTCCGGCGGAAGCCCGAAACCGGGAAGGGCCGGAGGCTGTCGTTACAGGAGAATCGAACTTGCGTACGCTGAATCTGACAGTGGTTGAAGCCGGCGGAAACCGCACGGCCCTGGATTTCCCGGTGGCGCGGATCCTGGACGCGGGGTTCACGGGCAAGAACCGGGAAGGGGCCATGAAGCACGTCGAGGAGCTCAAGGCCCACGGCGTGGCCGCGCCGGACCGCATCCCCGCCTACTTCGCGGTGACCCGGGAGTTGGTCACCACCGACGACGAGATCGAGGTGCTGGGCAACGACACCTCCGGCGAGGTGGAGGTGGTGTTCCTGTTCAAGGGGGACCAGGTCTACATCGCGGTGGGCAGCGATCACACGGACCGGGAGCTCGAGAAGGACAGCATCCCCAAGTCCAAGGTCATCTGCCCCAAGGTGGTGTCCCGTGACGTGTGGAAGCTCGCGGACGTGAAGCCCCACTGGGAACAATTGAAGCTACAGAGCTGGATAGAGGCGGACGGCCAGCGGACGCTCTACCAGGAGGGATCCCTGGCCGACTTCCTGACCGTGGACGACTTTCTCGACGGCGTGAGGTCCGTGGTGGCGGATGGCTCGCTGGACGGCATGGTGCTGTACATGGGGACCATGCCCAGCCTGGGCGGGAAGCTCCTGTTCTCGCCCACCTTCGAGGGCCGCCTTTCCGATGACGTCCTCGGTCGCGAGCTGTCGTTGCGCTACAGCATCAACCCCATGGACTGGCTCCTGTAGCCGCTCCCCGGCGGCTGCCGACATTCGAGGCAACTATCGTGAGTGACCAACGAGACCGACGGATCCGCGTCGCCTCCATCCAGATGGGCATGGACGACGGCGGCAAGGATTCCAACATCCAGCGCGCCGCGGCCCTCATCGACGGCGTGGACGGGGCCGACCTGATCCTGCTGCCGGAGATCTGGAACGTGGGCTATTTCGCCTTCGACGACTACGGCGCGCAGAGTGAGACCCTTTCCGGTCCCACCGTCTCCATGCTGCGGGAGAAGGCGGCGGCCAAGGGCTGCTACCTCTTCGGCGGAAGCATCGTGGAGGCGGACGGCGGTGCCTACTACAACACCAGCGTCCTCATTGACCCGCGGGGAGAGATCGCCGGCACCTACCGCAAGATCCATCTCTTCGGGTACCAGTCCGAGGAGGCGCGGCTCCTGACGCGGGGCGAGGCGCCCACGGTGGTAGACACCGAGCTGGGGAAGCTCGGGCTCTCGACCTGCTATGACCTGCGGTTCCCCGAGCTGTACCGCCGGATGGCGGTCATGGGAGCCGAGGTCTTCCTGGTGGCTTCGGCGTGGCCGTACCCGCGGCTCGAGGCCTGGCTCATGTTCAACCGCGTCCGCGCGCTGGAGAACCAGGTCTACCTGGTGTCCAGCAACTGTACCGGCAGCAACCGGGGCAAGGCTTTCGTCGGGCACAGCACGGTGGCCGATCCCTGGGGAACGGCATTGGCCGCCGGCGGCGACGGTGAATGCATCGTGCGGGCGGAGTTGGAGCTGGGCCGGATTCCGGAGATCCGCACCACGTTCTCGGCGTTCAACGACCGGGTCCTGATCGACTGAAGGTTGGGGAGAAATCCGGCGTATTGTGATGGTGCCCTTCGACTTCGCTTCGCGAAGCCTGTCCTGAGCTTGTCGAAGGGCTCAGGATGAACGGGGGAGTGATCCCACAACGGGTCCCACAACCGTTCGTCCTGAGCGTAGCGAAGCGAAGTCGAAGGACGCCATCATCCATCATCAGAGTTTCCTTAGATTCAAGATTCAAGGGAGGAAAGAGATGCCGAAGGAAGAAAGAGAGTTTTTCGATACCAGCACCATCGACTGGAAACCCGTGGGCGCGGGCTCGGGGGCCGCGGCCGAGGGGATCACGGAGAAGATCCTGAGTCACGATCCGGAAACGGGAGACTACGCCCGCATGGTCAACTTCTCGGCCGGCGTGGAAACCGATGAAACCATCGAGCATGACTTCTGGGAAGAGGTCATCATCATCGAGGGCAGCCTCATCGATACCCGCATCAACCAGGAGTTCACCAAGGGCATGTACGGCTGCCGCCCGCCGGGCATGAAGCACGGCCCCTACCGGAGCCCCAACGGCTGCATCACCTTCGAGCTCCGTTACTACAAGAAGTAACCCCGCCGAACACGGCCAGATGGCGCAATTCACCACCGTCGGCCGATCCATCCGCCGCGCGGAAGGGGCGGAGAAGGTTACCGGGAAGGCGCGGTTCACGGGTGACCTGGACTTTCCCGGGCTGCTGGAGGGCAGGGTCCTCCGCAGCCCGTTCCCCCATGCACTGATCGAAAGCATCGACGTGCGCGAAGCCCAAGCGCTCCCGGGCGTCCACGGCGTGCTGAGCCGGGAGTCGGTCAAGGACATCGATCCCTACTACGGCCACTGCCTGCGGGACCGGCCGCTCATCGCCACTGACCGGGTGCGCTACGTCGGCGAGCCGGTGGTGGCGGTGGCGGCCGAGAGCGGCGACATCGCCGAGGCCGCGCTGGCGCTGGTCCGCGTGCGCTACCAGGAGGTTCCGGCCGCGGCCACCATGGACGAGGCGTTGGCGCCGGAGGCGCCGGCGCTGCACGATGCCAACGCCCTGGCCGGGGAATACCACGAGCTGGCCTCCCTGGAGGAAGAGGCGCGGCTCAACGTCTGCCACCACGAACGGCTGGAGGCCGGCGACGTCGCCGCGGCTTTCGCCGAGGCCGACGCGGTCTTCGAGGACACCTTCGAGTTCCCGATGATCTGTCACTACTCCCTGGAGCCCCACACCGCAGTGGCCCGGTTCGACGGTGACGAGATCGCCTTGTGGACCTCCTCCGCGCACCCGTTCCTCATCCGCGCCGAGATCGCCCAGATGTTCCGGGTGCCGATGCCCAACGTGCGGGTGACCGTGCCCTACGTCGGCGGCGCCTTTGGCGGCAAGTCCTACTTCAAGATCGAGCCCTTGGCGGTGGCGTTGGCGCGAACGGCCGGGGGGCGTCCCGTGCGCCTGGCCCAGAGTGTGTCCGAGTCGATGCTGACCATCCGGCGCCACTCGTCCCGCTGTCGGGTCAAGACCGGGGTCCGGCGGGACGGCACCGTGGTGGCGCGGGAAGCGGAGCTGTATCTGGACACGGGCGCCTACGCCGACAACGGCCCGCGGGTGGCCAAGCGCGTGGCCACGCGTATCCACGGGCCCTACCGCATTCCCCACTACCGCATCGACGTTTACGCCGTGTATACCAACACCGCGCCCGCGGGCTCCATGCGCTCCATCGGCGGACCCCAGTCGATCTTTCCGCTGGAGTCCCACATGGACGACGTCGCCCGGGGCCTGGAGTTGGACCCGTTGGCGTTCCGTCTCAAG
>Ga0209020_1001587_pt1 | contig 21936 bp, 13 predicted proteins | sample PinacodermBB_FD_187298 | JGI IMG/M metagenome (GOLD analysis project Ga0209020, IMG submission 187298) | Host-associated microbial community of the marine sponge Aplysina aerophoba from Gulf of Piran - sponge pinacoderm, lysed by bead... | ecosystem: Host-associated > Porifera > Sponge >... | reverse complement strand
CATCGAGTGGCAGGGCTACTTCGATGAGCTTCTTCTTATGCGTGGCGCTCATGGGCATAAACAAGTCTGTAGGTTGCCGGATAAAGGGTAACTTCGCCCTCGTCGCGCATCGCACGGAGGCGTGAGCCAGTCACCTCGATAGGGCCATCCTCGATGTCGGTGAGGATAAGCGCGTAGAATTGCGGTTGCCGCTCGATAAGGCCCCAGACGTCAGCCGCAAGCTGCAGCGGTTCACGCTCCAAGCAGTGGTCCTTGGGCCAATAGTATCGCACGAGATCGCCGCTGGCCGCACGACGCTCCCACGGGAAGCGTGCGCCTTGCGCGCGGGCGATCCAGCTTCCATCTTCGTGGAAGAACCGATTCTCGCTGTCCTTGCCGAACCCCTGTGACCGGGCGTACCGCTCGATAATGTCTGGCTTCACGGGCTTCGGTGATTGTCGCGGTCGTGGCTGTTCTGCCTCGACAATGGCGTTAGTGTTCCATTCGTCCTCCGCCTCGGTCGTATCGATGTCTTGAGTGTCGTTCTCTTCGTGCGCGACAGCACCCTGATCTTGGGAGCCTGCCAGTTCGTTGGGTTCCTGATCTGCTCCGGTGCCGACCGCTGGCGCTGGCTCTTCAAGTTGTTCGGTCGGGTCCGGTTCGATCTCCTCGAACACTCCCTCGGGCGCGTCGCTCGCAGGGCACAGCTTAAAATTTCCTTCGACGTACTCCCTGACATCCTGCGCAGAGCGCTCGAAGCTGTAATCCAGCGCTCCCTTGATATCCGGGCGCCCGAATGCTCTTCCAATCTCCTCCGGTACGCGCCGGGCCAGTTTTGCTTTTGGCAGCTGGTCGACATAGAGAGTGTCGTCGAGCCACAGGACATCGGCCTGTCGAGGAGTTCCGGCGGGCGTGCCGTCGATATAGGGAATGATTTGAAGGCTCGGCGTTTCACGCCATCTGGTTCGTGCGAGGTTGTTCGCCAGCCCCCGAATTCGCTGGGTGTCGTCGTCTGTGTCGAGCTCGACCCGGCGCAGTTCGGTTCCGAGCACGGTCAGCCAATCCTTTGTCACCGCGCCGCCGGCAAGCTGTGGGTTGCGAAGGAAGCGCTCCTCGACATGCGTAGCCAGTGTCGGCAGCCGCGAAAAGGGCGGATTGCCGGTTGCCTCGGCCGGTAGGCGTTGCAGATCGGCTGTTTGCTGCTTCACCCATTGATGGAGGTGTCGCCAGGGGACGAGGGACTGCATGGTAAGCGAATAGCAGAGGCCATCGACGGGCGTCCATTCACCGGCAAGACTGAGCCAATGTCCACACTCCTCCCAGATACGCATAGGATATCGTGCCAGCAATGAACGAACGCGACGGGCCACTCCCTGCTCAAGCACTTTGTCGGTTGGCAGGCTCCTAAGCCATTCGATCGCGAGCTCTGCCGTCGCCCGATCCGCGACCCCGAGTTTCCTCCAGAGCGTCAGGCCGTTCACCGATGTACGAATTATTTCTGCATCCGGCACGTCATCTTCGTCGGATGCCAGAAAGACAGCGGATGTCACTTCCCAAGCGCCGTTCTGCGTCAGGATGAGTTTTTCGGATTGGAAGCTCTGCCGGATTCTTTGGGAATCCTCAGTGGAGCACGAATCCAGCATTTGATCGAGGCGGCTGTACCACTTCTCTACCTCGTGAACCGGTGGGGATTCGGCTCTCGCGAGCGCCCGCAGGCAGTCGAGCAGACGATCAGGTCCAGTGGGCGTGCTCCGGACACCGATCAGGTCCAACAGGGGCCGCGTGGTCTCCCGATCCAGAAGTCCGTGAACGAAAGGCTCCACGTCCATCAAGGATTCCGTCTCGGGAGTGCGCCGGAGGAGTTCACCCGGTATGCGATGGAAGCCACGGGTATCCGGAAGGCACGGAAGACCTCGGAGCTTTAGTGCCCAGGACGGTAGCACTGGGCTGGAGGTCATCGATTTCGTGTTGCCGGTTGTAGCGACCTGGAGCAGACGAGCGCTCCTGGCCCTGATCCAGTATGTTTCCCGCTGGCCAAGCACGCGCTCAGCGAGCTTAGCCCACAGTCGTTCATCTTCTCTTGCCGACGCTGTCCAGTGACGCCAGTAGGTCTTGTCGAAGTCCCAGTCCTCCACTACGAACTCGTCGGTCACGTAAGGGTACGAGAGTTCGTCGTGGAGACCGCGCCTTTTGGCCTCCTGTTGAATACTCGCCCTTCCATGGATATTGGTGCGCTGCTCTACCAAGGGGACAAACGTCAGGAGGCTTGTGCGCCCTGACGCGATCCACTTCTTCCAGTCTTCTTGCGAGCATGATGTGAAGGTCTTCGAGTAGTCCTGGTGAAGTAATTGTGCCTCCCGCTGAGCGTCGGGCAGGAGTTCCTCCAGCTTGCCGTCCTCGTCGAAGAGGATTCCGTTCGCGCTTGATCGCAGACGCCCGTTCCGTGTGGCGTATTTGAACCTGTCGCTCACGCTTGCACCAAGCTTCGCCGCGATCTGGGCGAGCTGAACGCATGCCTGAGAGCTGACGCTGTCCTGGGAGAAAAACTCAGCAGCGACCCGGTCGATCACCTTGTTGACATCGCTGGTGCCGGCCAAGCCGATCTTTTCGAGAACGGCGTAGGCTGCCTCGACAGCTTCGGCGGCGGCTGCGTCATTGTGCTCCGAGGCGGTGCGTCGTTGTTCGGCAAGAAAACGCGGCCAGTTCTGGTTCAATACGATCAGGTGCTCAGCGAGAAACTCCCAGTCATTCTCGGACTGCAGGAGTTTCTTCTCTCCCAGTCGTACGATTTCGCCTGAAGCGTAGAGGACATCCTTCCCCTGTGCCGGAACGATGCGAACCTCCTCCTCGTTGACGTAATGACGATAGCCTATGATCTCCGGAGCTACGTAAGTCCACAAATTCAGCAGTTGCCGCCAAGTCGCGGGCCTGGGAAGATGTTTGGCCCGCAGGGTTTCGAGGAGTTTCTGCTTGTCGACTTCGTTGACAATGCCCCAATGTAAGAGTTTCTTCCGGTCGGTAAGCTCGATATGCCGGCACAAGGCCGGGCGTCCTTCATTGTCTAGTATCGCGGCCGCCTGTTCGGCAGGCCAGATATCGAACAGCCGTTTTGGAATGGCAATGCTCTGTTTCTCCGGGGTAAGGGTCCCACTTTCGGTTAGAAGGAGGGACTGGCCTTCGATTTCCCTTTCGAAGGCCTCTTCAACGGTGGTGCTGCATACGCCTTCCAGTGACGTGTCGTCCCGGTCCACATCGGGGAACAGGCCATATGCTCCGGCGCGCTCGGCGGTTGGCATACCGGTTTGCCCCAGCCAGCGAAGCATAGCCGCGGCAGCAAGTGTGCCCGCGCGTTGAAGCAACCACCGGTTTGTCGGCGATGTTTCCGGATCCTTAATCTTGAGACGTGCCGGATCCTGAATAAACGGTGCATTGCACGCGAACGGCAACACGGTCTCGATGCCCGTGGGCAGGACAACGTAAAGCCGCCCCTTCACCCCGAGCACAATCTCGATCTTGCAAGGGGGGAACCCGGTCTCCTCCTCGGTGCCGAGAATTCGCTCCTGTCTGATTTCTTCCGATGCTTCGTCCGGAAAAGCCTCGGCGTCGGATCGAACCAACAGATAGGCTTCGTCCTGGTCCTCGTAGAGAGCCATCCATTCGCTGTCCGTTATAGGGCCCGGGCCCAGACTTCCCCAATGCATCTCCCGATCGCCGATCTGCATCCGGCGAATGCTGTTGAAAAACAGCAATGAAACGGGGCTCTTAAGCCACTCGTCCAGGTTCTTCTCGACCTCTCTATGTCGGTGCCGATCGACTATCTCAACAACGACACGGGTTCTACCGACGGTATCCACCCTTTCCGAGAGCCAGTGAGGCTCGGTAAAACGACCCCGATAGAAACAAACAGAAAGGGAGGGCGTAAATAACTTGACGCAATCGCCGAGACTGAAGGTGCTCTTGAAGCCGATTCCCCGGAAGCCGATGGTGTGTAAAGTCCTCTTGTTCGAGTAGCCAAAGCGGCAGAGCGACGCGAAGTGTTGTTCCGAGAAGTCTTCGCCGTTGTGTTCGAATACAAACGTCTCGTCCTCAATGCGCACGAATGCTTCCGTGGCGCCAGCGTCATCCGCGTTCTGTAGAAGTTCGGAGAGTATGTGCCGCGGGCTTTGTACCTGTTTGAACAGCTGATGCCAGGGACCGGCTAGTTCGGGGTCCTGTTCCAGCTGATCCCACCGTCGCGCGGCGTTTTGCCGTACCGTCTCATAGAACGCAGGCTGCTCACTCATCGGGGAGCCTCCGCCCGCGCGAGCAACTCGGCAAAGTCGTAGTTCACGCTGGTTACGCCGAAATCCGGCTCGCGCTGGAATGGGGCCCGGACGTAATGGACCTGATGGTCGCCGGCTTGGAGGTCGCCATCGAACTCGACGATGGCGAGAATGAAATCGTCAGGTTTGTTCAGGGAATAAAGAATCTCGTTCTTAGTAACGGTGATGGTCGCAGCGTTCGCCGCGCGACCCTTGACCTCAATGAAGCGGAGGTGTCCCGTACCCGGCACTCTGCTCTCGATGTCGTAACCGAGTTTTTCGAACTCCCGATCGATCGGCTCGAAGCCAAGCCTGCGTTCGACATCCATGATGATTTCGCGTGCTCGCGCCGCCGCAGCCTGGGTATCTGGGGGATTACTCGGCTTCGCGATCCGATCAGGGGCGATCTTCGCCAGGAGACCGCGCGGGACGATGAGCATGCCACCTAGGACGATCGGCGGGAGCGGTGAGAGTTTCGCTTCGAGCTGGAGCTCCGACGTCCTTTTCTCAAGGCGGGCCTGAATATTGTCCGCGCGACGTCGCGCTTCGTTGGAATTGAGGCGGGCATTGGTTTTTCCGGCCTGCTCTTGGAGCTTGAGTTCTTCCGAGCGGTGATCCCAGTAGGTGATTTCCTTGGTGAGGCGTTCCTTCACAGCGGCTTCTGTCTTGGCAATCAGTTCCAGTCGAGGTCCCGATACCTCGCGGACATGGTCTGGAACCACGCGGGCGATTGCATAGCCTTGCGCTTTGCTTTCCAGATCGCGCTCCAGCCACGCACATTCCGGCCGCTGAAGGATCTCGGCCGCTGTCGGTTCTTCCTGCTTGAGCGGGCGATAATCGAGATAAGGGGCATAGTGCAGGTGTCGGGCATTGCCGTCGGCATCCATCTCCACATAGAGCATACGCTTCGAGACGATGCGGCGGTCTCCCGACCGGGTTTGACTGCCATCCTGGACTGCATGTTCCAGATAAAAGAGCATCCTTGGGTTTTCGTCCGGATTCCGCTCGTCGACCAGAATTGTGCCGCGACGCATGAGGTCGCGGTGCCGTTCAAGCGTGAGATCAAGCGTCGCATCAAGAAGAGGATGGCCCGGACACACAAACGCCGCCATGGGCTGTCCCTGTGGAGCGATAAGGTTCTTCTCGAATACGATGCGCTCGTATCGTGGGAGCACGGGTTGTCCTAGACCGATCAGGCGATCCTTGTTTCGTATCGAAGCGGGGACCCGAGGAGCTTCATAGCGACGGTGTTCGCGTTGGCGGGCCGTTCCCCCGAGGTCCTTGAAAGCCTCAACGAAGAACGATTCGATATAGTGCGGTTGAAGTCGTCTTGCTTCCGCGCGTTCCATTTCTTCCCGGATACGATGGACGCTACTAGCATCCATCGACTGCGGCGCAAGCGCCCGCTCTTCGAGAAGGGTCTGAAGCTTATTATGATCGAGAGCTCCTTCGACAGCCTTCGCGAGATGTTCCTTTATCTCGGGTCTTTCACCGAACCGAACCGCTTCGATTAGCAGTTCGCGCAAGGGCTTGCCGTCGAACACGACCTTCCCCAGAACGTCGAATACCTGGCCACCCAAGGCCTCCCGTGCCCTTTCGAGCTTTTCGAGCAGTGTGCGATAGACATCTCCCTCTCTGGTTTCATCCGCCACCAGGTTCCAAAGGAAGCAAACCTCGGTTTGCCCGATCCGATGGATGCGGCCAAACCGTTGCTCAAGCCGGTTCGGATTCCATGGAAGGTCGTAGTTCACCATCAGGTGGGCACGCTGGAGGTTGATGCCTTCCCCGGCGGCATCAGTGGCAACGAGGACCTTGACCTCTGGATCGTGCCGAAACGCCTCTTGGGCTTTCATGCGGTCTTCTCGGCCCACGCTGCCATGGATCGTCACCACAGCGTCCGTTGTGCCGAGAAGGGTACTGACACGATTCAATAGATATGAAAGCGTGTCGCGGTGCTCCGTGAAGATAACCAGCTTCTGGTTCGGTGACGCCTTTGGTGTCGGAACCCCTGCGTCGTACGGTGCAGGGTCTTCCGCCACCTGATTAGCTATCGCCGCGGGGGTGAAGATTTCGGTTAGAAGTTCTGCTAGTTCACGCCACTTCTTGTCTCCGCCGCGGCGGCGCACTCTCAGGGCGAGCCTCTCCAGGTCAACGAGCGTCGCGATTTCGGCCTTGAGCTCGTCGATTGTCCGCGCTGCGGTTGCCTGATCCAGAATTTGATCTTCGGTGTCCTCAAGCTCCTGGTCAGGTGCGTCCTCGAGGTCGTCGAGGTCTTCTTCGTCATAAGTCGGAGCTGATTGTGTCAGCGCTTGGGCAATGGCGCTGCGCTGCAGGAGTTCCAACTCGCGCAGACGGCCCTCGAGCCGTTCCCTGCGCCGACGTAGTGATTGGTAGATGGCTTCAGGCGATGAGGCGAGGCGGCGCTGCAGAATGGTCAGCGCGAATCCGACGGTGCCGGCTCGCTTGTCATTCTGGAGAGCCTCAGCCCGATTGAACTCCTTGCGGACATAGTCGGTAACCGCCTTGTACAGTTCCGTTTCCATGTTGGAGAGCCGGTACGGAACCGTCTTGGCGACACGCGGTGGGAACAACGGAGTGGCGTCAAACTTGAGAAGCTTCTCCTTGACCATACGACGCATGAGGTCGGAGACATCGCTTGCATGTACGCCATCCCTGAATCGCCCCTCGAACCGGTCGCCATCGATGAGTGCCATAAACAGCTGAAAGTCTTCTTCCTTGCCGTTGTGAGGCGTAGCGGTCATCAGCAGAAAGTTGCGTGTCAAAGCAGATAGCTTCTGACCAAGCTGATATCGCTTTGTGTATTTGATCTCACCGCCGAAAAAGCTGGCCGACATCTTGTGCGCTTCATCGCAAACGACGAGATCCCAATGTGTGTCGGGAACCTCTAGCTTTGCCTGTACATCCTCATTGCGGCTCAGCTTGTCCAGGCGCGCAATCACCAGGTTGTTCTCAAGAAACCAATTTCCGGTTTTGGCCGACTCAAGCTTGTCATTGGTCATGATTTCGAAGGGCAGTTGAAAGCGGCGATACAGCTCGTCCTGCCACTGCTCCGCGAGACTGCCTGGACATACAACCAAACAGCGATGCAAGTCTCCGCGCGCGATCAACTCGCGAATGAGGAGGCCAGCCATGATGGTTTTCCCAGCCCCGGGGTCGTCTGCCAGTAGGAACCGCAAAGGCTGGCGCTGCAGCATTTCCTCATAGACGGCGGTGATCTGGTATGGCAGCGGTTCAACAAGAGAGGTATGTACCGCCAGGACTGGATCGAACAGGTGGGCAAGCCGTATACGGTGCGCTTCGGATACGAGCCGAAACAGCCGTCCATCGCCGTCTAAGCTCCACGGCCGACCCTCTTCGACCACCTCTAACCGGGGTTCGTCGTGGCGGTATAGGAGTTCGCTGGCGAGCTTACCTTTCGCGTCCTTGTAGGTGAGTTCCAGTGCTTCGGAGCCGTACCGTTGGATGTTGACAACTGTAACAAGGCCATCGGGCAGGACGCCACGCACTGACGTGTTGGGAAGAAGATCTTCAAGGCGCGCCATGTCATTCCAATCCGCTTCTGAGCTCACCCGACTTACCAAGTCGGGTGAGCTCAAGAAGGACGATCCGTTGTCCCTGTGGCCTTCGTGCGGAGGGGTTGGTGTTAAACTCCAGGCGTCTACCCTCTGGTGTAGACTCCCTCAATGGCCCCGAGCGCATCCGTCACCGGCACGTCGGCGCCTTCTTCCTTCAGTATCTGCCCCAACGCCTGGACGAGCGCCACCACGTTATCCCTCCGGCTCGATTCTCCCATCAACCCGATGCGCCAGGTCTTCCCGGCCAGGGCGCCGAGTCCGCCGCCGATCTCGATGTTGAAGTCCAGCAGCAGGCGTTTCCGGAGGGCGGCGTCGTTGACGCCCTCGGGGATCTTGACGCTGTTGAGCATCCACAGGCGATGTCCCTCCTGGGAGGCCAGGGGGATGCCCAGGACCTCCAGGCCGGCCACCAGCGCGCGGTGGTTCAGCTCGTGGCGCGCGAACCGGGCTTCCAGGCCTTCATTCTCGACCTCGCTCAAGGCCGCGTGCAGGCCGTAGTTCATGGAGATGGGGGCGGTGTGGTGGTAGGCGCGGTCCTCGCCCCAGTAGCGTTCGATCATGGTCAGGTCGAGATACCAGCTCTTGACCTTGCCCTTGCGCCGGCCCAGCTTGTCGCGGGCGGCCTGGTTGAAGGACACCGGCGACAACCCGGGCGGACAGCTCAGACACTTCTGCGTGCCGCTGTAGGTGGCGTCGACGTTCCAGGCGTCGATGGTCACCGGACAGCCTCCCAGCGAGGTCACGGTGTCCAGCACCAGCAGGGCGCCGGCGTCATGGGTAAGCCGGGAGATCTCTTCCACCGGCTGCAACACCCCGGTGGAGGTCTCGGCGTGCACCAGTGTCACGATGTCGACCTTGTGGTCCTTGAGCGCCTGCTCCACCTGTTCCGGCCGGATGATCTCGCCCCAGGGGGCCTCGACCTTCACCAGGTTGCCGCCCAGGCGCTCGACGATGTCCGCCATGCGGGTGCCGAAGACCCCGTTGACGCACACCAGCACCGTGTCGCCTTCCTCGATGAGGTTCACGAGGCAGGTCTCCATGCCTGCGCTGCCAGTGCCCGACACCGGGAAGGTGAGCTCGTTGTCGGTGTGGAAGAGCCAGCGCAGCATCGCCTTGCTCTCTTCCATGACCTTGAAGAATTCCGGGTCCAGATGCCCGACCACCGGCGCCGAGAGCGCCTCCAGGACCCGTGGATGCGGGTTGCTGGGGCCGGGGCCGAGAAGGATTCTCCGGGGCGGGTTCAACGGTGAAGCCATGTGGTTGCTCCTGTGGGTTGGTCGCGACCGTGGTTGCGTTTCTTTGTTTGTGAGCGGCTAAGGTGCGGTGTATCCTGATGTTTCTGAAGGTAGCCTATAACAATAGTGGCCCCTGCCATCAAACCGTACTCCTCCCCGCCGCCATGAACCTCGACGAACAGTTGGCCGAGTCCCTGGTCCGGACCAGCATGCTGGCGCCCGGAGACGCGGTGCTCGTAGGCGTGTCCGGCGGACCGGATTCCGTGGCGCTGCTGCATGTCCTGCGGGAGATCGGCCCATCCCTGGGCCTGACCCTGGAAGTGGCCCACGTGGAACACGGCATCCGCGGGCACGAGAGCCGGGGCGACGGCGAGTTCGTCCGCGGCATGGCCGCCGGTCTGTCGCTGCCCTTCCACCTCACGCACCTGGACCTTTCGCCGCCGGCCCCGGATGCTGGCGCCGGGAACTTCGAGGCTCTGGCCCGGGAGCGGCGGTACCGGTTCTTCACCGAAGTGGCCCGCCGGCGGGGTATCGGCAAGGTCGCCGTGGGCCACAACCGCGACGACCAGGTGGAGACCATGCTCATGTGGCTGCTCCGGGGCTGCGGCCCGGAGGGGCTGACAGGGATGCCGGCGGTACGCCCGCTGGATCCAGGCCCCTCCGGAGCCGGGGCTGCGCAACTCATCCGTCCGCTCCTGGAGGTCCCCCGGGCCGAGATCCTCGCCTTCCTGGAGAGCCGGGGCCTGGACTACCGGGAGGACCGCACCAACCGCGACACCCGCTACCTGCGGAACTGGATCCGCCGCACCCTGCTGCCCGAAATCCGGGAGCGGAGCGGCCGCGGCCTGGACCGCCGTCTCGCCCGGCTGGGCGGCATGCTGCGGTCCGACCACGCGCTGCTGGAGCGGCGGGTGGCCGGGGCCTACCCGGGGGTCTCCCGCGGCGACGCCCTGGACCGGACGGGCTTTCTGGCACTCGAACCCGAGCTCCGGCCTCGGATGGCGCGGTTCTGGTTGAAGCGGGGGTTGGGGACGCTCCGGCGGCTCGGCTTCGCCCACGTCGACGCGGTCCTCGGGGTCATCGCCGGAAGCAGTCCCCACGGCAGGGTCTCCCTCCCGGGCTCCTGGACCGTGGTCCGGGAGTACGATTCCGTGCGGCTGATCCCGGCGGTCGAGGCCCTCCGGCCCGACGACTACTCCTACGTGCTGCCGCTGGAGGGCGACTTGACCGTCCCCGAGGCCGGCGTCCGGGTGACATCGTGGTGTTCCGCCGGCCGGGAGCGGCCGGACAGTCATTTCGAGGCCGCTTTCGACCTCTCCCGGTTGACGCACGACGGCCGGCCGCTCAGGCTGCGCAATTTCCGCCCCGGGGACCGGTTCCGGCCCCTGGGCATGAGCGGACACAAGAAGCTCAAGGACCTCTTCATCGACAGGAAGGTGCCGCGGTCCCGGCGCCGGACCCTGCCGCTGCTCCTGGCCGGGGAGGAGATCGTGTGGGTCCCCGGTTGCGCCCGCGGCGATTTCGCCACGCTGGAGCCCGACACCCGGACGGTCTGGCGGGTCAGGGTCTCGTAGCGCCCTGGCACGGCCTCCGGTTGACTTGGACCGTCGCCGTTCTTATTGAAGTAACCATACCCGTGTGCTAACTTTTTCATTGCACTTCGAAGGCTGGAGACCCCCTCTTTGAATCAAGCGACGAAAAACCTTGCCCTGTGGCTCGTGCTGGGATTGATGTTCCTGCTGCTCTTCAACGTGTTCACGCGGCAGCAGAGCCGGGAGCCCGAGATCATCTTCAGCGACTTCTGGTCCGCGGTGGAGCGCGGCGACGTTCAGGAGGTGACGATCCAGGGGCAGTACGTTCACGGAAAATACCAGAGCGGAGAGCGGTTCCGGACCTTCTCTCCCAGCGACCCGGACATGGTCAAGACGTTGCGGGAGAAGAACATCCGTATCGCCGCCAAGCCCGAGGACGATTCTCCCTGGTACTTCGTGCTGCTGGTGAACTGGTTCCCCATGCTGCTGCTGGTGGGCGTGTGGATCTTCTTCATGCGGCAGATGCAGGCGGGGGGCGGCAAGGCCATGTCCTTCGGCAAGAGCCGGGCGCGCCAGTTGAACGAAAACCAGGTGCGGGTCACCTTCAGCGACGTGGCCGGGGTGGACGAAGCCAAGGACGAGTTGCAGGAAGTCATCGCGTTTCTGAAGGACCCCAAGAAGTTCACCCGTCTCGGGGGCAGGATCCCCAAGGGCTGCCTGCTGGTGGGTCCTCCGGGGACCGGCAAGACCCTGTTGGCCCGGGCCATCGCGGGTGAGGCGGGGGTGCCCTTCTTCAGCATCAGCGGCTCGGATTTCGTGGAAATGTTCGTGGGCGTGGGCGCCTCGCGGGTGCGGGACCTCTTCGTCCAGGCCAAGAAGCAGGCGCCGTGCATCGTCTTCGTCGACGAGATCGACGCCGTCGGACGCCAGCGCGGCGCCGGCCTCGGCGGCGGACACGACGAGCGCGAACAGACCCTCAACCAGTTGCTGGTGGAGATGGACGGGTTCGAGGCCAACGACGGCGTGATCCTCATCGCCGCCACCAACCGCCCCGACGTCCTCGATCCGGCGTTGCTCCGGCCGGGCCGGTTCGACCGCAGGGTGGTGGTGCCGCGGCCCGACATCAAGGGACGCGAAGGCATCCTGGCGGTGCACAGCCGGCGGGTGCCGCTGGAGAACGACGTGGACATCCGGGTGCTGGCCCGGGGGACTCCGGGTTTTGCCGGAGCGGATCTCGAGAACCTGGTCAACGAAGCGGCGCTCCTGGCGGCGCGGAGCGACAAGGACAAGGTCAACATGAATGACTTTGAGCTCGCCAAGGACAAAGTCATGATGGGGACCGAGCGCAAGAGCATGATCATCAGCGACGAGGAGAAGCGCAACACCGCCTATCACGAGGCCGGTCACGCGCTGGTGGCGAAGCTCCTGCCGGGCGCCGACCCGGTCCACAAAGTCACCATCATCCCGCGCGGGATGGCGCTGGGCCTGACCCAGCAGCTTCCCGTGGACGAGCGGCACAGCCAGGACAAGCAGTATCTCCTGAACAACGTCACCATCCTGTTCGGCGGGCGGGTCGCGGAGGAGTTGATTCTCGACCACATGACCACGGGGGCCGGCAACGATATCGAGCGGGCCACCGAGCTCGCCCACCGGATGGTGTGCGAGTGGGGCATGAGCGAGAAGCTGGGACCCATGACCTTCGGCAAGAAGGAAGAGCAGATCTTTCTCGGCCGGGACTTCACCCAGCAGCAGGACTACTCCGAGAGCACCGCGGTGGAGATCGACCGGGAGGTCCGGCGCATCATCCAGGATTGCTACAACCAGGCCAAGGAGATCCTGACCACCAACCTGGCGCTCTTGCACCTGGTTGCCAAGGATCTCCTGGAGAAGGAAGTGCTGGACGGCGCGGAGATCGACGTCATCGTCAAGCAACACATGGAAGACAGCGGTCCCGACCTGCCCACGACACCCGTTCCCGCCAGCGCTTGACGAAGCCGGCCCCTCTTCGAGGTCGCCAGCGTCCTCGTTCTGTATCATGCCCATGCCCACCAAGCGAAGCCGGCCTGAGCCGTTACCGTCCGGCCACCTCGGTCCGGGGCCGGATCCGATCCTGACGACGCGCCACGGGCAGGTGGACATGCGTGAGCGGACGGCGGTGATGGGCATCCTGAACGTCACCCCGGATTCCTTTTCCGACGGCGGCCGCTATCCCGACGTCGTGTCCGCGGTCGCCCGGGGCGTCGAAATGGTGCGCCAGGGCGCGGACATCGTGGACGTGGGCGGGGAGTCGACGCGTCCGGGCGCGGCCGCGGTGTCGGCGGTCGAGGAACTGGAGCGGGTGATCCCGGTGGTCCGCGAGCTCCGGCGGCGGATCGCGGCGCCCATCAGCATCGACACCACCAAGGAGGAGGTGGCCCGGGGCGCGCTGGACGCGGGCGCGGACCTGGTGAACGACATCAGCGCCCTGCGGTTCGACCCCGCCATGGTCCGGCTGGTGGCGCGCGAGAACGTTCCGGTGGTGCTGATGCACATGCAGGGCCGGCCCCGGACCATGCAGCTTGCGCCGCGCTATCGCGACGTGGTCGGGGAGGTGACCGCCTTTCTCCGCGAACGCGTCGCTTTCGCCGTGGACAACGGCGTTGCCGCGGAACGGATCGTGGTGGATCCGGGCATCGGCTTCGGCAAGGGGCTGGATCACAACCTGGCGTTGTTGCGGGACTTGGGGGCGCTCGGAGAGCTCGGGCGGCCGGTGCTCGTGGGCTTGTCTCGCAAGTCGTTCCTCGGCCGGTTGCTGGAGCCCGGGGCGCCGGCGGACGCGGGGACGCCGGGCCGGCTGGAGGGAAGTCTTGCCGGGACCGCCGCGGCGGTGCTGTCCGGTGCCCATATCGTGCGGGTCCACGACGTGCTGGAGACCTGCAGGGCCGTGCGCGTGGCGGATGCGATCCGCGGCGCCCGTGGAGCCTGGGCGCCCGCGTCGCGTAAAGCCGCCCCGCCGGCCGATACCGGCGCGTAGGCCCGGTGGACGCGGCTGGCTCATTCATTGGAAGGGAGCGATGAACTCGGACAGACCACAAACGGCGCGGCCCCGGCTGTTCGGCACCGACGGGATTCGCGGCATCGCCAATCAGGAGCCCATGACCTCGGAAACGTCCCTGAGGCTGGGCCGGGCGATCGCCCGCGTGGTCGGCGATGACGGCGCCGGGAGACCCGCCAGGGGAGCGCTGGGGCGCAAGCGCACTCACCGGCGCCGCATCCTGGTTGGCAAGGATACCCGCCTCTCCGGTTACATGTTCGAGACCGCGCTGGCGTCCGGAATCTGCTCCATGGGGGCCGACGTGCTGCTGGTGGGGCCGCTGCCCACGCCGGGGGTTGCGTTCCTCACCCGGAGCATGCGCGCGGACGCGGGGGTGGTGATCTCGGCATCGCACAACCCCTATCAGGACAACGGCATCAAGTTCTTTTCCGGCGACGGCTTCAAGCTCCCGGATGAGTGGGAGCGGCGCATGGAAGCGATGGTCTGGGACGGAGCGTATGACGCGCACCGGCCGGCGGCGACGGAGATCGGCAAGGCCTACCGCATCGCCGACGCCCTGGGGAGGACCATCGCCTTTCTCAAGAGCGTGTTCCCGAGCCACCTGACTTTGGAAGGACTCAAGATCGTCGTGGACTGCGCCAACGGCGCGGGTTACCGGGTGGCGCCGGAGGTGTTGAAGGAGCTTGGCGCCGAGGTGATTCCGGTGGCGGTGGAGCCCGACGGCACGAACATCAACCTGGACTGCGGCTCGGTGTACCCGGAGAAGGCCCGGGCGGCGCTATTGGAACATGGCGCGGACCTGGCCGTGTGCCTGGACGGCGACGCCGACCGGGTGCTCCTGATCGACGAGAGGGGCGAGCTGGTGGACGGCGATGAGGTGCTGGCCATGTGCGCGGTCGAGATGAAACGCGCCGGGCGGCTTCCCACCGGCGCCGTGGTGGCCACGGTGATGAGCAACATGGGGCTCGACATCGCCCTCCGGGAGCACGGCATCGGCGTGCTCCGGGCAGCCATCGGCGACCGCTATGTGGTGGAGGCCATGCGCCGCGACGGGCACAACCTCGGCGGCGAACAGTCCGGTCACCTGGTGTTCCTGGATCACAACACCACGGGCGACGGCTGCCTCACGGCGTTGCAGGTGCTGGCCCTCATGACCGGGCGCGAGAAGCCTTTGGGCGAGCTCCGCCGGATCATGGGCAAGCTGCCGCAGGTCATCGTCAACGTGCCGGTCCGGGAGAAGCGCCCGCTTTCCGAGCTGGTCCAGGTGCGGTCGCGCATTGACGAGAGCGAACATCTGCTAGACGGGCGCGGCCGGGTGCTGGTGCGTTACTCCGGCACCGAGCCGCTGGCCCGGGTGATGCTCGAGGGAGAGTCGGAGGACGAGATACGGCGGCTGGCGCAAGGCATCGCCGACGCCATCCAAACCCATTTGGGGGTCCCGGGATGATCCGTCTTGGAGTCAACGTGGATCACGTGGCCACCGTGCGCCAGGCGCGCATGATCGACATCCCGGACCCGGTGGAGGCGGCGCTGCTGGCCGAGCGGTCCGGGGCCGAGGTCATCACGGTACACTTGCGCGAGGACCGCAGGCACATCCAGGATGGCGATGTCGCGCGTTTGCGGCAACGGTTGCGCGCAAGGCTCAACCTGGAAATGGCCGGAACCCCGGAAATGACCCGAACTGCCCTGACTCTCAAGCCCGACGACGTCTGCCTGGTGCCCGAGCGGCGAGAGGAGCTGACCACCGAGGGAGGACTCGACGCCGTCACCCACGGGAAACCCCTCAGGGAGGTGGTGTCCCGTCTGCGGGAAGCGGGGATCCGGGTGAGTCTCTTCGTGGATCCCGACCCGAAACAGCTCGAAGCCAGCCGGGAGCTGGGCGCCGACGGGGTGGAGCTCCACACCGGGACCTACTGCAACGCCCAAGGGCCGCGGCTGGAGCAGGAGCTCGAAGCCGTGCGGCGGGCGTCGTCGTCGGCCGCCGGTATGGGACTGGAGGTCCACGGCGGCCACGGCCTCAACGCCGGGAACGTGACGCCCATCGCCGCCATCGAGGAGATCGTGGAGCTCAACATCGGACACAGCATCGTCGCCCGGGCCATCATGGTCGGCATGGCGCGGGCCGTCGAGGAAATGAAGGCCCTCATCACCGCGGCACGATCCGCCGGTTGGTAACCCATGCGCGTGGTAACCGCGGAGGAGATGCGCCGCCTGGACCGTCTCACCATCGACACCCACGGCGTTCCCAGTCTCAGGCTGATGGAGCGCGCGGGGCAGAGCGTGGTGGATGTCATCCTCGAGCGCTGGAGCGATCTGGCCAGGCGCGGCGTCCTGGTGGTGGCGGGCAAGGGCAACAACGGCGGCGACGGCCTGGTCATCGCCAGGCTGCTGCGCGAGAGGGAGTTCCCGTGCGAAGTGGCGTGCATCGCCCGGGCGGAAGACCTGTCCGCGGACGCGGCCGCCAACCTCGAGCGCTATCGCGCGGTGAAGGGCGTGTTCACCGAAGTTCCGCCCAATGACCTCGACCCCCTGCGCGGCCGCATGAAGGACAAGGGGCTCTTGGTGGACGCGCTCCTGGGGACCGGGTTGCGGAGCCCGGTGGAGGGGTTCCTGGCGGACGTGGTGGAGCTCATGAACGCCTCGGGCCTTCCGATCATTGCCGTGGATACCCCGTCGGGCCTGGATTCCGACCGGGGCACGCCGCTGGGGGCGACGATCCAGGCAGAGGCCACGGTGACCTTCGGCTTTCCCAAGGCCGGGCAGGTGATTCACCCCGGCGTCGTCTACAGCGGCGACCTGGTGGTCGCCGACATCGGCATTCACCCCAAGGCGGTGGCCGAGGTGGATGGATCGTTGGAGTTGCTGGATGCGGCCGACGTTGTCTGGTGCCTGCCGCGGCGGGCGGACGACTCCCACAAGGGCAGCTACGGCCATCTGCTGGTGATGGCGGGGTCGCGGGGCAAGACCGGGGCCGCGGTGCTCGGCTGTCGCGCGGCCATGCGGGTGGGCACCGGACTGGTGACCCTGGCGGCGCCCCGAGCGCTCAACGGGATCCTCGCCGGCGCTCTGGTGGAGTCCATGACCGAGCAGGTCGGGGGCCCCGGCGAGGAACAGTGGCCGGCGCTGGTGGCCGCCGATTGGGAGGCTCTGGCGGAGCGCAAGAGCGCGGTGCTGTTCGGGCCCGGCGTGGGCGTCCATGCATCCGCGCAAACGACGCTGGAAACATTGCTGGAGTATTGCCGCGTGCCGTGGCTCATCGACGCCGACGGGCTCAACAACCTGGCAACGGACGTGAGCCGGCTCCGGGAGGCGCGGGTTCCGCCGGTGCTGACGCCGCATCCGGGAGAGATGAGCCGCCTCACCGGGCTGGATACGGCGGCCGTCAACGGCGACCGTATCGGCATCGCCCGGGCCTTCGCGGCGGAACATCGCTGCTTTCTCGTCCTCAAGGGCGCGAGGACGGTAACCGCCACGCCGGAGGGACAGGTCTCCATCAACCCCACCGGCAATTCCGGCATGGCCAGCGGGGGCATGGGCGATGTCCTGGCCGGCATCGTCGCGGGGTTTCTGGCCCAGGGCCTGGCGCCGGAAGACGCCGTCCGCCTGGGCGTCTATCTTCACGGCCGCACGGGCGACCGGGTGGCCGACGACCGCGGCGCCGTGGGACTCATCGCGTCGGACCTGGTGGACGAGTTGCCGCGGACGATCCAGGAGCTGACCCAGGTCCGGGAGTTGATACGGGTGTGAAGGCCAACGAGTATCAGATCACCACGGACTCGCCGGAAGCGACCCGGGCGCTGGGACGCGCCGTGGGCCGGGCGCTCCGCGGCGGAGAGATCCTGGGACTGTCGGGCGACCTCGGCAGCGGCAAGACCTGCTTCGTGCACGGCTTGGCCGAAGGGCTTGAGGTGGGCCGGAACAGTTGGGTCCGGAGCCCCACCTTCACGCTCATCAACGAGTACGAGGGCCGCCTGTCGCTGGTCCACGTGGACCTCTTTCGCGTGGCTCCGGGACAGGAGATGGAGGATCTCCATCTGGAGGAGTACTTCGCCTCCGGCTGCGTCTGCGTGGTCGAGTGGTTCGAGCGCCTGGACGCCGTGGGGGTCGAGGAGTTTATGAGCGTCACCTTCCGCTACCTGGACGAAGAGCACCGTGAGCTGCGCTTCGTCGCCCACGGGCGGCGCTATGAGGAGATAATCACGGCCCTGAGCCGTGGCGCATGAAATGGCGCCCTTCGACTTCGCTACGCTGACGCTCCGCTGCGCTCAGGACGAACGGAAGGTTGTTACGGCGGTTGCCACGCGTGGTGCCGGGTGTGAAGACTTTGGTACGTTCAGAACGTACGAACCTCGCTTCGCTACACTCAGGACGAGCGGATGGTTATTCGGCGGTTGCCGCGTTTGGTCCTGGGTAGTGAGGCCTGTGGTACGCTCGGAACGTACGAAGAACGAGTCCAACACCGTTCGTCCTGAGCGTAGTGAGGCGTAGCCGAACGAAGTCGAAGGGCGCAAGCTCGCAGCTACCTGGAACGAATGACGGGCAATCGATGGCATTGATCGTACAGAAATACGGCGGCACGTCCGTGGGCATGGTGGAGCGCATCCGCAACGTTGCCAGACGGGTGGCCGCCACCCGCGAACAGGGGAACGACGTGGTGGTGGTGGTGTCCGCCATGTCAGGCGAGACCAACCGGCTGCTGAACCTGGCCAATCAGGTCTCGGGGCACGTGGACGACCGCGAAATCGATGTGCTGCTGGCATCCGGGGAGCAGGTTTCCTGCGCCTTGCTGGCGCTGGCGCTGAAGGACCTGGGGCTGCCGGCGCGGTCGTTTCTCGGCCACCAGGTGCGCATCGGCACGGACAGCGTACACGGCCGTGCGCGCATCAAGAGCATCGATTCCACCCGGGTGCTGGAGTCGCTCAAGCGAGACGAGGTGGTGGTGGTGGCGGGCTTCCAGGGGGTCGACGAGGCCGACAATATCACCACCCTGGGGCGCGGCGGGTCGGACACCAGCGCCGTGGCCATGGCCGCGGCCCTGAGCGCCTCGGTGTGCGAGATATATACCGACGTGGACGGGATCTACACGGCGGATCCGTTCGTGTGCTCCCGGGCGCGGAAGCTGGACCGGATCACTTACGACGAAATGCTGGAGATGGCCAGCCTGGGCGCCCGGGTGCTGCAGATCCGTTCGGTGGAGACGGCGAAGAAGTTCGGCGTCAGGGTGCACCTGCGCTCGAGCTTCAACGACGTCGAGGGCACCTGGCTGGTCGAGGAGGATGAGCAAATGGATTCGGTTCTGGTCTCGGCAGTGACCTGTGACAACGACGAAGCCAAGATCACCATCCGCGGCGTACCGGACCGTGCCGGACTGGCCGCCCAGATATTCGGCCCCATCGCGGAAGCCAACATCGTCGTGGATATGATTATCCAGAACGCCGGCGCCGACGGCACCACCGACGTGACCTTCACGGTGCCCAAGAAGGACCACCGAAAGGCCATGGAATTGATTGAAAAAACCGCGCCCTTGATCCAAGCTAAGGGAGTGGCTTCCGATACCCACATCGCCAAGGTGTCGGTGGTGGGTGTGGGCGTGAGAACCAACGCGGGGGTGGCGGCCAAGATGTTTCAGGCCCTCGCGGAACAATCCATCAATATCGAGATGATCTCGACCTCCGAGATCAAGGTGTCGGTGGTGGTGGACGAGAAAGACAGCCACAGGGCGGTGGATTCGCTTCACGCTTCGTTGATCGAAAGCAGGTGAGTGCATGAGTGACTTGTTGTTGTACGATACGACCTTGCGAGACGGGTGTCAGAGCGAGGATGTCTCTTTCAGTCTGAAGGACAAGCTGCGAGTCGCCGAGAGCCTCGCCGAGTTGGGCATTCACTACATTGAAGGCGGTTACCCCGGTTCCAACCCCCGCGACGCGGAATTCTTCAAGGAGGTCGGAAAGCTGAATCTCAGGAAGACCCGGGTGGCATCCTTCGGGACCACCCGCAGGCCTTCGGTCAAGCCGGCGCAGGACCCCAGCCTGAAGCTGTTGCTGGCGGCCAAGACCCCGGTGGTGACGCTGGTGGGGAAGACCTGGGACCTCCACGTGCGGGACGATCTGCGCATCAGCAAGAAGGCCAACCTGGAGGTGATCGCCGATTCCATCGCCTACATGAAGAAGCGCGTCGACGAGGTGATTTTCGACGCCGAGCATTTCTTCGACGGCTACCGCAGCAACCCCGAGTTCGCGCTCGAATGTCTTACGGCGGCCGAGGCCGGCGGCGCCGACTGGCTCGTCCTGTGCGATACCAACGGCGGCAGGTTGCCCGCCGAAATCGCCGCGGCGGTGAGGGCGGCCAAGGAGACGGTGAAGGTTCCGCTGGGAATCCATTGCCACAACGACTGCGAGCTGGCCGTTGCCAACACCATGACGGCGGTGGAGAACGGCGTCCGGCAGGTCCAGGGCACCATCAACGGTTTCGGCGAGCGCTGCGGCAACCTGAATCTGTGCTCGGTGTTGCCCAACCTCCAGTTGAAGCAGGGTTACAAGTGCGTCCGGCCGGCTCAGTTGCGCCGCCTGCGGGAGATCTCCCATCTCGTGTACGAGCTGGCCAACGTCGTGCCCGGCAAGCGGCAGGCCTACGTGGGCGAGAGCGCGTTCGCGCACAAGGGCGGGCTCCACGTCTCGGGCATCATCAAGAACCGCGAGACCTATGAGCACATCGAGCCGGAGCTGGTGGGCAGCCGCCAGCGGGTGCTGGTCTCGGACCTCTCCGGGCGCAGCAACATCGTCTACAAGGCCCGGGAATACGACATCGACCTGAACGGCCAGGACCAGGCCGTCCATCAGATCCTCAACCGTATCAAGGATCTGGAGAGCCGGGGTTATGAGTTCGAGGCCGCCGAGGCATCCTTCGAGTTGCTGATCCAGGAGGCACTGGGAAGGAAGAAACGCAACTTCCGCCTGGACGGGTTCCGGGTCATCGACGAGAAGCGGGTCGAGAACGAGCCGCCGCTCTCGGAGGCCACCGTCAAGGTGGAGGTGGGCGGCGTGATGGAGCACGCGGCCGCCCTGGGCAGCGGTCCGGTCCATGCGCTGGACCGGGCCCTGCGCAAGGCGCTGACGGGGTTCTTCCCGTCACTGGAGGAGGTGGAGCTCCTCGACTACAAGGTCCGGGTGCTGTCGTCCGGGGAAGGCACCGGCGCCGCGGTCCGGGTGCTCATCGAGTCGGGCGACGGCCACAGCCACTGGGGCACCGTGGGGGTGTCGCAGAACGTCATAGAGGCGAGCTGGCAGGCGCTCGTGGACAGCATCGACTACAAGCTCTACAAGGACAAGAAGCGGAAGGGCCACGCGGGCAAGAGCCGCGCCGCCAAGGGCGAGGCCGCGGCGGCACCCGCGTCCTGACCGAAGTGCCCGAAGAGGCCGGCCGCCCATGTGGAGTATTCTGAAAGAGGATGTCCGGGTGGCGTTCGAGCGGGATCCCGCGGCGCGGAACCTGTTCGAGGTTCTGGTCAGCTATCCCGGCGTGCACGCGCTGCTGTTCCACCGTTGTGCCCACCGGCTGTGGCACCGCGGCTGGAGAAACCTCGCGCGTTTCGTCAGCCACCTGAGCCGCTTCCTCACGGGCGTCGAGATCCACCCCGGCGCTACGGTGGGACGCCGGTTCTTCATCGACCACGGCATGGGAGTCGTCATCGGCGAGACCTCGCAGATCGGCGATGACGTAACCCTGTACCAGGGTGTCACCCTGGGCGGCATCAGCCTGCGCCGGGAAAAGCGCCATCCCACGGTGGAGGACTGCGTCATCATCGGCGCCGGCGCCACGGTGCTGGGTCCGGTGGTGTTGGGACGTAACAGCAGGATCGGCTCGGGTTCGGTGGTGGTCAAGGACGTGCCGGAAAACTCCACGGTGGTGGGCGTGCCGGGGAAGGTCGTCGAAGGCGACGGCGTGCACCGGGATCCGATCGAGCACCAGATCGCCCTGGATCACCATCAGTTGCCGGACCCCATGGCGAAGTCCCTCAGCAATCTGGCGGAATACATCCAGAGACTCGAAAAGCGGGTGAACGATCTCGATGCCAAGCAGGGCGGTCTGGAAGCGCGGCATCGGGAAGAAGTGGAAGAAACCCGGCGGTACAAGAACTAGTGTGGTGTCTGGTTAATTCGGGTCATAATATGCGGAGGATTTTTTGTCGTCGGCAAGGCGCGATGACGAGCAGTGGCGGGCACCACGCGAGGAAGAGCAACGCAGCCGACGGCGAAAAAG
>Ga0209020_1001576_pt1 | contig 22025 bp, 19 predicted proteins | sample PinacodermBB_FD_187298 | JGI IMG/M metagenome (GOLD analysis project Ga0209020, IMG submission 187298) | Host-associated microbial community of the marine sponge Aplysina aerophoba from Gulf of Piran - sponge pinacoderm, lysed by bead... | ecosystem: Host-associated > Porifera > Sponge >... | reverse complement strand
AGCGTGTTCGAGCGGCGCCCGTCCGCCATGGGAAAAAGCCCCAGGCGGTAGGCTGTCAGCAGCATTTCCGCCGAAATCCGCTTCAAGCGCCGTCCATCCAGCGCTCGAGCCAGTGTATGTCGTAGGCTCCGCTGCTGAAGTCCCGATTGCCTGCAATGCCCCGATGGAGCTCGAGATTGGTGTCTATGCCCTCGATGACATATTCGTCGAGGGCGCGTGCGAGCCGGGCGACGGCGGTCGGGCGGTCGGGCCCATGCACGATGAGCTTGGCGATCAGGCTGTCATAGTGCGGCGGCACCATGCAGCCGGCGAAGAGGGCGGAATCGACCCGCACTCCGGGGCCTCCCGGGGGGTGGTATTCGCGAACCCGTCCGGGCGAAGGCACGAAGGTGCGGGCATCCTCGGCATTGACCCGGCATTCGATGGCATGGCCGTCGAAGCGCACATCGTCCTGCCCGAACTGTAGCTTGCCGCCGGCCGCGATTGTCAATTGCTCGCGGACGAGATCGACGCCAGTCACCATTTCGGTAACCGGGTGCTCGACCTGGAGGCGCGTGTTCATTTCGATGAAGTGGAAGTCCCGGCCGTCGAAGAGGAACTCCAGCGTGCCCGCGCCGAGATAGCCGAGCTGGCGGACTGCCGTCGCGGCCCGCGCGCCGATCTCTGCCCGCACCGCATCGTCCAGGACGGGGGAGGGCGACTCCTCGATCACCTTCTGGTGGCGGCGCTGGATGGAGCAGTCGCGCTCCCCCAGGTGAAGAGCGTTGCCGTGGGAATCGGCAAGAATCTGAATCTCGATATGGCGCGGGTTTTCGATGAACTTCTCGATGAACACTCGGGAGTCGCCGAAAGCGCCGGCGGCCTCGCGCCGCGCCAACGCGAGTGCCGGTGCAAGGATCGTCGGCTCGCGAGCGATTTGCATCCCGCGGCCGCCGCCCCCGGCCGCCGCTTTCACGAGCACCGGGTAGCCGATCTCCTCGGCGATCCGCGCCGCTTCTGCGTCGCTCTCGACCGCGGCATCGCTGCCCGGCACCGGCGAGATGCCGACCTCCACCATGGCCGCCTTGGCGGCGATCTTGTCGCCCATCGTGGCGATATGGTCCGGGCTCGGCCCGATAAAGGTGAAGCCGTGATCGGTGACGACCTGCGCGAATGTCGCGTTTTCCGCAAGGAAGCCGAGGCCCGGATGAATCGCGTCGGCGCCGGCCACGCTGGCGGCCGATACCAGCGCCGCCATGCTCAGATAGCTGTCGCGCGGCGCCGGCGGGCCGATGCACACGCTTTCATCCGCAAGGCGCACATGCATGGCCTCGGAGTCGATGGTTGAATGAACCGCGACCGTGCGAATGCCGAGGTCCCGGCAGGCGCGGATGATGCGAAGCGCGATCTCGCCGCGATTGGCGATCAGGACCTTTTCGAACACCGGCTCAGCCGAGAATCATCAGGGTCTCGCCATATTCGACAGGATCGCCGCTGGAGACGAGAATCTGCCGCACGACGCCGTCGCTAGGCGCAGGAATCTGGTTATAGACCTTCATCGCCTCGATAATCAGCAGTATCTGCCCCGCCTGAACGCGGTCGCCTACCTGTACGAATGCGGACTGTTGGGGATCCGGCTGAAGATAGACCGTGCCAACGATGGGCGCAGTGACAGGCACGCCTTCCACTGCCGCAGGAGGCTGCGGGGGCGCCGCGACCGGATCGACCGCCGCCGGCTGCCCCGACGTTACGGGAGGAGCCGGTGGCAGGGGAGCTGGCGCGGGGGCGCGCGCTGAAATCCGAAGGCTGCGATTGCCGTCGCGATACTCGATTTCGGAAACGCCGGTCTCTTCCAGCAACCCGGCCAGGCGGCGAACAGCGTCCTCATCGATGTCAAAACGGCTCATGGCATCTTCTCATCCGTGCGCCAGCGGTCATCCAGGGCCAACAGGGCCAGGCGGTACCCTACGGGGCCGAAGCCCGCGATCATGCCGAGCGCCGCACCCGATATATAGGAACGATGGCGGAATGCTTCACGCCTGTGGATGTTCGAAAGATGGACTTCGACGACCGGCCCCTCGAAGAGCGTGAGCGCGTCCAGCAGCGCGACCGACGTGTGGGTATAGGCCGCCGCATTGATGACGATGGCGTCGAAGTCCGCGCGTGCCTCCTGAATCCAGGTGACGAGCTCGCCTTCGTGATTGCTCTGCCGGCAGACCGCTTCCATGCCGAGGTCGCCGGCGGCGGCCTCGACGTCGGCGGTAATCTCGGCAAGGGTCGTCCGCCCATAGATCTCGGGCTGGCGCTGACCGAGCATGTTCAGGTTGGGCCCGTTCAGAACCAGCACACGCTTTGCCATGCTCATCCTCGTATTCGTGACCGCTCAGGCCCGCGAATTCCTCAGAACGATTCCGCCCACGGCCGCAGATCGACCTCCTGCGCCCAGGCGGAGCGATGCTGGCGATGGACATGCAGATAGGTCTCGGCAATCGAGTCCGGGACCAGAAGGTGGTCTTCGGGCAGATCGGGGTCGGGCGCGTGATGCGGACCCAGTATGCCGCCGTCGATGATGAAATGCGCGATATGCAGGCCCCGGGGGCCGAAGTCCCGCGCCATCGACTGCGCCAGGGCCCGCAGGCCGAACTTGCCGACCGCAAAACTTGCCGACTTGGCATAGCCCTTCACCGACGCCGTGGCCCCCGTGAAGAAGACGCTGCCCGACCCGCGCGGCAGCATGGCGCGCACAGCCTCGCGGCCGACGATGAAACCGCCGAGGCAGGCTTGCCGCCACGCCTGCTCGAACTCTTCGGTTTCGATGTCCACAATGCTCCCGCGTACACGGCCGGAGGCGTTGAAGACCACGATGTCCGGCTCCGGAACCGCGGCGAACAACGCCTTGACGCTCGCATCGTCCGTGGCGTCGCAGGCATGGATGCTCACGCCGTCGCCCATCTCGGCAGCCATCGGCTCCAGCTTCGCTGGCGTGCGCGCGGCCAGCGCGACCTTCATGCCTGCCCGGGAGAAAATTCGTCCGAGCGAGGCGCCGAGCCCCGGCCCGACCCCGACAACGATCGCGGTTTCCGTACCATTCATACTCAGAGGGCTCCTACTCTGCGGCGGCGACAGCGTGTTTCTTCGGATCGTGGAGCGCTTCGAGAAGTGCCGCCCGGCGCTTCTCGGCAGCTTCGAGGTGACGCAGCTTCACATGGCCGTAGCCGCGTATATGTTCCGGTACGCTCGCCAGATCGACGGCGGCCGCGCGGGTCTCCGGGCCGAAGCGGCGAAGGATTTCTTCGACATCGCCTTCATATTGCACGATGAGCGCGCGCTCGCGGCGGCGTTCCTCCGTCCGTCCGAAGGGGTCGAAAGCAGTGCCGCGCAGGCCGCGCATGGCCGCCAGCAGCCTGAAGACATGCAGCATCCACGAACCGAAGCGCATCTTGCGGGGCTCGCCGGTGACCGGGTCCTTCCTCGCGAAGAGCGGCGGCGCCAGATTGAATTCCAACCGGTAGCCGTCCTCGAACTGCCGCGAGATCTGCTGGCGGAGATCGCCGGAAGCATGGAGGCGCGCAACCTCGTATTCGTCCTTGTAGGCCAGCAGCTTGAAGTAATAGCGCGCGACGGCGTGGGACAGCGGCCCGCCGCCCTCGACGGCCTCCGCTTCGCGCACCCGGTCCACCAGCGCCGTGTACCGCGTGGCATAGGCCGCGTTCTGGTAATCGGTCAGGAACGCCGCCCTGCGGGCGACCGTATCGTCCAGGCTTTCCAGAGTGGGGCGCTCGTTCCTCGCGTCCGCCGGGTATGCGATGCGCTCCACGAACGCGAGGTCGTGCGCGGCGCGCCGGCCCCAATCGAATGCGGTCTTGTTCATCTCGACGGCGACGCCGTTGAGCTCGATCGCCCGCTCGATGGCCTCGCCGCTGACGGGAACCAGACCCCTCTGGTAAGCGAAACCGGTCATGAAGAGGTTGGAGCCGATGGCGTCGCCCAAAAGCGCGGTGGCAAGGCGGGTGGCGTCGATCATTTCCACGGCATCGCCGCCGAGCGCTGCCTCGATCCGAGTCCGCAGCTCGTCGTCCGGGAACGACATGTCGGGATTGCGGGCGAACTCGTTCGTGTAGGTGCGGTAGGTGTTGATGACCGCCCGGCTGGAGCCTCGCGCCAGCCTGGAGAGCGTATCGACCTGGCTTGAGGTCACCAGGTCGCAGCCGATCAGGGCGCGCCCGCCGCCGAGGCCGACGCGCACGCTGTGCAGGTCCTCAAGATTGTCGGCGATCCGCAAGTGGCTCCAGACGGCGCCGCCTTTCTGGGCGAGGCCCGTCATGTCCATCACGGTGGCCGCCTTGCCCTCCAGATGGGCCGCCATGGCCAGCAGTGCGCCGACGGTGATGACGCCCGTGCCGCCGATCCCGTCGATCATCATGGAATAGGGCTCGTCGGTCGCCGGGAGCGTGGGTTCCGGCAGGACCTCCAGCGGTCCCGGCGCCTGGCCGGCCGGCTCGCCCTTGCGCGGCTCGGCGTCATAGACGGTGACGAAGCTCGGGCAAAAGCCGTTCAGGCAGGAATAGTCCTTGTTGCAGGCCGACTGGTCGATCATCCGCTTGCGGCCGAACTCGGTTTCGACGGGGATGACGGACACGCAATTCGACTTGACGCCGCAATCGCCGCAACCCTCGCAGACGGCGGGGTTGATGAACATGCGCTTGGGCGGGTTCGGGAAGGCTCCGCGCTTGCGCCGGCGGCGTTTTTCCGCAGCGCAGGTCTGCACATAGACGAGGCCTGAAACGCCCTCGATCTCCCGCAGCTCGATCTGAACCAGGTTCATTTCCGAGCGGTGCTTGACCACCGTTCCGGGCGCCAGGTCCCGTGCTTTTTCATAGGCTTCCGGCGTATCGGTGACGAGATAGATTGGCTTCACACCCTCGGCGGCAAGCTGCTGCGTCACCATTGCAGGCGACAGCGGCCCGTCCACCGGCTGGCCGCCGGTCATCGCGACGGCGTCGTTGTAGAGCACCTTGTAAGTCATGCTGGCGCCGGACGCGACGGCGGCGCGCACCGCCAGAATGCCGGAATGGTAGTAGGTGCCGTCGCCGATATTCTGGAAGATGTGCGGCGTTTCGACGAAGTGGTGCAGCCCGGCCCAGGTCGCGCCCTCCGCGCCCATATGGGTGTAGGTGGCGGTCTTCTCCGGATCGACCCATTGCGCCATGAAGTGGCAGCCGATGCCCGAGAACGCCCGCGATCCGTCCGGCAGCTTGGTGCCGGAATTGTGCGGGCAGCCGGAGCAGAAGGATGGCGTGCGCACGAGGCTGGGCTGGTTGCCGCCCGACTGGCGCGTTACCTCCCGGATTGCAGCCAGCCGGGACTCGAAACGGCCGATATCGGCGACGCGCCCGAGCCGGGAAAGGATTGCCTCTGCAACGTCTTCCGGTTGCAATTCCTGGTACGTCCGCAGCAGTTCCCGCCCCGCCTCGTCGGTCTTACCGACTACCCTGGGCCGGCGGTCGGCCGGCGTGCTGTAGAGCAGTTCCTTGATCTGGGGCTCCATCAGCCCGCGCTTCTCTTCGACGACGAGGACCTCTTCGAGGCCTTCGCAGAACGCGCGCATGCCTTCCGGCTCGATCGGCCAGGAGAGCGCCACCTTGTAAACGGAAATTCCGAGTTCGCGGGCCGTCGTGTCGTCGATCCCGAGCGCCGAAAGGGCCTGCCGCGTATCCAGATAGGACTTGCCCGTGGTGACAATGCCGATCCGGCGGCCGGGACCGCCGACGGCGACCCGGTCGAGCCGGTTCGCGCGCACGAAAGCAACGGCCGCCGGCAGCTTGACATTGTGCAGGCGCGGCTCCTGGTCGAGCCAATTGTCCGGCCAGCGGATGTTGGGGCCGGCCGCCGGCATCTCGAAATCGCCCGGGAGCCGGATTTGCACCCGGTCGGGATCGATATCCACCGTCGCTGTGGAGTCGACTGTATCCGTCACGCAGATGAAACCCGCCCAGAGGCCGGCATAGCGCGACATAGCAAAGCCGTAGAGGCCGAAATCGAGGAACTCCTGCACCCCCGACGGGTTCAGGACCGGCACCATTGCATCGACGAACGCGAACTCGCTCTGATGCGCCGTGGTCGAGCTCTTGGCGACGTGGTCGTCGCCGGCAAGCGCGATGACGCCGCCATGCGGGTGCGTGCCGAACAGGTTGGCGTGCTTGAGCGCATCGCCCGTCCGGTCCACGCCCGGGCCTTTGCCGTACCAGATGCTGAAGACGCCGTCATACTTGGCATCGCCGAAGAAAGCGGACTGCTGCGTGCCCCAGACCGATGTGGCCGCAAGGTCTTCGTTGACGCCCGCCTTGAAGACGACCTGGTGGTCCTGCAGGTGCTTGCGGGCCGCCCAGAGCTGCTGATCGTAGCCGCCGAGGGGAGAACCGCGATAGCCGGAAATGAAGCCGGCCGTGTTAAGGCCGGCTGCTAGGTCGCGGCGGCGCTGCACCAATGGGAGCCTGACCAAAGCCTGGGCCCCGGTCAGCAGGGCACGTCCCTCGTCCAGGATGTATTTGTCGTCGAGCTTGACTTGCGCAAGCGCCATATCTGGGCTCCTGGGGCTAAAGCGTCTCTTCGCCGGCCAACCCCCCGATTATCTACGATGAAGCGGCGGTTCGTCCATGGGGCAGCCTATTCGGCGCCGGACCGGGTGCTAGCCCAGCTTTCCTTGATGACCGTCAGCAGATGGCGCTCGCGCACCGTGTCAATCGAAGCGGAAACGGTCATGCCGGCACGCAGGGGAGGCGCGCCGGGCCGTTCCTGAAGCTGCAAACGCACCGGCAGGCGCTGCACCACCTTGACCCAGTTGCCGGTCGCATTTTGGGGCGGCAGCACCGCAAATTCCGCACCTGTCGCCGGGCTGATGCTTTCCACCACCGCCTGCCAGACGACATCCGGATAGGCGTCGACCTCGACTGTCGCTTTCTGGCCGACGCGGACATGGGTCAACTCCGTCTCCTTGAGATTGGCCTCGACCCAAGGCTGGCGCCCGGCGATGATGGAGAATATCGGCCTGCCGGATTCGACATATTCGCCGGCCTGCAATTTGACATTGCTGACGATGCCGCCGACCGCAGCACGGACAACGGTACGTTCGAGATCGAATCGTGCCGCATCGCGCAGCGATTCCTTTTCGCGGTACATCGGATTGCTCTCGACAGGTGTGTCGAGAGTTCCCCCCAGCTGCACCAGCACCCGGCTCATACGCTTCCGCGCCACTTCCGCTTGCTTGCGGACCACTTCGGTCCGCTGGCGGGCGACCGCCAGGTCGTGCTCCGCAGCTTCCAGATTGATTCGAGCCGTCGCGCCCCTACGCTGCAGGCTGCGTAGCCGCTTCACCTGCATCCGGTGGTAGCGAACGGCCTCGAGCGCCTCATGCAACTCGCCTTCGGTTACCTCCACCTGGCCGGCGGCTACATCGTATTCGGCCCGCAGGCTGCGCAATTCGTCGCGCACCATACCCAGCTCCGCTTCGGCGCGCGCAAGACGGATTTCGAAGGGGACCGGGTCAATCCGGAACAGGAGGTCGCCGGGACGGACTTCGCGATGGTCAAGGACGGCGACATCCACGACACGTCCTTCGACGTCTGCGCTGACCTGGATGATGTCGTTCTTCACATAGGCATTTTCGGTCGTCACATAGCGCCCGCCGGTCAGATAGACATAGGCTCCGATCGCGATGGCGGTAAGCGGAACCACGATCAGCAGGAACAGGCGGGTCAGGGCCCGGCTTACGCGGCGCAGACTCATTGGGCTGCCATCTGTCGGTCGGCCGCATTAGCGGCTTGGTTACTGTTCTGGAGCATTTCCTGCAAACGAGCCTTGACGGTAATCAGCACCTCGACAGCCTTGACGCGTTCGGCTTCGTCGAGATCGCTCAGGGCTTCGTGAATCGTCTGGAGAGCGATCTCGCGCATCGTGCGTTCGATCGCCTCGGCCTCCGCCGTCAGATGGATCCGATTGACGCGTCGGTCCGTCGGGTCTGCCTTGCGCTCCACGAACCCGTTATCCTCAAGCCGGTCGATCAGGCGCCCCGCCGGGCCCTTTTCCATCTCCAGGGTCTCGGCCAGTTCCGACTGCGTGCAACCGGGTTGGCGGAAAATGCGGGTGAGCGCCAGCCACTGCGACCGCGTGAGACCCAAATCCCGCACCCGGCGGTCGAACTCCGTGCGCAGCAAGCGGGCAACATCCGAGACCAGAAAGCCGAAAAAGCGTTCGTCTTCCATGTGATTGGAGACCTGAATTTAGTTACCTAGGGGACTTTATGCCAACATATGGTCGCCCAGGCAATCAAGTCAAGGCGTCAATCCGAAACGACCGATCCCGAAGTTCGAACAACCTCACGCGCCGCCGCAGGCTCCGCCGCCGAGCACGCAGAACCTGGCGCAATGCACATGGTTCAGGGACACCGGCCCTGCAGCTTCGGACAGCGTCTCGCCGAGCTCGAAGCGGTGGTCGTAGGGCAGGAGGGTGCAGGCAACGACAGCGGGCCTCGCCGCGTCCCGGCGCTTCACAACCATGCGGGAGGATGAGCACATGACATCCGCAGGCGACTTGCCGAGTGTCGCCCAGCAACCGGCGGTGATCTCGGGCACGGGAGCGCCTTCGTCCATTTCGGGAAAGAGCGTAAGCGCAATCGGGTTGTCGGCATTGCAGGTCAGGCCGAGCGTTGCGAACAGCTGTGCATAGCCGGCGCGTGTGGAGGCTTCGTCCTCTCCCCAGCAGGTGCGGCCCCCGACTTCCGGAGCGAACCCGTTCCCGTCGAGCCACGACAGCCCGGCCAATGCCGGCGCCCAGCTGCGTTCGCCGCGCTCCGTCTCGTGCAGGGCCTCGGTGTAGTGGTCCAGCGAGACCCGGATGCGAAGCCGCTCGTTGTGCAGGGCTCTGAGCGCCAGCAGCGCTTCGCGATGCTTCATCATCGGGCGCATCGCGTTGGTCAGCGTCAATGTCTCGAAACCGCGTTCGAGCGCATCCGCCAGCATGGCCATGAACTGCGGATTCATGAACGGTTCGCCGCCGGTGAAACCGATAACCCGAGTGCCGGTACCGGCTTTGGCGATCTCGTCGAGATATGCCGCCGCCTCGTCCGCGCGGATATAGGCAAGGCGATCGTTGCGCGGGCTCGACTCGATATAGCAGTTGCGGCAGGCGAGGTTGCAGAGCGTGCCGGTGTTGATCCACAACGTTTCGAGCTTGCGTAGCGCGACCCTGGCGCGGCGGCTGCCGTCCGCAGTAAACTTGGGGTCTTGGAATTTCCCGCGGTCCGCTACGCCCGCCGGCACCGAATCCGGCATAAGCGCCTCCGGCCAATTCGACCCCGTCGTTATAGAAGACAGGCCGCCGGGCAGTCCAGTTCGACCTGTCTCAATCCGCCGCTTTGCACAGGCGCAGAGGGTTTCTATGGTGCGCCATCCAATGCGAGGAGTAGCAAGGCATGACGATTGCCAAGGGAGACAGGGTCCCGGCGGCGACCTTGAAGGAAATGACCGACGGCGGGCCGCAAAACGTCGAGACCGGGGACCTTTTCAGCGGCAGGAAGGTCGTGGCCTTCTGCGTGCCGGGCGCCTTCACGCCGACATGCTCGGCAAAACATCTGCCGGGTTTCGTCGAGAAGGCCGAGGCAATCCGGGAGAAGGGGGTGGACGACATCGTTTGCTTCGCGGTCAACGATGCGTTCGTCATGGGCGCCTGGGGCGAGCAGCGGGGCGCCGCGGGCAAGGTCCGTATGCTCGCCGACGGCAGTGGCGACCTTGCCAAGGCGATGGGGGTCGAACTGGACCTGAGCGGCCTCGGACTCGGCGTGCGCGCGCGCCGCTATTCGATGATCGTGGACGACGGCACGGTCACGCACCTGAACCTGGAGGACGGCGGGGCCTTCGAAGTTTCCAGCGCCGAGAAGATTCTGGAACAGCTTTAGCGTTCTTCGCCCTCGCGCTCGGCTTGCTGCCGCGCGAGGGCGTCAACGCGCTCGTTTTCGGTGTGGCCGGCATGGCCGCGCACCCAGATCCATTCGATCTCATGGCGGACCGACGCCGTATCGAGCCTCTGCCACAGGTCGATATTCTTTACCGGCTTCCTGGCTGCGGTGCGCCAGCCATTGCGTTTCCACGCCGGCAGCCAGGATTGGATGCCGTCCAGGACATACCGGCTATCTGTCGTCAGCCTCACGGAACAGGGCCTGGTAAGCGCTTCGAGACCCGCAATAGCCGCCATCAACTCCATGCGGTTGTTGGTGGTATGGGGTGCACCGCCGACCAGTTCTGACTCCTGTCCGCCGCAGCGCAGCAGAGCCGCCCAGCCGCCGGGGCCCGGATTGCCCAGGCAGGCGCCGTCGGTAAAGATTTCGACTTCGGTCACGACAACCCGTCCAGCTTGCGCAGATATTCGAGCGGGTCCTTGGGAGTCACCAATGCAGCGGGCGCGGGGTGCAACCGGTCATGCAGCCGAGTCAGAAGAAAGCGAAGCGCGGCACCCCGTCTGAGCGTCGCCAACGCACGTAGTTCCTCCGGTTCGAGCGGTCTTTCGGCCTCGTAGCCTTCCTGCATTTCGGCCGCTGCATGGACATCGAAGCGCCCCGCCGGGTCCACGGTCCACGCAACCTGAGCAATAGCGAGGTCGTAGGCCAACATATCCGTGCAGGCGAAGTAGAAATCGTAGATTCCCGAAACCGCTCCATCCCGAAAGACCGCGTTGTCAGGAAAGAGGTCCGCATGGATGGCACCGTCCGGAAGACCCTTGGGCCAGCGCCCGCTCAATTCTGCCAACGCTTCGGCGATACGCCGGGCCAATCCGGGCGCCACCTCGTCGGCGCGGCCGGATGTCAGCGCGGCGAGCCGATGCCATCCTCCCGGGCCCAGATCGTTGGCGCGTCTCGAAGGGAATCCCTGGCCGGCCAGGTGAAGCCGGGCAAGCGCCTCGCCGATAGCCCGGAGCGCGCCGGGGTCGCGTTCTCCTTCCAGGAAAGTCACGATCAGCGCCGTCCGCCCTGCCAGCGGCGCCAGTCTCGTTCCGTCTCGGCGGGGCACCGGAGCAGGGCAGGGCACGCCGCGAACGGCCAGGTAATCCATCAGATCGACGAAGAAGGGCAGGTCCGCGGGGTCAATTCGGTTTTCGAACAAGGTCAGCACATAACGGCCCGAAGTTACTTCGAGCAGGTAGTTGGTGTTGTCGATTCCCTCCGGAATGGGTTCGAAGCGCTGCACGCCGCCCAACCGGTAACCGGTCAGGAACCGCTCGAGTGCGGCTTCGCCGACCGGCGTATAGACGGCCATCCCGTCTCAGGCAGCCAGTCCGCGCGGCAGCTTGAACTTCACGGTCTCGACCGTGTTCGTCCACTCTTCCACCGTCACGTCGAAGCGTTGCCGGCAGGCCTCCACGACCTCCTCGACCAGAACTTCCGGTGCGGAAGCCCCCGCAGTGACCGCCAATACTTTCACATCCGCAAGCGCTTCCCATTCGATGCGGGCGGCACTATCCACCAGGAATGCGCGTGGGCATCCGGCCGCCTTGGCCACTTCGACCAGTCGATTCGAGTTCGAGGAGTTCGGGGAGCCCAGCACGATCACGGCGTCTGCGCCGGAAACGACATCCTTGACCGCTGCCTGACGATTGGTCGTGGCATAGCAGATGTCTTCCCGCCTGGGCTCGTGCAGTTCGGGGAAGCGTGCGCGCAACGCTTCGATAATCTCGGCCGTGTCGTCCACCGACAGCGTCGTCTGGGTGACGTAGGCGAGTTCGCGGTCTGCCGGGGCTTCGATCCGTTGGGCCTCGGCGACGGTCTGGACCAGTTGGACCGCGCCGTCCGGCAATTGCCCCATCGTCCCGATAACTTCCGGATGACCGGCATGGCCGATCAACAGCAGATGCCTGCCGACCGTGAAATGCCGCTCGGCTTCGCGATGGATCTTGCTCACCAGCGGGCAGGTGGCGTCGATGTAGTGAAGTTCGCGCCGCTGGGCTTCTTCCGGAACGGACTTCGGCACGCCATGCGCCGAAAACACGACCGGCACATCGTTCGGAACCTCGTCCAGCTCTTCGACGAAGACTGCGCCTTTTGCCTGCAAAGTCTCTACAACGAAACGATTGTGGACAATTTCGTGGCGCACATAGACCGGCGCGCCATGACGCTCCAGCGCCGCCTCGACAACCTGGATCGCGCGGACCACCCCGGCGCAAAAGCCGCGCGGACCGGCGAGGCGGACGGTGAGAGGAGCCTTCTCTCCTGTCATTGTGCGGTCCTCCGGTCCGTTCTAAGGTTGGGCACATACATGGCGCGCCGCCGAACCTAATCCAGAGGGCAGTCGATGGCGAGAGGATTTACGGCCCGGGCCGCAGTATTGGCGGCGGCGCTTTCGGTATTGGGCGGGTGCTCGGTTTTCGAGGGATCGACCGTCCCCTGCCCGACGGTGGGCGTTCTCGACAATGCGGGGCATCTGACGAGATTCAGGAGCGGCGGCAGCGACCTGACGGATGTTGAATTCCGAGCGAATGTCGGGAGCCTGGCAGCCGAGTGCAGCTTCGACGGCGAGACGAGGACCGGTTCGATCGACCTCGACATCGTGTTCCGCACGCAGCGCGGCCCCGCCAGCTCGGCAACCGAGCAGAATTTCGATTATTTCGTTGCGGTGGTCGATCCCGAGGGCGGCGTAGCGGCGCGGAAGGCGTTTTCGGTGCAGGTCGCGTTCGAAGGAAGCCGGACCGAGGCCGCGAGGGCGGAGCCGCTGGTCCTGGATGTCCCGGTAAAGGAAAACGCATCCTTTTCGGCTTACCGCATCTATGTCGGAATGGAGCTGACGAAAGAGCAGTTCGAGCGCAATCTGGGAGGCGGCCGCTAGTCGGTTATCCCGAAACGGCTGAGCGCGAAGGCGTATATTTCCGCAAGCTCGTTCAATGTCTCGAAGCGGCCCGATGCGCCGCCATGGCCCGCAACCATGTTCGTTCGCAGCAATAGCACGGGATCGCCTTCGACCGTCTCCCGCAGCGCGGCGATCCATTTGGCCGGCTCCCAATAGGTGACCCGGGGGTCCGAAACGCCCGCCGTGGCGAAAATGTCAGGATAGGACGTTGCGGCGACATTCTCGTACGGGCTGTAGGCGGCTATGCGCCCGAACGCCTCCTCGTCCTCTATGGGGTTGCCCCATTCCGGCCATTCCGGCGGCGTCAGCGGCAAGGTCGGATCGGACATGGTGTTGAGCACATCGACGAAGGGCACTTCCGCAAGCACCGCCCTGAAGAGGTCCGGCGCGCGATTGGCGGCCGCGCCGACCAGCAATCCGCCGGCGCTGCCTCCGTGGGCGACGATGCCGCCTGCATAGCCCTCGGCCGCCAGATGGCGTCCTGCGGCGATGAAATCGTCGAAACTGTTGGTCTTGCCCGCCAGCTTGCCGGTCCGGTACCAGCGGTAGCCGCGGTCCGTCCCGCCCCTGATATGGGCGATGGCATAAACGAATCCCCGATCGACGAGGCTGAGCCTCGAAGTCGAGAAACCCGCAGGGATCGACATGCCGTAGGCGCCGTAGCCATAGAGCAGGCAGGGCGGCGGCGGGGAGAATTCGAGGTCGGCGCGATAGAGCAGGGTGACGGGCACTTCCTCGCCGTCGGGCGCCGTCGCGTTCAGCCGCCGGGTCCGGTAGTCCCCGGGGTCGTGGCCGCTCGGCACTTCCTGTTTGCGCAGCAGCCGGCGCGTACGGCCGGCCATGTCATAGTCGTAGACATGCGTCGGCGTCGTCGGCGAGGAGTAGGCGAAACGCAGCACGTCGGTCGCGTATTCGAAACCGGAAAGGATACCCAGCGAATACGCCTCTTCGTCGAAGGCGATAGCGTGTTCCTCGCCGGAGGCGGCGGCACGCACCACTATCCGGGGCAATCCGTCCTCGCGCTCCAGACGCACGATCCAGTCCCGGAACACAAGCAATTGCAGGATTAGGCGTCCCGGCTTGTGCGGTACCATGTCCTCCCACGCGGCCGGGTCCGGGGCATCGAGCGGGGCCGCGGCAATGCGGAAATCCTCGGCCTCCCGGTCGTTCGCGAGGATCAGCAGCTGCTGCCCCTGGTCTCCCAGCGAATATTCGACATCGGGTCGCCGGGCGGCCACCAGCCGCGGCGGGCTCCCGGGCCGGTCGGCATCGACGAGGCGGATTTCGCCGCTGGTGTGGTCATGGGAATCCAGGACGATGAACCGTCCGCTCTGAGTTTTCCCTACATCCAGGAAGAATCCGGGGTCGGGCTCTTCGTAAACGAGCTCGGGCGTCCCTCCGAGGCTGCGGCGGTAAACCCAGCGGGGCCGGGCATTGTCGTCGCGCACGGTATAGAAGACCGTGCTGCTGTCACTGGCCCAGACGACGACGCCCGCCGTCCGTTCGATCCTGTCCGCAAGGTCCGCGCCGCTGACGGCGTCCCGGAACGCCAGCGTAAAGTCTTCGGAGCCGGACAGATCGACCGTGTAGGCGATCAGCTTGTGGTCAGGGCTGTGCGTGCAGGCGGCGATGCGGCAGTAGGGATGACCTTCCGCCAGCAGATTGCCGTCGAGCAGGACCGTCTCTTCGCCTTTGCCGTCCTGCCGGCAGAAAAGCGGGTGCTCGCCGCCGGTCACAAACCGGGTGTAGTAGGAAAACGGCCCGTCGGGAGCCGGGGCCGTCGTATCGTCTTCCTTGATTCTGGCGCGCATCTCTTGCGCCAACCGCTCCTGCAGGTCGCGCAAGGGCGCCATGACCGTTTCCGTGTATTCGTTCTCGGCCTCCAGATGCCGGCGGATATCCTCCGGCAGAACGGAGGGATCGCGCATCGCCTCCTGCCAGTTTTCCGCGCGGAGCCAGGCATAGGGGTCGATGCGCTCCTGTCCGTGCTGGGTAATGCTGTGCGGCCGCCGTTCCGCGCGAGGCGGGCTTGCGGCGGGGTCTCCCTCGCTGATCTTCGTGAAGGCCCGCAGCGTTTCCTCGCTGACATGGTGCTCGATACCCTCGGCGTCTCGCCTGGCGGTCTCGTCGCTGACACCGATCGTCTTCAGGAAGTCCAGCACGATCTGGTGGCGCCGGCGCGAGCGCAGCGCCATCGTGCGGCCTTTCCCGGTCAGGAAGATGGAGCGGTAGGGCCGGGTCGTCACCAGCCCGTCCCGCTGCAGGCGGGCCACCGCCTTGCTGGCCGTCATATGGGTCACGCCCATGCGGCGCGCGATCTCTACGAGGCGGGCCTCGCCGTTCGCCTCTATCAGGTCGTCGATCAGCTCGACATAGTCTTCCGCGATTTCCTTGCGCCGCGCGCGCCGGGTGTGGGTGAACACGGCGGCCTGCCGCTCGGCGTCCCCCAGTGTTTCGTCAACTTCGCGGTCGTCATCCTGCCGGTCAGTCATCACGCGCCACCTATGACCGATGAAGGCCTGCCGGGCAAGGGAGCCGTACGCTTATCCCCGGCCGGCGCGGCCGCCGCGGCTCAATGCGAGTCGGACCAGTTGTCGGCCGCTCCGGTCTCGACGACCAGCGGTACGGCCAGTTCCGCCGCGCTCTCCATCGCCGAGGCGACGCAGGCGCGGGTTTCCTCGACCTCGCTTTCCGGCACCTCGAAAAGCAGTTCGTCGTGGACCTGGAGGATCATTCGCGCTTTCAGGCCGGCCCGGGTCAGAGCCGGAGGCACACGCAGCATGGCGCGCTTGATGATGTCTGCGGCCGAGCCCTGGAGCGGCGCGTTGATCGCGGCGCGCTCGGCGAAACTGCGCCGCGCGGGGTTCTTCTCGGCGATAAGGGGCGTCCGGCACTTCCGGCCGAAAATGGTCGGCACATAGCCGTTCTTGCGCGCGAAAGCCCGCGCCCGGCCCATATAGTCGCGGATACCGGGGTAACGCTCGAAATAGGCGTCGATATAGGCTCGGGCCTCGCCCTGAGGAATGGCGAGCTGCCGCGAGAGGCCGAAGGCCGAAATGCCGTAGATGATGCCGAAGTTGATCGCCTTGGCGCGGCGGCGGGTCATGGGGTCCATGCCTTCCACCGGCTGCCCGAACACCTGGGACGCCGTGAGGGCGTGAATGTCGAGACCGGCATGGAACGCCTCGCGCAGCGGTTCGATTTCCGCGACGTGGGCGAGCAACCGCAATTCGATTTGCGAATAATCGGCGCTGACGAGCATATGACCCGGCTCGGCAACGAAGGCGCGGCGGATCTTCCGGCCTTCCTCGGTGCGCACCGGAATGTTCTGGAGGTTGGGGTCGTTGGACGAAAGCCGCCCTGTCCCTGCAATCGCCTGGGAAAACGAAGTGTGGACGCGCTGCGTGCCGGAATGGGCGGCGGCGGCCAGTGCCTCGGTATAGGTGCTGCGCAGCTTCGAAAGCTGACGCCAGTCCAGCACGCGCGCCGGCAGGTCGTGCCCCTGCGCGCGCAGGTCTTCCAGGATTTCGGCGCCAGTTGCGTAGGCTCCGGTCTTGCCCTTCTTTCCCCCCGGCAAGCTCATCTCGTCGAACAGGATTTCGCCGAGCTGCTTGGGCGAGCCGACATTGAAGGACCGGCCGGCGAGATCGTGAATTTCCTCCTCAAGGTCGCCGATACGGCGCGCGAAGTCCTTCGAGAGCGCATTCAGCGCCGCAACATCGACCTTGATGCCGGCATTTTCCATGTCGACGAGCACAGGGATCAGCGGCCGTTCGATGGTCTCGTAAACCGCCGCCACGCGCTCCTCGCGCAGGCGCGGGCGCAGGATTCCATGCAGCCGGAGCGTGATGTCGGCGTCTTCGGCCGCGTAATCGAGCGCCTTGTCGAGCGCCACCTTGTCGAAGGTGATGGCGTTCTTGCCCTTGCCGCAGACGCTTTCGTAGCCGATGCACTCATGGCCGAGATGCAGCCGCGCAAGCTCGTCCATGCCGTGGCCGTGGCTGGAGCCGTCCAGCACATAGGAGAGCATCATCGTGTCTTCGATCGGCGATACCCGAACGCCATGCTGGGCAAGGACATTCATGTCGTATTTGATGTTCTGGCCGACCTTCAGCACGGCGTCCGAGACGAGCATCGGTCCCAGGACCGCAAGCGCGGTTTCGGGAGAAAGCTGGGGCGGTGCATCGGCTTCCAGCAGTTCCGCCGTCCGACTGTGGCCGACAGGGATGTAGCAGGCCTTGCCGGGCGCCACAGCCAGCGACAGACCGACCAGCCGTGCGCGCTGTGCATCCAGGCTGTCCGTCTCGGTGTCGACGGCAACGATTCCGGCCTCGAATGCGGCCTCGACCCAGCTCCGCAGCGTCTCCTCGTCGGTAACCAGCTCGTAGTCCGCCTCCACCGGCGTTGCCGGCTGCTCGTCCTCGCCGCCCAGGCGCGCAAGAATCGAGGCAAAGCCCTGCTCCTCCAGGAACGGGCGCAACCGCGCCGGGTCCAGGCCGGGGACGGCAAAGGCATCCAGGTCTTCGGCGACGGGCGCGTCGTCGCGCAGCAGCACGAGTTCCCGCGACACGCGTGCTTGGTCGGCGAATTCGATCAGGTTGTTGCGCCGCTTCGGTTGGCGGATTTCCCCGGCCCGCGCGAGGATCGTGTCGAGGTCTCCGTATTCGACGATCAACTGCGCCGCCGTCTTGACACCGATGCCCGGAACGCCCGGCACATTGTCGCTGGAATCGCCGGCCAGCGCCTGCACGTCGACGACCTTCTCCGGCGGCACGCCGAAGCGCTCGATCACCTCGGCCTCGCCGATCTTGCGTTGCTTCACAGGGTCGAACAGAGAAATTCGTTCATCGACGAGTTGCATGAGGTCCTTGTCGGAGGAGACGATCGTGACCTCGGCGCCGATTTTCGCCGCGCGGCGGGCATAGGTCGCGATAACGTCATCGGCCTCGTAGCCGGGCAGTTCGGCGACCTGGAGGTTCAGCGCCCTGACGGCCTCGCGGATCAGCGTGAACTGCGGGACGAGTTCGGGCGGTGGGTCCGACCGGTTCGCCTTGTAGTCGGCGTAGATGTCGTTTCGGAAGGTCGTGCGGGCGACATCGAACACGACCGCGATCCGGTCGGCATCCGTGTCCTCGACCAGTTTCATCAGCATGGTCGTGAACCCGTACACGGCATTGACGGGGGTGCCGTCCGGCCGCGTCATCGGCGGCAGACCGTGGAAGGCGCGGAAGATGTAGCCGGAGCCGTCGACCAGGAAGACGTGCCGCGGTGCTTCGTCGGTCAATGCGCGGTGCGGAGTTCGGCTCCGTCCTTCAGCACAAAACGCCGGCCGCAATAGGGGCAATCGACCCGGCCTTCGCTGTCCAGATGAAGGTAGACGCGCGGATGGCCGAGCGCACCGCCGCCGCCGTCGCAGGCAAGCGCGGCCTCCTCGACCTCAATCGTCTCGGGCGGTTCCATCGACGCCTCCCCTCGGCCATGCGGACGGTGCCGGAATGATAGCGAAGCCCTTGCCACGCGCAATATGGGAGCAGGGCAGGGCCTCCCGGCCCGTATCGGGCGGGCCATCCTTCGCAAGCGAACGGGAAGATGAACGGCAGCGGTCCCCCACATCGCAATCATGCCTGTGCAACGGCTCGAAAAATGCCCAAGATGAACGGGCATAAGGAAGCGTCTTCAAGGAAGACCGGCAATCATGCTGCGCTCCGCCCTTGGCCAGGTTTACCGGGACTTCGAGCAGTACTTCTGCGCCTTCCTGATGGTCCTCGTGGTGTTCTGCCTGGGGGCGCAGGTGTTCTTTCGCTTCGTTCTCAATGCATCGCTCACCTGGTCGGAAGAACTCAGCCGCTTCGCGTTCATCTGGCTCGTCTATATGGGTGCGGTTCTCGGCGCGAAGGAGCGGATTCACATCAGGGTGACCGCCTTTCACCGCCTCTTACCCGTTGCCGCCCGCGGCTGGATGATTCCAGCGGCCGATTTGCTGTGGGTCACGATCAACCTCGTCTTCGCCTGGCAGGGCGCGCAGCAGGTCGCGCACCTGATGCGGTTCAGCTACATCTCGCCGGCTCTCCAGTGGAACATGGCGCTCATCTATGCGGTTGTGCCGCTCGGGTTCCTGCTCATGAGCTTTCGCATCCTGGAAGGTCACTGGCGCGACTGGCGCAGAGGCACCTTTGCGCAATGGGTCGATGAAGCGGCCCTCGGGGCTGAGGCCGCCGGGGACGAGCCGGGGACGAAGAGGGGCGAACCGTGATTCTCACCCTTCTCCTCGGCACGCTCGCGGTCTGCCTGGTCATCGGGGTGCCGATATTCATGGCGCTGGGAATCGCGACCGTCGTCGCCCTCACCGTTTCCGATGTTCCCATGCTCATCCTGGGGCAGACCCTCTACCAGGGCGTGGACAAGTTTCCGCTGCTCGCGATCCCCTGTTTCATCCTTGCCGGCTCCCTGATGGAGCGGGGCGGGGTCACACGGCAGATTATCGCGGTGATCTCGCAGTTCACCGGGCGCGTGCGCGGCGGACTCGGAATCGCGACGATTCTCGCCTGCATGTTCTTCTCGGCCATCAGCGGCTCGGGGCCGGGAACGGTGGCGGCGGTGGGGTCGGTGATGATTCCGGCCATGCTCCGAGCCGGCCACGGAAGGGACTATGCGGGCGCGGTGTCGTCCTCGGGCGGCACCCTCGGGATCCTCATCCCGCCGAGCAACCCGATGATCATTTACGGCGTGATCGCCCAGACTTCCATCGTGGGCCTCTTCATGGCCGGCATCGTGCCCGGGATGATCATCGGCGTTGCCCATTGCCTCGTCGCCTATCTCGTCGCTCGTCATGTGGGCTACGAGGCGACCGGAGAACGCTTCAATTTCAGGGAGTTCGCATGCGCCTGCTGGCAGGGCAAGTTTTCCCTCGCCGCGCCGTTCCTCATTCTCGGCGGAATCTATGCTGGCGTGTTCACGCCGGTGGAGGCGTCGGTGATCGCGGTCTTCTACGGGCTGTTCGTCGGCGGCGTCATCAACCGGATGCTCGATTTCAAGGCGATTTTCGACTCGCTGATCGAGGCGGCGCGCATTTCCACCGCCATGATCATCGTCGCCACCTCCACGGTATTCGGCCAGATCCTGACCGTGAACCAGGCGCCCCACAGGCTCGCGGAGCTGCTGGCGACCGTCTCGACCGATCCGTTCACGGTCCTCCTCATAATCATCCTCGCGTTCTTCATCCTCGGGATGTTCATGGAGACCCTGTCCACGATCATCATCGTCACGCCGGTCCTGCTACCGGTCGTCGTTCAACTCGGCATCGACCCGATCCATTTCGGGATTCTATTCGTGGTCACCAACGAGGTGGCGTTCCTCACGCCGCCGCTCGGGGCCAACCTGTTCGTCGCGAGCCAGCTCGCAAAGGTTTCGCTGGAACGCCTGAGCCTTCACGTCCTGCCGCACATAGCGGCAATCGTGGTCTGCATCCTGGTGCTTGCCTATTTCCCGAAGATAAGCCTCTGGCTGCCGCATTTCCTCGGTTACGGGCTGTAACGGACAATCGACAAACGAAGATCGGGCCGGGTCCGCGTGGAACCCGGCCCGTCACCTCTGCCTCTGCATTCGGCGAACGGCGAAGTGTCAGTTCGTCCGGAAGTCTTCGAGGAAGCCCACCACTTCGTCCACGAACGCCTTGCCGCCGATCTTGTCGTAGAACATCGGCCAGACGGATTTGGCCTTCTCGATCCACTCCCGCTCGTCGTCGGCGGGCACCATGATTTCAAGACCCGCTTCGACGGACTGGAGCGCAGCCGTGCCTTCGCGTGCGATCGCCCACTGCCGTTCCTCGTCCTGGGCGAGCTTCGCCGCCTCGTTGACGATTTCCCGAATGTCCGGGGCCAGTCCGGCGTACCACGCATCGTTCACCACCACCGGACCGATCCAGAGAAGGTAGTGAATGTTTGTGATGTAGTTCTGCACCTCGTCGAAACGGACCGCGGGAATGGCGGCGTAGGGGTTGTCCTGGCCGTCCACCACTTTCTGCTGGAGTGCGTTGAACACCTCGGTCCACGCCATCGGCACCGGGTCGATGCCCCATGCCTTGTAGGCTGCGATCATGATTTCGTTCTTCGGCACGCGGATGCGAAGCCCCTGGAGGTCGGCGGGAGTGCGGACCGGCTTCTTCGAGTTGGTGAGCACCCGGAACCCGCCGGTAAGCCAAGCAATGGCCCGCATGTTCGCCTGCTCCGCCATCGTGTCGTTGAGCCGGTCCCGCAGCGGGCTGTCGAGAACCGCCCACGCCTCTTCGAAGTTGTTCCACATGTAAGGCAGGCTGCAGAACCCGACGATGGGCGCGAAGGGCGTGACATTGTTCACCGCGGCGCTTGTCATGTTGAGGATGCCGCTCGACACCTGGTTCACATTGTCCTGTTCCGAGCCGAGCTGGCCCCCGAGGAAGACGTCGACCTGTATGCGCCCTCCGGAAAGCTCCTCGGCATGCTTCTTGAACGCGTGGCCGAACACGCCGTGGTAGCTGTCGTCGGGGTTGGCCGACGCGAACTTGATCTTGACTTCCTGCGCGAATGCCGGCTGGAGCGCTGCAACGAGCAGCACTGCCGCCAATGTCATGATTTTCTTCATGTCTGATCCTCGGGTTGACGCGTTGCGGCCCGAAGGGGTGCCATGCACCTTCGTCCGCAGACCGGGCGCGACGGCCCCACCTCCCAAGCGGCGCCAAGCATGGCACACAAGCAAGTCCTGTTCCAGAATGGCGTTGAACGCCCGAATGCGGGCGGAGGCGCGATGCCGGTCAGGCCTGCGCCTTCCGGCAGAGGAGTTCGAGCGGCACCGTGCGGCTTTCCTTCGCCGCCCGGCCTGAGTTCGCCATTGCTTTCGGGGCGCGTTCGTCGAGGGCCAGGATGACGGCGCGATGGGGCGGCTTTCCGCCGGCCTGGACGATGGCGCGCGATCGGGCGGCGAAGTCGCGCGCCGCCTCGATCGTCACGCGCATGCTTTCGACCCTGAAACCGGAGGCCTCCAGGTCGGCGCAGGTATTCTCCGGGGTTGCGAGGAAGCTCGACGCGGCGGTCGGCGCCCAGGCCTGCGGGTAATCGGGCTCGCCGCCCGGCCCTTGCGCGACCTCGGACAGGCATAGCCAGGCACCGGGTTTGAGCAAGC
>Ga0209020_1001573_pt1 | contig 22046 bp, 24 predicted proteins | sample PinacodermBB_FD_187298 | JGI IMG/M metagenome (GOLD analysis project Ga0209020, IMG submission 187298) | Host-associated microbial community of the marine sponge Aplysina aerophoba from Gulf of Piran - sponge pinacoderm, lysed by bead... | ecosystem: Host-associated > Porifera > Sponge >... | reverse complement strand
GTTGCCGGCTCCGAGGACCGCTACGGTCTTGACGTTCATGGTCGACCCAGGTCTCCCATAGTTTGCCGACGGCCAGTCCGGCGGGCCACGATGCGAGTTCTCAGGCTGAATGGCGTCCTTCGACTTCGCTTCGCTACGCTCAGGACGAACGGAAGTTGACAGTACCCACGCCGTTCGTCCTGAGCGTAGCGAAGCGAAGTCGAAGGACGCCATTCAGCCTGAGCCCTTCGATAAAGCTCAGGGCAGGCGTAGCGAAGCGCCGGCGCAGCGAAGTCGAAAAACATTCGTGACTCCTCACTTGTCCAACCGGTACCGCTCCACCTTCTCCTCGTCCAGCTCGACCCCCAGCCCGGGGCGGTGCGAGACCTTGACGGCGCCGTCGGCGAACCCGAACGGCTCGGTGACGATGTCGTCCTTGTAGTAGATGCCGGCGACGCGTCCCGTGGCCTCGGCGTCGGGGACGGTGACCGGGATGACGCAGGCCAGATTGGCGGCCGCGGTGGAGGCGGCCAGGTGGACGTTGGCGGCATTGCCCACGCCCATCTCCACCGAGCCGTTGACGTTGCACGGGAAGCCCGCGGCCTCGGCGATGGCGGCCACCTTCTTGGCCTTGAGCAGGCCGCCGGGCTTGGTGGTGTAGATGGAGATGATGTCGGCAGCCTTCTTCTCGATGATTTCCAGGACGTCCCAGGTGGTCCAGGCGCTCTCGTCGGCCATGATCGGCGTGTCCACCCGGCGGGTGACCTCGGCCATGGCCTCGAGCCCCTCCACGGGCTGCTCCATGTAGAGGATGTTGTAGGGCTCCATGGCCCTGGTGGTCCGCACCGCCTCCTTGGCGGACTTGTAGCCGTTGTTGGCGTCCACCGTCAGGTTCATGTCCGGCCCCAGCGCCTGGCGGACGCGGCGCAGGAGCTCGACGTCCCGTCCGGGTTCCACCCCGCCCTTGAGCTTGATGGTCTTGACGCCTTCGGCCTGGACGCGCCGCACCTCGGCCACCGCCTCGTCCATGTCCATGAGGCCGATGCTGTGGGAGATGGGCACCGACTCCCGGTAGAGTCCCCCCAGAAGCTGGTAGGCCGGTACGTCCGCGGCCTTTCCCACCACGTCGAAGAGGGCCATGTCGATGGCCGCCTTGGAGTAGGGATAGCCCTTGACCGCCTGGTCCATGAGGGTATGGAGCCACTCGATGCGGCGGGGGTCTTCGCCTACGAGGTTCGGCGCCAGGATGTCCCGGATCACCGCGGCCACCGACGCGGGGGTCTCGCCGTAGTAGCGCATGTGGTCGCCGCCCCAGTCCTTGAGCGCCGGGGCCTCGCCCAGGCCGGTCCAGCCGTCGTCGGTGGTAAGCTTGACCAGCAGGTAGACCCCGATGGGGGTCTTGAGGTTGGCCCACTGGTGGACCCGGCGCGTGGGAAGCCTCACGGGGATGGTTTCGATGGATTCGATCTTCATCTTCTCTCCGATGGGTGAATTCCGCGGCGCGCCGGTCCGCTTCGGGGCGGGGCGCTAACCGATCCGAATGAGCCGGTCGGTGTCGGTGGCGTCCGATAGCAGCTCGCAGCCGTCCCGGGTCACCAGCAGCATGTCCTTGTTCTGGAGCCCCATGCGGCCGGGGATGTAGACCAGCGGCTCGATGGCCACCACCATGCCTTCCTCCAGCACCTCCTCGCCGTACCGGCCCAGGTAGGGTTCCTCGTGCAGGAACACGCCGATGCCGTGGCCCACGAAGCTGATGGGCTCCAGGCCCAGCTCGTCGAACTTGTCGAGAAAGCGTTGGTACACGGTCCGGGCATGGGCCCCGGGCCTGATCAGGTCCATGACCAGGTGCTTGCACTCGATCAGGTTGTCCCAGATGCGCGCCTGCTCGTCGGTGGGCTCACCCACCACCGCGGTGCGGCACACGCCGGCGTGGTAGCCGTCCAGCACGCCGAATATCTCCATGCGGATCAGATCCCCGTCCCGGAGCGCCCGCTCGGTGGGCCCCACGTTGGGGAACTGGCTGCGCTCCCCCGAGGCGATGATCATGAGCTTGAAGTGCTGCGCCCCGCCGGCGAAAATCCGCCCGGTCAGCTCGCCCGCCAGCTCCATCTCGGTCATGCCGGGGCGCGCGTGCGTCAGGGTCTCCCCGATGGCCCGGTCGGTGATGCGGCTCAGGGAGCGCAGGAGCCCGATCTCCCTCGCGGTCTTGACCTGGCGGAGGGTGCCGTAGATCCCGTCCGCCGCCACGAAGTCGGCCCCGGGCAGGAGGCCGCGGAGGGTGGCGAAGTCGCCGGCGGGAAGATAGTCCATCTCCACTCCCACCCTGGCCCCGGCCAGCCCGCCGGCCTTGAGGGCATCGGCCAGCTCCCGGATGGGATCGTCGGTGAACTCCCGGTAGACCCGGATATCGTCGAAGGCGGCATGCGCCTTGACCGTGGTTTCCTCCATGTCGATGGTGACCATGGTGGTGTGACCGGCCCGGTCGACGATGCACATGGCGTGACGCCAGCGCATGAGGAGCTGGGAAGGCACCACGAATCCCGTGGTGTAGGCCAGGTTCTCGGGCGAGCTGGCGACCAGGGCATCAAGCCCCTGTTCCTCCATCGCCGTGCGCTGTTTCGCAATGATATCGGGGTCCATGGTGTTCGCCCTCCCAAAGGGCGCCCGTCATTTACGTCGGCTTGGGAGCATACAAGGGAGGCCTGGGATCATCAACAGCCCGTATTTGAACCGTTATTCCTCGTCGCCCTGGTCGATAGGGACGGGTCCGGTCTGCCGGACGAAACGCTTGTCTATTGTAGCCACGTGAGGCTACAATAGGCGTCATGATTACCGTTGGCATTCGGGAGTTGAAGGATCGCCTGAGTGAGCACATCCAGATGGTTCGCCGCGGCGAAGAGATTCTGGTCACGGATCGGGGTGAAGTCGTGGCCGAGTTGCGTCAGCCCGTCGGTGTACCTGGAAGCGCCGCCTACCCAGGTCTGGTACGACACGCCCGGGCCGGCAAGGCACGCATAGGCGCGCCCAACCGGGTTGATCTGTACCCGTCCATGAAGCCGTTGCTGCCTTCAGGCGCCGCGAAGCGGTTGCTCGATGAGGAGCGGGGCGACCGGTGAATCTCTACGCCGAGTCCAGCGCCGTGCTGGCTTGGCTGCTCGGTGAGGACGGTGGAGGCGAGGTGCAACGGGGCATCGCCGCCGCGGACCTCGTTCTCACGTCCGAACTGACGCTGATCGAATGCGATCGCGTTCTCGTTCGCGTCGCGGCGCTGGCAGGGCGGAGCGACGCCGAGGTCGCCAGGCGACGTGCGCTCTTCGCCGCCGCTGCCGACCACTGGGTTGTGCTTGGCATCGACAGCGAGGTCGTGGCGCGGTCACGACAACCATTCCCTCGGGGACCGATACGAACGCTCGACGCCATCCACCTGTCCACGGCGCTGCTGGCTCGCAATCTGGCATCGGAGATGCATCTGTTGTCGCTGGACGAGCGTATTCGTGGAAACGGGGTCGCACTCGGGTTCGATATTGCGCCGCCCGTTTGATCCCGGGAGCAGCAGAGTCACTTCATTCGGGAAGCCTTTTCAAAGCGGCCCCCATCGTATAGGACATTGACGTTGACCGGCCCGGAAATTCATGGCCCGGCTGGCGGGCGTTGGCGGACTCGCGCGCCCTGGCGGGCACGGCTTGCCGTTTCCGTCTGATCATTCCAGCGTTTGAAAGGAACACACAATGCTGCTCATCAACAACCAGGAAGTGGAAGAGCTGATGGACATGAAGGCCTGTCTCGACGCGCTGGAGACGGGTTACGACGATCTTGCCCGAAACGATGCGGTCTACCGGCCGCGGCTCGACGTGTGGGTGCCGTGCGAGCGTCCGGACGGCTACTACCGCTGGGGCACCATGGAAGGGGCCAGCCGCACCATCGGCACGTTCGCCATCCGGATGAAGTCGGACGTGGTCTACTGGCCCGGCGGCGACACCGAGGAGAAGTACTGCATGGAGCCGGGTAACTACTGCGGTCTCATCATGGTGTTCAGCATCGCCAACGGCGAGCCCCTGGCCATGGTCAACGACGGTGTGCTCCAGCACATGCGGGTGGGGGGCTGCGCCGGGCTGGGGGCCAAGTACATTGCCCGGGAGGATGCCTCGGTGGTGGGCATGTTCGGCTCCGGCGGCATGGCGCGGACCTACCTCATGGCCTTCAACGAAGTCCGGAACATCGAGGAGGTCCGGGTATACAGTCCCACCCGGGCGAACCGCGAGACCTACGCCTCCGAGATGAGCGAGACCCTGGGCCTCAAGGTGAAGGCCGTGGACCGGCCCGAGGACGTGGTGCGGGACGCGGACATCATCTCGGCCTGCACCGACTCCACCCGGGTCGTGTTCGACAACCCCGAGTGGCTCAAGCGCGGCGCCCACCTCACCTGTGTTCGCGCGTGCGAGATCGGGCCCCGGGCGGTGAAGGCGTGCGACGTTTCCGTGAAGCTCGGACGCAACACCGTGGTGACCCTCGACGAGGGCATGGTGCGGCTCCACGGCAATGTCGGTTACGTTGCCGGGCAGCCGGAGGAGATCGCGCGCATCCCCAACCCCACGCAGGACGTCTATACCGGCGACTACTTCAGCTACTTCATGGACGTGAAGCTCGGGCGGAAGCCGGGCCGCACGAGTCCCGACCAGACCACCTTCTTCATCAACGCGGGCACCCAGGGGCTCCAGTTCGCGGCCTGCGCCGGGCGGGTCTACCAGATGGCCAAGGAGAAGGGCATGGGGCGCGAGCTGCCCACGGAATGGTTCACCCAGGACATCCGGGACTGAGGAACTGAAGTCCGGTGGCCTGGCGGGACGGGCGGAGCGCGGTGCGGGTCCTCGTGGCGGTATTCGCCGTACTCCAACTGCTGGGCGGCTGCGCGCCGTCGCAGCCGGAACCGCCGCCGCTGACCCCACCGTCATCCCTGGCCACGCCAGGCCAGCCCCCCGAGTTGCCGGTGGAGGCGCCGGATGATCACGGCGTGCGATCGCTCCGGGCGGCCGTTGCGCAGAGCCTGCGGTTCCTCGACGCCGTCCCGGCGGAGCGGTCTCTGGGGCGGTGGCCCCGGCGGGTTACGGCGCAAGAGGTCCGGGCGTCCCTGGCGGAGTTCCTCGATCTTCTGGACGAATCGCCCGTAACGGGCGGGGATTGGCCGCATCGGGTGGCGGAGCGGTTCGACTTCTTTCCCGCGCCGTTGCGCGGCCGGCGGCAAGACGTCCTCTTCACCGGCTACTATCAGCCGGTGATCGATGCCAGTCCGGTGGAGACCGCCGAATACCGCTATCCCGTCTACCGGGAGCCGCACGAGTCGCGCACCCGGCGAGCACGGGGAAAGCGCGCGCCCGGACACTCCCGTCACGACATCGACGTCCTGGGCAAGCTCAAGGGCAAGGGCTACGAGATCGCCTGGCTCCGGGACCCCGTGGACCGTTTCTTCCTGCACATCCAGGGCTCGGGACTGTTGCGGATGACCGACGGGAGCGAGGTGCCGCTCAACTTCGCGGCCTCCAACGGCCGGCGTTACACCAGCATCGGCAAGGTCCTCATCGACCGGGGCGAGTTGGACCGGGAGTCCATGTCGATGCAGCGCATCCGCGCCTGGCTCGCCGAGTATCCGGACGAGCGCGAGGCGCTGTTCGCGCGCAACGAGCGGTACATCTTCTTCCGGCTGGGAGAGCAGGGGCCGCTGGGGAGCCTCGGGGTCCCGTTGACGGCGGGACGGTCGGCCGCCACCGACCATCGGGTCTACCCCAGGGGCGCGCTCTTGTTCGTGGAGACCCGGACGCCGGTGGTGGACGAGGACGGCGCGCTGGCGGGCTGGCGGCCGGTAGGGCGTTTTTTCCTGAATCAGGACACGGGTGCGGCCATCCGGGGTCCGGCACGGGTGGACCTCTATTTCGGCACGGGTGACGCGGCAGGGGCGGAGGCCGGATACATGAAGAGTAAGGGAAGGCTTTATCTGTTGATGAAGCGAGGAGCGGCGCCGCTCAACTGAACGGCGCCGGGGAACGACCAAACGTCAGGGAGGTTGCAATGGCATCGGTATTACTGTTGGGCCCGGAAGACATGAGCGGCCTGATCACCATGAAAGAGGCGGTGGACGCCATGGAGCGGGGCTACATGGACTGGGCCCGGAACCGCGAGCTGGGGGCGCTGCGGCGCCGCGTGCACTCGGTCGCCAACGCCCGGGTCACGGTGCACCAGGGGGCGCCGAACTCCGCGGGAGTCACGGGAATCCTGACCCACTGCGAGCACGTGATGATCCATGACAACGGCATCCAGACCTACCAGACCCGGGGGCGGCCGGTGCGGGTGATGTTCAACGGCAACAACGCCGAGCTCAAGTGCATCACCGTGGGGGAGGTGCGGGTGAAGGAATTGCCGGATGCCAACAACGTGGTCAACGTCCAGACGGCTTGCTCCACCGCCGTGGGCATCAAGCACCTGGCGCGCCAGAGCTCCAAGGTCGTCGGGATCCTCGGCTCCAGGGGCCAGGCGGAGTGCCAGTTGCTCGCATGCAAGGCGGTCATTCCCGGCCTCGAGGAAGCCAAGGTCTACAGCCCGAACCCGGAGAACCGCACCCGGTTCGCCGCCAAGATGACGGAGCTGCTGGACATGGAGGTGCGGCCCGTGGCCACCAACCGCGAAGCCATTCAGGGTGTGGACGTGTTGCTGTCGGTGACCAACTCCAACGTGCCCACCTTCGACGGCGACTGGCTGGAGCCGGGCGTGCACCTGTGCTCCATCGTCTCCAGCAACATCGGCCTCATGCGCGGCGGCTTCATCCAGCAGAAGCGGCGGGAGGTGGACGACAAGACCCTTCAGCGCTGCGACATCATCGTCTGCAACTCGAAGCGCCAGGAGATCCTGGACGAGCCCGGAGTGCTGTGGGACCCGGTCCAGCAGGGAATCATCACCTGGGACGATGTGTGGGATCTGGGCGAGGTCCTCGCCGGCCAGGTGCCGGGCCGGACCTCGGAGGAGCAGATCAGCTTCTACAAGAACAACGCCTTCTGGGGCGTGGGCGACCAGGCCATCGGCGAGCTGCTCTACCAGCGCGCGGTGGAGAAGGGGCTGGGAACCGAGCTTCCCATCGACGGCGCAGAGTACCGGGAAACGTAGTTGCCATCGCGCGCCCTTCGACTTCGCTCGGCTCCGCCTCGCTACGCTCAGGACGAACGGAGCTACGTCGCGCCGTTCGTCCTTTCGAGGATCTCGATGCGGACGTCGTCGGGCGCGCGCACGAAGGCGATCTTGAGGCCGGGGCGGAGCAGGCGCGGTTCCGAGAAGAACTCGGCGCCGCGCTTCTTGAGTTCCGCCGCGGCCTCGTCGAGGTCTTCCACCTGAAGCCCGAAGTGGTCGAGGCCGATGTACGGACGGTCCGGCGCCGTGTCGTGGCCCGGCTGCGCCTGGGCGATGCAGATGGTCAGGCCGTCGATGTCGACATCGACCCGCGGACGGCCGTCCGTCTGGATCGACTCGACGATCTTTCCGTCGAACATGTCGTGGTAGTACCGCGCCGTGGCCTCGGGGTCCCGGCTCCTGAGATGGATGTGGTCCTGTCTGAACTTGGGCATCGGCGTCCTCCTGGCGTTCGTATCGGCACGGGCGGGTTTGAGACCCTTCCCTGCATCTCATCATCCCGTCCCGCCGGCAACGGACGTGCTACATTTCCTGCCGGCGATCCGTAGGGTACAGGCCGCCACGCCCAACTTCAACGGATTCCTTCGTGTCACTTCCCCTGCTTCCTGCCGCTGGCGCTCAGGGCCAGAGGGGCCATGAGACCCACGCTTACGAATGACAGGACGGCCATGATCTGAAAGAGGGTGGGCATTTCCATGACCCCCAGCAGCAGGCCGATGCCGGACACGCCGGCGGTCTTGGCGATTTGCTGGGTGAGGCGGTCCAGGGAGATGACGCCGCCGCGCAGCTCCAGCGGGGCGTTTTGTGTCAGCAGGCTCTTCTGCATCGGAGAGATCACCCCGTTGGCCAACCCGTAGAAGATCAGCACCGGAGCCATGACGCCCGTTCCGGGGGCGAAGGACACGGCCAGAAGGGCGAGCCCGCTGACGATGAAGGCGCCGAGGACCAGGCCGCCCTTGTCCCAGGCGGCCGCCAGGCGGCCCGCCTGACTCGAGGTGACCATGGCGCCCAGGGCGTGGAAGGACCTCAGCAGTCCCGCCCCCGCGGTGGACATACCGTGGGTCCGGACCAGGAACAGCGGCAGATAGGTGAAGAAGGCGTAGTCCAGGAAGAATCGCAGGAAGCCGGCGGCGAAGGCCAGCAAGAGCCGTGGGTCCCTGACCACCCGCGCCACATCCTTGAGGTAGCGTCCCGGCGAAGTCATGGTGGTTCCCCGGGTCTCCGGCATCCACGCCACCACCAGGAGTCCCAGCGGGACGGCGGCCGCATAGGACAGGAACGGCCAGCGCCATCCGACCAGGGCCAAGACGCCGCCAAGGGGCGGCAGCACCAGCTCGCCGACCCGGTCGATGAAAACCTTCATACCCTGGCCCGACACCTCCCGGTGACCCTCCAGCAGGTCGCCGATGAGCACGATGGTGAGGGGGATGACGGCGCTGAACCCGACCCCTTGAACGACGCGCAACGCCAGCACCCAGCGGAAGTCCGGAGCGAAGGCAACGGCCGTGCCGGCCGTGCCGAACAGCAGCAATCCGCCGGCCAACAACGGCCGCCGCCCCCAACGGTCGGAGGCCACTCCCAGCAGCGGCGCCAGCACGATGGCCGGGGCAGTGTAGACGGCGATGACCAGCCCCACCTCCGCGTCGGTGACGCCGAGAGGGTCGATCATGGCGGGCAGCACCTGTTGGATGAGGTTGACCCCCATGATCACCAGGACGCTGGAGGCATAGACCAGGGAGAGGGAACGGCGCACGTCCGCGGGAAGCTCGCCCAGATCGAACACGGAGGACAGGGAAAATCGCATGTCGGGTCTCGATGTCCCTCTCTTACGCGCGGAGGGCACGGCCGGCAAGTCCCGATCCCGCCAGTGCCACGCTTTCAAGTCACCGTCTCGGCTGTTAGATTTCGTGTAGGGGCGGGTTTCATACCCTCGCCCGCGTCCGGACACGGCGGAGGAAGCAGGACATTGACGCTATCGATCTGGCTCGGAGTTCTCGGGGTGCTGGCAGGGGCGCTGGCGGCGGCGTGCTTTCGGGGCCGTCTAGGCAAGCCCGAGCGGTACTGGCTCGTGGGCCTGGCGGCCACGGGGCCGGCCTGGATCATTGCGCTGATGGTGCTCCTGGGCGGCATATCCGGAGAGAACCCGGACAAGGGCATGAAGGCCCTGCTGGCACTCTCCACCGCCGGCGGATTGCTCGGCGTCATCGCCACCGAGTTCTGCGTGAGATGGATCAAGGCGCAGACAGCCACGGCCCCCCCGGTCGTGTACTGGTTCCTCGGTACGGTGGCGCTGCTGCCTTCCTGGGGTTTCCTTCTGTGGAAAGTGTCTTGAGGCGTGCGGCGCCGGATGGGTTCGGCTGGAAGGCCGGCGGCCTTGCGCTAGCCGCGGTTCTTCTTCCACGGACCCTGTACGCTCACGGCGGCTCGGCGCACGATACGTTGCCCTTCGACGCGTTGGTTCTGGTGTTCGGAATGATCGACTGGAACTTCCGCCTGGATATTCTCCTGGTGCTGGCGCTGGCGGCGGGCGTCTATCTGACGGGATGGTCGCGCCTTCGCAGACAGGCCGACGGCGCCGCCACCGTGTCCGGGCTGCTCCTCTACCTCGCCGGCATCGCCGCGCTCTTCACGGCGCTGGTTTCCCCGGTGGACCGTCTGGCGGCGGAGCGCCTCAGCATGCACATGGTGCAGCACATTCTGCTGCTGATGGTGGCGCCGCTGGCAGTGCTTTTGGCCAACCCCTTCGCGGCCGTGGTCTGGGGGCTCCCTGCCGGTATCCGGGAGCGCTTCGCCGGGCTGTTTCGCGACGGCGCGCCGCTACGTTCCCTCCTGTCCGCGCTGACGCTCATGCCGGTGGCCTGGACGCTCTACGTGGTTAATCTGTGGGCGTGGCACCATCCGGCCCTCTACCAGGCCGCGCTCAACGTCTGGTGGCTGCACGACCTCGAGCACTGGCTGTTCTTCGGCACGGCCGTAATTTTCTGGTGGCCCATCGTCAACGCGGCGCCGTTGTTCCGCCCTACGCGCCCGTTGGGGACGAGAATCGTCTACCTGGTGGCCGCGACGCTTCAGAATACGCTTCTCGGCATGACCATATCCTTGCCGGAGCGAGTGCTTTACCCGTTCTACGCGGTGGTCCCGGCCCTTGAGAGGCTGAGTCCGATCCAGGACCAGGCCTTGGGCGGCGGAATCATGTGGGTCAGCGGTCACATGTACGTGATTCCGATACTGGTTCTGGTGGCCCGACGGCTCATCGCCGAGGACGACGCGGTGAACGCCGCGGGCGGGGAAGGGGACGGCGGCCTCGCCCTGGGGGCGGACCGATCCACGCGTTGAGTCTGCTCATGAAACGCTATCTTCTTGCCGTTCTCCTGTTTGCCCTGTGCCCCGCGGTCCTGGGCGCCGCCGAAGACGAGCGTCTCAAGAAGTTGGGCTTCCTGGTCCAGGAAGGTCTGGTGGAATCGCCGGCCTTCTCCACCGAGGACGCGGCCGGAAACCCGGTCAACTTCACGTCCTTTCGCGGCAAGCTGGTGGTGCTGAACTTCTGGGCCACGTGGTGTCCCCCTTGCCGTCTGGAGATGCCGGCCATGGAGCGACTGTACCAGGAGTTCCGCGGCAAGGGACTCGAGATCGTGGCCGTCAACTTCATGGAGTCGCGGGAGCAGGTGCAGGCGTTCGCCGAGGAACAGAAGCTGACCTATCCGATGCTGCTGGACGGCAAGGCGGAGATCGCGGAGCAGTACGGCGTGATGCGGTTGCCGGAAACGGTCCTGATCGGGCGCAAGGGCGAGGTCCTTGCCAAGTCCATCGGATACAAGGACTGGTACAAGGACGACGTGCGCGAGCTGGTGGGCGCGTTGTTGGGAGGCGAGGGCGTGGCGCACGCCGCCGCCGCGGTGGCGACGCCCGAGGAGCCGGCGCCGGCGCATGGATACGGCCCCGGGGCCGTCATCGGTGCGGTCGGCCTTGTCCTGGCCGGCTGGGTGGCGTTCCGGATCAGGCGCGGCCGGGCCCGGCGGCGGGCCGGCTGAACGCGGGAGCGGACAAGGCGAATGTGGTCTTTTCCCCAAATCGATCCGATCGCGTTCCAGGTCGGACCTCTGGCCGTGCGGTGGTACGGCCTCATGTACCTGTTCGGGTTCGTCGGCGGGTTCTTCATTGCCCGGTGGCTGGCCCGCAGGAGGGGCCTCGCGCTCAACAACGAGCAACTGGCGGAAGCCATCAGTTACGTGGCCATCGGCGTGGTCCTCGGCGGCCGGCTGGGCTACGTGATCTTCTACAACCTCCCGTTCTACCTGTCCGATCCGCTGCAGGTCTTTGCCTTCTGGCACGGCGGCATGTCGTTCCACGGCGGCCTGCTGGGGGCGGCTCTCGCGGGGTGGTGGTACGTGCGCCAGCAGGGGATGCCGTTCTACCCGGCGGCAGACTGTATTTTCGCGGCGGCGCCCCTGGGCCTCGGACTCGGCCGATTGGGCAACTTCATCAACGGCGAGCTGTACGGCCGTGTCACGGAGGTGCCTTGGGGTATGGTCTTTCCTCATGGAGGTCCGTTGCCGCGCCACCCCTCGCAGCTCTACGAGGCGTTTCTTGAAGGGGGCGTTCTCCTGGCGGTGCTGTTGTGGCTGGGGACGCGTGTGCGGATGGACGGCGCCGTGACCTGGGCGTTCGTCGGCGGCTACGGCATCATCCGGTTCATGGTCGAGTTTTTCCGTGAACCCGACGCTCATCTGGGGCTTGCGTGGGGATTGTCCCGGGGACAGTATCTCAGCGCCGCGATGATCGCGGCGGCCGCGGTGTTCTTCTGGGTGCGGCGTCAGCGTCCGGCCAGGCCGGCCCGTTGAATCCCGCCGCCGGCCGCGGGCGTGCCTATTCGTCCATCTCGCCGAAGTAGTCTCTGAGGATTCGTTCCTTCACGTACTCCAGGGCTCCGAGGTCATGGAGAATGTCGCCGCCGGTGTCGTAAAAGAAGATGTCACCGTTCTTGTTACGGCCCACCGCCATCAGCCATTCGAGCTCGTCCCGGTCTTCGAGCAGGTAGTTGATGGTCTGGCTGGCGCCGTTGCTGTCGATGATGGTGACCTTCGGAGTTACCCGTTTCTTCGGCTGGGTCATTTCTTCCTCCCCGGCACAGTCTACACTAGTTGAAGCCCGTATCTCAACCCTGAAGACGCGGGGGAGCCCGGGTTGCAAGTTTCTGCGAGAATTCAACAAGAAAGTGGAACGGAATCTGTAACTACCCGTAAATACGCCTCATTCGTCTGATTCGGCGGCTGGTCCGAGGGCTTCGGGGAGGACCAGTTCGGCCAGCGTTTCGACGTGAAAGGTCTGTGGGAAGAGGTCCACCGGGCGGACCCGTTGCAGGACAAAGCCCTGGGCGGCAAGGTGGCGCAGGTCCCGGGCCAACGTCGCCGGATTGCAAGAGACGTAGAGGATCCTGCGGGCGCCGAGGGCGGCCAGCTTCGGGGCGACGTTCTTGGCCCCGGTCCGGGGCGGATTGAGCACCACGGTGGTGAAGCGGCGGCCTTGGCCGATCAACTCCTCCACGGCGCTGACGGCATCCTGCCGGAGCCACCGGATGTTGTGAAGATCGTTGCGGGCGGCGTTGCGCTCGCCGCTCTGGACCAGTCTCCGACCGGCTTCCACCGCCGTCACCCGCCGCACCCGGCGAGCCATGGGCAGTGTCAGGTTGCCGGCGCCCGCATAGAGCTCGAGGACCCGGTCCTGTTCTCCGAAGGCTTCCCAGGAAAGCAACTCGTTCAGCAGTTCGCGGTTGCCGTCCGGGTTGACCTGTCCAAAGGTGTCGGCGTCGTGCCGCAATTTCAGGTCCCCATCCACCACGAAGGAGAGGGTGGTGTCGCCCCAATGGCGGCGCCAGCGGGGACCGCCCATGATGAGACCCGCCACGGGTCCGGTCACGGCGTCTTCGCAGGCATGGGCATCGGCGCCGCTCAACCGGTTCCGGGTGATGGCCGAGAGTATGACCTGGCCGGGCCGATCGGCGCGCAGGATCTCGACCTCGGTCACTTTCGTTCCCAGGCGCCGGAGCCATTCGGCGGCCACGCCAATGGCCTGGTCCGCGTCCGGGTCCGCGATCAGGCAGTTGGCGACCTCCACCAGGTCCCGGGAGAAGGCACGGCGAAAACCGAGCGTTCCGCCTTCGTCCACGTGCAGCCGGATGCGGCGCCGGTACTGATACTCCCGCGGCGAGGGCAGGATGGGAAGGACCTCGAAGCCGCTGAGGCCGCCGACCCGGGTGAGGGTGTCGGCGACGTTCCGCTGCTTGGCGCGAAGCTGCTCTTCGTAGGCGACTTGCTGCCAGGAGCAGCCGCCGCAGGTGCCGGCGTACGGACACGGCGCCGTCCGGCGCGCCGGCGACGGCCGCGACAGTGACGCCAGCCGGGCTACCGAGTAGCGTTTGTGCTCTTCTACGACCTCCACCTCCACCTGGTCCCCAGGCACCGTCATGGGGACCAGGATGACCTTGCCCTGGTCTCGTCCGAGCCCCCAGGGGCCGTGGGTGAGGGTTTCGATGGTCAGCGATTGGGAGTTCATGGTCGAGTCCTTCAGGGGATGCTTTGACAAGCCATCGATATGAGCTAGGGTTGTGCCTCACAAACAAGGGTTTACGGAATGGAGGCTGCCGTCACGTCATGGAATACGATCCGCGTTTCCTCACCGCCATCGACGAGTTCGACCGGGGACTCTTCTACGAGGCCCACGAGACCCTGGAGCAACTCTGGCTGGAGGACCACGGCCCCGAGCGCGAGTTTTATCAGGGGATTATTCAGGTGGCTGCCGGCTACTTCAAGTGGGAGCAGGAGGTGCCGCAGGGTGCGGTGAAGCTGTTCCGCTCGGCTATCCGGAAGCTCGAACCCTACCGCCCTGTCTGTCTCGGCGTCCAGGTCACGGCGTTCCTGTCGGACGTCGAGGCCGATCTGGCGGCCATCGAAGCGTGGTCCGACAGGGGCGGCGGCGCCCCCGAGTTGCGCATGCCGCGGTTGTCGCCGCCGGGCGGGCTCTCGCCCGATGCCCGAAACTCCCGCTAGCGGCGGGAGACCGTACCCCCACATGTCCATACCTCCCCAGGTCATCGCCCTGTGCGCTTCGTTGTCCTACGCTTGCGTGCTGGTGACCTCGCGCCGGGGCATGCAGTTCTCGACCCCCAAGACCGTGACCCTGATCTCGCTGATCGTCCACACGGTCAGCACCTGGACCGCGGTGTTCCTGACCGGCGGGATTCCCCGGGTGGATACCGTTGCGGTCTACGTCTTCATCGTTGCCGGCATGCTCCAGCCCATCATCCGCCTGTGCACCTATACCGGCGTGCAACGGGTCGGCGCCGCCCGCAGCGGCCCGATACGGTCGACGCATCCCATGTTCGGCGTGTGCATCGCCATCACGGTGCTGGGCGAGCAGGCCAACCTGGTGACGCTGGCCGGGGTCGTTTCGGTGGTGTGCGGCATCGTGCTCATCACCTGGAAACCGGCCTCGGAGGTGCGCTCGTTTCGCTGGTGGGAATTCCTGTTCCCGCTGAGCGCCGCGCTGCTGGCGGGTATCGTCCATCCCATGCGCCGCTACGCGCTGTCCATCTCCCACGAGCCGCTGTTCTTCGCCGCCCTCGTGGGCATCGTCTCCCTGGTCTGCTTCCTCGTCTACATGCCGTTGAGCCGGGAGCCGCTGGTCTGGCACCGCAGGGCGATGCTCCCGTTCCTGGCGGCCGGGGCCGCCGAGACCTGCGGCATCCTGCTGGTCATCACCGCTCTGGGCCTCGGCAGCGTCATCACGGTCTCGCCGCTGGTGGGCATCAGCCCGCTGTGGACCCTCCTGGGCACCGTCATTTTCTTGCGGGACCTGGAGCAGGTCCGGCCGCAGACCATCGTCGGCGCGATCTGTGTCATCGCGGGCACCGCGGCCATTTCGCTCGCAGGGTGAGGGACGACGACGGCGCAGGTGGGCGGGACCGGCCGGGCTACGAAACCCGGGCCGCCCTTGCCCGCGCGAGCCGGGTTCTGCCGAGCAGCACGTAGAGTAGGGCCGAGATCAGATACAGACCCGCGATCCCCAGCAGCGCGGGCTCGTAGCTCTGGGTCGCGTCGAAGATTGCGCCGGCCAAGGCGGGCCCGAACAAACCGCCCCATTGATAAAAGAAGCCCATGTTGCCACGCACCTTGGCGAAGTGCTTCCGGCCGTAGAGATCGCCGACCATCGCCCAGGTCACCGGGAATACCCCTTCCACCACCGAGAACAGCGGCAGGAAGAGCCAGAGCCACAGCGGGTTTTGGGCGTACGTGAGCAGCAGGAGGGCGCCGGCCGCCACCACCATGCACACGGCCATGAGCCGCGCCTTGTTGAAGTGGTCGGCCAGCCCGCCCACGATGAGGTGGGTCGGAAGCGACAGGCCCGCGAACACGCCGAGATAGTGGCTGGCGGACAGCGAGTCCACCCCTTTCCAATTGAAGATCTGCACGAAATTGGCAATGACCGTGCTGAGACCCAGCACGCGGAACAGCGTAGCGAAGACAAGGAGCCAGAACGGCGCGCCGCGAAGCGCCTCCCAGATGCCGATGTCGGCCTCGGCCGCGTCGCCGGTTGCCGGTTGACCGGCTTCGTGTGGCGGACCTGAAGGATAGTCGCCGTCCGGCACCAGGCCCATGTCCTCGGGAGAGCGTCGTACCATGGCTGCCAGAGGCGTCCCCAGCCCGAGAAAGACGGCTCCCGCCACCACTACCCCCCAGCGCCACCCGAAATAGTGCACCACGTACGCGAGGACCGGCGCCAGCAGGGCCCCGCCGATGCCGATGGAACTGCTCACCAGCGCCATGGCCCTGGCCCGGTAACGGATGAACCAGCTATTGGCCAGCACCATCGGGCAGTGCATGAACCCGGCGCCGAAGGCCAGCGAGACGACGCCCATGTAGATGACCAACAGCATCCAGTAGGAATTGACCCAGTAGAGCAGGATGTAGCCTATGCCGGTAAGGAGGACGGCCGCCATCATGATGGGCCGGGGACCGACACGGTCGATGAGATATCCGGCCAAGGGGCCTTCGAGAGCCCCTTCGGCCCTTGCCAGACCGAATATCAGGTTCGTGGCCGCGCGGCTGATGCCCAGGTCCTTGCCCAATGGCGCCACGAAGACGGTAAAGCCGTAGAAGTGGAAACCTCCGCCGAGAAAACGGAAGAGACAACCCACCAGCACCATCCGCCAACCGTAGAACGATAGATAGTTGCGGCCGGTTTGGACTAGTTTCCGGAACGGCATGCGCGTTAAGGCGCGCCCTTCGTCACGTCTCCCCCGATCATCTTGCCGATGAGGTCGGTGATGTCGGGCGGCGATTCGGTTTCGCGTATCCGGCCGCCGGATGGAACGAGGCGGTCGGATGCCCCGGGAGAGATGGCGACGAACTTGTCGCCGATGAGCCCCCTGGCCCGGACGGAGGCGATGGCGTCTTCCTGGATGGCCACGCCCGGGTCGATGCGCAGCATCAACCGTGCGCGGTCGTCGACGAGGCTCAAGGAGTCCACCCGGCCGACGCTGACGCCGGCGATTTCCACCGAGTCCCCGCGGCGAAGCCCGGCCACGTTGGCAAAGTCGGCGTACACCATGTATCCGGAATTGCCGAAGGCTTCGAGCTTGCCCAGCCGGATGGCGAGGTAACCAAGGCAGAGGAGCCCGGCCACCACGAAGAGGCCGACAACGATTTCCGTAGCTCTGTGGTTCATGTTGTGTCCGCCGTACCGGAGGTGGCGCGTTCCGTCTCCGGGGGCTCGGCCCCGAGGAACCGCCTGACCGCGGGATTGCGCGATTTTACGAACTCGTCGGTGGGACCACTGTCGGCGATCACTCCGTCGGCCAACATAGCCACGCGGTGGGATATTGTAAAGACTTCGGGAATGTCGTGGCTTACGATGACGCCGGTGAAGCGGAGACGGTCCTGCATCGCCGCGATGAGCTGGTGGATGCTCTGGCCCAGCAGGGGATCGAGGCCGGTGGTGGGCTCGTCGAAGAGCACGATCTCCGGATCCGTCACCAGCGCCCGGGCGAATCCGGCCCGTTTCTTCATGCCGCCGCTCACCTCCGCGGGGTACTTGTAGCCCATGTCCTTGAGCCCCACCTGCTCGAGCCGTTCCCTCACCTTGCCGCCGATGGCGTCCTCCCCGAGGCGGGTCCTTTCCCGCAGCGGAAAGGCGATGTTGTCGAAGAGGGTCATGGAATCCAGCAGCGCGGCGCCCTGGAACAGGAACCCGAACTTCTTCCGGATCTCGTTCAGGGGCCCCTGTCCCAGCCGGGTAATGTCGGTGCCGTCCACCGCGATCTGTCCACGGTCCGGCAGCAACAGGGCGATCATGGTTTTGAGCAGCACGGTCTTGCCCGAGCCGCTGCCGCCGACGATGGTGGTGATGACGCCGTCATCGATGGTCAGGTTGGTGCCCTGGAGGACGCCCTGCTGGCCGAAGTTCTTGTAGACGTCGATGACCTGGATCATGGAAGGCTCCGGACTGAACGAATTGACGCCACTACAGCAGCACCGAGGTCAGGAAATAGTCCGACACCAGGATCAGCACGAACGACAGCACCACCGCCTCGGTGGTGGCCCGGCCCACCCCGGTGGCCATGGGGAGCGCGTGGAATCCCTTGTAGCAGCACACCGAGGAGATGATCAGCCCGAAGGTGGCGGATTTGAGCAGCCCTTCGCCCACGTCCCTGAGCTGGACGCTCTGCTCCATGCCGGCCACGTAGCTGCCCGATCCCAGGTCCAGCAGGCCCACGCCCACCAGATAGGCGCCGAGGATGCCGATGACGTTGAAGATGCAGGTGAGCAGCGGCATGGCGATGACGCCCGCGATGATACGCGGCGACACCAGATACTTCACCGGATTGATGGCCATGGCGTGCATGGCGTCGATCTGCTCGGTGACCCGCATGGAGGCGAGCTCGGCCGCCATGGCCGATCCGGTCCGGCCGGTGACCATGAAGGCGGACAGCACCGGCCCCAGCTCCCGCAGCAGGCTCAGGGCCACCATCGCGCCCAGGAAGCTCTCGGCATTGAATTTCCGCAGGCTGTAGTAGCCCTGGAGCCCCAGCACCATGCCGGTGAAGAGCCCGGAGAGCAGCACCACCAGGAGCGAGTCCACCCCGATGGCGCGGATTTGTTGTATGATGAGGCGGATTTTGGCGGGCGGCCGCAACGCCCAGGCCAGGGCCGAACCGAAGAAGATGACGCCCGCGCCCATGCCGGCCACCACCCCGAGTGTCCGTCCGCCGATGTTTGCGAGCAGTGCGATCATGCCGTGACGGGGAATCAGCTTGGTCCGGGACTGGTTCGCCGGACATGATCCCATAGTTGATCGACACTGTCGGAAAGGTCGTCTATGCGTCCGGCCAGCCCCTTCACGTAGACGAAAGCGACAGGGGTTATCAATATGGGTAGCGCGACGGCCACGACGCCGATCGGTATGGAAATGACTTGCAGGTAGAGGGCTGTGTTCATCGTCTTGGACGCGAAAGGTTTTCAGGCAGTCCTGAGTATCCCGGTCATTCTCGTGGGGTTCCCGAGTCTCGTCTGCTCGCTTTCCCACTTCAGGCCGGCCTCGCGGGTTGTGGCGCTCCCCACCTGCTTGATGTGTCCGTCTTCTCCGAAATGCTGCTGGTGTTCCCGTTCGCGCTTCCTGAGATCGGTGGTGATGCCGCTGTACACGATCCGTCCGCATTGCCTGAAGTGGTACTTGTAGGTGTCTCTGGACATTGTACGAACCTCCTGAAAGAAGGAATCGGCACCAAACGCGTGTTCTTTAATCTTAGACGAGATGCATCCGCCCGCCAAGCCACGCGTTGTTGTAACTCCGTTGGTCGTGCAGGGACATACGCCGGGCAGCGGGCTTGACGAAGAGGCCGGGTTCAAGCTGAGTGACTCGCACCTGTCATGAACACGGGGGAAACCATCGACAGAGTATTCGACGGTCGCGTCGCCGTCATTCAGCGGCGCGACGGCTACCGGTTCGCCCTGGACTCGTTGCTGCTGGCGCGCTTCGCGGAGCTGCGCGGGCGGGAGCGGATCGTCGATCTCGGGGCCGGAAACGGAGTCGTGGCACTGTCCCTGGCCGCGCTGAACCCGGGTGTGGCGGTCACCGGCGTCGAGTTGCAGGAGGCCATGGTGGAACGGGCCGAGCGCGGGGCGGTGCTGAACGACCTTGGCGGACGGGTGCGGATGGTGCGGGGCGACGTGCGCGAGGTGGAAAAGGACTTTTCGGCCGGCGGCTTCGACGTCGCGGTGTGCAATCCTCCCTACCGCCCGCGCCGGAGCGGCCGGGTCAATCCCGACCGCGAACGGCTGCTGGCCCGGCACGAGGTCGAGGGTACGCTGGCGGACTTCGTTGGCGCCGGGGCGTACCTCTTGCGGCACCGGGGCCGGATGTGCCTGGTGTACCCGTCGGAAAGGGCGGTGGAGCTGTTCTCGGTCATGCGCCGGCAGGGCGTCGAGCCCAGGCGGGCGCGTTTCGTCCATTCGTTCGCCGGCGCGGCCGCGACCCTGATCCTTGCGGAGGGGGTCAAGGGCGCGCGCACGAGCCTGACGGTGCTGCCGCCGCTGGTCATCTACCGGCGCGAAGACGAGTACACGGACGAGATGGCGGGATTGTTGAGCGCTAACCCCGTTTCCTCAGATGGTTCAGCAACAACTGTCGCAACGAGTCCCGGAGCTCGGGATCGCTGAGGTGACCCAACTCGCCCTCCGGGAGCCGGGTCGTGTCCACCGGGGTGGGAGGCGGGTCGACACTCTCCGCCGCCGGCTCGGCGGGAATTTCCCCCACCACGAAGAAGATGTTGGTGACCACCTCGCGCTCCAGCCGCTGGTTGAGCTTCTCCATCAAGAGATCCTTCATGTATTGGAGTTGCTGCATCCAGGTCGGCGCCCGTACCTTGACGAAGAGGGTGCCGTTGCGAATCTTCTCGGGCTGGGCGTTCCGCGCCACCGCCGGACCCACCGTGTCGTCCCATATCGCCCACAGGGCATAGTCGTCGAGCCGCCGCCTGAGCGGCAGCCGTTTCACCGTGCGGTCGAGAATGTTGCCGAGTCGCTCCATGTTCGGGTGCCCGCCGCATTCCGCGGCGGGGGAGTCTCCAGGATAGCCGCCCGGGCGACCGGGCATCAAGTCCGGGGACGGAAAATCATGGTCAATTTGTTCTTGACAGCACTACATGTTGTGGTATGGTGGGAATTCCGCACTAGATACGGCTGATGCCAACCATGCTAGCGCGACACCGAACGGATACCACCGAGAGGGTATACGACCGACGCCCGGAGAGGGCAACAGGATACGAGGGAGGGGCCATGTCTGCCATTACGACCACCACGTCCACCGCGCCACGCGCCGACGATACCGCCAAGGGCCAGGCTCCGGGTATTCACGTCCGGCGGTATTTCACCAGGGCCGGCGAGAATCCATACGACCAGGTGGAGTGGGAGATCCGTTCGGCCACGATCCAGAACGAGAGCGGCAAGATCGTGTTCGAGCAGAACAACGTGGAGGTGCCCAAGGCCTGGTCGCAGATGGCCACCAATGTCGTGACCTCGAAGTATTTCCGCGGCCCCCTGGGGACGCCCCAGCGGGAGCGCACGGTGCGTCAGCTCATCAGCCGCGTGGTGGACACCGTCACGGGCTGGGGCCGGGCGGACGGCTACTTTGCCGGCGAGGACGATGCGCGCGCCTTCTCGGACGAGCTCACCCACATCCTGGTGCACCAGAAGGCCTGCTTCAACAGCCCGGTGTGGTTCAACTGCGGCATCGAGGAAAGGCCCCAGTGCTCGGCCTGCTTCATCCTCTCGGTGGACGACACCATGGAGTCCATCCTCGATTGGTACCGCAAGGAAGGGGTGATCTTCAAAGGCGGCTCGGGCTCGGGCGTCAACCTGTCGCGGATCCGCTCTTCCAAGGAACAGCTCGGCGGCGGCGGCACGGCGTCGGGACCGGTCTCCTTCATGCGCGCGGCGGACGCCTCCGCGGGAGTCATCAAGTCCGGCGGCAAGACCCGCCGGGCCGCCAAGATGGTGATCCTGGACGCGGACCATCCCGATCTCGTCGAGTTCATCAACTGCAAGGTGGAGGAGGAGAAGAAGGCCTGGACCCTCATCGAGGCGGGATACGACGCCAGCCTGGACGGGCCGGCCTACGGCAGCGTGTTCTTCCAGAACGCCAACAACTCGGTGCGGGTGCCCGACGAGTTCATGGAGCGGGTGCTGGCCGACGGCGAATGGGACACCCGCTTCGTCACCACCGGCGAGGTGTCGGAGACCTTCCGCGCCAAGGACATCCTGCGGATGATCGCGGAGGCGACCCATCTGTGCGGCGACCCCGGCATGCAGTTCGACACCACCATCAACAACTGGCACACGTGCTCGAACACCGGCCGCATCAGCGGCTCCAACCCGTGCTCGGAGTACATGCACCTGGACAACTCGGCCTGCAACCTGGCCTCGCTGAACCTGCTCAGGTTCCTGCGCGACGACGGCGGCTTCGATACCGAGTCCTTCCGCCACACCGTGGACATCATGATCACGGCCCAGGACATCCTGGTGGACAACTCGTCGTACCCCACCGAGGAGATCACCCAGAACGCCCGCGACTTCCGCGAGCTGGGGCTGGGCTACGCCAATCTGGGGGCGCTGCTGATGTCCCTGGGACTGCCCTACGATTCCGATGCCGGGAGATCCTACGCCGGGGCGGTGACCGCGCTGCTCACGGGCGAGGGATACCTTCAGTCAAGCCGCATCGCGGACCGGCTGGAACCCTTCGGAGGCTATGCGGTCAACCGGGAACCCATGCTCAAGGTGCTCGATATGCACCGTGCCCACGCGCACAAGATCCCCTCGTCGCACGTGCCGCTGGATCTGCTC
>Ga0209020_1001568_pt1 | contig 22110 bp, 21 predicted proteins | sample PinacodermBB_FD_187298 | JGI IMG/M metagenome (GOLD analysis project Ga0209020, IMG submission 187298) | Host-associated microbial community of the marine sponge Aplysina aerophoba from Gulf of Piran - sponge pinacoderm, lysed by bead... | ecosystem: Host-associated > Porifera > Sponge >... | reverse complement strand
CGTCAGGCCGTCGCCGCCCGAAGTGGCCGTGTCGGTGTCGTCACCGCAACCGGCGAGGAGCGCAGCAGCGAAGAGCACGGTGAACGGCAGCCAGCGGAGTGAGCGATCGAGAGGGAAGGGAAGAGTCGTCATGGCGTCAGTATAGGAATCGTTCCTATTCCTATACAACCCCTTAGACCCGTGGCGTTGGAGAGTCCCCCAGCGACCCTCTCCTAGGCTTCTGAGTCGGACACCGCGGACGAGATCCCGTCGAGGGTGATCGGGCCCTCGCGTAGGATCGCAGGCGCTGACCCCGTCATGTCCACCACCGTTGACGAGGCACCGGGGCGCGGGCCTCCGTCAATGACGAGGCTCAGGGCTGGGAAAAGCTGGGCCACACTCTGGGCGGTGGGCGGGGTGGGACCGCCGTGGAGGTTGGCGCTGGTGACGGCCAGGGGACCCGGACCGGCGATGGCCCGCATGATGTCGTCGTCGGGCAGACGCACCCCGAGCGTCGAGCTCGTGCCGAGGTGCGGGGGCGCCTCAGGCGTGCGTTCCGCGACGATCGTGAGCGGTCCGGGCCAGAAGCGCTCGGCCAAGCGCCAGGCCTGCGGCGTGAACCGCACCAGCGCCGCGGCTGCGGCCACATCGCTTACGAGTACCGCGATGCTGCGTTCGGCCGGTCGCTCCTTCAACTCGAACAACTGCTGAACGGCGTCAGCGTCGGCCGCATCGGCCGCCAGCCCGTACACGGTGTCGGTGGGTACGCCGACCGGCTCGCCGTCTCGCAGCAAGTCCAGAGCCGCGGCAGCCGCGGCAGCCCGTTGCTCGGGCGTTTCGGCGCTCACCACGCGGCCCGAACTCATGGCAGGGCGCCCATCACGCGGCCCGAACTCATGGCAGGGCGCTCACCACGCGGCCCGAACTCATGGCAGGCGCCCGATCACGCGGTCCGAACTCATGGCAGGCGCCCGATCACGACTCGCTCCAGACCGGCCAGGTCGCGCTCCACCCGCACGTCGGAGAACCCGGCGCCGCTGGCCATGCCCGCCGTCTGCTGGGCCCGGTGCGACGCCGCCTCCAGAACGAGCGCGCCGCCCGGTCCAAGCCACTGCGATGCCCCGTGGATCACCTGCTCGACCGCTTCGTGGCCAGCGGGTCCGGACCACAGAGCCACCGGTGGCTCCCAGTCGGCCACAACGGGTGGCAGCTCCTCGCCGGCGCCGATGTAGGGCGGGTTCGACACAACCACGTCCACCGACCCCCGCATTGCGCCGGGCACCGCCTCGAACCAGTCTCCCTCGTGGAGGCTCACCCGGGTCGCGGCCCGGCCCACGCCCGCGAGGTTCGCGCCGGCCACAGCCAGGGCCTCGGCCGACACGTCTGTGGCGAACACCCGGGCCTGCGGGCATTCGACCGCCACCGACAGCGCGATGGCGCCCGATCCGGTGCCCAGGTCCACCACCACCACCTCGCGGTCGCCGCCCGCCTCGGTCGAGCGGCGCTCCACCTCGTCCACGGCCCAGCCGGCCACCACCTCGGTCTCGGGCCTGGGTATCAGCACCCGGTGGTCGACCATCAGGTCGAGAGTCCGGAATCCCCATGAGCCGACGACGTACTGCAGCGGCTCACCCGTGCAACGACGCTCCAGCATGGAGAAGAACCGGGCCGCAGTCAGCGTCGTGGCCCGCTGTCGCAGAACCCTGTCGAACTCGGCCGGCGACGCCCCTGAGGCTGCCTCCACGATGCGGCGGGCATCCACCTCGGGCGTCTCCACCTCGGCACTTACGGACAGGCGGAGCCGCGCCTCGTCCAGCAGCTCCCCCCACGAGACCGTCCCGGCCTGGCTGTCCCCCTCATGCGGACGGCTCGCTTCCGGCACCAGGCCCGCCACCTCATGCGGACGGCTCGCTTCCGGCACCAGGCCCGCCACCTCATGCGGACGGCTCGCTTCCGGCACCGGGCCCGCCACCTCATGCGGACGGCTCGCTTCCGGCACCGGCCCGCTCCCTCAGGTGTCGTCGCCGGCCAGCAGCGTGCGCTGCTCGTCCTGTACGAGCGCGTCGCTCAGGTCGTCGAGCTCGCCGGCCAGCACCCGGTCCAGTTTGTAGAGGGTGAGCCCGATGCGGTGGTCGGTGACCCGGTTCTCGCGCATGTTGTAGGTGCGGATCTTCTCGGACCGGTCGCCGCCGCCCACCTGCCCTCGCCGCATCGCCGACTGTTCGGCGGACGCCCGTTCCTGCTCGGCCTGCAGCAGCCTGGACCGCAGCACCCGCAGCGCCTTCTGCTTGTTCTGTAGCTGGCTCTTCTCGTCCTGCATCGACACGACAATGCCGGTAGGCACATGCGTCACTCGCACCGCCGAGTCGGTGGTGTTGACCGACTGGCCGCCGGGGCCCGACGAGCGGTAGACGTCGATCTGCAGGTCGGAATCCGCGATCTGGACGTCCACCTCCTTGGCTTCGGGCAGTACCGACACCGTGGCCGAGGAGGTGTGGACCCGGCCCTGCGACTCGGTGACCGGCACCCGCTGAACCCGGTGGGTGCCGGCCTCGTGCTTCATGCGGGTCCACACCCGGTCGCCGGCGATGAGTCCGCTCACCTCGGTGTAGCCGCCCAAGTCCGACGGCGAGGCGGCCAGCGGTTCGATCTTCCAGCGCTGCCTGCGAGCGAATGCCTGGTACATATCGAACAGGTCGCGGGCGAAGAGGTTGGCCTCCTCGCCGCCGGCCGCGCCCCTGATCTCGACGATGACGTTGCGGCCCTCGTTGGGATCGGGTGGGAGCAGCAGCACCCGCAGCTCGTCGGTGGCCGTGTCCACGATGGCCTCGAGCTCGTCGATCATCTCTCGCAGCTCGGCCCTCTCCGTGGCGTCGGCCGCGGAGTGCATCCGGCGGGCCTCGTCGAGGTCGTCGACCGCGGCTCGCAGCCGCTGGCCCGCAGCCACGATCTCGCTCAGCTGCTTGTGACGACGGCCCAATTCGGCCAGCCGGCGCTGGTCGGACTGCACCGCGGGGTCGCCGAGGCGGATCTCCACGTCTCTGAGCTCGTGTTCGAGCCCGGCTGTCCGCTCCAGCATGGCTCCGAGGCTACTGCCGGGCCCACCTGACGAATGAGCGCCCCAGCCGTCTCGCCGACATCGGAGCCACCAGAGCGCCCCAGCCGTCTCTTGGACGAACTTCTGTCAGTTTTCCACCTATGGGGTGGAGTCTTGCAGGTTGTTCCTGTGGCTCGTACCCGGATCTAGAGGGCGACGATGAACTTGGCGACCGCCGCCACTGTCTCTGCGTCCGCCTTCGGCTTGGGGGTGTGGTTCTGGCGCTCGAGCCAGTGGACGGTCACGTCGCCTGCGATGGCGCCGAGGTGGGCCGCGAACTCCTCGGGCGTGCCGAAGGGATCCCGGTCGCCGCCCACGAACAGCACGGGCACATCGATGCTGCCGAAGTGGTCGACCCTCAGCTTGTCGGGCTTGCCCGGCGGGTGCAGCGGGTAGCTGAGCAGCACCAACCCGGCCGCCGGCAGCCCCTCGGCCACCGCCATCGAGCACATGCGGCCCCCCATCGAGCGCCCTCCCAGCACTAGCTGTGCCGTGGTGGCGCCGAGTTCGGCCGCGAACGCTTCGGCCTCAGCTCGCACCTGGGAGATCAGCTTGGGGGCCCGGTCCGGGAACCGCCTCCCCTCGCGCCGGTAGGTGAACTCGAAGCGGCGCACCGGCAGGTCGATCGAGTCCTCGAGGGCGACCAGCGTGTGCTGGTCGGCTCCGCCGCCGGCACCGTGGGTCAGCAGCAGCCCCGCCACCCGCGATGTGTCTTGACCCGCCATCGTCGAGGGGTCTCCTTCTAGATGGCCTTGATGGCGGCCATCACGGACTGCCAGCGGTCGGGGTCGCCCTGCACCGGTGCGTAGAACGAGATCCGGCTGATGACGTCGCCGTAGCGGCGGCCCAGCTCGGGAGCTATCTCCTCGGGCTGGGCCACCACCGCGAACGTGTTGAGGATCTCGTCGTCGATCAGGGCGGCCATCTCCACCCACTGTCCCCGCTTGGACAGGGTGTTGAGATCGTCCTGGAGGTCGCCCCAGCCGTGGATCTCCAGCACCGGCCGGTAGGCGGGCGTCGACCCGTAGAAGGCGATCTGCTGGCGGGCGGCGGCCGCCGAGCGCTCCATCTCCTCGCCGCCCTCTCCGCCCTCTCCGGTGACGACGAACGACGACCCCGCGATCTCGTAGCCGTCCATCGAGGCGATGCCCGCGGAGGCCCGGCCCCGCTGCAGGGCCGGCAGCGTCACCTCGCGGAGGTACCTCTCGGTGGTGAACGGATGGCACAGGAACCCGTCGCACACCTCGCCGGCCACCTCGGTCATCAGGGGACCGACGCCGGCCAGGTAGATCGGCGGCAGGCCGGAGTCGCCGAGGTCGCTCGCCTTGGGGGTGAACATCGGCGTCATGAGGGTGTGCCGGTAGAACTCGCCCCGGAACTGCAGCGGCGTGCCGTGCTGCCAGGCGTCCCATATGGCCCGCACTGCCTGGACCATCTCCCGCATCCTTGCGGCCGGCCGGCTCCACTCCATCGAGAAGCGCTTGGTGATGTGGGGCCTTATCTGGCTGCCCAGCCCGAGCACGAAGCGGCCCCGCGACAGGGTCTGCAGGTCCCAGCCGATGTTGGCCAGCAGCATCGGGTTGCGGGCGAACGCCACCGCGATGGCGGTGCCCAGCTCGATCCGGCGGGTGCTGGCCGCGGCGACGGCCAGGGGCAGGAACGGGTCGTGGGGTCCCTCCACCGTCCAAGCACCCGAGTAGCCGGCGGTCTCCAGGTCGGCGGCGGCGCGGCCCGCGTCGCTGATCGAGCCGGTGAGGATCGAGTCGACCTTCATGGCCGGCGACAGTACCTCGAAGACACGCGACCTCGGCACTCATCGCTGTGAGCGCCCTCTCCCCCCGGCGCGGACCTGTACGGGATCGCCTGCGACTACGCCGCGCTGGGGCACACCGCTCGGACACCGACCGCGATCCAGCTTGCGACGCAATCGTCCGCCGCCTGGAGATCGACGGCGACCGCCCCTACCTCGACCCCGACGTCCCGTCGGCGGCCGGGAACGCCACACCGGGCGCATCGGCCTCGGCAATGCCGCCTCTCCACGAACTTGTAGGCTAGGATCACCATTAATTGTTGGTTATTGCCCGATCGCTCTTGCGTCTGCGGGCAAGGGTGGACGACTCACGAATGCCCGCGCCATCCAAGCTGCTGATCATCACCGCCGCCGGATACGGCTACGACCGGCCCGACGGAACCACGGTCCTCCCCATCACGGCTCTGGGCGTCTAGCTGCCGTCGGGGCGTTCGGTCCGGTGAGCCGGCCCGCCAGGGCATTGTCCACCTCGCTGGTTGCGTTGAGGTGGGTTATCAGCGCGGTCAGCTTCAGGTCAATCTCAGCGACCGCTTCCTCGAGCTCGCCGAACCTGGCATCCGTCTTGTCCTCGAACTCGCCGAACCGGGCATCCATCTTGTCCTCAAGACGGTCGATGCGCCCGTTGGTGTCGTTGATGCGGATGTTGGGGCTGGCCACGGCCGCGGCCAACAGGGCCACGCCGCCGCAGCCCGTATCGGACCATCCATCGGCCGTACTGAAGTCTGCTCGCCCAGCTCGCCGAAGACCCCGACACGGCTGTGCGTTGCAACACGGCCGCCAACCCTTCCTGTCCGGCGAAGCTGCTGCCCCAGCTCGCCTACGACCCCTACGCGGAGGTGCGTGAGGCTGCGGTCACCAACCCGGCTTGCCCGTTGCCACCGCGTCGGCTCAGCGAGGCCCCACCCTCAGGTTCTCAGCGAGGCTCTGGGTTGACGCCAGTCGGGTGCGGGTTCCGGGTCCGAGACGAGCGGTGTGTGGTCTGCTGTGGACCGGTGCTGCTCCCTGATCGCCTCGCCGAGAAGGGCTGCCGCGTCGAACTGCTTTCCGGCCTGCCGCCGGCTGCTCGACTGGCCGTCCGGACCCCGAAGGCCGGAAGGCGGGTCTGCCAGGGAACGGTACGCAGCACGGGCCCGGTCGGCTGCGTCGGGCTCCAGCGCCGTCCATACAGGGTGGTCGACGTCACCGACGCCAGCCTGGCGCAGCCGTGCCCGGTCCTTCTTGGTGGTCTCAGCGGCCATAGCGGCTGGATCGGCGACAAGGCTCAACAACAGAGCAAGATCCTGCTGTTGGGATACCGGCGTGTCGTCGACACCGACGGCGGCTGCTTTCATCACAACCGCGCCGAGCAGGGAGGGACGCGGGATCAGACCCCGCCGGCCGGCATAGGTGACGGGAACCAGCTCGGTCCTATCGAGGGCCTGGGTGCCGCCGGGTGCCTGGATGGCGCGCCCGGGCGGGGTCGTCGTCAGATCGGCGTGCGGTCCCAGCCCCTCAGGAGCGAGCACGTCGATGCCGACCCCGGACCGGACGTAGCGATGAGCGACCCCGTCGGGACTCGCGCCAGCGAGCTGGAACCCGAGATCTTCGAGGCCGACGACGAACCCGCGTAGGGCGCCCGCGACGATGCGAGCGTTCACCACGACATCAAGATCCCGGGAGACCCTCAACGGTGCCGCCGAGTGCTCCGCCGCGTGCAGCCTCACCATCTGTCCGCCGACGAGCGTCCACTCCGGCTGGTCGTAGCAGGACAGCTCGATCAACGCCTCCCAGATGCCGGGGATGCCTTGGATGGCGGGCAGCGGCACCGCGGAACGGTCGAGAACCGGACGCGAGGTCACAGCGATTCCAGCAGCCGCGACCCCGCTCGGCGGGCCCGATCGTTGTCGGATTCGAGCAGATCGACAGCCGCTACAGCCGCGGGGGCGACGGCGGCGTCCTCAGCGAACGGCCAGTGTGGGTCCGCTACGACCCGCATCACCAGGTTGGGCCTTTCCGGGCGCTCTTCCATATGGCAGGACGCCGCTATCTGAGCAAGCGTAGACTCCGACACGTAGACCTCTTCCGGGCCCGGCCCGATCAGGTCGATGTCGTGCTCAGCGGCGGCGCTGGCGGCGGTGCGTACGACACCTGCGATGTTGAGGATCCTGTCCACGTCTGATGGGTGGACGTAGAACGTGCGGCGGTGTGCGCGTTCGGCTAGAAGGGTGACGATGTTGGGGAGGCCCTCCTTGAGCCGTTGGCGGGCACGGTGCCGCTCATAGGCAGACAACGACGGCGGCACTGTCCCCTCCGCGGCCGCTAGCACGGCCCACGCCGACGCAGGCTTCCATGGACGGTGCGCCGGCCGGCGGGAGACAGAGCGCAGGTCGCGTTCGCTGATCGCCCATACGCGGCCCACACGGCGGGCGGGTAGCTTGCGGTCAGCGATCATCTGACGGACGCGTCTCGGGGTCACCCCGAGACGTCGAGCGGCTTCTGACACCCCCACCACTGTCATAGCGGAACTATACCTTCGACAGCAGTGTTACGCACAAGGCTGCCGTGGGAGACCAGCAGCGGCACGCCTGCGAGAGCGTCGACCTCGCATTCCGAGACGCCCAGCACCCGTCCCGGAGGTAGGGGGAGTGTGCGTGCCACAATCACCGACCGGAACCCGCGCACGCATCCACCGCCAACCGGCCACCGAAGTGTTGTCTTGTCGACGGTTCCGGCGGCGTGGCTGAGCCTGCGGGTGCTGTCACAGGCCACGGCTGTGAGCGATCACGCGAACTCGCGTTGGGTGATCGAGGTTCTCCTGGCTTGATGACCATCCACCCGTGAGGGTGGCGGCCCCTTTCAGCGTGTCGGGCGACCAGGCATCGACGGCTAGCTGAAGGGACCGCCGGACTCATGATGAACCAGGAGCATTACATGGATCTGCACTCGCTCAAGAACGAGGGCTGGACCAACACCGAGATCGCCGAGGAGTTGGGCTATCACCCGGCCACGGTGGCCAAGTGGCTCAGGGCTGACAGCCCGCCCGAGAGGGCCGCGGCGGCGGGGCGGCATCGATGGCGTCGGTGGCTTGAGATGGACCTGCTCCGTGCCCATCTGGGCCACCGCGCCCCCCGCCGTGTGGGACCATCCCACCGACCAGCCCGTAGCTGAAGGCAGTGTCCTCGACCGCAATTGAGGCTGGTGTCCCCGAGGGCATCCGGGCGCCGAGACCGGCATCGGCCGGATGTCTGTCACACCCGGCCCGTACGGTGAGCGAGATGACTTCTGATTTCGAATCGGGGCGTGACGTGACGGCCGTCGAGAGCCTGCCCAGGCCCGGGGCCGTGCGGCTCCGGGGACGCGACTGGGTTCCGACCCTCGACGGCGAGCCGATCGAGGTCGGCTATCCCTTCAACCCATTCCTGAGTCGGGAGGAAGCTCTGGCCGAGGCGATCAAGCGGGTCAAGCGCCGGGCCGGTCTCGCCTTCGAGATGACGATCGGCAGCCGGGCCGGCTGTTGCCTGATGGGCGACGTTCCGGTGATCGTAGAGACCGTGGCAGAGGCGCGCGAAGTCATTGTGCGCCACGCGAGGGAACACGGCGGTGGGTCTCGAAGCGAGTCCGACGATTGGGAGCATCAGCGGTTCAGGACGCGCCGAGGTCGCTCGACTTGGAAGTCGCTCCTCGAATGCGAAACAAGCCGCCGCTACGACCCGGCCGACCCCGAAGCGGGAATGACCTGCTCCTACCTGCTGTACGAGAAGGGGCCACTGGGGGTCGTCGGTGGCGGTGCCTGGACCTACAGCGTCGAGGTCTGGGCCACCGGACCCCCAGAGGTGTGGGACCACCCCGCCGACCAACCCGCCGGTTTGGACAGCACCGACAATCCCTACAACGATCTACGTGTCGAGCCCGACCCTGACTGACTGCCCGACCCCGAAAGCGATCAACATGGCCCTGACCGACGACCCGAACGACAACCCGGAGGCAGGCCCCACCGCCGAGCCACCGGAAGCGGGCGCGCAAAGCACCGTCCCCACCATCGCCACTCTGCGATGGCCGATCGTCCAAGCACTCCGCGATGTCGGTCAGGCATCTGACGCTGAACTAGTTGAGCTTGTAGCGGACTCGCTGAGGCTGACCGACCAGCAGAGAGCCGAGATCATTCCCTCAGGACAGACCAGGCTCCGAAACCGCGTCATCTGGGCCGCACACGAACTCAAGCAGATCGGCGCCGTCCACCATCCCAAACCGGGTTTCCGTGCGCTGACAGCGCTCGGACACAAGATCGACGACCACCAGATCAAGGACTTGCGTCGCGCCTTCCAGGCAGAAGAACGACGACGCAAGAAGGCCAAGGAGAAGGTCGAGGCAGTGGCGGCCGACACTCAGACTGCTTGGCTCATCAGGGCCGGCGGGCGGGGTGAACACGCGGAGTCCTTCATCAAGAGCGAGATAGCCGCGGTGGACTTCGGCCACCTTGGCGACCTGTCGGAGGTCTCAAGCCGAGATGAGATAGTTGAGTTGGTCAAAGAGGATTGGCCCGAATCCAGCGACCGGGAGGCTGGCGCTCGAGCGGATCAACTCTGGGCGTTTCGATCTGAGATCCGCCGCGGCGACTTGGTAGTGACGCCGCGCAGGACGAACTCGTCTTTCGCGCTGGGAACGGTGACGGGGCAGTACTGGTATCGGCACGATTCCGACACGATGCGGCATGCCGTGTCGGTGGACTGGAAGCCCAACGACGTGCCCCGAACAGCCGTGAGGCAAGATCTTCTGGAATCGCTGAGTAACCCGCGTTATCGGTGGACGATCAACTCGATCACGAGCGAAGAGGAAGCGTGGCGTCTCCACCAACTGCTGGAGACCGGTCGGGATCCGGGCCCGCGAGTGGATGCCCCCGCTGACAGGGGGGATCTGTCTGCTCTAGTCGAGCGGTTCCGCGCCGAATCGGGCTACCCCACTGAAGCTCATGAGGAACAAGAGCGGCTCCGAGCCGAATGGGCCGAGAAGCTCGCACGCGAGAATGTCGCATCATTGACCCGTGAGGATCTCCTCGCGTACACAAGCAACGCGGTGGGCTACGGGCAGTACGTGGATCGCGGGGAAGACCGGAATCAGCAGTGGATTGTTGATCTGGACGATGCCCAGTACGACAGGCTGCTCGACAGCATCCGCGATCTCTGCTGGGGCGACGATGACTTGTCGACCAGGATCGACCGTCTCGTCGACCGGGTGGGCGGATCCAATCGAGATACCGGCACCAAGGGCTTCACGGGCATTCAGGTGAGTCGTACCCTTGCCATCTGTCACTCCGAGCAGTTTCTGCCAACTCCTTCGCAAATCGGTGTGTGGGGACGTGAGCCCATGCTGCGTGCGCTCGGCCTTCCAGAGCCTCAGGGCTCATACGGACAGAGAGCTGTGGATGCGAACGACCGGCTCCGGCAACATCTCGCGCCGTACTTCGACGACGATCCGCAGGCCATTGCATGCTTCCTGTACTGGCTGGTCGCGCAGGAGACTGACTCGGACGGCGGCCACAAGCCCGGCGGTGAGGACACCGACCTGTCCGTCCTGGTCGAACGGTTCCGGGCCGAGACGGATTACCCGACCGCAGCCCACGAAGAACAGGAGCGCCTGCGGGCGGAATGGGCCGAGAAGCTCGCGCCGGAGAACATCGCCAACCTCAGCCGTCACGACTTGACCGCCGTTGCGTCGCACGGAACTTGGTCTCCCGGAATATACGTGTATCCGCATGCACAAGGAGTAATGCAATGGATCAGGGACCTGGACGACGACGAGTACTCCAGGATGCTGGATCACATTCGATACCTGTGCTGGGACGAAGACGAACTATGGCGCGGGTATGACCAACTCACCGACAACAGAAGCGACCGGAGAACAAAGGGCCTGGTGCACTCCACAACAAGCCGGCTTCTTGCCATCTCCCATCCCAATGACTTTCTTGCGATTGGGGTGCAGGGAGGCAGGTGGGGCCGCGCTGCGATGCTGCACCGGTTGGGACTGCCCAAGCCGACGGGATCTAGCTACGGACAAAGGGTGTTGGATGCCAACGACCGTCTGCGCGAGCATCTCGAACCCGAGTTCGGTGACGACACGCTTGAGATGGGAGCATTCTTGGGGTGGTTGCTTGACCAAGAACCGCCACCCTGTCCGATGAACCTCGCTGAACTTGCGGGTGAGCTGCTCGTCGACGTTGAGTCATTGAAGGACATTGTCGAACTTCTCGAGGACAAGGGGCAGGTGATCCTGTATGGGCCGCCCGGGACCGGCAAGACGTACTTGGCGCGAGCGTTGGCGAAGGTGCTGGCACCGGACGAGTCGTGCCGGGCGCTGGTGCAGTTCCACCCATCCACGTCCTATGAGGACTTCTTCGAGGGGTACCGGCCTGCCGGCACCGGCGACGGCGGAGGCATCCGCTTCGAGTTGACGCGTGGGCCTCTGGCCCGGATGGCGAAACAGGCCTCTGAATCGTCAGAGCAGCACGTGATGATCATCGATGAGATCAACCGGGGGAACCTGCCCCGCGTTCTCGGAGAGCTGCTGTTCCTGCTGGAGTACCGCGACGAGGAGGTCGAGACGCTGTATCGGACCGGGGAGCGGTTCTCGCTGCCTGAGAATCTGTGGTTCATCGGCACTATGAACACTGCCGACCGGTCGATCGCGCTGGTGGACGCCGCTCTGAGACGGCGTTTCCACTTCGTGCCGTTCTTTCCCGATCAAGAACCGATGGCCGGCCTGCTCGGCCGCTGGCTGGAACGCGAGGGAGAGCCGGGCTGGGTCGGCGACCTCGTCGATAAGGTCAATGACGAACTCAAGAAGGCCCTTGAGGGCTCCCATCTCTTGCTCGGGCCGAGCCACTTCATGAGGAAGTACGGTTCGTCGCTGGACACGCAGCGAGAGCGGCTGCGGCGGATCTGGAAGTACAACATCGAGCCGTTCATCGAGGACCAGTTCTTCGGCGACCCCGGACAGATCGCCCACTTCCGGTTCGACGCGGTGATGAGGCGCAACGGGCCGGCGGCACAGTCCGACGTAGAGGCCAGCGATGACGGTGATGACCAGGAGAGCGCCAACAGTTCCGAGGGCGAGCCTGCAGCCGCGGATGGAGATGCCGCGGCCGAGCCCGGCCCTTCGCAGCCCGAGGATGAGCAGTGACCGGGCCGCTGCCCGGGTCGTGCCCCGGTGCCATCAGCACGGAGCGACTCACCTGTGGAAGCGGCGGGGCGATCCCCGCCGACGCCCACACCGACGCAGGGCCTCGCCGCGGTCGCCGGCCGCGGCTCGCTGCCGACGCCCCAGCGGCTGCGGTCTCGCTGAGCTGTGGGCCGTTCGCTCTCAGCGGGGTCGGCGGGCCTCCGACCTCACCCCCCGGCTCGGATCGGCGAGGTCGGCCTCGATCTGCGCCACCAGGTCGGGCCGCCGCAGCAGCGCCGCCTCATGCGCCGTCATGACCACCGCCGGCGTGAACACCAGCGTGCCATCCGAGTGTTCGGTGACGAGGTAGCGGCTGTGCTCGGGATTGCCTAGGCGCCCGAGCGCCACCCGTCGCCGAGAATCGAGTTCCACTAGCTGCTCCATGGACCGGCTTCCGTTCCTCGTTGGCTTGACCCGTGTTGGGGGCGTGTGTGCACAACGCCCTTCGCCACGTACTGTAACATAACCCCTGCAACACACCAGCCCAAGATGCCATGTGGGGCAATCCCCCACATGTGCCGAGACCTCCGCACTACGATGCGCTGCGTGATCCCCGTCGTCTTCAGCCCCGAGGCGGATCGGCGACTCGTAAGCCTCCAGGCTGATCCCGCTCGCGCCCAACTCTACGACCGCGTCAACGATGCCTTGGATGCCATTGAGGACAATCCGTCCAGCCCCGCGGTCCGTCGGCGGCGGTACAGCCGACCGCCCGTCTGGGGTGTGCCTGTCCACGGATCCGGCGAGGATTGGCTGATCCTGTGGAACCTGACCGAGCGAGGACCGTTCGTCCACTACCTCGGCGAGGATCTCCGGTGACGACGCTGGGGACGGAAGTTCCTGATCGGTGGCCCCCAAGGCGCCTCGAGGCTGACGGCGAGGAGACTCCGGAACCCGTGTCTCTAGAGCTGCGCGAGTACGGCCGCGCCGAGCGGGAGCTGACCCACGAGCAGGCTGACGCGCTGAATCGCGTAGGGGGCGGGCAGTACCTGTCGGTTGGGCCGGGTGAGCACACCGGGCACTGGCAAGTGTCGGCCCACAACTACGTCGGGTCGATCAATGTGGCGGGGCTGCAGGTGCTGGTGCGGCCCAAGATCCCGCTGCGCAACCTGTTCCTGCTGCTTGAAGTGGGGCTGCGCGAGCGGGACTGGCGCGACGAGGCCGTGCGCTTCGAGGAGACCGGTGATCTGTTGCCCGCCCTCGTGTCGTTCTTTGCCCGCACCACCGAGACCACGCTCGCCCGCGGGCTGTACCACTCCTATCGCGAGCAGCGCGACCGGCTGGTCGCCATGCGGGGTCGTGTCGACATCCCCCGGCAGCTCGCCCAGCCCGGCGTGGTCGTCCCGATGCACTGCAGGTTCACAGAGTTCACCGCCGACCTGATCGAGAACTCGTACCTGAAGGCTGCCGTGTCCCGGTCGCTGCGGGTGGCCCGGGTGCAGCCCGTCGACCGGCGCCGGCTGATGCAGCACCTCGTAACCCTCGAGGACGTGAGTGGCGTGAGGCACCACCACAGCGACCACGACCGTGTCGTGTTCAGCCGGCTCAACGAGCACTACCGGCCCGCGCTGCGGCTGGCCCGGCTCGTGCTGGCGAACCTGACGCTGCAGGATGCCCTCGGCGAGACGCAGGCCTCGTCGTTCATGCTGGACATGAACCAGCTGTTCGAGCGGTTCGTGACCGAGCGGCTGCGGCGAGCACTGAGAGGACGCCTCGACGTCAAGGACCAGCACGTCGACCATCTCGGCACGGAGCGCGACGGCCATGGCCGGGAGCGCAAGCTGGAGATCAGGCCCGACCTGCTGTTCAGCCTCGGCGGTTCGATCAGGTTCGTCGCCGACATCAAGTACAAGCTCACCGACGACGCCGCTAGCGGACGCCACTCCGACTACTACCAGCTCCTGGCCTACACGACTGCGCTCGACCTGCCCGAGGGCGTGCTCATCTACTGCCTCGACGCCAACCGTCCCGGCGACTCCGACGACAGCGGCTCTGTCGGCCGCCCGTCCCGCTCTCCGGAGTCAACCGCCTCAACAGGCGCCGCGGCTGTCTCGTCGGTTCGAGTTCGCCACGTGGGCAAGGTTCTGCACACCTACGCACTGGATCTGTCAGGCACCGCTGACGACGTGGCCGAGAATCTGCGTGAACTCGCTGACTGGATCGCCCAGCGCGCCGCCGCGACGACTTGCAGGACGAGCGGAGCGGCGATATCGATTTGAGGGACTCGCGAGATGATGAGCGCCGGGGCAGCACCAGCGGGACGGCCACGACCCGCAGGCGATATCGATTTGAGGGACTCGCGAGATGATGAACGCGGCCCGCGGCCGAGCGCGGTGAGTAGCGCTGTGCCAGGCTCGCCCTCAACTCTGCACGGGCCTTGCTTCCATATGACGGGTTTCTCTACCGATTCTGGTCGAACAGGCCCGAGCGGCTATGAGCGCAGCCAACAAGAGCGGGCAACACGACGCACCGCGAGGGTTTGGCCATCTGTCCGCGCGGTCCCTTGGAGGGCAAGAAGGAATCGCGGCGTGCTGAGCCCGGCGAGCGTGGAGGGTCGCCATGAACGGCGAGGTGTCGCCATTGCAAGAAGGAATCGCGGCGTGGTGAGCCTGGAGAGCGGCCTTCCCGAATTCAGACATGAATTATCCGTTAAAATCATGAAAAGGCTTGACAGATGTCACACCCCTGTGCAATACTGCCGTCATGCTGATCGAAGCCGCCCGACGGGCCGAGGCCGCAGTGAAGGAGATGCTGGCCATCGCCGACGACGGGGCGGCGACGGCTGACGAGTTCCGCGACGCGCTGGCGATCTCCAGGTCGTTCATGGCGGTGGGCTCGGCGTTCCAGACCTCAGCGGTCGAGGTGATCGCCAGGGTTGAGCGTCACGGCGACGGCGGCGCGGAGGTGCTGGCGGGGTCGGCCGGCCTGTCGCGGAACGAGGCCCGCAGCCGGGTCAAGACCGCGGCCGCCTTGACGAAGACGCCGAAGGTGCGCGATGCGGTGGCTGCGGGCCGGGTGCCGGCGGCCAACGCCAAGCGCTTGGCCGAGGCCGTCGAGAAGACCAGCGCCTCAGACGTCGAGTCAGACGGCGAGTTGCTGTCCAAGGCGGAGTCGATGCGGCCCGAGCACTTCGCCGGCGAGGCCCGCCGCTGGGTGACCGACCGCGACGGCGACGACGGCGCGTCCGAGCACGCCCGACAGCGGAAGCGGCGCTATGTGAAGGTCTGGGACGCAGACGACGGGATGGTGCACCTGCACGGCCAGTTCGACGCCGCCACCGGGCGCCAGATCGGCAACCGCATACGGGCCGAGGCCGCCCGCATGCACGACGCCGACAAGCAGAACGCCGCCAACGGCGACGAGCGGCGCACGTTCCAGCAGTGCATGGCCGACGCGCTCGACAGCCTCACCGCCAACACCGGCGCAGGCACCGCGACAACAAAGCCCTTCGCCGACATCTGCGTCGTCGCGCACGTCGATGACGCCACCGGCAAGCTCATCGCGGAACTCCCCGACGGCATGCGGCTGCCCCAGTCGGTGTTCGAGCAGTTCGCCTGCAACGCCAAGCTCACCGGCCTGGTCTATGACCGCGACGGCAAGCCGATCTGGCGGGCCCACTCGGTGCGCACCGCCACCGAAGCCCAGCGCCAGATCCTCTTCGCCCGCTACGGCGGCTGCTTCGCCTGCGCCGCGCACCCGGCTCTTTGCCAGATCCACCACATCAAGCCGGTGTCACAGGGCGGCAAGACCAAGATCTCCAATATGGTCCCGGTCTGCTGGGACTGCCACAACAAGATCCACCACCACCGCTGGTACATCCACAAGCGCGCCGACGGCAACCACACCCTGCACCCCCCGTGCCGAGTGAACCACGGCCCGGCCCACATCCCCGAAGAGCCGTTCGAGCTAAGGGCTGATTCCGAGCCGATTCGCGCAATGACCCCATGGGCGGCTCAACAGCAGAGACCCACCCACCCGGACGGACGGAATGGTGCCGGTCCACCCTCGAGGGCAGGCCCGGCCGCGGCTCGAGCCGCTCTCAGCGGCGCCCGCGCCGGCACATCAGCCGCCTCCGGCGCGCCGACCTGTGGTGGGGACGGCGCCGGCGAGGCTGAGAAGGCACGAGCCCGAACCGGTCTGCCACCACCTGGCAGCGGCGGCAAGGGCAGCGACCAGTTGTTCGCCATCACGTAACAACACGGCGCCGCCGGCGCGGTTCGAGCCGGCGCGGCCCACATGCAGCGACCACTCGTTCGCCATCACGCAACAACACGGCCTGCCGCCAGCGCGGTGCGGGCCGGCGCAGCCGACTTGCAGCCACCAGTTGTTCGCCATCACGCAACAACACGGCGCCGCCGGCGCGGTGCGAGCCGGCGCAGCCCACATGCAGCGACCACTCGTTCGCCATCACGCAACAACACGGCGCCGCCGGCGCGGTTCGAGCCGGCGCGGCCCACATGCAGCGACCACTCGTTCGCCATCACGCAACAACACGGCCTGTCGCCGTCCACCGCCGTGGCCGCGCCGCCGCCGACAACAACCAGTTGCCCGCCCCACGCAGCAACACGGCACCCTGGCAACCAAACAGGGCGCAGCACCGCACGCCACACGGGTTCCCCTCAGGAGGGCTCAGACACACACAGCCCGGTTGCGGCCGAGACGGCTGGACGACAGCTCCGCCGGCTTGCGGAGTCGGCGGGCGGGAGTCGAGCAGCTAGCAGCCGGACACCGGGTCTGGCAGGATTGCGGCCCGCGAGATCTCACGAATCAAGGAGAAGCGACCTATGGGTGACATGGTGGAGTTCGCCGCCAATGGATCGACGGCCCGGGGCTACGTCGCCGCTGCGGCCGGCGGCAGCGGCCCCGGTGTGATCGTGCTGCAGGAATGGTGGGGGCTGGTGCCCCAGATCAAGGGGGTCTGCGACCTGCTCGCCGAGGAGGGTTTCACCGCGCTCGCGCCCGACCTGTACCAGGGCGAGATGGCCACTCACACCGAGATGGACAAGGCCGGGGAGCTGATGACCAGCCTGCCCCCGGAGCGAGCCGCCCGCGACATGTCCGCCGCCATCGACTACCTGCTCGGCCACGACGCCTGCTCGTCGTCCACCGTCGGCGTCACCGGCTTCTGCATGGGCGGGCTGCTCACCCTGCGCATCGCCGCCCTCGCCGGCGACAGGGTGTCGGCCGCGGCCCCGTTCTACGGCGCACCGCTCGGCGACGACTCGCTCGACTGGAGCAACCTCAGTGCCAAGGTCGAGGGCCACATGGCGGGCAGCGACGACTTCTTCCCGCCCGACGCCTGCGAGGCGCTGGCCCAGCAGCTGCGAGACATGGGCAAGGACGTCGTGTTCCACACCTACGACGGCACCGGTCACGGCTTCGGCAACTGGGAGGACCCCCTCGGCACCTACAACGAGGCGGCCTGGAACACCGCCTGGTCCCGCACCCTCGACCTGCTGCGCGCCAACGTCGCGTGAACATCCCAGCGAGCAGGCGCTCCGGGACCGCAACCGGTCGCGCTGTGCAGTCCGATGCCGACGAGGCGGTTCCGTGCCGACGAGGCTGAGAGACTTCAGAGGGCCCCGGCACGAACTCAGTAGACCAGGAACTCAGTAGACCTCGGGAACGAACGTCTGGTCTGAGATCGGCGGCCTCACGTAGCCCACCCCCGACTGGCGCTCGGGCAACTCGACGTCCTCCCAGGGGACCGCCTCGTACGGGATCATCGACAGCAGGTGCGAGATGCAGTTCAGCCGGGCCGCCTTCTTGGAGTCGGCGTCAACCACGTACCACGGAGCCTGCTTGATGTCGGTGTGGGCGAACAGGGTGTCCTTGGCCTTGGAGAAGTCCACCCACCGGGACCTCCCCTCAACGTCCACCGGTGACAGCTTCCAGCGTCTCACAGGGTCCTTGATCCGGTTCTGGAACCGGCGCTCCTGCTCGGCGTCGCTCACCGAGAACCAGTACTTGATCAAGATGATCCCCGACCGCACCAGCATCCGCTCGAACTCCGGGCACGACCGCAGGAACTCGCGGTACTCCTCCTCGGTGCAGAAGCCCATGACCGGCTCCACGAGACCCCGGTTGTACCAACTGCGGTCGAACAGGACCATCTCCCCCGCCGCCGGCAGCTCCGCCACATAGCGCTGGAACCACCATTGGGTCTTCTCACGGTCGCTGGGCGTGCCCAGGGCCACCACCCGCGCCACCCGAGGATTCAACCGCTCGGTGATCCGCTTGATGACCCCTCCCTTGCCGGCCGCGTCCCGGCCCTCGAAGATCACCACCACCTTGAGGCCCTTGTGGCGGATCCAGCGCTGCAGCCGCACCAGCTCCTCCTGCAGGCGAGCCAACTCCCGCTCGTAGTCCTTGGCCTTGATTCGCTTGCGTGCGCGGGGCTCCCGCTCGTCCGCCAGCGAGTCGTACACGGTCGGCTCAATGACGCCATCGCTCATGAACCGACCATAATTGACCCGTGGAGTCTCGACAATCCCTGCCAGCATCCCCGCCCGTTTCCCCGCCAGCATCCCCGCCCGTGTCCCCGCCCGTATCCCCGCCACAATCACCGCCAGCATCCGCGACGACTGCGACACGGCGATCGTTCACGACGATGTCGGGGGTTCCCGTCGACGCTGTCTACGGCGACGGTCCGATGCCCGGGGAGTACCCCTACACCCGGGGCATCTACCCCGAGATGTACCGCAGCCGCCAGTGGACCATGCGGATGTTCGCCGGGTTCGGCACCGCCGTCGACACCAACGGCCGGTTCAAGGACATCCTGCGCAACGGGGGCACCGGGCTGTCCACCGCTTTCGACATGCCCACCCTCATGGGCCGCGACTCCGACGACGAGGTGTGGTCCGCCGGCGAGGTGGGACGGGCCGGAGTGGCCATCGACACCCTCGCCGACATGGAGGACCTGTTCGCCGGCATCGACTTGGGCGCAGTGTCCACCTCGATGACCATCAACGGCCCCGCCATCGCGGCCCTCGCCCAGTACATCGCGGTCGGAGACAAGGCCGGAGTGGACCGGGCCCGCCTGTCGGGAACCATCCAGAACGACATCCTCAAGGAGTACCAGGCCCAGAAGGAGTACATCTTCCCGCCCCGGCCGTCGATGCGCATCGTCACCGACATGATGCGCTTCACCACCGCCGAGATGCCCCGGTGGCATCCGGTGTCGATCTCCGGCTACCACATCCGCGAGGCGGGATCGACCGCCGCGCAGGAGCTGGGCTTCACCCTCGCCAACGGTTTCGCCTACGTGGAGGCGGCCCGGGCCGCGGGGCTCGACGTCGACGACTTCGCCAGCCGGCTCAGCTTCTTCTTCAACAGCCACAGCGACTTCTTCGAGGAGATCGGCAAGTTCCGGGCCGCCCGGCGCATCTGGGCCACCTGGATGAAGGAGCGTTACGGCGCCACCAGCGAGCGCAGCCTCATGTGCCGGTTCCACAGCCAGACCGCGGGGGTGTCGCTCACCGCCCAGCAGCCCGAGATCAACATCGCCCGGGTGGCCATCCAGGCGCTGGCCGCCGTGCTGGGAGGGACCCAGTCCCTGCACACCGACGCTTTCGACGAGGCTCTGGCCCTGCCCACCGAGAAGGCCGCCCGGATCGCCTTGCGCTCCCAGCAGATCGTGGCCCACGAGACCGGGGTGGCCAGCGTGGCCGATCCGCTGGGCGGCTCGGCCTACGTCGAGTGGATGACCGACGAGATGGAGAGGCGGGCCGTCGAGATACTCGACCACCTTCTGGAACTGGGCGACGGGTCCATCCTCGAAGGCGTCTACGAGGGCATCGACAACGGCTGGTTCGTGGGCGGCATCGCCGACTCCGCCTACCGGTTCGAGCGCGAGGTCAACGAGGGCACCCGCACCATCGTCGGGGTCAACGCGTTCTGCGACGGCGACGGCGGCGACGGCGACGGCGAGGGCAACCTGCTGCGCATCGAGCAGGACACCGAGGACCTGCAGCTCAAGCGCCTCGCCTCGGTGAAGCAGGCCCGGGACGACGAGGCGGTACGCCGCTCGCTCGAATCGGTCCGGTCCGCGGCCGCCGACCCGGCTGCCAACCTCATGCCGCCGGTGATCGACGCCGTCAACGCCTACGCCACCGAGGGCGAGATCTGCGACACGCTGGCCGGAGTGTTCGGCCGCTACGTCGAACAGGCCATCGTCTAGCCATGCCGGGCGATCATGTCAGAGGGCCGGGACGTGCCCGAGAGCCAAGACATGCCTGAGTGCCAAGACATGCCTGAGAGCCACGAGCACGCCAGCGCCGGCCGCGAAGCTCCGATCCGGGTGGTGCTGGCCAAGCTCGGTCTCGACGGTCACGACCGGGGCCTCAAGGTGGTGGCCCGGATGCTGCGCGATGCCGGCATGGAGGTGATCTACCTGGGCCTGCGCCAGACCACCGAGTCAGTGATCGCCGCGGTCGAGCAGGAGGACGCCGACGTGATCGGGCTGTCGATGCACAACGCAGGGCACCTGGCTCTGGCCCCCCGGATCCTGCAGGCCCTGGCCGACTCCGAGATGGATGTGCCCGTGGTCATCGGCGGGATCGTGCCCGAGGCAGACGTTGCCGTCCTCGAGGATCTGGGCATCAGCGCGGTGCTGCATCCCGGCTCTTCGGCCCAGGAGGTCGCCGCCGCGGTTCGCCGGTCCGTGGGTCCGTAGCGTGATCGCTGCCAACCCAGCCGCAGCGAAAGCCGCTGTGAAAGCCGCTGGTGCCGCGGGGAGGCTCGCCGACGGAACAGAAGCAGCCGGACGAACAGGGGCAGCCAAACGAGCAGGGGCAGCCGGACGAGCAAGCACCGCCAAACGAGCAAGCACCGCCAAACGAGCAGGGGCAGCCGGACGAGCAAGCACCGCCAAACGAGCAAGCACCGCCAAACGAGCAGGCACCGCCGAACGGTGCCCAGTCGGGGTATGAGCGACGCCGCAGACGACTCCCGAGCCGCCCAGGCCTTGCTGGAGCGGGCCCGCAACGGCGACCGGCGGGCGTTGGGCCGGCTGCTCACCTTCGTGGAACACCGCGACGCCCAGGCACACGGCCTTGACGATCTGGTCCACCCGCACGCGCCGGGCGACGCAGCGGTGATCGGCGTGACCGGAGCACCCGGTACCGGCAAGTCGACCCTCGTGGGGCATCTGGTCAAGGAGATCGCAGACGCCGGCGAACGACCGGCCGTGCTGGCTGTGGACCCGTCGTCGCCCCTGAGCGGCGGCGCGATACTCGGGGACCGCATCCGCATGGACGGGGTAGCCGAGGGGCGCGCCTTCATCCGATCGATGGCGACCCGCGGCCATGCCGGCGGCCTGGCCCTGGCCGTGCCCGGAGCGCTGCGCCTGTTCGAGGCGTGCGGCTTCGGGCCCCTGGTCGTCGAGACGGTCGGCGTCGGCCAGGTGGAGGTGGACGTGACCCGCACCGCCGACACCACCGTCGTGATGGTCGCCCCCGGCATGGGCGACGCAGTGCAGGCCAACAAGTCCGGTCTGCTGGAGGTGGCCGACGTGCTCGTGGTCAACAAGGCTGACCGGCCCGGCGCCGACGATGTCCGGCGCGATCTGGAGCACATGCTCGATCTGGGCCACATCACCGGCGCCACCCGACATTGGCGGCCCGAGATCGTCATGACCACCGCCACCACCGGCGAGGGGGCGCTCAAGGTTCACCAAGCGATACAAGCCCATCGCGCCCACCTGGCCGAGACCGGCCGGCTCGAGGACCACCGCCGATCCAGGATCCACCAAGAAGTGCTCGACCGGGTGATCCAACACTTGGACGCCGCCGCATCGCGCTGCCTGAGCGCCCAGCCGGACGAGCTGAGGGATGCGCTCCAAGGGCAGAGAACGCCGGCTGCGGCTGCGGCCGAACTCAGCAAGCGCCTGTTGAGCAACCAGCCCCCCGGATAGCCCAGAGCGATCTGCCTGCCGCAGGAGGACACGAGCGCCAGGCCGGGGGGTGGCACGGGAACAAGCGATGGCGGCGCTCGCGCCGTCAGGCCGCGCCCGTGACAGGACCCGTCCGGCCGG